>Ga0210334_10150636_pt1 | contig 15786 bp, 12 predicted proteins | sample S306metaT_FD_164440 | JGI IMG/M metagenome (GOLD analysis project Ga0210334, IMG submission 164440) | Metatranscriptome of estuarine sediment microbial communities from the Columbia River estuary, Oregon, United States - S.306 (Metagenome... | ecosystem: Environmental > Aquatic > Marine >... | reverse complement strand
TTCATTGCCCTGCCGGGCCTTTGCCTCGTCACCGGGCGGCACGAAACAGCATGGCGCATCATCGAGTCGTTTTCGGCCCACGTCTCGGAAGGCATGGTCCCAAATCGGTTTCCTGATGCCGGTGAGCAGCCTGAGTACAACACCATCGATGCCTCACTCTGGTTCATTCACACCATCGGCCGCTATCTCACCTACAGCACCGACGAGGCTCGCGTCCGCGCCACAGCCTGGCCGGCCGTCCAACAGATTATCGATGGCTATCGGCGAGGTACCCGATACAACATCCGCATGGATGGAGACGGGCTCATTGCCGGCGGTGTGCCAGGCGCACAACTGACATGGATGGATGCGAAGGTGGGGGATTGGGTCGTGACGCCGCGCTATGGAAAACCGGTTGAAATTCAGGCCTTGTGGGTGCGGTCGTTGGAGGTTGGGGCAGATCTCGCTACGAAATTCGGTGACTCGGCCTATGCCGCGCGTTGTCGGAGAGACCGGGCATTGGCTGTTCAGTCCTTTCGTGCCAAGTTTTGGCACGAAGCGGGAGGCTATCTCTACGATGTGATCGATGGTCCTGACGGCAGCGATGCGTCGATCCGCCCCAATCAACTCTATGCCCTCTCCCTCTGCGACGATCTGGTGACTAAGGAGCAAGCCGCCGGCATCATTCGAGTCGTCCAAGATCAGCTCCTCACACCAGTGGGGGTGCGGACACTTTCGCCAACAGACCATCGGTATCGGCCGCGCTATGAAGGAGGAGTGGTCGAGCGGGATGGCGCCTACCATCAAGGGACGGTCTGGCCGTTTTTGCTCGGCCCGTTTCTGACTGCGTGGTTCACTGTATTTGGAAAGAACGTCAAGGCGAAGACCCAAGCCAGAGCGTTTCTCAATGGGCTGGAGAGGCACCTATCGGACGCCTGCTTGGGGCAGATTTCAGAAATTTTCGACGGGGACGAGCCGCATCATCCACGTGGATGTCCGGCCCAAGCCTGGTCAGTGGCGGAGCCGCTACGCGCGATGGTGGAGGATCTCGGAATCTCGATAGCGCCGGAAACCACTCGCCCCAGGCGTATCACGGTACGCTCACGCAAAGGGACCAAGGGACCTGCCGCTTCACAGACAAAGATGCCGACACCACGGAAACCTCCGCGGTAGTCTGTAAGATTCACAAGCACTTCTGCTACAATCATCCGTCTCTACGATCCGAGAAGCAACCGATCTGCTGTGCTGTGAAAAGAGTTGCGAGTTTCTAGTTTCTGGTTTCGTGCTGCTCAAAGCCCGCTCCGATAACCCGAAACTCGAAACCAGAAACCCGAAACATGCTCCATGGAACATGTTTCTCAGCGAACTGCCATGAATCATACGAGTTAGGAGGCGGCATGCTACTGAATATGGATAACCGAAAGAATCGGTGGGTGCTGATTGCAGCAGTCTCCGCGATGACTGCATTGTTCGTTGGACCGACGGCGACGCGGTCGGCCTTGGCCGAGGAGTTGCCAAAAGAATCGATCTTGCCCCTTGGAGTTGCCAACAAGGCGATTCACGCGGCACTGGAAGCGTGCAAAAAGGATGGGTATCGCGTGAGTGCATCGGTGGTCGACCGGGCCGGTGTCTTGCGCGCCATGGGGAGGGCCGACGGCGCAGGGCCGCATACAGTCGACAGCAGCCGGAAAAAAGCCTATACGGCGGCAAGTATACGACGGGCGACGACAGAATTGGCGGACCTCATCAACAAGATTCCTACGCTGCAGGGGCTTCGTGACATGAACAGCGAGATATTGATTGTCGGCGGGGGATTGCCCATCGAGATCGGCGGCGAGATGGTCGGTGGGATAGGGGTCGGCGGGGCGCCGGGCGCCCATCTTGACGATGCCTGTGCGCAGGAGGGACTCGACGCCATTGGGGCGGCGCCCAAGGTCGCCGCGCCCAAGTGAAGCAACGGCTGTGGCCGACCGTTCTCGGCGGCATCAGTTTGCTGTGGAGTGCGTGCAACAGTAACATTCCGGAACCTGTCTCCACGGAAGTGCCGTCGACCGGCCTTCGATTGACCATTGTGCGAACAGCGACCGATCCGTTTCTGCAACGGTTCAACCTGACCATGACAGCGGCCGGATCAGGCGGCTGCTCCTCTACCACGGAGCTGTTTCCCGACACGGGCTATGCCGGACGTCGAAACGTTTATCTGGCGGCGAAGGGAATGGTGTATGTGGTAGGGCAGTTCGATGCGCGAATTATCGATCCGCGGGATTGTCGGACGATACTCTCCGAGTTCCGCTATTTGGATCGCCACGTCGTCTTTCTTGGCAGTTTCGATCAAAACATGGAACGGCAATGGGCGTATATCTCAGCCGCTGAACGCCAGGAGCTGCCGTTTGAGAAACGGTAGCGTCAGTTGACCCCGAAGCCGGGCCACGGTAGGTTCACATGGGAAAGTTGAAGAGAAACCAGAAGCCACGAAAGCGGGCGGCCTCGGTTGCAACTTCGGCAGCACTGAGGGAGAATGCTACGCATGACGAAAACCACTCTGCAACCGGTGAATCTGGCCGAAACGAACGCCAAACTACGCCGTTGGTATCAGGAGCATCCCGACCTGGCGACGAGACAAGTCTTATTTCAGGATCGAATTCTGGAGTGGGTCGTGGAATCGATGAAATTCGAGAACGAACCGGTGACTATGGGCCGCCTTCAGGAACTTCTGGCCAACCGGAAGAGCACCAGGCCGGCAGGGTAAGTTCTACTCGCTACTTCGATACCGCAGAGGGTCTCAAGTCATATACGCACGTAGCCGAACGCCTTGCAGTTTCTCTGGCGAATATTCTCCAGGACACGATCGCCTCTGATCCTGCCACGCTGAGTGTTACCCCCGAATGGCTCTGCCTTCGCCATCGTGAACTGGCTGGAGCGCTCTTCCCCGATTGGGCGGGCCGGTTTCGCGATCGGAACGTGCAGATCGGTCGGCATCAGCCTCCACCGTTCTATGAAGTGCCTGTTCAAATGCGGCTATTCTGCGATGATCTCACCGCGCGATTGAAGCATATCCGGACGGAAGAGCCGGATGTGCGAGCGATCGCTGAACTTTTGGCCATGGCTGACGGACGGTTTCAATCTATTCATCCGTTTCGAGATTTCAACGGACGAATTGGCCGCGTGCTTCTTGTTGCGTTGCTTCATGTAATGGGTCTTCCAGGCGTTCCAATTGTCCCTGAAGGACCGGAGTTTCGGCAAGCCTATCTCGACGCCTTGGATGTTGCCGACCGAGAGGATTAAGGGCTGCTGACCGAGATGTGGCTGCGGCGTCTCGAAGCAGCGTTGTAAGAGAAGCCGCATCGATCATGAACCAACCCATTGTCGGCTATCATCTCGACGAATTTGGCGACTGGGTGGCAGATCTGGCCTGCGGTCATGGACAGCATGTGCGGCATCAGCCGCCGTTTTTCAGCAGGCCCTGGGTGCTGACGGAGTCCGGTCGGAATCAATATCTTGGCACTTTCCTGAACTGCAAGAAATGCGAAGAGTCTCCGGATGAACCGTCTTGCTTACCATGAACCCACATCAGACGTTCTCCCGTTCCCTACTTAATTACGATAGCAATTCCTGGTCGGATCATTGTCCGGAGAATTGCGCGCGCAGTTGGGGCCCATGGGCCTCGGTATCCTGACATAGCCTTCAGTCGTGTGGCCTTTGTCCAAGATCTCATAATGAGACTCATGACAAGCTCCCGAGCAGCCTGGGATCGTCGGAAGTGGATTGCTCAGGGCAACTGTTTTTCCTCCAATCGGGATAAAGCGCGGATGGGCAATCGTCACTCCACCGGGGGCTGCTTGTTCTGGTGGTGATGACTGCTCAACCCGTGTCGTAAATGTCGGGCGAGCCTGTGCCGGCCTCAACACTGTAGCCCATGTCGGATCATCGGGGGCGACGAGAAACGCGTTGGTCCCGCGATGGCATTCGGTGCAAGGCACCGTTCCCGGAGCAAATCCCTGCTCAGGGTCGCGGAGTGAGGACATCGTGATTTCCGCCGTCTCCGGGGTCCAACTGGAACTCGACGAACTCGGATCGTTTCCCCAAAAACAGGCATGCCCGGTCGCGGTGCTTTGGCAGATGACTTGGAATGTCCCGCCGTTCCTTCCGAGCGCAAGGCACGCGCCTCGAACGGTCGGGGAGGCGTATGACCAGACGCTCGCAAACGTGGCGCTGTCGGCTTGAACCTTGTCCAGATGATTGGGGGTCAGCAGGATCGTCGTGAGATTGCCGTGGTGTTCCCATTCGGATGCGGATGACTTCCAATCAGGTGGAATCGGAACGCCTTTCGAGCGGCACGTGTTCATGTAGTCAGTATCGCTTTCGCTCGTAGTCAGAACAGCCACTGATCGACCTGGTCCGGAGGGTTTGGCCTGCCCGACTTTGTCTGGAGATTCGATGAACAAGCAGCCGACGAGGAGTACGCAGGCCAAGGCCAAGGCCAAGGCGTAGACCCTGAGCGATCTCCCTGCTCGTGCAAGCTTCCCGATGTCCATCAAACCAACCCCTTCTGTACGCTCTGTTCCGATCAGGCGACCTCGTAATACTCGGCAGGGGAGGATGTCAAGATACGCTCTCCGGGCGATAGGCTCAACTCTCGATGATCGTTGGGCGAGTGCCTTCAGGAGACATCGCGGAAAGCCCTAAACCTGCCTCGGTCCAAGGCTGCAGGGTGGGGCCTTTGTATCGATAGCCTCCTTGGATGGGATCTGTCGAAAGCAGTAACGGCGTATCCAGATCCAAGATCTCAAACCCCTTCATGCCTAAGACCAGGCTGAACGAACAACCCATCGCAATACGTGACTCCAGCATGCCGCCGATCATGAGCTTGAGTCCTGAAGCCAACGTGAAGGCGGCGATTTCTTGAGCTTCGACGACTCCGGTTTTCATGATCTTGATGTTGATGTAGTCCGCCGCGCCTTGCGTGACGACCCTGCGCGCGTCGTCGAGGGAGCGTACGGATTCATCGGCTGCAACGGGGATGCCGGTTTCTCGTCGAATGGCGGCCATGCTGTCGAGATCGTCCCGCACCACTGGCTGTTCCAGCAGGACCATCACCGCGCCGAATTGTTGGACGCCCTTGGCAAAGGCCATACATTCTTCGCGTGAGAACCCTTGATTCCCGTCGCCGATGAATGAAATGCCGGGTAACGTTCGGTGCAGTGCTTCCAACCGGCGGACATCTCCATCGACATCCTTCCCGACTTTCATCTTGAACAGACGAAAGCCCCGTTCATACCAGCCGCGCGCGAGCGAGACCGTTTGTTCCTGTGTGGCGATGGGAATCGTAATGTCTGTGTCTCGCGGACGGACATCAGCTCCGCCCCAGAGCTGCCACATCGGAATCTTCGCATTCCGGCAGGAGGCGTCCAGTAGCGCAGTCTCAAGGGCGCAGCGGGCTGCCGGTTGCATAGGAGTGGTTTGAGTCATGCGGGCGGCGAGTTCGCGGTAGCTCTGAACCGACTGGCCGATGAGTATCGGTATTAGATGAGATAACGCATTCAGGCAGGTCTCCCGATCTTCGCCTCCGACTTCGGGAAAGGGCGCCGCTTCCCCATAGCCGCAGGTACCATCGTTCAGTGTGATGCGGACAAAGACATTCTCTGCCACAACACGCGTGCCCGTGGCTACGACAAACGGGTCCGTGATGGGAATGTCGATGGGCCAGTACTCGACTTGTGTGATCACAGCGGCAAGAAGATCTGCCATCAGGGATCCATTGTCGTTGCGCGTAGATTACGTCTCAAACTCAGTCGTTCCGTCTTCATGTGCCGCGATTGTAGCAGAAGCAACGTCACGCTGACCCAGCTTCTCTCGGTTGCTGTCTGTCCGTTGTGCAGATTTGTGTGCTGGAGACAAGAAATTGTCTCGGTGAGATCAGCAGAGGAGGCTGGAACGGTACCCATATCTGAATAGTTCCAATTATATATTTCGAAAAGGCTGAGTTCTCAATCGGTTATACAATTACAGCCGGCATCTCACCGCCGCAGTTCTTGTGGACAATTCGAGGCATTGTGTTTGCTCAAAGATCAATGGTTTCGATGATATCCAGAGTGTAATTGTTCAGGGAGATCCCGTCAGTGTTCAGGAAACGGATGACGGACTCCTGTTGCTCAGGAGGGTGTGATGCAGAAACAACTGGTCTTGGCGGGATTGGCGGGGATCGGCATGCTGATGCTTGCGGGATGCGTGGCACATGGGCATCATCCCAATGTCGGGCTTGGAGTATCAATCGGGGGGGGCGCGCCGCCGCCGGTCATTGTCGAAACCCATCGAGGCGGTCCGCCGCCGTGGGCACCGGCTCATGGGCGGCGAGCGAAAGAAGCGAGGTACCGGTATTATTACTATCCGTCGAGCGGCGTGTATTTCAATGTTGCCACAGGTGGCTATTTTTATATGAATGGGAGCAATTGGCAAATGACCATGTCGCTTCCCTCCGCTGTGGTGCTCGATATGAACGATTATGTCAGCCTCGAGCTGGAGACTGATCAACCCTACCGCTTCTATGATGAACACCGGGTGAAGTTTAGGGGCAATGGCCATTTCAAGAAACATGGCCGCGGGCACGGCCATGGGAAAGGGCGTTGGAAAGATAGAGACTAGCCGCTCGATCCAGCCGTGACAGTCTGAATCGACCTTTCAACGAGGGCCGTGCTCCGGGAACATCGGAGCAGGGTTCGATGTTTTTCAATATGCCGGAGCGAGCGAAGAACCCAAAGCGTACTCTGTGCGCCACGGTAAATTTCTGAGCGACGCGTGCAGAAAGGCGGACGCCCTTTCTCAGCATCCTGCTAATAAAACGTATACACCAGCAGCGCATTACCCTGGATACGTGTATACACGCTGGAAATTTGCGTGTAGTCCACCATGATTTTCAGGAGCCAGGGTTTCGAGAGCCGGGCCGTATAGGCTGCGTGGGCATCACCTCCGATACGGATCTGGGCCGCTCTCGCTGACTCATCGACATATTGGACCGCCGGTCCGGCTGCAATCGTGAAGTCCTGCTTTTCGTCGATGGTATAGCTGGCGGCGAGTCGAGGAATCTGATTCACGAAGATTTGCAGACTGAAGTAGCCGCCGGCCGTCGGTTCTGTCGGACTTGAACGAAAACCGCTCTGATTCTCGCCGTAGTGTGTGACATAGAAGAGATATTCCCCGGACCAGTCCCACTTGCCGGTTTGCCAGAGGGGCACGGCCCCTTTTGCGGCGAGGCCGACTTGCTCGTTCGCGCTCACGGATTCTGCAGTCACCCATCCGACAAATGGGGTGACGTCCAGATGAATCGAACCGATGTCGAAGGCGACGTCGGTATAGAACAGCGTCGATCGCGCCAGACCGATCAGCTGCCCTGTCGTTCGCGAGCCGACGAGCGAAGCAAATGAATCGTAGCGGAACTCTCTCTTCACGCCGGGGCGGATCGAGATCGACGGTCTGTCATATGCGTATTCAAATTTGTAGGCCAGCCCGTCGCCGCGCGGCGCGTCATGATACTCGATGAGCATATCGAAGCGGTGCGTCGGATTGATCCGCAGTTGGTTGCCGAACGAAAGGTACCCGCCGGTTCGCTGCTCGGACGAACTCCAGAAGTGCTCACCGCCGACTTCCAATGTGGTGGTCGTAAAGGGACTCACATCCACTTTGCCTCGGGAGCCCAGCCGAACTCCATACAGCTCGAACGGTTTCTCTGGTTGCGCCAGCACCGAGATGACACCCTCCATCGCCGGTTCTCGCCCTTTGAGCATGTCGTGGCGCAGTGCCGTCATATCGCCGGGCTCTCGTCGTGACGCGTGTCGCGCGAGGTTGGCATGATGAAGCGCCAAGTCGTTTTGGCCAAGCCAGGCATAGGCTTTGGCCAACCCCTGGTGCGCCTGCGAATTGTGCGGCTGCGAGGCCAGCACTTTGTCGTACTGGGCCACGGCTTCTTGTGCCGTATCCTTTTGGCCGGCCAAATGACGCGCGTATCGCAAGCGCATAGCCGGATCGTCGTTTCGCTTGAGTCCCATGCGGTAGTACTTGAGCATATCTTTCTCGCGATACGTGGCATAGCGGGACCACTCCAGGGCCTGAGCTTGTTTGAAGGCGATCTCAGGATCGTCGTCATATTTCGCCAGATAGCGGTCGAAGGTCTCAATCGATTTGTCCTTGAGTCCTTGCCGTTCATAGGCGATGCCTAAGCTGCGCAAGGATTCGCGATGATTCGGATCATGTTCGATAACTTTCTCAAAGGCCTCGATCGCGGCTTTATAATTCTCGATCTCCATGTTGGCCCGCCCGCGCGAGAGGTACCAGGATTCCACAAAGTCCACGGCGAAGGCATCCGGTGAAAACACGAACAGATTCCAGACAGTTAGAGAGAGTACCAAGAGACGGTGAAGCATACGCGGTGGTGCCTTTCAGTTAGATAGAAACCGGTGTTGATGAAGCGATCGATTGATCTGAGTGCGCAATGATGGGGCCGGCTGTGCTGGACGTTGCGCCGAACCGCCAGATGCCGGGCGCCACACGCGTGCTGTAGCAAGGCCTGTAGCGGACCGAGCCGGTCGCATCCTGAATCGTCCATTCCACATTTGAAGGCAGCGGTGGTCCGAACACGAGGAGGCCGATGCCGCCGGCTGAACGATTACGGAGGAGCACAGTGCGCCTGTGATCCTGAACTTGGATCGTGACCGGACGGCAGAGCCCTATTCGAGGATTCTTGCGCCGCCTGGTTTGTAGGGGAGTGAAGCTGCGCCACAGGCCGGCCAGCAAATGACCGGCCATCAGCAGTCTGCTGTGGATTCTAGTCTGGTGCGCGGCAGCCCATGTGGCCGGATCGGCGAAGATGGTCAACACCATAGCCCGACGCTGCTCCTCATTCAGGTCGACAAAGGCCAGGCCGCATCGAGCGCGTCCGGCTAGGTGCTCATGATAAACGACTCGAGACTGACAGGTGAAGGGCGGAATTGTATGAAATGTGAGATTGACGATTGAGGGAATCGAATCGGGGCGGGCCGTTTCTAGGGATAATCCGGTCAGGCTCACGTCCCGGCTCAGGCCATCGAGTGAATAGCCGTCGGTCTGGAGCCGGAGCGGAATTGCTTTACGAATCCGTTCCTCGGCGCGCCGTTGTGGCTGTTCCCAGGCCATAAGCAAGCCGGCGCTGAGACCGATGAGATTGAAGGCGGCCCAGCTGAGATTGAAGAAATAGGCGTCCTTCTCGATGCCGAAATACCAAAACTCCCACAGCCCTTTACCGATCGCCACGAGGGTGATGGTCGTGGCGGCCAACAAGCCCGCAGATGAGCGCCAGTCGAACGACCGGCGGTGAGAGACCAGCCCCTTCGGGGTGACCTTGAAGCCCAGCCGTTTGGGAAGAACCAGATCGAACATGGATCGGAACAGCGGAAAGCAGACGGCGCTTTCGTACACTGTCGACCAGAGCAGCCGGGGCCAGCCAGGCAGCAGCACAGAGGAGATCAGAGGGACCAACACCAGAAATGGCAGGAGATATGCCAGTAAGATCGAGACGTCGGCAAAGATCGGGTGCAGATGGAAGACTAAGAAATACAGCGGGGTGATCCAGAAAATCAGTCGCGCGGCGGGGAAGAAAAAATAGTAGAGCGAGGCGAAATAGCCGATCCGGTGGCGGATCGACAGACCGCTGCAGAAGAAGGGATTGTCTTTGAAAAAGATCTGGAGACAGCCCAGCATCCAGCGGCGCCGTTGGACCAAATAGGAGGCCAAGCTCTCCGCCGTCAATCCCACAGCAAGATCCTTATCGACGAATGCCGATTTCCATCCATGGGCATGCAGGTGCTGACTGGTATGGATGTCTTCGGTGATGCTCATCAACTTGAACCCGTTCAATTCCATGATGGCGATCCGGCGAAACACCGCACCGCTTCCCACGAAGAATGAGCCGCCCCAGCCTTGGCGTCCACTCTGGATGGCATGGTTGAACATATCCTGCTCGTTGGGTATGCGCGGGGACGTCCTGAGCGCGCGTTGAAAAATGTCCTGGTTATAGAAGTGATGCGGGGTTTGGACGAATCCCATACGTGGATCGGCGAAAAACGGCACGGTTTCCAGGAGGAAGCTCGTGACGGGAATATGGTCGGTGTCGAACACGACGATCAATTCACCGGATGTCTGAGTGAGCGCATGGTTGAGATTTCCGGCCTTGGCATGCCGGCGGGGCCCCCTGATGTAGCTGGCCCCGAAACGGCCGGCCAGCCGCGCAACCTCGTCACGATGGCTGTCGTCAAGGACATAGATGCGTTTGGGGCCATAGGTCATCGCGCAGGCCCCGATGAGTGTTCGTTCAAGAATGGCGCAGGACTCGGTATAAATTGGGATGAGGATATCGACGGTGGGGGCGAGCCCCTCTGCTGTCGAAGGAGCCACAGCGGGAGAGCGTTTTCGGCCCACACCAACTTGCACGAGCAAGAGCAGCACCGTCGAAAGGGCATAGCATTCGGCGATCCAGAGGGAAAGGCTGATGAGGAGACCTCCCGATTCAATCGTGTTCAGTGTATTGAACAGCCGCCACCACAGATAGCGAACACACAGCGTCAACGCGCACAGGAAGAACGCAGCCATGAAAATCGGATGCCGTCGAGCCACGAGGAACAGGGCAAGCGTGATTACGAACAACTCCCAGGGAAAATGAGTGGAAAATCCTTCGAAATCAAAGGGCCGCAGAAAGCCGAGGAATTCGTCGTAGTGTTTCACCTGTTGGAGTGAGGCGGCCTGGCTGAACCACAGCCAATTATGCAGGTAGTAGGGTGTTGGTTTCCCTGCCAGCGCATTTCGTTGGAGGCCTGTCAGTTTGCGTTCAGCAAGGGTTTCCGCGAAGTCCGGTTGTTCGTGGAACGCCAGCGCAGACACCGTCGCGTAGAGCGGAAGCCCTTCGACCACGGAGCGCGGAGTTCCGTCGAGCGCGTAGCGATCGACAAGACGGGCGCGGGCGCGCCATTCGCGCTGGAAGAAATCGAGCATCGCTGTTCGTAGCGAACCCTGCGCGCGGCCGAACCACCGGGCGTCCAGCGCGATACGCCAGAAGATGGGAAACGCGTCGTAACTGAAGTCCGATATATGGCCGGTCGTGGGATGCCGCAACGAGAGCGCCTGAGTCGTTCGATTCCAATAAATGATGTCTGGGGGCAGAGCCACTCGTTCCTGGTCGTAGAGCCAGTGCAGGGTCGCGTAGGCGTCTTCGATGACGCGAGCCCACGGATGTTGTCCATCGACGGCCGCGAAGACCTCATAGGCATAGGGCGCAAGATAGGCGACATGGAGCACGGGGTGATCCTCGTACAATGCCCAATTGCCTGCGGTGACATAGATGTGGGAGCCGGTGTGAAGGAGTTCCAGATCCCAGATTGACGTGAGAATCGCCAGTGCTTCTCGCTCATAGGCCGGCTGATCGAATCGCCGTGCGGCCAGGATCAGCGCGAGGGCAATGTCCGTGTCGGCATCGGTGGCCGCATTCATCGACAAGACCGTTCCCTTCCATTTCCAGGCGAACAGCTTGTCGTTGCGAACTTGAAGATGTTCGTTGGTCCATGCCCACACACGGTCGAACGTGGCGCGATCGCCGGACCAGACGGCGCGCAGCATGGCGTAGCCTTGCCCTTCCGACGTGGTAATACCCTGTTCATCCCAACTCACCACTCGGCCGTCGACAATGTATTTTTGCTTATAAAAACTCCAAAGAGCGGAGAGATCGTCCAGTTCGCGGATGTAACGGTCGCTCGACCGTTCCGGCTGCGGCTTGCCGGACGCGAAGACGGCGGGAATTCCCATGAACAACCCACAGACTACAAAGAGAGCGATCGGCCAGATCCGATGCGTGCTCAGCGCAGAGTGGGCCCATTGTCTGAGAAGACTGTGAGCGGGTGGAATAGAAAGCAAGATGTGACTCAATGCACGTGTCCGGATGGATAATGATGCGGCAAGATAGCTGGCTGCGTAAAAGGCTGTCAACGCGAAGGAGGGGCGGCGGCGCCCTTGACAGACTTATAGCGAATACCCGACAACCATTCAGCGGCGCTCACCATCTCAACGGACACCTATGCTGACACATCGATACCAGATCGGTCTTTTATGGGGCTTGCTCGCCGTACTGAGCCTCTATTTGATCCTTCCGTTGACCGCGTCCTATCTCTTGGCCCAAGGGCTCCGTCAGGACGGCTACAAGCATGTGATGATCCAACTGGGTTATCCCCGTTGGGACGGGATGCACATCCCCGTCATCGCCTTCCAGCAAGATATCGGCGGAGAACACATACTGATTTCCCTCACGAACGCCGAGATCCATTATCGCTTGCTGCAGCTTGTGAGCGGACGGGTGACACGCGTGTCGCTTCCGGATGTTGCCGTGCAAGTGCTCAATACGGTGCCGCCTGGATTCGACGAAGGGGAGAGTCCTGTGTCTGATGAGCCAGACCATGATGAATCGCCCTGGGGCTTGCTGACGGCTGGTGATCTGTTACACCGGTTGCCGATTCTGCCATTCGACGAGTTACAGCTGGATCGGATGACGATCTTTCGGGAACGGGCCACAGGCCCCCTTCGTAAGGTGACCGTCTCCGGCACCCTGACGCATCGGAATGGGGAGCTGGGAGGACAACTCTTATTCCAGGGCCGTGATACCGCGTCCTACGGGCTGACCGTGGTCGGAAATTCGGCAAGTACCTGGTCGGCCACGCTGGTATCTCAGCGGCCCCAAGCCATCCCGATCGTGTCATGGCAATCACAGGCGAATCCGAGCGGCCAACAGATCGACGTCCATGGACAACTTGATGTGAATGTCCGCGAACTCGCGCCGTTTATTGCCCTGCTTGTTCCGATCGGCACGGAACTGGGAAAAGTGACAGGGCGTGTGGTTATCAGCTGGGCCGGAACTGCCCCGGCCGATGCGACCCTCACATCGCTGTGGCGCGATTCACGCGCGCATCTGGAAGGACGTGTGCGAGCCCAAATCACGCTGCCTGCCCTCAAGGGAGTCGCCAAGGAAGTTGCGGTCGCCTACGAAGGCGTATTCACAGGTAATGCGATGCAGCTAGGGTGGTCGTTGTCGCCCGGAGTCCTGCTGTCGGCAACCATCAATGCTCAGCCCAATATGTTCCCGGAGGCAGTTCGAAACATTCTGCCGCGCGGAGACCAGTCGTTGAGAATCGACAATTCAAAGCCGGTGCAAGGGACGCTGTATTGGGCGGAATCGCCGGTGCGCATGATCATCGAGGGTCCTCTGCATGTAACGTATGGGAGAACAGGAGGACTGTTGGTTACGGAGTTTGTCACGCGTCGCGTAGAAGGATCCGCTAGCGAGCTGGTGTCCGCGGATGGGACCTATCATGTCGCAGGAATATTTCCCAAGGCGGTCACGGATCTGTTGTCCGCTCAAGAAGCGGCTGCGGATTTCCGAGGGACCGTGACCTTGACTCACGATAGTGTGGAGGGAGTGCTTTCCCCGGATTCCTCCATGACAGTCAAACAGATCAAGCGGGCGACGGCGGTCGTACCAAGTATGACCCTGCAATTGTCTGAACCGCTTCCCGTGCGCTGCGAGCTGGCCGTCATTCGTTGTAGTGCCGGACCGACGACCGTGGCAATTCGTATGCCGACGATGAGAGTGATGGGCCGAGACATCCGCGTCGCCCAAGGCGCGTTAGCGCTGCAACTCGCGGAGACAGCCGTGAATGCATGGAATGTTCAAGGAAAGCTTTCGATGGCAGGAGTCTCGCTCAACCTTGCTCCATGGGGAATCCCGGCCATGGATTGGAAAATCAGGTTTGCGGGAAACCAGGCAGGGGTCAAGGCGGATCTTCGCATTGATGCGCCCTTGCGGGCGAGCCTGGTGACAGCTGAGATCGAACAACCGTTGACGGCGGGGACGGGAACGCTCCATGGCATGATCGGGCCGATTGTCTTCGATGCCGAGGACAGGCGGTTGAGCCGGCTGATCACTGGATCACCCGTGCCCATAGAGATCTTCGATGGCCGGCTTGCGTCCACCGTTGACGCATCGTGGTCGGGTGGAATAGGAGACGCGGCACGCAAGTTTCAGCTGGCATCGGGAACGGTCAAGATAGTCGCCGACAAGGTGTCCGGTCGGTATGATGAGTATGTCGTGAAGGACATCAACACAACGATGGCCTTACGCGCGGATGGGCTCGAATCGCTCACCACCGTCGAACCGGCGCCGATGACCATTGGATCCATACAGACCGGCGTCGAGGTAACTAACGTGGGCGCGCTGCTCCAGGGAACCTGGAAATTTCCAGACGGCCTGCCGGTCCTTGAGGCAAAAGATTTCCAATGTGAGGTGTTCGGAGGTATGGCTACAAGTCCCGGCATCCTGGCGGATTTGGCGAAACCGCCCTATCACGCGACCGTTTCGCTACGAGACTTGGATCTGGCAAAGATTCTGAGCGTGGAGCACAATCAGCGGATACAAGGAACCGGGACGCTGAATGGAACGTTGCCGGTCTCCATCGCTTCCGGAGGGGTGTCGGTCAAAGATGGGATGGTGACTGCGCTCCCTCCGGGAGGGATCATACGCTACGGATCGGCGCCGGAGTTGTCGAAGGTCATTTCGGAGACGAACACACAGCTGCATCTGGTGACACAGGCACTGAATAACTTTCATTATACGGTGCTGCAGGTTGGTGTAGATTACGCGGAGTCTGGGGCGCTGCTGCTCACGACGCGATTGGAGGGACAAAATCCGGACCTCAAGAAGATTCCTCCGATCAATTTCAATCTGACCGTGCAAGAACACGTTCCGACCCTGTTGAAAAGTCTGCGCCTGGTCGATGAGATTCAGGACGCGGTTGAAAAGAAGCACCAACGACATTGATTGCGATGAGGCTGACTATGCAGAGACGAAATGGATCTGCGCACAGTGGAGACGCTGGCGGGGACAAAAGCCATGGAAAAGACTCCACCCGGCAACTTCGTCGAAGGACCCGGAGGTTGGGTAAGAAAATAGCGGCCTCACCCATAGCGGTCGTTCTCCCACGGCAGTGCCGTGTTGGAATACCCACGGACTTCCCAGAATCCCTTCTCATCCCTGTCTGCAAAGGTGATTTCCTTTACCCACTTCGCGCCCTTCCAGGCATAGCGTTTCGGAACGATGACGCGCACCGGCCCGCCATGGTCCTTGGTGAGAGGCCGGCCATTCCATGAGTGGGCCAAGAGCACATCGTCGTCATCGCAGACTTCAAGCGGAAGATTGGTCGTGTAATCGTCGTAGGACTTGAAAAGGACGAACTTTGCGAGTGAGAGCGGTTTCACGATCGAGAGGATGTGCCTGAAACTCACTCCTATCCACTGATTGTCGTAACGGCTCCATGACGTCACGCAGTGGAAGTCCGACACATCCGTGAGTTGAGGCTGCGCCATGAACTGTTCCCAAGTCCAGGTCATCGGAACCGTGACACATCCTCCGGTTGTCAGGCTCCATTCGGTCAAAGGGATCTCAGGCTTGAAGCCAAGATCCAGAACAGGAAAATTATCAACGAGGTGTTGTCCCGGAGGGAGTCGGCTGTCTCCTTCGTAGAACACTTCCCGCTCTTCCCCGCCGCGTCTGGCCTTGGCCCACTGCTCTTTGGTCCTTGTCAGTCGATTGGTCTCATCCATGATGGCCTCCGTACCCGCAGCCTACGGCAGTACGAGTCGTCTTGGCAACTGGGACCGTGTCAGATCCAAGAAGAAACCTGACGGAATATGAATTATTCATGTAAGTCAGGGACCTATGAGGCACAATAGCTCTGGTATCCTTGC
>Ga0210334_10130579_pt1 | contig 15798 bp, 14 predicted proteins | sample S306metaT_FD_164440 | JGI IMG/M metagenome (GOLD analysis project Ga0210334, IMG submission 164440) | Metatranscriptome of estuarine sediment microbial communities from the Columbia River estuary, Oregon, United States - S.306 (Metagenome... | ecosystem: Environmental > Aquatic > Marine >... | reverse complement strand
CGCAGCGAACGCGGCCACGACAGGGAGGACGACCGCAGCGGCGCGACGCGGTCCGACCAGCCAGGTCACGGCGATGCCGGTCGCGACCGAGAGCGCGGCGAAGGTGGCGACGAGCGCGTAGGCCTCGGCGGGCAAGCTGACTCCGTCGGTCGAAGGATCAGCGACGAGCCTATCCCAGCGGAGGCCGCTCCGTCGTCCCTCGCGTCTCGCGGGGTCCTCGGTCACACACCCACCACCGGGCGCGGCAACGGTCGCGCGATGCCTGGCGCCGGCGTGAGCCGGTCGGTCCATCGGGAGAGCACCAGGAACCCGATCGCCGTCAGGGCGAGAAGGACCGCGACGCCGAGCCAGAGCACGGAACCGTCGGTCGTGTCGAGCACGCGGCCCGCGATCGGCGGACCGAGCGCCGAACCCAGGCCGGTCGTCGCCATCGCCATGCCCTGATACAAGCCTCGCCGTTGCAGCGGCGACAAGTCGGAGACGAGCGACGGCACGATCGGCATCGTCAGCATCTCGCCCACCGTCACGATCGCGATCGTGGCGGCGAGCCCGACAACGGCCGTCGCCGATGACAGGAAGAAGGGGATGGCCAGCCCTGCGGCGTAGAGGGACATGGCCAGCGCCAGCACGCGCGGCTTCGAGCGGCGCTCGCAGGCGGTCGCGATGCGCAACTGGAAGAGGACGATGAGCAGCCCGTTCAGCCCGAACAACAACCCCCAGACCGGGATCGCCAGCTCGAGCGTCCCGGCGGCGTAGATCGGCAGCGTGGTCACCCACAGGAACGTCAGGGCGTAGAGGAGGACGAGCAGCGGCATGAGCGCGACGAAGACCCTGCGTCGGCCGGCCTGCATCGCCGGGTCGTCGGCGTCTGGGCTCGACCCTCGATCGGGCGTGGCCGTCGCGCCCGCGGCGTCGAGCTTCTCATCGCGGGATCCTCGCGTCGCGACGCTGGCCGGCCTCGTCTCCGGGAGCCAGAAGAACGCGATGACCACATAGCCCCCAATGAGCACGCCGCTGATCGCGAACAGGAGCGGATAGCCCAGGGTCGACAGCCCTGCCCCGATGACGGGACCCGCGATCCAGCCCAGGGCGTTGGCCACTCCGAGCAGGCCGAACGCCCTCGGTCGCCGCTCTTCCTCGACCGTGTCGGCGACGGCGGCGCGAGCCGCCGGCAGGAACGCAGGATCGATGCAGCCGAGCAGGAGCATGATCAATGCCACCTGCCACACCTCGACGGCCAGCGCCATCGAGAGGACGAGCAGCGTCGTGGCGCTGATGGAGCCGATGAGCACCGGTCGGCGGCCGATGCGGTCGGCCAGCCAGCCCCCGACGATCCCCGAGACGATCGAGCACAGCGAGTAGGCGGCGATGACCAGGCCCGCCTCGGCCGCCGACGCCCCGAGCGTCTGGACCAGGTAGATCGTCAGGAACGGGAAGAACAGGCTGAAGCCGAAGCTCGCGACGAGGTCCCCGGCCGCCAGAACGAGGACGACGCGCGGGAACTCGGTCCGCAGCTCACGGACGACTCGCAGAGGCGAGAACCGGTTCGATGACGAGGACACGGCCGATCGTCCCACAACGGGAGCCCGGTCGCGCCGTCCCTCCGCGCCGCCGACCGGTTCCGGTCGGGCAGCCGCGGACGAGGGTCAGCTCGCCTTGCACTCCGAGAACGAGGACTCGGTCTCGGTGCGCAGCTCGGTGAGCGCCGTGCCGAGCGCCGACAGGCGATCGCCGATCTCCTGCATCGCCCCGCCCAGGCTGCCGTCACCGAGCGAGTCGAGCGTGCCCTGCAGATCGGAGACGGCCGTCTCGACCGCATCGATCTGCGTGGAAAGCTGGCCACCAGCCGCTTCGCGAACGCCGGTGAGGTCGGTCCGGACGGTCTGCAGCGCGGTGACGTAGCCATCGAGACCGTCGTTCAGCGGGTCGATCTGGTCGATCGCATCGATCGAGGCCTGAAGATCGTCGAGCGCGGCGCACACCGGCGTCGGTGTCGGCGACGGCTCGGGAGTGGGAGAGGCCGCGGCGCCGCAGGCCGCGACGACGAGGGCCAGGACGGCCGCGAAGGCGACCAGGGCGGTTGCTCGCATCAGGTGATCTCCCATGGCAGGCTGCCAGCTCACGGATCGGTGTCGGATCCCAGGATGAGCCTGAGGGAGTGTAGCCGGGCCATCGAGAACTGGCCCGGCAGACGCGGCACGCCGTCACCGAAGCGATGCGGCGTCCATCACCGTGCTCCGGGCCTTGGCTGTCGGCACCGCCTGCCGGCCCCGGCGATCGGGTCCGTCAGCCGACGCCCATCACCATCGCGAACAGCATCGAGGCGAGCAGAAGGGCCGTCGTGGCGACGGTCACGAGCCACCGTCGCCGATCGATCCGGAGCATCGGAACGCCCATGAGGAAGATGCTCCCGAAGAACAGGGCCAGATACGGGATGAGGATCGCCGGCACGACCGGGTCGCGCCACTCGATGCTGGCGACCTGCTCCACGGCGAGCATCAGGAGCACGAAGGCATCGAACACGATGGGGCCGGCGAGATGGCGCCAGCCAGCCCGGTGTCGGACGAAGACGACCAGCGCCCACGTCGCTGGCACCGCCAGGGCGGCGATGACGAGGCCGAGCACCGGGTTGATGCCCGGGGCGATCGGTCGGGTCGCAAAGCCGACGGCCTGGAGGACGTTCACCCCGTTCACGACGAACCAGACCGTGATCGCGGCCCGCAGGCACTCCGGCGCAAGGACTTCGCGGTAGCCTTCGAGGCGGGCGCTCATGGCACCATGGTGGCGCCGCGGGCGGGGTGGCGACCAGTGCCCGGTGGCCGGAACGCGCGCGGTCGCGCCGCTGAGGCGCCGATGACGGGTTGCCGGCGATAGTGGGAGAGCCTTCCGTGCCGCTTGTGGTTCACGGACGGACCAAGGACGCGCTGGTCATCGTGCCGGTCGAGACCGACTGGCGAGCAGGCGTCGTGACGTTCCTCGAGGGATTGGGCGGAGACGCGGAGCGGATCGAGCGGCACATCGCACTGCTCGACGAGCGGGCGGCCGGACGCCAGCCATGGGCCACCGAGCTCGCCGGTCGCACGCTCCCCAACGGCCGCGCGATGCCGCCGGGGCGAGCCTATGCCGAGATGCTCATCAACGAGGATCTGCTGCCGCTCTACGACGTCGGGGGCTTCCCGGTGAGCCTGGACCTGCACAACCCCGCCAACGAGGCCGGCGTCGACGACTACGATCCGACCGTTCTGGAGCTCGCGATCGTCGCCGACGTCGGCGCCTTCACGGGTGCGACGCTCGACTCGGGGCTGGGGCCGGAGGTCATCACCGCGCAGCGGGCCGCGCACGGCGCGACGCTCGGAGTCCTCGTCGCGTCGCTGGCCGACGCCGTTCGCGCAAGGTTCGCCTACGCCGACATCTCGACGACCGGCTGGCGGGTGCCGGCGGCGACCCGGCCGGAATCGGTCGTTCACCCGAGCTCGAACCGGCTACGCGCGTGGGACTTCCTGTGGTCCATCAACGTCTGGGATCCGGAGCTGGTCGGGCCCGACTGGCCCGACCGACTGGCCCGCCTGGCACTCGATCCGGCCCGCCTCGCGGAGATCGACCGCCACCAGTGGCCCCACGTTCGCCTGGAGCGGCGACGACTCGACTACGGGGGGTACTTCCTCCAGTACCGGTTCCTGTTCGGGGCCGAAGGGCGTGGCGACCGGGCACATCTCGACACGCCACTGGCCTCGCAGCTCGGCCTGCGCTCGACGAACCTTCAGCTCCGGGCTTGACCGCTGCGTTCCGTGGCTGGACGCGAGCAGGTCGACTCGTGCGAGCGAACCGCGATTGAGCCCGGGGCTGCGACCACGTACGCTTCGCGGGTGCTGACCTGCATGAGCTGTGGCCAGGAGAGCCCGGGAAGCTGCCGCTGCTGTCCGTCCTGCGCCGCGACCCCGCGACCGAGATGGTGAGCGAGCCGGCGGGATGGCAGGCGCACGTGACGTGTGTCGACCTCACCCGGCCGCTCTGCCGCGTCGAGCGCTGCCGAGCGCCCTTGCCGTCGCGTCGCACGGCCTATTGCTGCGATCTCCACGCCCGCGAGTCCGAACGGAACCATGTCTGGTTCGCGGCTCGTCGAGCGGCGCGACGTCGAGCGCGATGGTCGTGCGAACGGTGCGGCTTCAAGCCGGCGCAGATCCGGCACGACCCGGCTGCGCGCGGACGGTATCTCCGCCACGAGCTCCGTCTCCAGGTGAACCACATCCAGCCGCTGGTCGGCGCCTACCGCTCGGTCACCTGCGCGAATCATCTCGCGAATCTCGAGGTGCTCTGCCACCGCTGCCACCTGGTCGTGACCGGCCAACAGCGTTCGAGCCGGCTCGCGGCACCGGAGGGCGCCCTCGAGGTACTCAGACTGATGGGTCGTTCCTCTGCCGATACGTCGCCTTCCCGTCCGACCACGAGGCGGTCGCGATCGCCCTCCGGATAGCACGGCCGTCGAGCAGCTCGACCACTCGCTGCCCTGCCTGACGATCGCCATGACCTGCAGCGCGGCAAGCGTCCTCCGATAGCGGCTCCGATCTCCCAGAACCCCTCAGGACTTCGCCTTCGTCGAAGCTTTCGACTCGCCAGAACTGTTGAGAGCGATCGCTTCGCGAACGAGGGCCTTGAAGGCGGGCTCGTCAACCTCTTCACCTTCGTGGATGTCGATCGCGCGGCGTGCGTTTCCCTCAAGACTCGAGTTGAACAGACGGGCCGGATCCTTCAGTGAGGCGCCCTTGAAGAAGGTGAGCTTCACGACGTGCTTGTAGGACTCGCCAGTGCAGATGATCCCGTCGTGCGACCAGACCGGGGTGCCCGGGGTCGAGGATTTGATCCACTTCACCTCCTCGACGACGTCCGGGTCTGCTTCCTTGATGAGCTTGCGCATTCTGCTGAGGGCTTCCCCGCGCCAATCCCCGAGCTCGGCGATTCTCTTCGAGATGAGCTCCGATGCCGACTGGCCTTGGCTCGCGCCCGAGTGTTTCATGTTCTCATCCCAGGAGTTCCCGATGTACTGCACTGCCAGCGTGCGTGGATCGCCCTATTCCAGGTAGTCCTTGAGCTTCCGCGATCGCGACGGGTGGCGCAGCTTGCGCAGTGCCTTCGCCTCGATCTGGCGGATCCGCTCGCGGGTGACGTTGAACTCCTTGCCGACCTCCTCGAGGGTTCGGGCGCGCCCGTCCTCGAGGCCGAAGCGGAGCTGGAGCACGCGCCGCTCGCGCCCGGTCAGCGAATCGAGCACCGCCTCGACCTGCTCCTTGAGCAGCTGATGCGAGGCGGCCTCGGCCGGGGCCAGGGCGCCACGGTCCTCGATGAAGTCACCGAGGTGCGAGTCCTCCTCCTCGCCGATCGGCGTCTCGAGCGACACCGGCTCCTGGGAGACCTTGATGATCTCGCGGACCTTCTCCGGGGTCACGACGACCTCCTGGCCCTTGGACATCGCCTCGGCGATCTCCTCGACCGTCGGCTCACGACCCAGCTCCTGGAGCAGCTGGCGAGAGACCCGGATGAGCCGGTTGATCGTCTCGACCATATGGACGGGGATGCGGATCGTGCGGGCCTGGTCGGCGATGGCGCGCGTGATGGCCTGCCGGATCCACCAGGTCGCGTAGGTGGAGAACTTGAACCCCTTCTCGTAGTCGAACTTCTCGACCGCCCGGATCAAGCCGATGTTGCCTTCCTGGATGAGGTCGAGGAACGACATCCCGCGGCCGATGTACTTCTTGGCGATCGACACGACGAGGCGAAGGTTGGCCGAGGTCAGCTGCTCGCGCGCCTCGCGCCCGATGCGCACGATCTCGCCCTTGCGGTGAGCCAGCTTGGTGGTCGGCGGCACGTCCGGGTCGTAGCCCATCCGCTTGAGCAGGTCGGCCTCCGCGCCCGACCGGATCCACCGCTCGAGGCCCGGGTAGGCGACCTCCTGGAGGGTCCAGTCGTAGATCGCCCGCAAGCCAACGTTGTCCCGCGAATCGAGGTCGCCGTTGTGGACGGCGAAGAACGCCCAGTCCAGCAGCGCCAGGAATGACTCCGCGTCGAGGTGCTCGTTGTAGATATGGACGAGCTTCCGGCCCGCCTTCAGGAGCTCCTTCGTGCCGTCCGATTGAGCGTCCTTGCCGGCCCGCACGAGATGGAAGTCCGCGGTCGTCACCAGGAGGTCGCTGGTGAATCCGGATGCGATGCCCTCGCGGACCATCCGATGCGCCTCGTCGCCGAACGGCAGCTGGTGCTGTGGCTTCTGCGTCCGGGTCTTCCGCTCCGTGTCATGGAGCGTCCACTCGTGCAGGCTGACCAGCGCCTTCCACGGCTCATCGGCCATCTGCTCGCCGAGCTCGATGGCCTTGGCCAGGACGACCTCCTCCTCGGCGGTCAGCAGCGCGACCTTGCCGATCTCCTTGAGGTACATCCGGACCGGGTCGTCGATGCCGATCATGTCGGCCGAGAGCGCGTCCAGCTCCTCGGGCGTCGGTTCCTCGAGCTCCGCGGCGTCTAGCTTGGCCGGCTCCGGCACGGACGCGAGCGTGCCGCCATCGGAATCGGCGATCACCTCCGCGGCGACGCCGGCCGCCTCGTCGAGCTCGGCGTCGACGACGTCCATGTCGACGTCATCGCCGGTCTTGGCAGAGCGTCCCGTTGTCTTGTCGGCGTCTGCGACGGCGGTCCCGAGGCGCGACGGGCGCATTCCCGCGAGCTTGGCCGCCTCGAGGTCGGCCTTCGCGCGACGCGGGCGAGAGAGCACGGCCTCCACGAGCTGCTTGTCGAGCGGGTCGGTCATGGGCGGGTCCTCCGGGGATCGATGGCTGGACTGTTGTCATGGAGATGGACGAAATGGACGGGCCGGGCGCCCTGCTGCGGGCTCACGATCGAGCCCCCAGGGCGGCCGGACGAGCATGGAGTCGGACCTGGTCGCGACGACGATCGAGCGACAGCCGCTGCTCCTCGATCTGGCGCATCTGCGCCAGCAGACGGGCCATGGCATCGGCGTCGCCCCGGCTCTCGGCGTCGGTCTGGGCCGCGAGGTTGTACTCGGCGCGCTCCTCGAGGCGATCGGCCTCGAGCGTCAGCAGGCAAGCTTCGACGGCATAGAGCAGGCGTTCGTGCGGCAGCGCCGCCGGGTCCGGGCCGCCTCGCGCATACAACGCGATGGCGAGGGCCCGGGTCTCGTCGTCGAGAGCCTCGAGCAGCCGACCGCGCTCGAACGGGCCCGCCAGGCCAGCATCGTCGGGGGCACGCATCTGGACGATGGCCCGGTACAGCTCGCGGGCGGTGGTGGAGGGCAGCTGGTCGGGCGCGAGCTCGTCGGCCACCTTGAGCTGGAGATCGGGCACGAGCAGGACCAATCGCAGCAGCTCGGCCTCGACGGGCGAGACGGATCGGACGACCTCCTCCGGCGAGACCTGCTCGCGCGCCGCGCGGACCGCCTCGAGCGTGATCCGCACCCCGCCGTGGTCCCCCTCTCCGGCTGGGCCGGGCGCAGCGCCCGGGCGCCCGGCGACCGGGTTCGGGCGGGCGTGGAGCGCCTCGAGCACCGTCCGCTCCTCAAGCCCCGAGCGCCGGGCCAGCACCTGGACGTAGGAATCGCGCACGATCGGGTCGCCGACCCGGCGAAGCGTCGGCAGCACGCCGTCCATCAGCCTGCGACGACCCTCCGGGGTGCGCAGGTCGACCCGCCCCGCGTGATAGTCGATGAGGTAAGCGAGGATCTGCACGGGCGTGCGGGTCGCCTCGCGCCAGACATCGGGCGTGTCGCGGATGACCTCGTCGGGGTCTCTGCCCTCGGGTAGGCGGACCACGCCGACATCGGTCAGGCCGACGCCCGTGTCGCCCGCCTGGACCTCGCCGATCAGCGCATTCAGCTCGGTCACGCCGAACGTCCCGGCGCTCTGGCCCGCCGGGTCGACGTCGTAGGCGAGCGCAATGCGCTTCGCATATCGAGTGAGGAGGGCGACCTGCCCGGGCGTCAGCGCCGTGCCGAGCGACGCGACGACGTTGTCGAACCCGGCCTGGTGGGCCATGAGGGCATCGGTGTAGCCCTCGACGAGCACCGCCTGGCCCGACTTGCGGATCGGTGCCTTGGCCCGATCGATGAGGTACAGCGTCCGGCTCTTGTCGAAGAGCGGCGTGGCCGGCGAATTCAGGTACTTGGGACCCGGCTCGCGACCCTCGGGGATGACGGATTCCAGGATCCGGCCGCCCAACCCGACCGCACTCCCGTTCGCATCGCGGATCGGGAAGATGATCCGGCTTCGGAACCGGTCATAGAAGCCGCCACGGCCCTGGCGAGGCGTCGCGAGACCGACCTCGGCGAGCTCCTCGGGGTGGACCTGGCGGCGCGCCTGGAGGGTCTTGGCCATGGTGTCCCACCCGCCCGGCGCCCAGCCGAGCTGGAACTTCTCGATCGTCTCGTCACTGAAGCCGCGGCCGCGGAGGTAGTCGAGCGCCGACTGGCCGGTGCGGTGAAGGAGGACCGTGTGATAGAAGGCGATCGCCATCTCGAGCACGTCGCGCAGGCGGGCCCGCCGGGCATCCTCGCGCGCGGTCCGCTCATCGAGCTCGACCCCGGCTTTGCCGGCGAGCAGCTTGAGGGCGTCCGGGAAGCCGAGCCCGTCACGCTCCATGACAAAGCTGAACACGTCGCCACCCTTGCCACAGCCGAAGCAGTGATAGGTCTGGCGGGCAGGCGTCACGACGAAGCTCGGAGTCTTCTCCCCGTGGAACGGGCAGAGCCCCTTGAACGTCGTGCCAGCTTTCTTCAGCTGGACCGTCTCGCCCACGACATCGACGATGTTCAGCCGACCCTTGACCTCGGCCGCGACACCGACCGCCAACCGGACCTCCTGCGACGGGCGTCTCCTATGGGGACGCGCCACCGCTGCTCTCGTTTCGCCGGCGGGCTCTGGGCTGCCGCCGGCCTGTCGCTCGGGTGTCGTCCAAGGGGCGATCCCGCGCCTGGGGACCGGGCTCGATGCGCCGGACATGGATACGGGCCTGTCAAGTCTTGACAGGCCATCCGTGGCAGATACTGCGCCCGACAAGGACTACTTGTCAAGGGTCTTGTCAATACCCCTAGGGTGTATCCTTTTCGGCGCGCCCTGGTACGTGTCTGCTGTCGGCAGGTCGCGAACATCTCGGGGACCGGGACGCCGCGATGCCGAGACGCATGGCCGCCGGCAAGCCGCCCCCTTGGATCATCCGTGAGCCGCGGGCCCGCCAACGTCCAGCGTCCAGTCGTAGTCGGCGTACCGGAGGCGCAGTGTCTCGTCGGCTCCGATGAGGCCGTGCCGCCGGAGGAGGATGAGGATCCCTCGACGGCCCCCGAAGTCGCCTCGATACCAGTACAGGAGACGCGGGACGCGAAGATCGCGGCCGTCTGGAGAACGGGCGCTCTCGGAGGTCAGATACGCCCCGGTCGCCCGCTCCAGGTCGGCGTCGATGGTGGCCGGCTCCCAGGCGGCCAGCGGCGGGCAGCTCCGCGCCCCGCAGTTGAGGGCGAAATGGATCCGCGGGTCCACTCGCTCGACGCGCATGCGTCGCTCGAAGGCGGATGGGATCGGGTTGTGCAGGTAGCCGAGCCCGGCGACGAACGCGGAGCGGCGCAGGATCCCGTGCTCGATCGCGTTCGGGCTCAGCCGCCGGCCTGCGACAGTCACCGCGGGTGCGGCAAAGAAGCGCCAGCGCCGGCGATAGGCGGCGGGGTCCGCAACGAGGCGGGCGCGGACAGCTGCGTTGTACACGTTGAGCCAGAAGACGGTTCGCGCTCCGTCGTGGGGCAGGGCCCTCGCGAGGACGTCGGGGTGGAGCGCCTCGAGGGAGCTGCGCGCCTCGTCGTCCGGGCGTCCGGCGCGTGCGTCGTCGAGAAGGCGCCATGCGAGGTCGAGCGGGTGCGCCCGAACGCCGAGTGGGTGCGCCGGAACGCCGAGCGGGTCAGCCAACGTAGGCTCGCTCCTCATAGCACCAGGTGAAGCCGCGGCCCACCGGCACCGACACGATCACCGGGTGCCCTTCGGCTCGGGCATGCGCGAGCGCGTGGCCGGCCTGGGATTCGCAGCAGCCGACGTGTCCACATGTCGCGCACATGCGAAGGCTGCGTGTGCTGCCACAACCCTGGCAGCACACGCCGGACGGCGTCGGCAGGGATCCCGGAACATGCGGGCAGGCGGTCTGCGCGCCAGCGAGAGATCGAAGCCAGTCCATACGCTCGATCTTCGCGTCGGAGCGGCCCGTCGGATGTGACCGAGGACACAGCCGCGGCAACGAATCGCCTTCCTACGGCTCCTCGCCCTCAGCGACCTCGGCGAGCAGCTCCGCGTCGCGGATCAGAACCTGATGGTTCTCCGTGTCGAGCAGGCCGCGGCGCCGGAAGTCGGCGAGGGTGTGGGCGAGCGTCTCGCGGGTGGTGCCGATCATCTCGGCCAACTCCTGCTGGGTGAGCCTGGCCGCGATGAGGGTGCCGCGTTCCGTCGACACGCCGAAGCGCTGGCCGAGGTCGAGCAGCTTCCGGGCGAGGCGCTGATCCACGCGTTGGTAGGCCATCGCCTCGAGCTCGCGCTCGGCAGCCTGGAGCCGCCGCGACAGGTGGCGGATGATGTTCACGCCGATCACCGGGTAGCGCTCGATGAGCTTGCGCAGCTCGCCTGGCGTGATCGTGCAGATGACCCCGTCGTCGATGGCCTCGGCGTACGCCTCCGGGAGCCGGTCCTGGCCCAGCAGCTCCATGTCGCCCAGGACGGTGCCCTTCTCGAAGATGTCGAGCGTGAGCTGCTTGCCGTCCGGGGTCATGCGGTACGCGCGAACGCGACCCTTCTTGACGATGTGGATCCGGTCGGGCGGGTCGTCGGGCGAGAGGATCTGCTGGCCACGCACGCAGTGGGTCATCGTGGTGGCGTGGCCGATCGCCTGCATGTCGGCCTCGGACAGCCCGGCGAAGAGCGCCACCTCGCTGAGGAGGCCGAGCTTCTCGGCGAACGATCGGGCCTGGGCGGAGCTCGTCACGTCATGCGGTCCAGCGTGATGATCCGGTCGGCGCTGAAAAGGGGTCCGACGTCGATCCCAAGTGAAGCATAGAGCGCGGCGGGAAGGCCAAGATCGCCGAGGTAGAGCCGGCCGGCCCGCTCGGCGCCGGGACCGGCCATGAGGCCCGGCTTGGGCAAGGCGAGCGTGAGCGTCGCGACCGCCGCCACGGCGAGCCCAGGCGCCTCCCCGCTGTCGGGGTCCATGCCCGACGGCACGTCGAGGCTGACGACGGGCCGATCGGACCGGAGGACGAAGCCGATGAGCCGTTCGACCTCGTCTTGCGGGGCGCCCCGGACGTTGTAGCCGAGTATCGCGTCAACGACGACGTCAGCCGCGGCGAGCGCCGACTCGAGCTCCTCGTCGGAGAGGTCGTAGGTGGCCACGCAGCAGCTCGTGCCCATGGCCAGGAGGGTTGCGAGCTGATGGCGCCCGCCCTCCGTCATGCGCAGAGCTGGTCGGGCCAACACGACGCGCACGTTCGCGCCGCGGTTGACGAGGTGTCGGGCGGCCACGAGGCCACCACCCCCGTTGTTCCCCGGCCCGATGGCAACCACGATGCTCCGCCCGGCCAGGTCGCCCCCGACCTCGCGGCGGACGACGTCGGCAAGGTGGGATCCTGCCTGCTCCATCATCTGGAGGAGGGTGATGCCGTACGTGTCGATGGCCCGGCGGTCGACCTCGGCCATCTGGGCCGCCGTGACGACCGGGACGCTCGAGGCGTCGGCCCCCGGTGCGTCGAGGCGCGTGATGGAAATGGTCGCTACGGTCGCGCGAACAGAAGGGACTGGATCGGGACGAGCATCACGTGAACCTCCTCCGGAGTCTGGCCCTCGGCCGCCGCGCGGGTCACGCAGTAGCGCAGATGGCCATCGACGAGGTGAGCGGCAATCGAGTCGAGGTCCGCCTTGAGCACCGACACCTGGAGCAGGGCCGCGTGGCAGCCGCGCCCCTGGTCGAGCTCTTGACAATGCGGCAAAGCCTCGGCGGTCGTGCTGCGACCGGTCACGGCGCGGCGTCGAGGGTTCGCAGCGCCTGCGCGAAGAGCCCGCCCATGACGCGCGCGGTCGTGGGGAACGCGTGGATCGTGTCGGCCAGGACGTCGAGTGTCGTCTTCGTCTTGACCGCCAGCACGGCTTCGTGGATGACTTCCGACGCGGCAGGGCCGGCGATGAACGCGCCGAGGAGGGTGCGCGTCGGACGGTCGACGACGATCGTGACGTGGCCAGTCGCCTCGGCGACGTAGCCCTTGGCGGTCGTGGCGAGATCGGCTACCTCCTCGAAGGCGTCGCGCCCGGCGGCAACGGCCTGCTCGAGCGACAGCCCGACGCCGGCGACCTCGGGATCCGTGTAGACCGCCCGGGGAATGGCGCTGTAGTCGGGACGGACGTCGTCCCCGAGCGCGATGCGGACGGCGAGCTCGCCCTGGTAGTGAGCAAGGTGCGTGTGCATCTCGGGGCCGGCCGGGTCGCCCGCCAGGAAGACGCCATCGGCGATCCGGAGGTCGGGGCCCACGGTCACGGTCGCGCCACTGACGTCCAGGCCCACCGTCTCGAGCCCGAGACCGGCCAGCGGGTAGGTCCGGCCGACGGCCAGCATGACCTCGTGGCCTTCGACCGACGAGCCATCCGACAGGTCGACCACGTGTGCGTTCGACGCTCCCGCCCGGGCCCTGATGCGGACGGCGCGGACGCCGGTCCGGACGTCCACCCCGTCGCGGCGCAGGGCTTCCTCGACGGCCGCGGAGTTCCGGGGATGATCCTTCGGGTTGACCCGCGGCTGGGAGGCGACCAGGGTCGTGCGAACCCCGTACCTCGCGAAGACCTGGGCCATCTCCACGCCGGTCGGGCCGGCGCCCAGGATGAGCAGGCTGGTCGGTAGCTCGCGAGTGCTCGTCGCCTCGCGGTTGGTCCACGGGACGATGGCCTCGAGGCCATCGATCGCCGGGATCTTGGACTGCGACCCGACTGCGAGCACGATGTGGCGGGCACGCAGCTCGTGCTCGGTGCCGTCGTGCGTGACCACGACGCGGCCCGGACCCGCGATCCGGCCGAAGCCGCGGACGACGATCGCGCCGGCTCCCTCGAGCCCGCGAACGTGGCCGGCATCGCTCGGGAAGTCGGTCCCCTCGCGGCTGATCATGTAGTCCCGCCGAGCGGACGCGCGCGCCCAGTCGTAGCCGCCGCCGGCGGCGTGGACGGCCGCCGCGTGGAGCAGGGTCTTGCTGGGCATGCAGGCCCAGAAGGGGCACGACCCTCCGAACAGCTCGCGATCCACGATCGCGACGGATGCGCCGCGGGCGCGCGCGAGGTAGGCCGCCGCCTCGCCGGCAGGCCCAGCGCCGATGACCACGAAATCGAACTGCTTGTTCATGGAGGGTGGGTCGTCTCCTGTACGTCGGGTCGTGGGTTCCTGCTCGCCGTGTCGACCGCCGCTGAGCGCCCGGGGCCGGCTCGCCGCGGGTTAGCCTACGCCGCGCCGACAGCGTCCGGCTGTGGCCACCATCACGTTCCCCGCACTGTGGTCTGGCTTACGGTCGCCTTCGCAGGTCGACCCGCACAGTGATCAGCGCCGTCCAGCCCCGTTCGGAGGCCACATGCTCCCCACGCTCCCCCCGGTCGCGCGCCCTGAGGGCGAGATCCTGCACGAGGTCACGCGCTCGATCTGCCCCGAGTGCCGGGACGTCATCGACGCCCAGATCCTGCTCCGGGACGGGCACGTGTTCATGCGCAAGCTCTGCGACCGGCACGGCTGGTTCGAGGGACTCATCTACGCTGACGCACGGGCTTACGTGGAGCACGCTCGGTACAACAAGCCCGGGCAGGCGCCGGCACGGATCTCCACCGAGAGATCGAGGGGGTGTCCCCTCGACTGTGGCCTCTGTCCGGAGCACCGCCAGCACACTTGCCTCGCGCTCATCGAGGTGAACACCGCCTGCAACCTGGATTGCCCCGTCTGCTTCGCCAACGCCGGCGCCGGCTTCAACCTGACGGTCCCCGAGGTCGAGGCCATGCTCGACCGGTTCGTGGAGCTCGAAGGGCACCCCGAGGTCGTCCAGTTCTCGGGCGGCGAACCGACGATCCACCCCGACCTGCTGGAGATGATCGAGGCGGCCCAGCGGCGCGACATCGGCCACGTCATGGTCAACACGAACGGGATCCGCATCGCCGACGACCCGACGTGGTTCGAGCAGTTCGCCGCCCTCCGGCCGCTCGTCTACCTGCAGTTCGACGGCCTCACCGACGAGACCTACCGGACGATCCGGGGCGAGCCGCTCCTTGCGACGAAGCTGCGGGCCCTCGATCGCATGGCTGAGGCCGGCCTCCACGTCGTCCTCGTCGCGGCCGTCGAGCGCGACGTGAACGAGCACGAGGTTGGTCCGGTGGTGGAGTTCGGCCTGAAGCACCCGGCGGTCCGCGGGGTGATGTTCCAGCCCGTCACCCACGCCGGGCGACATCCCGACCACGATCCCCTCCGGCGGATGACGATCCCCGACGTGCTGCGGTCCCTGGAGACCGGCGGCACGACGTTCCGGGCCAGCGACTTCGTCCCCATCCCCTGCTGCCAGCCAAGCTGCAGCTCGGTGACGTACGCATACCTCGGCGACGACGGCGAGGTGATCCCGCTGCCGCGCGTGCTGGAGGTGGATCAGTACCTGGACTACATCACGAACCGCACGCTGCCCGGGATCGACCGGGAGATCCTCCACGCCCTCGAGGGACTCTGGTCGGCGGGTTCGGTGCCGGGCGACCCGACCGGCGGCCGGTTCCTCTGCGCCGCCTGTGATCTCGACCTGCCGGCGCTCACCGACCTCGCCCGGCGCGTCTTCATGGTCCAGATGCGGGACTTCCTCGACCCCTGGACCTTCGACGTCAAGAAGGCGATGAAGTGCTGTATCGGGATCCTCCAGGACGACGGCCGGATGATCCCGTTCTGCACCTACAACACGGTGGGCTACCGCGAGGAGACGCGGCAGCGTCTGGCCGCGCGGCGGCGCGGCCGCATTGCGATCCCGGTTCTGGAGACGTCGCGATGACGGGCGGATCGACGGGCCGACCGGCGGTCCAGTCCCCCACTCCGGTAGAGCCGACGACATCGCGCCGCACCGGCGAGGCCGCGGTGCTCGCCTGCTGCTCGGCCGTCTACGGCAACCCCCTGGCGGAGCTGCTGATCGGCGAATCCCTGCACCCGGGGGGGCTGAAGGGCACCCGCGATCTCCTCGCGGCTTCACGGCTCGAGCCTGGCGCGATGCTGCTCGACGCGGGCTGCGGTCTCGGCGCCAGCGCGCGCGTGGCGGTGAACGAATTCGGCCTGCAGGTCGACGGCGTGGACGCCAGCGGAGAGGTCATCTCCCGCGCGGAGGCTCGCGAAGGAGGCAGTCGTGTGCGCTGGCTGCGGGCCGACCTGCTCGACCTGCCCCACGAGATGGCCACCTTCGACGGGATCCTGGCCGAGTGCGTCCTCTCCACGCTTCCGCGAGGAGACGCCCTGGCCGAGATGCGGCGCGTCGTGCGTCCGGACGGCCGGCTCGTCCTGAGCGACGTCGAGGTCGGCGGTACGCCGATCACGGCGCTGGCGGATCACGGGATCCTGGGCGCGGCGCTCTGCGTCACCGACGCTTGGCGCGAGGGCGAGCTCGAGGAGCGGCTGGACTCGGCCGGCTTTACCCTGGAGCGCCGGTGGGACCGGAGCGAGTCGATCCTCGCGCTCGTCGACCGGATCGAGGCCCGGATCGGGCTGGCCGCGGCCGCGGCGCGGGATCTG
>Ga0210334_10681002_pt1 | contig 15804 bp, 16 predicted proteins | sample S306metaT_FD_164440 | JGI IMG/M metagenome (GOLD analysis project Ga0210334, IMG submission 164440) | Metatranscriptome of estuarine sediment microbial communities from the Columbia River estuary, Oregon, United States - S.306 (Metagenome... | ecosystem: Environmental > Aquatic > Marine >... | reverse complement strand
GGCTTTTACTCTAGAATGCCCCCATTATCCGCCACCGGGTCCCGTCGCCGCAAATGACCTCCCTTTCCCAATCGCCCGCGGAAGCGCCGCCGCCCGCGCCCACCGCCGGCGAGGCGTTCCGCTATTGGCTCAAGCTGGGCTTCATCAGCTTCGGCGGCCCGGCGGGGCAGATCTCCATCATGCACCAGGAGCTGGTGGAGCGGCGGCGCTGGATTTCCGAGCGGCGTTTCCTGCACGCCCTCAACTACTGCATGCTGCTGCCGGGGCCGGAGGCCATCCAGCTCGCCATCTACATCGGCTGGCTGCTCCACGGCGTGTGGGGAGGCATCGTCGCCGGCACCCTGTTCTTCCTGCCCTCGTTCTTCATCCTCTCGGCCCTGTCCTGGATCTACCTGGACTACGGCAGCGTGCCGGCGGTGGCCGGGGTGCTCTACGGCATCAAGCCCGCGGTGGTGGCCATCGTGGTCTTCGCCGCCTACCGCATCGGCTCCCGGGCCCTGCGCAACGGCGCGCTGTGGGCGCTGGCCGCGGCGGCGTTCGTGGCCATCTTCGCCTTCGACGTGCCGTTCCCGGCCATCGTGCTGGCGGCGGCCATTGCCGGCGCCATCGGCGGGCGCCTGGCCCCGGACAGGTTCCGGGCCGGGGGCGGCCACGCCGCGGCGGACAAGTCCTGGGGGCCGGCGCTCATCGACGACCATACCCCGACGCCGGACCACGCCCGCTTCTCCCGGGCGCGGCTGGCGGTGTTCGTGTTCGCCGGGTTTGCGCTCTGGGCCGCGGCCCTGGCCCTGCTCGCCGCCGCCTTCGGCTGGGACGGGACCCTCACCCGCATGGGCTGGTTCTTCACCAAGGCGGCGCTGCTCACCTTCGGCGGCGCCTACGCGGTGCTCCCCTACGTGTACCAGGGGGCGGTGGAGAATTACGGCTGGCTCACCGGCCTCCAGATGATCGACGGGCTGGCCCTGGGGGAGACCACGCCGGGGCCCCTGATCATGGTGGTGACCTTCGTCGGCTTCGTGGGCGGCTGGACCAAGCAGGTGTTCGGCGACGCCCTCGTCGCGGGGGGGCTTGCGGGCGCGGCTGCCGCCACCTTTTTCACCTTCCTGCCGTCGTTCCTGTTCATCCTCATCGGCGGACCCCTGGTGGAGGCCACCCACGGCGACATCAAATTCGTGGCGCCCCTCACCGGCATCACCGCCGCGGTGGTGGGAGTGGTGCTGAACCTGGCGGTGTTTTTCGCCTACCACGTGCTTTGGCCGGGGGGCTTCGAGGGGGCCTTCGAGTGGTTCTCCGCCCTGCTCGGCGTGGCCGCGTTTGTCGCCTTGTGGCGGTACAAGGTCGGCATCATCCCGGTGATCGGGGCCTGCGCCGCGGTCGGATTGGCGTTCCGGCTGCTGGTGGCCGGATGACCGGCCCCGGGGCGGGACCGTTGACCCGACAAATTCGATCGGATAAAGTGCGGCGTTCGAAATCCAGCCCGAAACTAACACCATGAAAAAACACCTACTTTGGATTGCCCTGGGAAGCGTGGGCTTTCTCGCGGCCAGCGGCGCTGCGCAGGCGGCGGGCGACCCCGCCAAGGGCGCGCAGAAGAACTCCATGTGCGAGGGCTGCCACGGCATCCCGGGCTACCGCACCGCGTTCCCGAAGGTGTACTCGGTGCCCAAGCTCGGCGGCCAGCATCCCACCTACATCCTTTCCGCGCTCCAGGGCTACAAGGCCGGCACGCGCAAGCATCCTTCCATGAACGGCGTGGCGGAGACACTTAGCCAGCAGGACATGGAAGACCTGGCCGCCTTTTACGCGGCCCAGAAATGATCCCGGAGCCCGACGCCATGAGAATCTGGATTGCAGCCGCAGCGACCCTGGCCTTTGCCGCCGCCCCCGCCCTGGCCGGCGACGCCGAGGCGGGCAAGAAGAAAGCGGCCGAAGTCTGCGCCGCCTGCCACGGCCCCGACGGCAACAGCCCGACGCCGGACTTCCCGCGCATCGCGGGCCAGTACGAGGACTACCTGGCCAAGGCCCTGGCCGACTACAAGAGCGGCAAGCGCGACAATCCCATCATGCAGGGCATGGCGGCGCCGCTCTCCGATGGCGAGATCGCCAACCTGGCGGCGTATTACGCCCAGCAAAAAGGCCTGGTGGTGCGCTGACCCGCGCCGACCCAATGAAAACGGGGCGCCGCGGCGCCCCGTTTGTTTTTCCGCCGGACCCGGAGGACGCCCCGGCTGCCCGGCTCGCTACTCCTTGAGCTTCATGATGCCCAGGGCGTTCATCACCATCTTCTCGAACACCGGCTCCGTGGTGCCCTTCTTCATCTTGCGCAGGAAGTATTTCTCGAACGCCACCTTGGCCAGGTGCACCCACTTGCCCTCGGAGAACCAGTTGACGTTGCGGGGCGGGATCTGGGGAAGGGCCACGAACGCCGCGCCGGTGTCGCCGAAATCCGCCAGGCAGACCGCGTTCCAGGTGGCCTTGTGGGAGGGCTCCCTGCCGTCCATCACGTCACGGATGTTGTGGGCGGTGGCCGACACCATGGACTCGATCATGTAGCCGGTCTTGGGCGCGCCCGTCGGCACCGGCGTCGCCTCCACTGGCGGGATCGCCACGCAAACGCCCACCGAGTAGACATTCTGGAACTTGGGGTTGCGCTGGAACTGGTCGATCAGGATGAAGCCCCGGGGGTTGGTGAGGCCCTCGATGCCGAACACCGCGTCCACGCCCTTGAACGCCGGCAGCATCATGGAGTACTTGAACTCCAGCACGTGCTCCTTCTTGGGCTGGCCGTTCTCGTCGTGCTCGGTGACGTGCATCTTGCCCGCCTCCACCTTGGTGGTCTTGGCGTTGCAGATCCACCGGATGTGGCGGTCGCGGAACGCCGACTCCAGCAGCCCCTTGGAGTCGCCGACTCCGCCCAGGCCCAGGTGCCCGATGTAGGGCTCGGCGGTGACGAAGGTCATGGGCACCCGGTCGCGGATCTTGCGCTTGCGCAGGTCGGTGTCCATGATCATGGCGAACTCGTAGGCGGGGCCGTAACAGGACGCGCCCTGCACCGCGCCCACCACCACGTGGCCGGGATCCCTGACGAAGGACTGCCAGGCGGTCTCCGCGTTGACGGCGTGGTCCACGTGGCAGATGGACTGGGTGTGGCCGCTCGGGCCCAGGCCCTCCACCTCCTCGAAGGCCAGCTTGGGGCCGGTGGCGATCACCAGGAAGTCGTAGTCCAGCGTGCGCCCGTCATCCAGCTCCACCTGGTTCCGCTCCGGGTGCACCCGCCTGGCGCCCACGCCGATGAACTCGATGTTGCGCTTCGCCAGCAGCGGTCCGACGTCCAGCTCGATGTCGTCGCGCTTGCGCCAGTCCACCGCCACCCACGGGTTGGAGGGCACGAAGTGGAACTTGGGGTTGTTGGAGATCACGGTGATCCGGTCGCCGGCGCGGGCCTTGTCGCGCATCTCGTAGGCCATGGGCATGCCGCCGATGCCCGCTCCAAGAATGACGATGTGTGCCATGCTGGCTCCTCCTGACGGTGGTTTTGATGCCGGGACCGGCGCGTCGCCGTGGGCGGCGCCGGGGACGGGGAGAATAGACCCGGTAATCCTACTACGGTCGTCAGCGGCGCAGAGACGAAATTATCTGGGAGCCCATAAGCCCGGCTTTTCGCGGATCACGGCGCCCGGAGAAGGAGATGCGGGCCGGGGCAGCGGCGTCGCAGGAGCGCCGTGATTTTCAGGAACGAGGGAAGCGGTCCAGGCAGTCGAAATACACCGCCGCGTCCGGCGCCGTGCCCTGGCGCTGGGCCTGCCAGATCATCTCCCCCAGGCACTCCATCACCGCGTGCACTGCGTCGTGCTCCGAGCCGGTCTTCGCCCGCAGCGCCTCGAAACGGGCCCGGATCCCCGGCGGCTGGTCGATGGAAAGCTGCTCCCGGATCGCCAGGTGCATGGAAAGGTGCAGGAAGGGATTGGTCTCGCCCGCCTCCGGCGTCCAGTCCCGGTCCCGGTAGCGCTCCGGGTCGTCCAGGAACCGGTGGTACTCGGGGTGATCCACGATGGCGGCCGCGGCGATCTGCTCCAGGTCGCTGAGGGGCTGCCCGGCGCGGTACTTGGCCCAGGCGCCGAAGAAGAACTGCCGGGCCTGGTCGCGGGTGGGCTGGAACATGGATGAGGGATCGGCCGTGGGCTGATTGATGCGGCCCAATGGTACCGCGAACCGTTGCGCGGCCGCTCAGGCCGCGCGGTCCAGCGGGCTCTGCACGCCCCGTCCGCCCTTGTTCAGCACGTGGGTGTAGATCATCGTCGTCGAGACATCATTGTGCCCGAGGAGTTCCTGTACCGTCCGGATGGAGTAGCGCGCCCCGGACTCGGACTCGCGAAGCGTGGAGCGGGAAGGGGCGCACGCGGCTGCGGGAATAACCGCCTTGGTGAGCCGCACACGCTGTCGCTGGCGCGCAGGATCGATGTTCCCCTCGCAGCCGCCCTCCAATAGATGGGTTGCAAACGAATGGCGCAGGGTATGGCAATGCACCGGCTTGGCGATGCCCGCCAGGCGGGCCGCGCGCTTGACGGCCCGCTGCAGCACCGAGTCGTCCAGGTGATGCCGCCGGATGACCCCGTCCTCCGGGTCAACCGAGCGGTTCCGGGAGGGGAAAACATATTGCCAGCCCCACTCGTACCCGGCCTGCGGATACTTGCGGGCAAGCGCATAGGGGAGGTGTACCTCGCCGTAACCGTCCCGCAAATCGGCCTGGTGCAGCTGGCGTACCTTCTCCAGATGGTTCCGGAGCGGCTGAAGCAGGCGCTCGGGCAGCATCGTTACCCGGTCCTTTTCCCCCTTGCCGTCGCGCACCAGGATCTGCCGGTAATCGAAATCCACGTCCTTGACCCGAAGCCTCAGACATTCCAACAGGCGCATCCCCGTGCCGTAGAGAAGGCTCGCCATCAGCAAGGGGGTCCCGTCGAGGGCGTTGAGAAGCCGCTCGACCTCGCTCCGCGTCATCACGACCGGCATCCGTTGCGGGCGCTTCGCCCTCACCAGCCCGTCCAGCCAGTCGAGTTCCTCGCCCAGTGCCTCCTTGTAGAGGAACAGCAACGCGGAAAGGGCCTGGTTCTGGGTCGAGGCCGCTACATTACGCTCAGTTGCCAGGTGGTTAAGGAACGCCGTTACTTCCGCCTCCCCGAGCCGGGACGGGTGACGTTTTCCACTGAAATAGATGAAGCGCTTGGTCCAGTGGATATAGGCTTCCTCGGTGCGGCGGCTATAATGGCGGCGTCGGATGGCGTCCCGCAGCCTATCTAGTAAACGGGGCGCCTCGGCTCGGTGGGAGAGGAGATTGATTCATTTGGCATTTTTTGCCTCCCTGCGGCCTATTTCTTTTAATGGCGACAAATAATGGGACTTTTGGAAACTGTACGTTCAAACAGTAGTCGACAAAGCGTGCGAAATCAAGAGCTCGCCGATGTCGGTACCGGGACACGCCCCGGATACGCCGCATTTAGGAAGTCGAATTCACGTTAGGCATGTCGCGTAGGGCTGATCACTATGAACTATCCAAACGTCGAAGCAGTTCTTAACCGCATGGGTCTCTGGAAAGCAGTGCGTGGAATTCCCGGGATGGTCGCAATAGTGCTGATCTTCGTTGCTCTCGCCCACGTTGCGCTGTCTTCCGTTCCAGCCTTTTCTGCGCTCCCACTTCCTCAGTTCACTCTCAGCGCAGTCGCTATTGGAACAGTCCTCGCCTTGATCGGCTATTTCCTCGGCAACTTTTGGGATGCGGTAGTCTTCGACCCACTATATGGCCCAAGCGGTCGCTGGGTCGGGCGCAGCACTCGACCTCTGGGCCTTTTCCCGGCTGGTGACGATCTGCAGCGCGTTCGCCAATCGGCCGCCGCTAAGCTTGTTCCCAATGAACCTCAGGGCAAAGGCGTCTACCGCGCCGCTTCAGAGCTAGCGCGCAAGAGCAAGGCCCAGTGGGAACAAATAGAACAGCCGTTAACCCTTTCGAAGTTCTTACGCGCGCTAATCTGGCCGTCCGGAATTGCATCACTTGCTCTGCTCGGGCACAGTGCCTGGTACACCAGCGTCGGAGAGAAGGGCGGCACTTCAAGCATGGTTCTTGGTTTAGGTTCCGGGCTTGTATACCTTCTCCTGTTCGTTCCGTACATCAATCTACGCGTAGAGCATATGCAGAGGCTCTACGAGCATGCAATGCGTGCTGTTTCTTCGCGTTAAACATGCCTAACTTTAGGTCGAGCGGGCGGGCCGGAAGCGTCGTGCCTCAGTCGCTGTTCGTAGCGGCCCGCCGCTCACCAAGACGTTAGAGAGCTTTCCCTTGGTCAACGAACTGACAGAACCCGACCTTGGCGCCGAGAAGCGGAAGCTCTTGGCGGAAACAAGAGCCGATCTTCTCAAGCGCCAACTTTCGAACGCCGAGAACTACGACAAAGCAATCTTGTCTCTTTCGGTCGCGTTTTTGGGCTTGTCGCTCACCTTTCTCAAAGACTTTGTCCCCGTTCATCTTGCCAACTGGCCTCTTCTCCTATACGCGTCGTGGTGGCTATTCGCGCTGGCCGTGCTGGCGACACTGAGTTCGTATCTGGTGAGTCAATGGGCCGTGAACGAGCAACTCCGTAGAGCGGAGGAGTACTATCTTCACGACAAAGTCGACGCCCTTGAAAGGAGCATGGTTGCTCGTGCGACCGATTGGTTAAACGTTGCTTCTGGCCTCGTCTTCGTTCTCGGAATCGTCTTAACGACTGTGTTCGTAACAGCCAATGTAGAAGGAGCATCGAGGATGGCTACGGAAAAGAAACCTGATCAAATCCCCTTAACAGAGGGTGCACCTATACCCAATCTTCAGCAGGCCCCCCTGGAGAGGGGCGCGCCAATTCCTAACCTACAGCAGAGCCCACCCCCTGCGCAGGAAAAACTCCCGCCGTCGCCGAACGAGCCGCAACCGCAAAGTGCTCCAAACACCCCGCAAGCTGGCAACTCTCAACAGGGTGGCGCGAATAAATAGCTCTCTAACCTCGCGCTGCAGGGGACGCAGGCAAGCGGCGCTGCGCTTGCTTGCCTGCGCCCCTGAGCGCGGGCGTTGGGCGTCAGGAGCAGAGGCCCGATCGTGAAGGTTGAAATGGAAGCAATCGGTCATGTCGAAGCTCCCCACACGCGTGCGTGATCTGACCGATCTCTTGTACCAGGGCCGTTGTTGCTCTACCGCGCCATCTCCGGGTGCGCGGGCATGAGGGGTCGCGGGCTACTGGCCGCAGGCGCCGTACTCGACCGTGCGCCCGCAGGGGCAGCGGGCGGCAGGTCGACTAGACCTTGTCGATCAGGTTTCGCAGGCGGGCCCGCAGCGCTTCCGGGGCTCGGCTCTTGGCCGATTCCCTGAGGTGCTCGGTCAGGGTCTTTTCGATCTCCGCCCGGGTAAAGCAGCTCCGACAGTGACTCATGTGATGCTCGAAGTCCGCGATCGACTCCGGATCGTCCAATTCACCGTCGAGATAGGCGTAAAACGCCTCGATTGCCTGGAGGCAGCCGATGTCGTCGTCGCCCGGATGGTCCGGGGTGTGGCTCATGTCTTCATCCCTCAGTGTTGGCGGCGACGCACAGCCCGGCGTCTCTTGCGTACTCCCACAGCGCCTTCTGCAGCAGGGTGCGCCCGCGTTTCATCCGCGAACGGACGGTGCCCGATGGTACGCCGAGCACTGCCGCGGCTTCGTCATAAGTTAGGGCTTCCACGTTTACCAGGAGGATCACCGCACGGAAGGCTTCCGGAAGCTCGTCGATCGCAGCCATGATCTTCTCGCCGAGAAGCTTGTTGACGAGGGCCTTTTCCGGGTTCGCCCACCACTTCAGGAATTCGTCGGACTGATCGTTGAGGAGCGACGCTATGTCCGCTTCGCCCTCGTCCACGAACAGCGCGTCGATGCTGATCTCCGCCGGCCGAATTGACGTCTTTCGATAGTCGCTGACGAAATGGTTGTGCAGGACCCGGAATATCCACGGACGGAAACGATTCCGGTCCTCCAGCGTGTCGATGGCCGACCACGCCTTGGCGACCGCCTCGGCGACGAGATCCTCGGCGTCCGCGCTGTTCCGGGTCAGGCGCAGCGCAACGCCATAGAGGGGATCCATGCATTCCTCGACGCTCTGACTGAAGAAGGTGCGGCGATCGATCTGCCCCGTCATCCGACGAATGTCCTCCCTGTCCCCGTTCCAGTTGCCCTGTTTTCGGCGCACGTCCCCGGGCTCCGCGACACTTCAGCTTGCGGTCCCGGGGCGCCGATGTCATCTCTGCGGTCAAAAGCTGAGGGTAATCGCGTCTTGCCTGGCGATCTCGAGCATCGCGACCGAGCCCGCAAGACTGATGCCATCGATCAGGTCGGTCGACTCGTAGCCGCGCACCCCAGCACAGGGCGGACAGACATAGATCCGGCCGCCGCTATCGATCACCGTCTGGATCATATCCTTGACCGGCGGATCGAGGGGGTTCAGGCGGGCCTTGTTGGCTGCGCCTTTGCGTACCCAATCGACGCCCGAGCTGACCAGGAACATCGTGACATCGAGACCGGAGGCGACGCCCCCATTGGCAATGCTCCAGGCGACGGACGAGCGCTCATCGTTGAACCCGTTCGTCACGACGACGACCATTTTCTTCTTTTCCGACATGGCTCTATACTCCTTAAAGTGGCAGGTTGACGGTCCGGCCGCATTGGCCGCGTTGGCGCGTCACGGCCTCGATCTGTGGCCACCAATTGCGCGCTTGTAACTCAAGACGCAGGGCGGGACGGTTTGGGTCCCGGATGCGAAAAAAATAACGGCGGTGGGGTGCAAGATCGCGTTGCCGGCAGGTGCCCGACCCGAAATCCGACCCCGGGTCAGCCTACGTCTTGGCGCCAAGGCGCCGAAATGACGCCCAACTACCCGATGCAACGGACCGCCCGCCAAAGTGGCTGGCTTCAGTCTCTCCTGGCTGCTCATCCTGCTTGCTGGCGCCGACTGCCCGCTGCCACTCGGATTCGTCTGGCTGCTTCCCCTTCTTCTTGTTGGTGCGCTGTTGGTCTACTGGCGAGCACCAGCGTATGCGAAGTGGAAGTCACAGTTCCGCCCATGGCTAATACTCCGCGTCTTTGCAGAAGGCACAGCCGCAGGACTGGGCACGGCCGCCTTGCTTCATGCAGTTCCATGGAGCGGGGAGCCGAGCGTTCGTCCATCCGGCATGGACGCCCTCATCGGGCTGGCGGTGCTTGGGGCCCTGGGTGCCGCCAACTCGCTTATCGCCTATATGTTGGCGAGGGGGGGCAATGCCGACCTGCCACCCACAGGGGAAGGGTGATGTCTGATTGGTCGCTTGAGGGGTCCGGTTGGCGCTACTTTGAGTGCTACGGGTGTTGAGTGAGGGGATGATCTAACGAGCTACACTTTCTCGCTGTCGCCGGCGCCCTTTCCCTGGGGGGGCTTTCACTGTTCGCCTTCGATAGCTGCAGCTACCATACCGTGGCGGCGCACCGGATGGTCCAGCGCATGACCATCCTTGTCGTCCCGATCCTGCAACTCGGAGTCACAGCCGCCGTTGGTCTGGCCCTAGTGGCAAGGCGGGGCATCAAAGCACGGAAACTGCGCGCCGCCGTTGATGGGAGGCAAGGCGACTAGAATGGCGCTCGGGAGACATAATTGACGCCGGTCGGCTTAACACACGGATGGGATCGGGCCGGCTGTTCGCGTCGTCAGACTGCAGCCCTGAGTCGCTGACGGGTAGCTTATATGCAAGGACCCTTTATTAAGGCAATTTTCGTGGGATCCCTGGTGTGGCTTGTTGTATGCATCGCAGGCGGCTTTGCCGTGCTGGCGCGGCTTGGCGAGTACGGCTCCGTCGTCCAGCTGTTGATTGGCGCGGTCATGGGGTTCCTGGGCGCGGCCAGTCATATCGTGCTATCCGCTTTCCGTCGCTTCCAGCGCCTTAACTTCGTGCAGCGAGGCCTTCTGAACTGGCTCTCCGCATACCTGCCACTTGTCGCCATTGCATCGCTGGCGGTGGACTTCAAGATGGCGCAAAGCAATCCCAATTTCTGGCCGGATTTGGCAAAGCTCCTGCTGCTCTATATCGGCACCCCAATGCTGTGCCTGGCGTTGCTCGTGGCCCTGATCACGAGTTCGAGGACAAGCCAGCATGGGGCCTAGGCCGCAGATCAGCGGGAGCGGCCTTCCTCCGGCCGATTACCTGAAGCGGCGGGAGGTCGCATGGACCTGAACCGGAGTCTCCTCAAGGATGCAGCCAGGGAAGGCCTGATCACGGAGCAGCAGGCGGAGCAGCTCTGGAGCTTCCTGAGCGACCGCGGAAAAGACACGCCGAGCTTCCGCTTCACCCACGTTCTCTACTACCTCGGCGGACTGATCGCCATTGGCGCCATGAGCCTGTTCATGACGCTGGGGTGGGAGCGCTTCGGCGGATGGGGATTGTTCTTCATCGCGCTCGCCTACGCCGGCGCCGGGCTCTGGCTGACGGAGTTCTTCCTGAATCGCAGCCGGCTGCCCATTCCCGCCGGCATCACGGCGACCTTCGTCGTCGTCCTCACGCCCCTGGCGGTCTACGGATTGCAGGCGGCGCTGGGCTGGTGGGCGGAAGGCAGGGTTTTTCGCGAGTACCACACCCACATAGACTGGCGGTGGATGTTCATGGAATTCGCAACCCTGGCAGCGGGCGCGGTCATGCTCTGGCGCTACCGCCTGCCGTTCCTGGTCATGCCGGTCGCGGTGACGCTCTGGTACATGAGCATGGACCTGACGCCCTTTCTTTATGGCGACGCCGACACGGCGTGGGAGCTGCGGAAATTCGTGTCGCTGTGGTTTGGCCTGCTGATGGTGCTGCTGGCGTTCTGGGTGGACGTCCGCACGCGCCATGACCGGGACTACGCATTCTGGCTCTATTTGTTCGGCGTGATTGCGTTCTGGGGCGGGCTGTCGCTGATGCACTCGGACAGTGAGCTGAACAAGTTCCTCTATCTGTGCATCAACCTCCTGATGATCGTGGCGGGCGCCGTGCTCTCGCGCAGGGTATTCGCGGTGTTCGGCGGTCTGGGCGCGGCGGGCTACTTCGGCCACCTGGCCCGGGAGGTGTTCAGGGACAGCATCCTGTTCCCGTTCGTGCTGACGATCATCGGCCTCGGGGTCATCTATCTCGGGATCCTCTGGCAGCGCCACGAGGAGGCGATCAGCAGCCGGCTCAGGGCCATGCTTCCCGCGGCCCTGCGAGAACTGATCGAGAGAAGGCATTGATCCGCTGCCCGCATGGTCGGCATGACGCGCCTGTTGGCTGAAGCGGGACAACGCGCTTCCGGGACCGGCCGGCCACAGCGCTGCGGATCGGCGGCCATGCCGGGAGATGGCCCCTGGAGACAGCCGTGACGGGTAAGCCGGATCTCTTTGACCGGGATTCCGCTGGCCGCACGGCGCTTTTCCACGCCGCGGAAGATGGGCTTCTGGAGGAGGTGCGCAAGATGATTTTCAGCCTCCGCGGCACCGGCTTGGCTCCGCCACGGCTTGGCCTGATCGAGATCAAAGACGCGACCGGGCTCACGGCGGCGGACGTGGCCGAGCAGAACGGGCACAAGGTCATTGCCGACTTGCTGCGCGGGGAACAACTCCGCATGGAGTATTTCGAATAGGGCTGAAGTTTTTAGCATGAGGCATGGAAAATGCCGGACATCGCGCGCTGCATGTGCTCGTTGGTGCTGCCGCGTGCTGGGTTCCCGACTTCCTGACCCGGTGGCTTAGGCCGCCGCAACGAAAATGGATCTCGCTGCTCATGTTTGCCGTATCCCTTGTGGTGGGGGTTGCCTGATTCGTTTGTTTCCGGACGCCCGGAACACCGGAAATACCGGATTGGGGTGCCCCCGTTCATGCTGCAGGGCATCCGCTCCCGGCGGCAGCAGTTTCAAGCGCGATTCATGCAGGATATTTGGCATACTTCCCGCATGATCTCTGACGGCAATCCCACGGCGTTGCGCGGCATTGTGGCGGGGTGCGTGCTTGCCTTGGCCGTTGGCTGGGGCGGCCGCCCGGCAGTGGCCGGGCCGGCTGCGGCACCGCTCGAGGTTTTTGTCGTGGCCCACGCGGACGACTGGCAGCTGTTCATGGGCGACGTGGCGGCGCGCGCCCTGCGCTCGGGCAGGCCCACGATCTTTGTCTACACGACGGCGGGCGACGGCGGCCGTTCCGCGGCCTACTGGCTGGCGAGGGAACAGGGCGCCCTGACGTCGGTGCGCGTTGCCTTGGGAGCCGCGCCGCCGAGCGACGAGCCGGTGGCCTGCGCTGACACGCGGGTGGAGGGGCGGTCCGTGCGCCGATGCCGGCTCGGCACCACCGCTTCCTACTTCCTGCGGCTCCCGGACGGCAACGCCAGGGGACAGGGATTCGCGGCCACGGGGGAGCGCAGCCTGTCCGGGCTCTCGGCCGGCGCTACAGTGACCCTCGCGCCCCTGGAGGGGGAGGGAGCCTATGCCGGGTGGGGCGATCTGGTGAGGGTGGTGGCGGCCATCGTCCGGCAGGAGGCATCCGGGGCGGGCGCCGCCGGCGAGAGTGTCCGGCTCCACGCGCCCGATCCGGACCCCGCGTTCAATCCCTGGGACCATGCGGATCACCGGGCGACCGGGCAACTGGCGGCCGAGATCGCCCGGGGCGGCGGATACGCGCTGACCCGATACGCGGGCTACTCGACCGCGGACTGGCCGGAGAACCTGAGCGAGGCGCAGGTTTCGGACAAGGCGCGCCTGTTCATGGCGTACGGGGGCGCCACGGCCCTCGATGACCCGGAGTGGAGCGCCTACGCCAAGGCGCCGCGGCTGTACTCGGCGTGGCTTTGGCGCACCTACGTCCGGCCTGCGGACTTCCCCGGGCACTCCCGATAACCTGGCGCGCGCGGGCAGTCGGATTTGGCGGCGGACTGCGATAAACTGACCGCCGCTTTGAATTGAGGAGGACCAGAATCCATGGCGCTGCACCCGTTGGCCGGAAAACCGGCACCGGCCGAAATGCTGATCGAGGTGGCGCGGCTCGAGCGCGAGTATTTCGCGCGGCGGCCCGACCCGGCGAACCCCCTCGAGCGCGTCGCCTTCGGCACCAGCGGCCACCGCGGCAGCTCCCTGGACGGCTCTCTCACCGAGGCTCACATCCTGGCCATCACCCAGGCGATCTGCGATTACCGCCGGGAGCAGGGTATCAGCGGGCCCCTCTACCTCGGCAAGGACACCCACGCCCTGTCGCGGCTGGCCGAGCGCAGCGCGGTGGAGGTGCTGGCGGCTAACGGGATCGAGACCTTCCTGCAGGCGGGCGACGGCTACACGCCGACGCCGGTCATCTCCCACGCCATCCTGGTCCATAACCGCGGGCGGTCCGGGGCGCAGGCCGACGGCATCGTGGCGACGCCGTCCCATAATCCGCCCCAGGACGGCGGATTCAAGTACAACCCGCCCCACGGCGGTCCGGCCGACAGCGCGGTCACGTCCTGGATCGAGGGCCGCGCCAACGGCTACCTGGAGTCGGGCAACGCCGGGGTGAAGCGCCTGGCCTGGGAGACGGCGCGCAAGGCCGCCTGCGTCCATGACCACGATTTCGTGGGACCCTACGTGCGGGACCTCCAGAATGTCGTGGACTTGGCCGCCGTGCGCACCGCCGGCATCAAGCTCGGGGTGGACCCGCTGGGGGGGGCGGCGGTCGCCTACTGGGGGGCGATCCGCGATGCTTACAAGCTCGACCTCACGGTGGTCAATCCCAAGGTCGATCCGGCCTTCGGGTTCATGACCCTGGACCACGACGGCAAAATCCGCATGGACTGCTCCAGCCCCCACGCCATGGCCGGCCTGGTCGGGCTCAGGGAGCGCTACCGCATCGCCCTCGGCAACGACCCGGACGCCGACCGCCACGGCATCGTGACGCCGGAAGCCGGCCTCATGAATCCCAACCACTACCTGGCGGTGGCCATTGATTACCTGCTGGCGCACCGCGCCAAGTGGCCGGCCTCCGCCGCCGTGGGCAAGACGCTGGTTTCGAGCAGCATGATAGACCGGGTGGTGGCGAGCCGCGGGCGCCAGCTGGCGGAGATGCCGGTGGGGTTCAAGTGGTTCGCCCCCGGCCTGCACGACGGCACCATCTGCTTTGGCGGGGAGGAGAGCGCCGGAGCCAGCTTCCTGCGCACCGACGGCAGCGTCTGGACCACCGACAAGGACGGCCTGATCCTGGGCCTGCTGGCGGCGGAGATCACGGCCGTCACCGGCCGCGATCCGGGGGATTATTACGATGCGCTGACGGCGGAGTTCGGCACCCCCCATTACACGCGCATCGACGCGCCGGCGACGCCGGCCCAGAAGGCGCGCCTCGCCCGGCTGGCGCCGGAGAACGTCTCCGCAACCGAACTCGCCGGGGAGCGGATCACCGTGCGGCTCACCCGGGCCCCGGCCAACGACGCCGCCATCGGCGGCCTCAAGGTGGTGACCCGGAACGGCTGGTTCGCGGCCCGGCCCTCGGGCACCGAGAACATCTACAAGATCTACGCCGAGAGTTTCACCAGCGAGGCGCATCTCGAGGCCATCGTGCGGGAGGCGCAGGCCATCGTGGGCGCGGCCCTGGGCTCCGGCTGAGCCGCGGGCGGGCGTGAGAAATCCCCTTCGTGTGGCGCCGCAGGTTGCGGTTAGGATTGCATGCCCTGGAACCGGGGACTGTGGCGGCCGCTGGAATCGTTGTGATCCAGGTCACGCGCAGCCTGGCTTCGGCTCCGGGCGCCATCCTCACCACAGAAGCAGTGCCAAACGATGGGAGACCGGAACATGGAGCGGATGAGAGCGGGAATCTGGGGCCTGGCCATGGCCCTACTGGCAAGCGCCTGCGCCACCACCGGCGGCTCGACGCCCCAGGAAAAGCGCGAGGCGGTGTTGTCCATGAGGAGCCAGGTGCTGGCGGACCTTTACCGGATCAAACCCCACACCAAGGGCGAAATCGCGTCCGCGCCGGGCTACGCCGTCTTCAGCAATGCCAACGTCAACATCATCTTCGCCAGCTTCGGCGGCGGCTATGGCGTCGTCAGGGACAACAGGACGAGGCGGGACGAATTCATGAAGATGGGCGAGGCCGGCATCGGCCTGGGGCTGGGGGCCAAGGATTTTCGGGCGGTGTTCGTGTTCCGGAGCCGGCCTGCCCTGGAACGGTTCGTCAACAGCGGATGGGAGTTCGGCGGGCACGCGGACGCGGCGGCCAAGGCCGGGGACAAGGGCGGAGCCGTGGGCGGCGAGGCCCTCATGGACGACATCACCATCTACCAGTTGACGGAGACCGGGCTGGCGCTGCAGGCCACGGTCAAGGGCACCAAGTACTGGAAGGACAGCGAGCTGAACTAGTCCGCGCTTTCTGTCCGGCAATTTTTCCACCACGAAACTTTGAAAAGATGTAGGCTTTCGCCCTCAGGGAGCGCAGCCCATCGGGGGCCTTGCCGCTAACGAGGAATCATTAAGGAGCTATTGAATGGGCAAGAAGCTATATGTGGGCAACCTTGGTTATGGTGTCAGCAGCAACGACCTGCAACAGGCGTTCGCGGCCCATGGCACGGTGCGGTCCGCGGAGGTAATCACGGACCGGGCGACCGGCCAGTCCAAGGGGTTCGGCTTTGTCGAGATGGGCAGCGACGAGGAGGCCCGGGCGGCCATCGCGGCCCTCGATGGCACGGATATGGGCGGCCGGGCCATGAAGGTCAATGAGGCGCGTCCCAAGGAAGCGGGCGGCGGTGGCGGTGGACGGGGCCCCGGCGGATTCGGC
>Ga0210334_10628693_pt1 | contig 15905 bp, 14 predicted proteins | sample S306metaT_FD_164440 | JGI IMG/M metagenome (GOLD analysis project Ga0210334, IMG submission 164440) | Metatranscriptome of estuarine sediment microbial communities from the Columbia River estuary, Oregon, United States - S.306 (Metagenome... | ecosystem: Environmental > Aquatic > Marine >... | reverse complement strand
CCCTTTAGAATGTTCCGTTGATTGTGTTCACACGGAGGCTGTCATGAGTCTTGCCGATAACAAATGTATTCCCTGTCGTGGCGGTGTTCCTTCCATTCCAGCCGATCGCGCCCAAGCCCTCTTAAAGGAATTGGGCCAGGGGTGGTCGTTGAATGCCCAGGGCCATCTGGAGCGGCTCTACACGTTCAAGGATTTCGCGCAGGCACTGGCCTTTGTGAACAAGGTTGGTGCGATTGCCGAGGCTGAAGGCCACCATCCTGATCTGTATCTCGCCTGGGGTAAGTGCAAGGTCGAGATCTGGACACATAAAATCAATGGCCTGACCGAGAGCGACTTCTACCTGGCGGCGAAGGCCGATCGGGAATTTGAGCCGTTTCTGGCCGCCGGTGGCTGATCGCGGGCCGATTTCACTCGCCATGCACGCACGAGGCATCAGATGAGTGGCAGCGCGCAGGTCGCGCTCGTCAACATGCCCTTCAGCTATTCGAGGTATCCCTCGATCCAACTCGGCACCCTTTCCGCGCTGCTCAAATCGCAAGGCATCCCGGTCGATTGCCACCACTTGAATGTCCGGTTCGCCCATTTGATCGGCGTTGAGTTGCACGAGTCGATCTGCGAGAAACGGGCGTTGTTCGGTGAATGGATCTTCTCTTCTCTCCTGTTTCGAGACAATCCAAAACGCACCGAGTATCCGCAGCTTTTCAAGCCGGTCTTTGAGCAGGCGGCGCGGGAGAGTGGGAAACCGGTCGGCTATTTCGAGGAGATGGCGACGCGCATCGCGCCTCAGTTTTTAACCTGGGCGCTGCGCTCGATCGACTGGGGGCAGTATAAGCTCGTCGGCTTCACCTCGACATTCGATCAGAACGTGGCAAGCCTGACGATGGCGAAGCTCATCAAGGATCTGTATCCGGAGGTGACGATCGTTTTCGGCGGCGCGAACTTCGACGGGGAAATGGGGCTTGAGCATCTGAGCGCATTCCCCTTTATCGATTACGTCGTGATCGGGGAGGGTGAACAGACCTTTCTCCCGTTCGTTCGCCAGATTCTGGACGGCAACACCGAGAACGTTCCCGACGGAGTGGCGTACCGGAAAGACCAGCAGATCCGGTTCACACCCAATCCGGCACTCTTTTCTGACTTTGCGGAGACCGGCCCGCCCGATTACGATGACTATTATCACCTGCTCGTGGAGCTCGGCCAGACGGCGCAGGGTCTGGATCGCATTCTGCTGTATGAAGGCTCTCGTGGCTGTTGGTGGGGCGAGAAACACCACTGTACGTTCTGTGGCCTCAATGCGCAGAGCATGAAGTTCCGGGCAAAAAAGCCTGAGCAGGTATTACAGGAGATTGCCGACCTCTCACAGCGCTATGATGCCGTTCGCTTTCGGTTGGTCGATAACATCATCGACATGGCCTATATCGACAATCTCTTCGGTAAGCTCGCGGAAGACCATTGTGATCTAGATGTATTCATCGAAACCAAGAGCAATCTGCAGAAGCGCCAGATCAAAACCTTGGCTGCGGGTGGGGTGAAGTGCATGCAGCCGGGGTTAGAAAGCTTGAGCCTGAATCAGCTCCAGGCGATGGACAAGGGCGTCACGCCGTTGCAGAACATCGTGTGCCTCAAGTGGAGTCTCTACTATCATGTGATGGTGTCGTGGAATATCTTGCTTGGTTTTCCAGGGGAAACCAATGAGGATTACCGGCGGCAACTTGAACTGATCCCGTCGCTGGTCCACCTGCAGCCTCCCGAAGCCACCGGCAAATTCTGGCTGCAACGCTTTAGCCCCTACTTCACCAGGCCGCACGACTATGGCATCCGCATCACCGGACCGGGGATGGCGTACGAATACGTATATGACGCCAGGCAGGTGGATGTGAAGAAGATCGCCTACGATTTCGAATACGAACTCGACAACTGGCCGGTCGATCCACACCTGTATCAGGAGTTGGTCTCGGCGATCGAAAAATGGCAGCGGATGCATCGATCCAGCGATCGCCCGTTCCTTTATTATTCAAAGGCGCCGAGCTATATCACGGTCTATGACGGGCGGAATCCCAGCGCGCCCACGCGCAGGCGATACGACGGTTTGGCTGCCTTGGCTATCGAGATCTGTAATGAAGCGCCAAAGAGCGTGGGGCAGATCTCTGCCGCTGCGGCAGAGCGGATGGATTGCGCTGAGGTGGAGCTGATGCCGGTGTTGAATGATCTGGCGAGCCAACGCGTTCTCTATGAAGAACGCGGCAAGTATTTTACGCTGGCGCTTCCCGAGAACCAGTACTTGTAGTACCCGGCTCTACATCGACAGCTTTTCCGCCACGTTTCGCATCTGCACGCCGTGGATCAGCGACGCACCGCCGCGGATGGCACAGGCGACGTGAACGGCCTCGGTCATCTCTTCGACGTTCGATCCCTTTTCAAGTGAAGCCTGCGTGTAGGCATCGATGCAGTAAGGGCACTGGACGGTGTGGGCCACGGCCAGCGCAATCAAGGCCTTTTCACGCTCGGACAGCGCCCCCTCGGCGAACACCGCGCTGTAGTACCCCATGAACTTGTCCCACAGCTCCTTGTTCCCCTTGCCTATGTCGGCAAATTTGCCGAGATCATGCGAATGGTAGTACGGGTCCATACCAACCTCCTGTGATGGCGTAGAGCATGACGCAGGTTCGGGAAGGGATCAGGCATGACCGGAAGGGGCCGGTTCGGCCTTCGAGAGAACCTCGGAAAACCGATGGCCGACAATGTCGGTGGCCTTGGCCATGAGATCCGTCACTTCTCTCCATTCGTCCGGCAGCAGGTCATGCTTCAGCTGGGGGTGAATCGCCCATTGGGCATCTACCTGGATCCCATTCCTGCTGACGAGGACGCGGACCAACTCGACTTCCCACGCGGTTTGATCGGCAGTGTTTTCGCCTGAAGAATTTCCGTTTGTGTGGTCTGAAGGCGGTGTTGTGCGTGCCATAATAAAGTTCCCGACACAGTTGCGAAAGCATACCGCATCTACGGTCGGATTGTATATTGAGTAATCGTGTGACGCAGGAAGGGGCTGTGAATCTGTTCGTTCATGATGCTGGAGTCTTCCGAGTCGGCGGTTCGTTCAAGACCGTGAGCATGGCGTGATGGATATGCCCGTTACTTGCGACTAACTCCTGGCCATAGATCGAAAGCTCATGCCCGGAGAAGTCCGTCAGCTTCCCTCCGGCTTCTTGTACGAGGACGGAGCCAGCGGCCATGTCCCAGGGGTTGAGCTTCACTTCCCAAAATCCATCGAAGCGCCCGGCTGCCACATAGCACAAGTCCAGCGCTGCGGATCCCGTGCGTCTCATGCCTTGCGCCTTGAGGGAGAATTTGGCGAAGTGATCGAGATTGTTTTTCGGCGATTCTCTGATGTCATACGCAAATCCTGTGACAAGGAGGCTGTGATCCAGGTCACTCGCGCCTGACACGTGGATGGGGTTGCCATTCAATTGGGCGCCACATCCTTCTGTTGCGGTGAAGAGATCGTTCCGTGAGGGATCGAAGACCACACCAAGCACACAGCGCCCCCGATACTCAAGTCCGATGGAAACGCAATAAGCTGGATAGCCATGAGCAAAATTCGTGGTGCCGTCAAGCGGATCGATGATCCAGAGGTAGGGTGATGCAGACTGTTCAACGCGGCCTTGTTCTTCGGCGAGGAAGCCATGGGTGGGGAACAGCGCACGGAGGTGGTCGATGACGCAACGTTCTGCCGCATGGTCTGCGTCCGTGACAAGATTGATCGGGTTCTTATGTTCGATGCGAAACCCCGATTTGACGTAGTCAAGCAGAACCGCTCCGGCTTTTTCCCCTGCGTTCACAGCCGCGTTTAACAGAATACTCATGGAAATGTGATCGGAGGAAGATGCCATGCGGGATCATAGCACGTTGAACTGGAGAGTAGAGTGCTGGTCTGAAATCTGGCTATTTGGTTGGAGCGGAGAGCGGATAGGTCAATCCCGCATGTTGAGTGTGTCGCAAGTTGTTGAAATGACTTATATCATGAAATTCAACATTATTAGACAAGATCAGACAAGGCTTCTAGCTTCGATTTGTATAATGATTACTTGCGAGAATAAAGTAGTACTGTCGCACGAAACAATTAATAGACAATAATATCTTGACATAATGTACAAGCAATGCTACAAAGCAAGCACGCTTTTTGGGAGGCGAATGTGGAAGAGTTGACCGATATCCTGGTTGGCCTAGAACAACGAATCAGCGCCTACAAGAACAGGTTCCAAGAACTGGAGAAAAAACGGCGGCGTCTGGATGATGAAATTGCCACCATTAAGAAGTATCTTGAGCTTGCAGAAACGCTGTATCGAGTCGAAGCGGACAAGGTCAAGCTTGCGAGTCTTTCCAATCAACTGATCACGGATGACCCTAAAGGGGTCCGGCATCTTCCGGTCATGGATGTGACCGACCAATCACGCGAAATTCTTCTGGGGCGGAGCAAGTACGTCGGGAAAAGCGTACCCGAAGCAGCCTACGAAATCCTTCGGGAGTCGAATCGGGCGATGCATGCAAAGGAGCTGGTGCAACGCTTGATTGAAGGCGGCTTGCAGATCAAGGGGAAAACGCCGCTTACGTCGATCGCGACCTCGCTCAAGCGCGACAGGCGTTTCAGAAAAGTCGGACCGAATACCTTTGAGGCGCTGGAGGACATGTTGATTCAGGCTGTATGACGGTCGAGCGACGGTAGGTCAAACCACATGAATGGCGAAGGGGGGTGAGAGTCTTGGCAACGAAGAAGGCAGCAACGAAGAAAGCAGCAAAGAAGAAGAAGTAATCCCCGCCCTGAATCATACGCCGGGTGTGAGGCCACTCGCTCCCGGCGTAGTTTTCCCCCCAAGACAACTCCCCCATATAGAAGAAGGCTTCACCGGTGCACTGATGGCTTGTCTGTGATGAAGCGTCGGCCCGGCTCCACAGGAGTAGAGCCGGGTTGTGAATGTCTCAGGAAGCTTGAAGGGCAATCGAGGACTGGAGGCGAGCGGTGTGCAGGACCGGCCGCGTTTCTTCCATGATGGGCTCTGCGTTGAGCAACGCCCATTTCTCAGGCTGTTCAAGGATTCGCTGAACCAACCGCGTATGAAGAGCATGCCCGGATCGTTCTGCGATGATATGGCCGATAAAGGACGTTCCGAGAAGAGAGAAATCGCCAATGAGATCGAGGATCTTATGGCGAACAAACTCGTCGTGGAAGCGAAGGCCTGTTTGATTCACAAGGCCGTCTTTCGAGAGCACGACGGTGTTGTCTAATGTGCCGCCTCGACCGAGCCCGCGGGCCCACAGCGCTTGGACCTCATGGAGAAATCCGAAGGTTCTGGCTTCCGCGATCTGGCTTTCAAACGCGCTCGCAGAGCAGTCGTACTCATAGATCTGAGTATTGATGAGCGGATGATCGTACTGGATCGAATAGGTGATGCGAGGTGTAGCCGCGGGTTCGATCCGCACCCGCTTCGATCCTTCCGACACCTCGATCGGCGCCATGATTTTTAGAAAAGGCTGCTTTCGGTCTTGCGCGGTTACCCCGACAGATCGAATGGAGCGAACAAACGGGGCAGCGCTTCCATCCATCACCGGAATTTCGCTTCCGGTCACATCGATATAGGCATTATCAATCTCAAGACCTGATAGAGCCGACAGCACATGTTCAATCGTCTTGACTTGGAGTCCGTTGCCGTTGATGGCTGTACACAATTCAGTCGGGACGCAATGTTCAACGGAGGCTAAGAGAGAGGCGGTGGTATCTCCCTTTTGATTGACAAACACCACTCCAGTATCGGGAGGAGCCGGTCTCAGGGTAATGGTCACAGGTTGGCCGGAATGAAGCCCTACACCTGAGCATGTCACCGCTGCCGTTAACGTCTGTTGGTTCCTCACGATTCCTCCGTCATTAGGTGCAGTCCACAATCTCAATTTACACGACAGGGAGATAGCAACTCATGTGCCACAATTGCGTACGCTTAAGATGTTGATATAACGAATTAAAGTAAAATTTTCGTGAATGACTCGCTGTGTTGTAAAGATCACAGCTGTGGTATTTCAAGGGGAGAATTTGAACTAAACAACCAAGCCATCTTACCGGTAGGGCCTGAAGAGGGTGGAACCAAGCAGCATGTGGTGATCAATCCTATGAACCATTACTCTTCGCAACGAGGACATCCATCCCATGAGCCAGACAGGTCCAGAAGGGTGTTCTTTATCTTAATAGGTGGTGTTTGGTCTGGTCATCTCATCCTAATGAATGCCCCATGCCGACATCGTCTTTGGCCATGACATCATGCTCGTGTATGGCTAACGGATGTTTGACCCCGGTCGTCAATAGTGGACGCCATGAATGACAGCCTCACGCCGCCGACTGCTGACGGGCCCACTGCTGGGCAAATACAGCGGGAGAGCGATTTCCTAGCCGTGAATGCCGACGCTGACGGTTATAGAAGATCTCGATGTACTCCGTGATCTCCCGCCGGGCCTGCTCTCGTGTGTCATACCGCCGGTGATGCACCAGCTCATTCTTGAGCGTCCCCCAGAAACTTTCCATCGGCGCATTGTCATAGCAGTTGCCCTTCCGACTCATGGACGGGATCAGGCCGAACTGCCGCAACTGATCTTGATAGTCCTGGGCACAATATTGGGACCCGCGATCGGAGTGGTGGATCAAGCCTGGGCGTGGGCGATTCGCCCCCACTGTTCTCACCAAGGCATGCCTCACCAAGTCCGTCGTCATTCGGGCCCCCATCGCATGCCCGACCACCTCACACGTATACAGATCTTTGATCCCCGCCAGATACACCCACCCTTCCGCCGTGGCGATATAGGTGATATCGGTGACCCACATCTCATTCGGGCGCGTCGCGGTGAATGTTTGAGCCAAGAGGTTGTCCGCCACCGGCAGGTGATGCGCCGAATCCGTGGTGATCGTGAACCGTCGCACCTGCGTGCAGCGGAGGCCCAGTTTCTTCCGCAGCCGCTTGATGCGCCCAATTCCGGCTGGGAAGCCGTCCTCACGCAATTCCGCTTGAAGGCGCTCCGATCCATACGCCTGTCGGGTGCGCACATGCGCGGCCTGGATCGCCACTTCCAGCCGCGTATTCTCCCGAGCGCGCTTCGAGGGCCGGCGGATGCACCAAGCATAGTAGCCGCTTCGGGACACCTCCAGCACCCGACACAACAGACTCAACGGATGCTGGGGACGTAGCGTCGTCATGAGCGCGTACCGGGCAGCTGCGCCTTCGCAAAGTACGTGGTGGCTTTTTTTAGGATATCGCGCTCCATGCGGGCTTCAGCGAGATCGTGCTTGAGCCGAGACACCTCGGCCGCCAGATCCGTCACGGGCCGTCGGCTTTCCCCCAGCTTTGCGAGCTGACCGCGCCGAGCCCGAAACACCCAGTTTGTGAGCGTCTTGTCCGACATCGCCAGGCGTCTCGCTGCCTCGGGAATCGTTAACTCCTGCTCCTGAACAAGCTGCACGGCTTGCTCACGGAACTCCTTCGTATACTTCTGTCGTGGAACCCGTTCCATCTCACACCTCCAGACCTCTGACTGTAGGTTGAAGGCGTCCACTTTTTCGAGTCTCCCTCAGTTTCATCAAATGGAGATCAAGAGCGAGTGAATATACGCAGAGCCGCATCCATCCAGCTGCGGTGCACGCGATGTGAAAAACACAAAAATAGATGACATGCCACAGCAGACGAGTATCCTGCTGAATAAGTCTTTGTTGGCGGACTATTGAGGACGAATAAGGGTATGGGTCTGCCTCAACGAATTGGCACAGAAGGAAGCGGCGTGGTCAGCAACCCAAAGTCTACAGATAGAGGATCGCGAGTCATCCCCAAGCTTATGGTGGGAGGCTTAGCGACTTTCGTGGCCATGAGTTTGACCGGGTGCTTCATCAAGCCGGTCCCGTTGACTGTGGACGAGGTGCGGTCCCGCATCACAGAAAACCGGGCCGTTTTGACGCAGGATCAAGAGCCCTTCTCCGGTCCGATGGATCTCTATGAAGCAATGGCGCGCGCGCTGAAGTACAACCTCGACGCCCGCGTCGAACTGATGCACAAAGTGCTAGCGCAGACCCAACTAGACCTGTCGCACTACGCCATGCTGCCGCGGCTGGCGGCGAACGCGGGATTCGACGGCCGCAGTAATTTTACCGGAGGCGTCGCGCAGTCATTGATCACAGGGAGACAGGTGCTTGAACCCTTTACGTCGGCTGAAAAGAACATTTTCTCTGCCGACTTGTCCCTCAGCTGGAATATCGTGGATTTCGGGCTGTCCTACATCAGGGCGAAACAGGCGGCGGACGACGTGTTGATCGCCGAGGAAGAACGGCGGCGCGTGGCCAATCGCGTCATGCAGGATGTGCGGGCCGCCTATTGGCGGGCCGTCAGCGCGGAGCGGATTCTTCCATCCCTCAAGCAGCTGGATGAGTGGGTCAAGAGCGCTCTCGATAAGGCCCAAGCCGTTCAAGACCAAAAGCTCAGCGCGCCGATGGTTCCGCTGCAATATAAGCTCGATCTGCTCAATACGCAGCGCTACATCCAGCAGTTGTTCAGGGAGCTCAGCACGGCCAAACTTCAATTGGCCGCCTTGATCAACCTCCCTCCCGGTCAAGAGAACGACATGGTGCTCATGATCCCGGAGCGAGAGTCCGCGACCATGAGCCTGCCGTCCGATATGGCCGTGCTGGAAGATCGGGCGCTGGAAGCGCGTCCGGAGCTGAAGATGGTCGATTACCGCCGACGTATCAACGGGCGCGAGGCGAAAGCGGCGATCATGGAAATGATGCCCAACCTGAATCTTGTTGTCGGGGAGAATTACAGCAGCAACAAATTTTTGTTCAACAATCATTGGGGTGCCTACGCCGCGCGGGCGAGTTGGAATTTGCTGAACCTGTTCCGATATCCGGCTCGCGCGAAGACGATCGAAGCGCAGGATAAGGTTTTGCACACCCAGAGCCTTGCGCTGAGCATGGCCATCATGTCGCAGGTGCATGTTGGTGTCGCACAGGTTGCCCATGCGAAGAAGGAAGTCTCGACGGCGATACTGTACTACGATACGCAATCGCAAATTACCGAACAGGCACGCGTGGCCTGGCGGTCCTCACGAGTAAGCGAGCAGGCGGTGCTTCGTGAACGGGTTGCCCAAGTGGCGGCGCAGCTCCGATACGATGCTGTGGAAGCGGAACTCCAAACTGCCTGGGCCTCGCTGCTAGCCGCGGTCGGCGAAGATGTCTTGCCCAATGATTTAATGCAGGAGCAAAAACTCTCTGATTTGGCGTTCCAATTGCGCGCTCGATGGACGAAAAGTAAGGAGTCGATCAAGTGACCAGCGGAAGCCGGCTCTTGCTCAGCGGGATGATCATCTGTGCCTGGTTCGTGATTCCGACATTGATCGAGACGGCCGACGCCAAGACGGATTTCAAACCCTCAAGCAGCGCAGCGGAGCTCAGCACGATCCGGGGAGTCGTGAAGGCCACCGCGCAGGCGACGTTGGCCAGCCAGGTCCAGGGCCGTATCAGTCGGCTCCCTTTCAAGGAAGGACAGCGGTTCAAAAAAGGGGCTCTGCTGGTTGCTTTGGATTGTTCCAAGTACGAGGCTGAACTGGCGAGCGCCCAAGCGGAACATCGAGGCAAGAAGAAAACACATGAGAACAATCTCCACCTTGCGAAGCATCAGGCCGTCGGCACACTGGAAGTCGAAATATCCGAGGCCGACGCGGATAAGGCGTTCGCTGCGGTGCAGGCCGCACGGGTCAATGTGAACGGTTGCACGGTGCGAGCGCCGTTTCCCGGGCGTGTCGTCAAGACGATCGTGAACGAACACGAGAACGTTTTTCCGAACGACCAGCTTATCAGCCTGCTGGATGACAGTTTGCTCGAAATCGAGCTGATTCTGCCGTCCAAGTCGCTTGCGTGGCTGAAGGTCGGCACGCCCTTCGAGTATGCCGTCGATGAAACAGGACTTCGGTATTCCGCCGTGGTTCAAGACCTTGGCGCGAATGTCGATCCTGCCAGCCAGACAGTGAAGGTGAAAGGCCTGTTTCGCGTTCAACCCAACAATGTGCTCGCGGGAATGAGCGGAACCGCCTCGTTCGATGAACTTTCACACTGACATGGTCACAGCAGAAGCCATTTCTCATAGTCCGCCGCCCAGAAACGCCTCGTTTACCATGCTGCTCCAGCTGGAGGGGATGGTCCGCGCCGCTAGGACTCAGCAGGAGCTGCAATTCTTTTTCGTCAATGAAACGCGCCGTTTAGTCCCTTATCAGCAAGCCATTCTCCTGATTCCGCCGACCCCATCGTCGCCATACTATGAAGTGCGGGCCGCGTCGAGCGTGCCGGTTGTAGATCGCGCTGCGCCGTCGATGCAATGGACCGAGCAATTGATTCAGGGGCTGCGCAAGATCTCGGCTGGCCCCGACCTCCGCCAGGTGTCGGACATCGATTGCCCCGGAGAGCTCAGACAGGATTGGAAAGAATTTACATCGGGGCACGGCCTATGGTGCCCGCTCAAACATCCGGACGGGCAGATTCTTGGGGGCCTGTGGCTCACACGGGACCAGCCATGGGCAGACCATGAGGTGACGGTGTTGCAACGGATCAGTGACGCCTATGCCTATGCCTGGCGAGCGGTGGCTTCATCCAGTGGCCTGCAATGGCGATGGGGGCTGAATCGGAGCACGACAGGGATACTTGCGGCTGCGATGTTGGGCGTTCTTGCAATTCCTGTCCCCATGTCAACGCTGGCGCCGGCAAAAATTGTCGCGAAAGATCCTCTGATCGTGAGCGCCCCGATCGACGGGGTCATCTCGGAAATTCTCGTCCTGCCCAATACGGTTGTATCCGAAGGGGAGGTGTTATTCCGATACGAAGGCACGACGTTCAGGAGCGAGTATCAAGTCGCGGAACGGAATCTGGACGTGGCGATCGCCCAGTATCGCCGTGCGTCCCAAGGGTCATTTGTCGAAGCTGAGCAAAAAGCCGATGTGCCGCAGTTGAAAGCCGAAGTGGAACTGCGAGAGACCGAGCGAAACTACATGTACGAACGATTGACGAAGGTTGAGGTCAAGGCGGATCAAGCGGGGTTGCTGCTGTACACAGACAAGTCCGATTGGATCGGGAAGCCGGTTGTGGTCGGTCAACGCATTATGGAGCTCGCGGACCCGAAGCGGCTGGAGGTGCGGATCGATCTTCCGGTGGAAGATGCCATCGTGCTGCGCGAAGGGGCTTCGGTGAAGCTGTTTCTGAACGCCAATCCATTTTCAAGTGTCCCGGCTACGGTCAGTCATGCAAGCTATCATGCCGAGGTCTTGCCGAACAGTATGTTGGCGTACCGGCTCACTGCCCAGCTGGAGCGGGAGGCATCGGAGTTCCGCATCGGCTGGCAGGGAACCGCCAAAATATATGGGGAACAGGCATCGCTGTTCACCTATCTGTTCCGTCGTCCGATTTCGGCCATCAGGCCCTGGATCGGCCTATGAACCAGCCGACGTTTCAACATCGGGAAAAGGCGCTCCCGCCGTTGCGCGAGGATCTCCGGTTCGTCGAGGGCGCTCCTGGCGCCGACGGCTCGCCGACGTGGATTATCGCCGATCCGGTTCGTGGAAAATATTTCCAGATCGGCTGGGCCGCCTACCAAATGCTGTCGCGTTGGGAGGGCCGATCGGCTGAGGCTGTCTTGTTGCAGATTCATGCGGAGACGACCTGCCGCGCGACCCGGCAGGATCTTGATGACCTGCTTCGGTTCTTGTACGAGAACCATCTGATGCGGGACCCGCCGCAGGGGGGGTACCGTGCCTATGCCGCTCAGGCCGATGCTGCGCGACCGCTCTGGCTGATATGGCTTGTTCATCACTATCTCTTTTTCCAGATCCCGCTGGTCCGGCCGGACCGATTTCTTCGCGCGACGCTCCCCTACGTGGAGTGGCTCTTTTCACGATCGGCGGCCTGCGGCATCGCGTTCATCGGACTGGCGGGGCTCTACCTGGTCTCACGCCAGTGGGAGACCTTTATAGCCACCATCCTGCATTTTTTTACTCTGCGCGGGTTCCTGTTGTCAGTCCTCTGTTTGGCCGTCGTCAAAGTGTTCCACGAGTTGGGGCATGCCTACACGGCGACACGGTACGGCTGTCGGGTTCCCACGATGGGCATTGCCATGATGGTGATGGTGCCGATGCTGTATTCAGACACGTCCGATGCGTGGAAACTGCCTTCACGTCGTCAGCGGGCCGCCATCGGCGCCGCTGGAATGATCGTCGAAGTTTCGCTGGCGGCCTTGGCGATCTTCGCGTGGAACTTTCTCGATGACGGGGTGCTGCGGAGTCTCGTCTTTATCATGGCGACCACGAGTTTGTTGGTGGGTATTGGTATCAACCTGAGCCCGTTCTTGCGATTCGATGGATACTATGTGTTGTCCGATTTGATGGGCATTCCAAATTTGCACGATCGCGCCTTCGCCTTCGGTCGGTGGCAGCTGCGGCGGCTGTTGTTCGGTCTGGATATGCCGATGCCGGAGCCGGTTTCCGTCGCTCGCCGCCGTTTCTTGGTCTGGTTTGCCTGGGCGGTGTGGGCCTATCGGTTCATGCTGTTTCTCGGCATCGCCTTCGTGGTTTACGAATTCTTTTTCAAGTTGCTGGGGGTCATCCTGTTCGCGGTCGAAATCTGGTGGTTTATCCTGCTGCCGATCGCGCGTGAACTGAAAGTCTGGTGGGGCTCGCGAGGGATCATCGGCGAACAAGGCCGAGTATGGGTCTCAGCCGGTGTGGTGGTTGCGCTGACGGCGGCGCTGTTCATTCCCTGGTCCGATCGGATCAGTCTTCCGGCGGTGCTGGAATCGACGCCGCACGCGACCATCTATGCGCCGGCTCCTGGGAGAATCGTGGAACTGGTGGTGCAAGAAGGCCAGCGGGTAGAAGCAGGGGAGAAACTAGTCGTGTTGGAATCGACAACGCTTGAAAAAGACATGGCATTGACGCGCAAACGGATCGAGGTCGAGCAGTTGAGAGGCCGACGTCAGTTTATCGATCAGCAAGAACTGGCAAAACACCAGGTGACCTTGGAAACCCTGAAAGCCCATCTCTCGCAACTCGAGGGTTTGCAACAGCAGCAGCAGACTCTCACTCTGACGGCTCCAATTGCGGGAATGGTGACCGACCGTGCGGAGGCGCTTCATGTGGGGCGATGGATTAACAAAGAATTGCCGCTCGCCTATGTGATCGATCCGGCCGGTGAGGAGCTGCATGCCCTGGCGCCTGAGAGGGATGTCGGCTACCTCCGGGCGGGGCAACCGGCTCGCTTTATACCCGAGTGGCCGGAACGGCCCAGTGTGAAGGCGAAGGTCGTCGAAATTCGAGACATAGACGAAAGCAGCTTCACCGTTCCGTACCTTGCGTCTCTTTATGGCGGAGATGTGCCGGTTCGGGAAGACGCGGCGCGCAAACTGAGACCGGACGCCTCCGTCTATCGCGTTACGCTGCATCTTGTCGAGCCGCCACCTCATTGGAACCAGGCAGTGCGAGGGACGGTGTTGGTCGAGGGCCCCCGTATCAGCTTTGCCCAACGGTTGTGGGAGCAGGGTGCCCGTATCCTTATTCGTGAAAGCGGCGCTTAGAGAAGAGATAAGTGCAGGGCAACCCTGGGGTGTTTTCCCTTGCTGAAGGGATAAGACAAAAAATGGTGTTTTGAACGCAATCAGGGCGCCACTGTGTTCCGTTGCCTTCTTTTTCTAACTGAGAGGTCGTAACCGCTCAGAAAAAAGGGGGGGGGAATTTGACACATGGGAGGGCATAGTCCTTGCTGGCCTCTTATGTGATGAGCCAGGAACAGATTGCCTCAGTCGGTATTTTGCCATGAGCATATTGCGAAAAAAGAAGAAAACAGCAGGCAGAGTAGCCCGAAAGAAGCGTCTTTCCACAGGCAAGGGAAAGGCTGTATCGCCACGTTCGCCTATCGCCGGCACGTTGCTGTCGCTCGAATCGCGCATCATGTTCGATGGGGCTGCCGTGGCCACAGCCGGCGCCGTGACGACGGAGCAGGTCGCGCAAGACGAGACCCAGGCATTATCCGCTGATGATGCGACGACGTCCGATACGATTTCTGCAGCGCCGACAGGCGAGCCGCAGTTCACCACCGACGAGCAGGCCCTGTTCGATGCGCTGGCCGCCTACGATACCTCCACGGCGCGCCAGGAGATTGTTTTTGTATCTCCCAGCGTCCTTGAATATCAGCAGCTCCTCGACGGCATCAGCCCCGATGCCGAAGTCATCATCCTCGACCCTGTCCGTGACGGTGTGACACAGATGGCAGAAGTGCTGGCCGGCCGCACCGGCATCGACGCGATCCACCTGGTCGGCGATGGGACCGAGGCCGAGATGCAGCTTGGGTCAAGCTCACTGACCCAGGAGTCGATCAGCACGCAATACGCCGAACAGTTTAACCAGATCCGTGGGAGCCTGTCGGCGGATGCCGATATTCTGATCTATGGGAGTAATTGGGGGACAGGTGAAGCCGGGCAGCTAACAATCGACACGTTGGCGAGTCTCACTGGCGCGGATGTTGCCGTGAACACTACGGTGATGGCGAATGGCGCTCTCGTTGAGGACTCGACGAGCGAGATGATCGACGGAGCCGTGATCCCCGCGCGAGTCGAAATCGTCTTCGTCGATTCTTCCATTGAGGACTATGAAGCGCTGCTGGCCGATGTCAATCCGGACGCTACGGTGGTGCTGTTCGACAGTTCGCGGGACGGCATCGAGCAAATTGCCGAGTACTTGGCGAACCGCCAGAACGTCGATGCGATCCACATTGTGTCACACGGAAGCGAGGGGGCTCTTCAGCTCGGCACGGCGACGCTCAATGCCGCCTCCATGGAGGAGCGATACGCTGGACTGTTGAGGCAAATTGGCAGCCATCTGTCCGAGGCGTCTGACATTTTGGTGTACGGGTGCGACTTCGGCAAAGGCGAGGCTGGTCAGGACGCTGCGATGCGCCTGTCGGCTCTCACTGGCGCCGACGTTTCGGCATCTGAGGATCTGACCGGCGCGGCGGAGTTGGGCGGAGACTGGGATTTGGAGTTGGACATCGGTCAGATCGAAACCGGCGTGGTGTTCGGTAAACAGGGGCAATACGGCTTCGGTCACCTCCTTGCCGCTCCTTCGGTGGATCTGAACGGGCCATCCCCGGGCAATGTCGTGACAGTTGCGTTTACCGAGCAAACGCCGGTGCAGATCGCGCCTGCAGGGGTGGTCAGTGACAATGACAATGATGTCATCAGTTTGACAGCGAGCCTGACGTCGCGGCCCGATGGCAATGCGGTGGAATCGCTCTCGCTCAATGCGGCGGCAACGACGGCGGCGGCTGGGTTGACGGTGAGTTATACCTCCGCAACTGGGGTGCTTAGCATCACTGGTACATCGACGGTGGCCACATACACGACTATCTTGCAGGGCATCCTGTACAACAACACGAGCGACACACCGACCACGACTAATCGGGCGGTGGATGTTCAGGTGCGTGACAATACCGCAGCGAATAGTGCGAACCGGACATCCACTATCACGGTGACGGCGGTGAACGATGCGCCGGATATCGTCGATACATCTGTGAGCGTGAATGAGAACAGTGCGAACGGCACGGTTGTGTACGACGTGAGTGACAGCTTCACGAGTACGGATCTGGATCGGGACGGGCAGGCGATCACGTACAGCATCACAGGAGGCACTGGGAGTAGTGCCTTTACCATCAACAGCACGACAGGTGCCATTACTGTTGCCGATAGCAACCTTCTCGATCGTGAAACTATCTCGAGTTTTACGCTTACTGTTCAGGCGAGCGACGGCAGCCTCACCGACACGGCGGCCATCACGATCAACCTCAACGACGT
>Ga0210334_10275543_pt1 | contig 15933 bp, 13 predicted proteins | sample S306metaT_FD_164440 | JGI IMG/M metagenome (GOLD analysis project Ga0210334, IMG submission 164440) | Metatranscriptome of estuarine sediment microbial communities from the Columbia River estuary, Oregon, United States - S.306 (Metagenome... | ecosystem: Environmental > Aquatic > Marine >... | reverse complement strand
CCCAAGCCGACGCCGAAGCCGACGCCGAAGCCGACGCCGAAGCCGACGCCGAAGCCGACACCCAAGCCGACGCCGAAGCCGACGCCGAAGCCGGTCGCGGTCACACCGCCGCCGAGCTCGGCGGCAACACCGGTCGCCCAGCCGTCCCCGGCCCCGTCCTCCAGCCCCTCGCCGGTCGGCTCGGCCAAGCCTTCGGCGACGCCGACCGCCACGCCCCTGACGGCCGGCGGTGCCGGCATAGGCGGTCTCGGCGGAGGCGGACGTCCCTTCCCACCCGCCGACTCGTCGGCTTTGCCGGGATCCGGCGGCTCGCCGTTCGGTCTGCTCCTCGCGTCGATGACGATCGGTGGGCTCGGGCTCCTGTTCGCGATGCTCCTGCTCGGTCGACGCCGGCGCAGCGGAGAGCTCCGTCCGGCCTACGCCGAGGCGCCGCCGGCCTCGATCTCGAGCCCGACCCCGGTGGCCTGGGCCGAAGCCGGCGGATACGTCCTGCCGACCGAGGTGGGGGTCCCGCGCTGGCGGAGGCAGTCGCTCCGGGAGTCGCGCGGGCGCTCCGAGCGAGACGTGCCGACGGCCCGCGTCGAGCTGCGCTTCCAGACGGCGCCCGAACCCGGGGTCGAGCGGCGACGCGTGGCCTACTCGCTGGTCAGCATGCGCAGCGAGCCGGATGAGATCCTCGGCGAGGAGATCGGCTGGCTCGACCGCGGCGACGAGGTCGACGTGCTCGGGACCCGCGGCGTCCATTGGCTGGTCAGGACCCCGGACGGAGCCGTTGGCTGGATCCATCGCACGACCCTGGAGTCGACGCCAGTCGAGTCGCCTGACGAGCCGACGGCGGACGGCGCGGGGAACGGCGGAGGGGCCGCTCCGGCCCAGGACGAGGCCGTCGATCCCGAGGACTTCTTCCGCTTCAGCACCGCCGGCCTCGGCGCCCAGAACGGCAGGCCGCGCATCCACTGAGGTGCGATGCTGGACGGGCACCGCACCCGCCGGCCAGCCTCCTCCCGCACCGGGACAGCCGATGCGGCCGGCCGGTCAGCGCTTGCGGCCGCCGCCGAACAGCGTGCCGAACACACCCCGGAGCAGATCCTGGCCGGCCCGCGAGCTCACGACGCGCGACCCGGCGCGCATCGCTTCGCGCATCGTCCGCTCGCGCTCCCGGGCGGCGGCCGCCTCGGCCTTCGCCTGGGCCTTGGCATCGCGCTCCGCTTCGCGACGCAGCCGCTCCAGCTCCTTCGCTCGCGCCTCGATCGCCTTGCGCTCCTCGGTCGGGCTGGGCACCGCCTCGGCCGACGCAGAGGCGGCAGCGACCGCCGCCTTCGCCGCCTCCAGGCGGGCGGTGATGATCTCATGGGCGCTCTCGCGATCGACGGCCACGCCGTAGCGCGCGTGGAGCGGGCTCCCCGCGATGCGAGCCTGGACATCTGCCGCTGGGATCGCCGCCATCAGCGAATCGGGTGGGATCAGCCGCGTCGCCGCCAGTGGCGTCGGCACGCCCTTCGGTGAAAGCACCGTCACCAGCGCCTCGCCGGTGCCGAGCGACGTGATCGTCTCCTCGACGTCGTAGTAGTCGGTCTTGGGGAACGTCCGGGCCGTCTTGCGCAGCGCGTCGGCATCCGCGGGGGTGAATGCCCGCAGCGCGTGCTGGACACGGTTGCCGAGCTGGCCGAGCACGGCCGGCGGCACGTCCGTCGGAGCCTGGGTCACGAAGTAGACGCCAACGCCCTTCGAGCGGATCAGCCGTGCCGTGCGCTCGATCTGGTCCATCAGCGCATCGGACGCGTCGTCGAAGAGCAGGTGGGCCTCGTCGAAGAAGAACACGAGCTTCGGCTTGGGCAGGTCGCCGACCTCGGGCAGGCCCTCGTAGAGCTGGGCGAGCATCCAGAGCATGAACGTGCTGAACAGCCGCGGCTGGTCCATGACGTCCGAGAGCTCGAGGCAGCTGACGATCCCCTGGCCCGACGCGTCCGTGCGGAGGAGGTCGTCGATGTCGAACTCCGGCTCGCCGAAGAAGCGCTCTGCACCCGCCTGCTGGAGTGTGACGATCGCTCGGAGGATGACGCCCAGCGACGCAGGCGACATGCCGCCGTACTCCTCAAGGACCGGCTTCCCCTCGTCGGACGAGAGGAAGCGAAGGGTCGTGCGGAGGTCGTCGAGGTCGAGCAGCGGGAGCTGCTGGTCGTCGCAGTACTGGAAGACGAGCGCCAGGATGGAGGTCTGCGTGTCGTTCAGGTCGAGCACCTTGCCCAGCAGCAGCGGTCCGAACGAGTGGACGGTGGCCCGGACGGGCGTGCCCAGCTCGCCGGAGAGCGAGAGGAACTCGACCGGGTGCCCGGCGGCCTCGAACGACCAGCCGATCGAGGCGCAGCGGTCCTGGATCTTCGGGTTGGCCCCATCGCCCGGTGCCGCGAGCCCGGTCAGGTCGCCCTTGATGTCGGCCACGAACACCGGCACGCCAGCCTTCGACAGCTGGCCGGCCATGCCCTGGAGAGTCTTGGTCTTGCCGGTACCGGTCGCCCCCGCCACGAGCCCGTGGCGGTTGAGCATGGAGAGGCCGATCCTGACCTTGATGTCGGCGGCCACGTCGCCGTCGTGCATCGGTGCGCCGAGCACGAGCGCCCCCTCGTCGAGGGCGTAGCCCGCCGTCATCGCATCCCGAAAACCCTGGTCCACCGGTGCGACCTCCCATCGCCGCTCGTCGCCGGGGCGTGCGCCGTCCCGCGTCGCGAGCCTATCATCGCGAGCATCGACCGGGGGGTTCGGTGGATCGAGCACCAATGGAGGAGCAGGATGAAGGTCGAAGACATCGAGGGCGTGGGGCCCGTGTTCGGGGAGAAGCTCCGGGCCGCGGGCATCGACACGACGGACGAGCTGCTGGAGAAGGGCGCCAGTCGCTCCGGCCGTGACGCCGTCGCCGAGGCAACGGGCATCACCGGCACTTTGATCCTGGAGTGGGTCAACCACGTCGACCTGATGCGAGTCAAGGGGGTCGGCTCCGAGTTCTCGGACCTGCTCGAAGCAGCCGGGGTCGACTCGCCGGCCGAGCTGGCCAGGCGCAACGCGGCGAATCTTGCGGCCACCTTCCAGGAGGTCGTCGCTGCCCGACCGGGTATCGTCCGCCGGGTCCCCTCCGAGACGGAGATCGCGGACTGGATCGCCCAGTCGAAGGACCTGCCCAAGATCGTCGAGCACTGACGGCCCGCCATGCGTGGCTGCGCCGAGTCGGACTGATCCGACGCGCGCGGTCTGACGGATCGAGGACCGGCGTCGACACCGAGCAGCCCCGGCGGCGACGCCGGGGCTGCTGTCATTCCCGGGGCCGGCTATCCGGGATCGGCCCGAGGATAGCTGCCGAGCACGCGGACCATCGTGGTGATCGGCGCCAGGTCGGCCAGCGCGTCGGTCATGGCCGGATCGGCGATGGCGATGTCGAGGTCTGCCCAGAACACGTACTCCCAGGCTCGCTCGCGACTGGGACGCGACTCGAGCGTCGAGAGGTTGATGCCGCGCGAGGCGAACACCGCCAGCACGGCGAGCAGCGTGCCGGGCTCGTTGCGGACCGCGAACACGAGCGTCGTCCGGCGGGCCGCAGCGGGTGCCGGGCTCACGGCCGGCGCTGGCACTCCGGCGTCCGGGCGAGCGATGACCAGGAACCGGGTCCGATTGTCGGGCACCGATTGGATCTCGTCCGCCAGCACCGCGAGACCGAACAGGGCCGCCGCCCTGGGGGACAGCACGGCCGCGGCTCCTCGCTCGCCCCGCTCGATGATCAGCCTGCCGGCGCCGGCGGTGTTGTAGGTCGTCAGCAGCGTCCACGGGCGGGTCCGCAGGAACGCCTCCGCCTGACCGAGCGCCTGGATGTGCGAGTACACCCGCTCGATGTCCTCGAGCGCCTGGCCGGGCAGCGCCGCCAGGCAGAGCCGGACCGGCACGATCACCTCGCCGACGATGACCAGCTCGTGCTCAAGGAGGAGGTCGTAGTTCTCGCGGACGGTGCCATTGACGAGGTTCTCGATCGGCACGACGCCACTCGACGCCCGCCCCTCCGCAACGGCCTCGAACACGTCGCGAAAGCCGGCCTGCCCGCCGCGCGGCACTTCGCCGAGATGCGCCAGCACGGCGTCCTCGGCGAAGGCGCCGGGCTCCCCGGCATAGGCGACGGGGCCTGTCGTGGCGGTCACGGGATGAGTCTATCGGCCTTCCCGGATCGGTCGGTCGCGTGTCACACTCGTGCGGGCCGACCCTGACGCATCGCCAAGCGGCCGGAGAGCGATCGGCGCTACCAGGAGGTGAACGCGGGGTGACGTTCCAGGAGGCGATGGAATCCACGGTCGCCGCCTTCGAGATCGCCGGGGTCACGATCCTGGCGATCGGCTCCCTCCGCGCCCTGGTGGTGGCCGCAACCGCGTGGGCCCGGGGCGAACGAGCGGGGGTCTACGACCGTGCGCGCCTGCAGGTCGGGCGGGCCATCCTCCTCGGGCTCGAGGTGCTCATCATCGCCGACATCATCCAGACGGTCACCATCGACCCAACGATCGAGAGCGCGGCCACGCTCGGCATCATCGTGCTGGTCCGGACGTTCCTCAGCTTCTCGATCGAGATCGAGCTCGAGGGGGTCGTGCCCTGGCGCCAGCGAGAGGCGAAACGAGCAGACGCGGCAGGCCGGGCGCCCACCGCGCCCGACTGACAGAGGACCATCAGCCCGGCGGGCGGATCCGGAGCCCATGCGGGACCGCCGGCTCCCGCATCGGGACCGCACGGCTGCCGCGTCAGCGCTCGAACCAGGTGATCGGCTCCTCGGCGACCGACTCGTCGAGCTCGGCACGGCGCTCGGCCGCGGCCGTCGCCGAGCGGGCGCGCTTGCGGTTGCCGGCCGCCTCGGTGGCTCCCGCCCAGTGGGCCTCGGCCAGGAGCTGCTCGAGGGCCATGCAATAGGCCTGGATCGAGGCGGCCACGATGTTCGTGGATCGAGCCACGCCGATGTACCGCCCGATCGCCCGGCGACCGGCGGCCGCCTCGGGCGGCGACACCTTGACCCGGACCTCGGCCTCCGCATCCGTGCCCTCGGACAGGGCGTGGATGTCATAGGCCAGCAGCCGTGGGTGCCCGGTCAGCACGTCGGCGAGAGCCTGGTCCACTGCGTTGTAGAGCGCGTCGATCGGGCCGTTGCCCTCGGCCGAGGCCTCCCACTGGCTCTCGCCCGAGATGAGGACCACGGCGCCGCGACTCTGGGTATTGCTGCCCGAGGTCACCGTCCAGCGGGCAAGGGTCAGCGCCGGGGCATCGTCGGCCGCCCCGCCGGAGGTTCCCGGATCGGTCGTGCTGGGGCTCATCGGCTCATCTCCCCGTGTTGCCGGACGGCGCTGGGTCGTTCGCTTCTGTGACGCCAGCCCCAGGATCGCCCGCCGGGGACGCGCTGGCTGTCGTGAAGTGGCGTTCATCTCGGCGCCGGAGCTCGGCGCCACTCTTCCAGATCGCGTACTCGAGCGAATCGGCGAGGGCGGACGCCGAGGCCGCGATGATGTTGGTGTCGGACCCCATCGTGCTCCAGGTGCGCGGTCCGTCGGCGGAGTCGATGACGACCCGGGTCCGGGCGCCGGTCGCCGCCGCCCCGTCGAGGATACGGACCTTGTAGTCCACAAGGTGGACGGTGTCGAGCTGCGGGTAGAACGCTCGGAGGGCCTTGCGCAGCGCGGCGTCGAGGGCATTGACCGGGCCGTTGCCGTCGGCCGCCGTGTGGAGCACCTCGCCCGCCACCTCGACCTTGACCGTCGCCTCGGCCAGCAGCTCGCGCCCCTCGCGCTGCTCGACGAGCACGGTGAAGTCGACGATCTTGAATGGCGCCTCGTACGCCGCGCTGCGCCGGCGGATGAGCAGCTCGAACGACGCCTCGGCGCCCTCGAACGCCAGCCCGTCGGCCTCGAGCTGCTTGATCACCTGCGAGAGCTCGCGGGGATCGACGCCGTCGAGCTGGTGCCCCAGCTGCTCGGCCCGGAGCTGCGTGTTGGCCCTGCCGCCGAGCTCGCTGACGACCAGGCGTCCCTGGTTGCCGACGGTGGCCGGATCGACGTGCTGGTAGCTGCGCTCGACCTTGGCGACAGCCGCGCCGTGAACACCGCCCTTGTGAGCGAAGGCGCTCCGGCCGACGAACGGCTGGTAGTCGTCCGGGGCGACGTTGGCGATCTCGGCGACCGATCGGGAGAGGTCGGTCAGGTCGGCGATCTCGCCACCGCCGATGGGCAGCAGCGGCAGGTCCGTCTTGAGGGCGAGGTTGGCGAGCACGCTGACCATGTTGGCATTGCCGCAGCGCTCGCCGTAGCCGTTGATGGTCGCCTGGACGTGGCGGATGCCGGCTCGGACCGCGGCGATGGAGTTGGCCACGGCCAGCTCGGCATCGTTGTGAGTATGGATGCCCCAGGTGACGGGCGGCGCGTCCGGGTCGGCCTCGAGCGCAGCGCGGGTGGCCTCGACGATGTCGAGCAGCTCGTCGGTCAGGGTGCCGCCGTTGGTGTCGCAGAGCACGAGCGAGCGAGCGCCCGCCTGACGGGCGGCGCGCAGCGACGAGACGGCGTAGGCCGGGTCGGCCTTGTAGCCGTCGAAGTAGTGCTCGGCATCGTAGACGGCCTCGCGGCCACGCTCGACGAGGAAGCCGATCGATTCGGCGATCATGTCGAGGTTCTCGGCCGGGGTGGCCCCCAGCACTTCGGTGACGTGGAGCAGCCACGACTTGCCGAAGATGGTGACGACGGGAGTCTCGGCGGCCACCAGCTCGCGCAGGTTCGGGTCTGCATCCGGCCGGTTTGCACGGTGGCGGGTCGAGCCGAAGGCCGCCAGCTTCGCCCGCTCCCAGCGGACCTTGCGGGCGGCCACGAAGAAGTCGATGTCCTTCGGATTCGAGCCCGGCCAGCCCCCCTCGACGTAGGGCATGCCGTACTCGTCGAGCATCCGCGCGATGCGCAGCTTGTCGGCGAGGGAGAGGATGATGTTCTCGCCCTGCGTGCCGTCGCGGAGCGTCGTGTCGTAGAGCACGACCGGAGCGCTCGCGCGGGTCGCGGGATCGGTCGGCGTCGTCATCGGACGGCGACCCCGGTGGCAATCCGTTCGACGATGGCAGCCGCCATGCCGGTCGTGCCGACGACGGTCAGGCCCCTGCCCACGGCCGAGTCGACGTCGCCGCCCGGCAGCAGATCGCGGGTCCGGTAGCCATCGTCGAGGGTATGCGCGACGGCGGCCTCGAGCGCCCCTGCCGCCTCCTCCCGCCCCAGCGACCAGCGCAGGAGCATCGCGGCCGAGAGGATCGTGCCGATCGGGTTGGCCAGGTCGCGGCCGGCGATGTCGGGGGCCGAGCCGTGGATCGGCTCGTAGAGCCCGAACAGACCGTGGTCGGTGCGGCGCGTGCCGATCGACGCGGAGGGCAGCATCCCGAGCGAACCGGCCAGCACGCTGGCCTCGTCCGACAGGATGTCCCCGAACAGGTTCTCGGTGACCATCACGTCGAAGGCCGCCGGTCGGGTCACCAGCATCATCGCGGTGGCGTCGACGAGCCGGTGCTCGAGCTCCACGTCGGCGAACTCGGCGCCGACCTCCTCGGTCACCTTGCGCCACAGCCGCGATGACGCGAGCACATTGGCCTTGTCCACCTGGGTGACCCTGCGCCGCCGTCCGCGGGCGAGCTCGAAGGCGAGCCGCACGACCCGCCGGATCTCCGCCTCGCTGTACCACAGCGTATCGACGGCCACGCGCCCCTCGGGCGTCCGGCGTTCCTCCGAGGGTCGCCCGAAGTAGATGCCGCCGGTCAGCTCGCGGACGATCAGGACGTCCACACCCTCGAGCAGCTCGGGCCGGAGTGGCGCCGAGGCCGCCAGGGCCGGGTGGACGGTCACCGGCCGAAGGTTGGCGTACAGCTCGAGGCCGCCGCGCAGCGCGAACAGGGCCTGCTCCGGGCGGACGCTGGCGTTCGGGTTGTCCCAGCGCGGGCCGCCGACCGCACCCAGAAGGACCGCGTCGGCGGCGCCGCAGGCGGCCAGGTCCTCGTCGCGGATCGGCGTCCCGTAGGTATCGATGGCGACGCCGCCGACGAGATGCTCGCTCCAGGCCAGATCGAAGCCGAAGCGGGCGGCCGCCGCCTCGAGCGCCGCGGTCCCGGCCGCGGTGACCTCGGGTCCGACCCCATCGCCGGGGATCGTGGCAATGCGGTAGGTCCCGCCGATCGCCGCCTGCGCTCCGGCCGATCGCTCCGTCATGCGCGCTCCGATCGGGCGCTCCCGAGGGAGCGTCGCGCATCGGCCACCGAGGCCCTCGGTCGAGCGCCGCGACGCCGGCGGCCCGAGATCGTCACGGCAGTCCGTTCGCAGTGCGCATCGCAGCGAACGCGCCGCCGACAGCTGCCAGCTCTGCCCCGTGGAGCTTGTTGATTCCGACGACGTACGCGTCGATCGAGGCTTCGATGATGTTCGTGGACAGGCCCTGGCCGGTCACGACGAGCGCTCCCGGGCCCTCATCGATGGAGCGGCGGCAGCGGACGAGCACCTGGCCCTGGGCGTCCTCCCCGGCCGACACCGCCTTGATCTCGTACTCGGTCAGCACCGGGTACCAGCCCAGCACCGGGCGGACCGCATCGTCGATTGCGCTATAGAGCGCATCCACGGGACCGTTGCCGGTCGCCTCCGTGGCGCGCTCCTCGCCGTTGGCGACGAGCGACACGCTGCCGGTGGCCTTGCCGCCGTGCGAAGAGGTGACGCTCCAGCCGAGCAGCTCGACCGAGGCGGGCACCCGCGACAGCTCCTGCTCGACGAGCGCCAGGAGGTCGGCGTCGGTGACGTCCTTCTTGGCGTCTGCCAGGGCGATCGCCCCGCGGTAGACGAGATCGAGGCGGTCACCGTCGAGCTCGTAGCCGAGCTCTCGGAGCTTGGCCTGGAGGCCCTTTCGCCCGGACAGCTTGCCGATCGTCAGCTGGCTGCCCGAGAGGCCGACCGATTGCGGGGTCATGATCTCGTAGGTCAGCGGATTCTTGATCACGCCGTCCTGGTGGATGCCCGATTCGTGAGCGAAGGCGTTGCCGCCGACGATCGCCTTGTTGGGCTGGACCGAGAAGCCGGTCAGGTAGCTGACCAGCCGGCTCGCCGCGGTGATGTGCTCGGTCTGGATGCCGCTGCCGAGCTGCGGGAACTGGGTCGGCCGTGTCCGGAGCGCCATCACGACTTCTTCCAGCGATGCGTTGCCGGCGCGCTCGCCCAGGCCGTTGATCGTCACCTCGACCTGGCGCGCGCCAGCCTGGACGGCAGCCAGCGTGTTGGCCGTCGCGAGCCCGAGGTCGTTGTGGCAATGGACGCTGACCGTCGCCTGGCCGCCGACGAGGTCCACCACACGCCCGACGAGCACCCCGAACTCGGCCGGGATGGCGTACCCGACCGTGTCGGGGATGTTGACGGTCGAGGCGCCTGCCTCGACGACCGCCTCGTAGACCTTGAGCAGGTAGTCGGGATCCGTTCGCGAGGCATCCTCCGCGCTGAACTCGATCTCGGCGTCACGGCCGAGCCGCTCGCGGCCATGGCGGACCCAGCGGACCGCCTCGGCCAGGGCCTGCTCGCGGTCCAGCCGCAGCTTGTGCATGAGGTGGATGTCGCTGGTCGCGATGAACACGTGGAGGTGCGGGCGCTCGGCGACCTCGATCGCTTCGATGGCCCGCTGGGGATCGCCGTCGCGGCAGCGCGCCAGGGCCGCCACGGCCACGCCCTTCGCCTCCTGGGCGATCCGGCGGACCGCGTCGAAGTCGCCGGGCGAGGCGGCCGGGAAGCCGGCTTCGATGACGTCCACCTTGAGACGGACGAGCTAGCGCGCCACCTCGAGCTTCTCGGCGGCGGTCAGGCCGGCACCGGGCGCCTGCTCGCCGTCACGAAGCGTCGTGTCGAAGATCCGGACGATGCCGGGAGCGACGAAGGGCCCTGCCGGGCGGGGTACCGGGGATGACATCTCGGCTGCCTCTCAGTCGCGCCGGCCGCTGCCGGCGGCCGCCTGAGCCTGGCCCGCCTCGACCACGACCGGGTCGAGGAACGGCATCTGGCTGCGCAGGCGGGCGCCGACCTGCTCGATCTGGTGGTCGCGGTCCTGGGCCCGGAGACGCTCGAACTCGGCGCGACCGGTCTCGTTCTCGGCGATCCAGCGGTCGGCGAACGAACCGTCCTGGATCTCGGTCAGCACCGCCCGCATGGTCGCGCGGACGTTCTCGTCGATGATTCGCGGGCCGCTGACGTAGTCGCCGTACTCGGCCGTGTCGCTGACGCTGAAGCGCATGAAGTTCAGGCCGCCGCGGTACATCAGATCGACGATGAGCTTGAGCTCGTGCATCGTCTCGAAGTAGGCCAGCTCGGGCTGGTAGCCTGCCTCGACGAGCGTCTCGAAGCTCATCTTCACCAGCGCCGCCGTCCCCCCGCAGAGCACCGACTGCTCACCGAACAGGTCGGTCTCGGTCTCCTCGGCGAAGGTCGTCTCGAGGATCCCGGCCCGGGTGTTGCCGAGCGCCCGCGCGTAGGCCATGACGCGAGCCCGGGCGGATCCGCTGGCATCGTTGTGGACCGCGAACAGCGCGGGCACGCCACCACCCGCCTGGTAGACGCTGCGGACGAGGTGGCCAGGGCCCTTCGGCGCGACCATACCGACGTCGACCGTGGCCGGGGGGTCGATCCGTCCGAACCGGATGTTGAACCCGTGGGCGAACATCAGCAACTGGCCGGGACGCAGGTTCGGCGCGATGTCGGCGTCGTAGACGGCCTTCTGGGCGGTGTCGGGAACGAGGATCATGACAACGTCGGCGCGACGGACCGCATCGCCCACGTCGGTCACCGGCAGGCCGGCCTCCTCGACGTGGGCCCGGCTCTTGGAGCCCGGCGCGAGCCCCACGACGACGGGCACCCCCGACTCGTGGAGGTTCAGCGCGTGGGCATGCCCCTGGCTGCCGTAGCCGATGATCGCGACCGTCTGCCCGGCGAGGGCCGCGGGATCGGCATCGGCGTCGTAGTACATCTTTGCAGTCATTGATCCAGCACCCTTCCTGCGATCGGGACCCTCAACCATCTCATGCGAATCGCCCACCGAAGGCGCAGGCGATGTTCCTGCGAGCCATCAGCCTGGGATTCCGAGGACCTCATCGCTTGATGGCCTCCTCGATGGAACCGGCGCCGCGCGACATGACGACGGTCCCGGTGCGCACGAGCTCCTTGATGCCGAAAGCGCGCAGGAGGGCGACCGCGCCATCCACCTCGGCCTCGGTGCCGGTGACCTCGACGATGACCGATTCCGCCGAAAGGTCGACGACCCGCCCCTTGGACAGCTCGACGACCTGCAGGATCTCGCCCCGGCTGCGGTCGGTGGCGCGGACCTTGACCAGGGCCAGCTCGTGCTCGACCGTCGGCTCGGACGTGACGTCCTGGACCTTGAGCACGTCGATCAGCCGGTACAGCTGCTTGGTGGCCTGCTCGATCGCGACGTCGTCGCCATGGAGCGTGATCGTCATCCGGCTCACGTCGGGCTGGTCGGTGTGGCTGACCGCGAGCGACTCGATGTTGAAGTTCCGGGCGCGCATCAGGCTCGCGACGCGGTTCAGCACACCGGGCTTGTCGAGCACGATCGCCACCAGCACGTGGCGGTGCCTGGCACCGGAACCCGGGACGGCCCTCGGCGGCGGGGCGCTGTGCGCCGGGGCCGGCGAGGGAGGATTGGTCGAGCGGGCGTCCACATCCTCCGGGATGGCGGCCGCGCCGCGCGATGAACCGCCGTCGCGGGGCCGGTCGGCGCTCACTCTTCCGGCTCGTTCCACGTCTCGATGAGGTCGGACAGGCCCTTGCCGGCCGGCATCATCGGGAACACGTTCTGGGTCTCGGCGGTCTCGAACCAGACGAGCGCGGGGCCATCCACGGCCTGGGCGCCGCGGATCGCCGCGTCGACGTCCCGGGGGCGGCTGGCGCGGAAGCACGGGATGCCGTAGGCCTCGGCGAGCTTGGCGAAATCGGGACCGAGCAGGTTCGACGAGTGGTAGTTGCCCGCGTAGACGATCTCCTGCCACTGGCGGATCATCCCGAGCTTCTTGTTGTCCATGAGGGCGATCTTGACCGGGATGTGGTCCTGGACGAGGGTCGCCATCTCCTGGATGGTCATCTGGAAGCCGCCGTCGCCGCAGACTGCCCAGGTCTCGTGCTCCGGTCGACCGAGGGCGGCCCCCATCGCAGCCGGCATGCTGTAGCCCATCGTGCCCAGGCCGCCTGATGAGAGGTGTGAGTTCGGGCGGTGGAAGCCCGCGTACCGGGCAAGCCACATCTGGTGCTGGCCGACGTCGGCCACGTAGGTCGCCTGGTGGTCGGTCAGCTCGCCCAGCCGTTCGATGACGTAGTCGGCCGACAGAAGCCCGTCGCGCCAGGCGCCCGAACCATGCCAGCTCGTGCTCTCCGACTCGCGGCGCCACTCGGCGAGCTCCTCGAGGTACTCGGCTCGGTCCGCGGGGTCGACGCGCTCGACCATCGGCAGCAGCGCTCGAAGCACGCGCCCGACATCGCCCACGATCGGCACCTCCACGGCCACGTTCTTGCCGATCTCGGAGGGGTCGATGTCGACGTGGACGATGCGGGCGTAGGGCGCGTAGGTCCGGACGTTGCCCGTGACTCGATCGTCGAAGCGCATGCCCAGGGCGATGAGCAGGTCGGCCGACTGGATCGCGCGGTTGACGTGCTTCCAGCCGTGCATGCCCATGTAGCCGTAGGCCAGCGGGTGGCGCTCGTCCACGGCACCGATGCCGAGCAACGTCCAGGCGATCGGCACCTGGGCCTTCTCGGCCAGCTCGAGGAGCTCGGCCTCGGCACCGGCGATGAGGATGCCGTGGCCGGCGAGGATGACCGGGCGCTTCGCGCGGGCGAGCTCCTGGGCCGCGAGCTTGAGCTGCCGGCCGTGGCCGTCGAGATTGGGGCGGAAGCCGGGCAGTCCGGCGATGACCTCCTCGTCGCTCGGATGGGGCGCGCTCGTCTCCTGCTGGAGGGCGTCCTTCGTGATGTCGACATGGACCGGGCCCGGTCGGCCCGTGCGCGCGATGTGGAAGGCCTCGGCCAGGACCCGCGGCAGCTCGTCCGCGTCGCGGACGAGGTAGTTGTGCTTCGTCATCGGCAGGGTGATGCCGGAGATGTCGATCTCCTGGAAGGCGTCCTTACCGATCAAGGCGGCTGGCACGTTACCGGTGATGGCGACGATCGGGATCGAATCGAGCGTGGCCGTTGCGATCCCGGTCACGAGATTGGTGGCACCGGGGCCGGAGGTGCCCATGCACACGCCGACCTTGCCCGTCGCCCTGGCGTAGCCGTCGGCGGCGTGGGCGCCCCCCTGCTCGTGTCGAACCAGCACGTGCCGCAATTCGGGGTAGTCGCCGAGCACGTCGTAGAACGGCAGGATGACGCCGCCCGGATAGCTGAACAGGACATCCACGCCCTGGCGGAGGATGGCCTCGCAGACGACATCGGCGCCGATCCGGGTCCGTGTCCGCGGCTTCGCCTCGTGGAGCATGTCGCGCTGGGCGCGCTCGACGGCGTCGGCGTGCTCGGTGCCGGCCGCCGGGACGTGGCTTCGGCGGGACCGGGTGGGCTTCGCTGCGGCGGGTGCCTCCGGAGCGCCCTGGGGCGGCGCCGCACGACCGCCTTCGGGATCGCCCTTCGTCATCGTCATCGTCGGTCGCCCTTTCCCTGGTCACGTGTCCTGCCCGGTCGGCCGGTGCCGTGTGCGCCGTCCCGGAAACGACAAGACCCCCGCCTCCCGGCGAGGGTCCCTTCGGTCTTCGGTGGTCGATCCGCCTAGCGGTCTCGATCCCTCCGCGTCCCTCCGTTCTCCCGCCGGGAGCCGGTAATGAGCGCGAGAAGGCTCTCGAGCCCAAGGGCGAGCGAGCGAAGGAGAAGGGATACGTCGAAGAGGCCGGAGTCTACAGGCATCTGCACACGGCGCCCGTCAGACGTGATCACGACGGCGACGTGGCGGCGATCCCGATCCGTTCCGTGTGCCAACACGGTGCTCCGTTGCGACGCCCGGCGAACTGCTGCCCGCAGCGGGTCCGCGCAGTCTAGCAGGGAGTGTCGGGGGGACGTCAACTCCGCGGTCATGACGCCCGCGACAGCGACACGGTACCGGAGTCGAACGTGGCGTCGATGTCGGCCGCATCGACAGGCCTGCCAAGATGGAAGCCCTGGCCCATCTCGCATCCGAGCTGGTGCAGGCGCTCCGCCTGGCCGGCCTGCTCGATCCCCTCCGCGATGACGCGCAAGCCGAGCGTGCGGGCGAGAGCGATGATCGCCGCCGCGAACGCCCAATCCTCGTCGCTGGCGTCCGGGGCAACGACGAAGTCCCGGGCGATCTTCAGGATGTCGACCGGGAACCGCCGAAGGTGGCTCAGGGATGCGTAGCCCGTCCCGAAATCATCCAGGGCCACGCGAACGCCGCGGTGCCGGAGCTCTTCGAGCTTGGCGCTGGTCGCCAGCGCATCCTGGAACATCGCGGTCTCCGTCACCTCGATGATGAGCCGGTCCGGAGGCAGGCCGGTGTCACGCAGGGCAGCACCGACGACATCGATGAAGTCGGCCGCCTGGAGCTGGCGCGGCGACACGTTCACGGTCATGACGAGGTCGATCGGCGCCCCCGGAATGGAAGCCCATGCCGCCGCCTGCCCGCACGCCTCGACGAGCACCCAGCGGCCGATGTTCACGATCGAACCGTTCTCCTCGGCGAGCCTGATGAAGTCGTCGGGCGCGATCAGTCCGTGTTGCGGGTGGTTCCAGCGCAGCAACGCCTCGAACCCCACGAGCCGCCGGTCGGCGAGGTCGACGACCGGCTGGAACTGGAGCACGAACTGGTTGCGTGAGAGACCCCGGGACAGGTCGGTCCCGAGCGCGTGACGCGCCACGATCGCGGCGTGGATCGTGGGGTCGAACACCGCGACCCTACCCTTGCCGTCGGTCTTGGCCGTATACATCGCGACGTCGGCATTGCGCAGCAGGTCATCGGCTCGCACGGTCGGCGAGGTCGCCGCGGCGATCCCGATGCTGACGTCGACGGCCAGCTCATGCCCCTGGACGTGGACCGGGATGCGCAGCTCGTCCCGGAGGCGGGCGGCCAGGGCCAGCGAACCCTCCAGATCGGGACGATCATCGACGAGGACAGCGAATTCGTCGCCACCCAGCCGCGCCGCGACGTCGTTCTCCCGGATGCACCCGGCGATCCGGTCGGCAACCGCCGCGAGCAGCTCATCCCCGATCGAATGGCCGAGCGTGTCATTGACGATCTTGAAGTCGTCCAGGTCGAGGAACAGGACCGCCGGCATCCTGTCCGGGACCGGGGACGCCAGGCGACGCTCGACCGCCTCGGTGAGCAGCGCGCGATTGCCGAGCCTGGTCAACGAGTCGTGATAGGCCTGATGGCGCAGCTCATCCTTCAGCCTCGAGAGCTCGGCCAGGGACTGTTCGAGCTGGCCGTTCTGGAGCGCAACGGCGACCTGGCCGGCCAGCGTCTCGAGGAGCCGCAGGTCGTCTTCCTCGTAGACCGACGCCTCACCGAGCCGGTTCGCCACCACGAGATAGCCGATCGGACCTCGGTCTCCGGCGAGGGGGGCGACCATCGCCTGACGGACGGTGCGACCGGGCTGTTCGGGCTGGAAGATGAACGCATCGGAGCGACGGAGCAGACGCGAGCGCAGCGGGTCGAATGGGTCGCCCGTATCCGGCCGCATCACGATCGGCGGGTCGTCGACCTTCGATCGCGTCAGAATGGGCGGGCTGACGCCGTCGGGCGGGACCAGGAGACAGTCCGCCCATTCGGAACGGAACATGTCCCGGGCGTGGTCCAGGAGCGCGACGAGGGCCGAGTCGAGGGCAGGTGAGTGCTGCAGGATGCGACTCGAGTGGTAGAGCAGCT
>Ga0210334_10493789_pt1 | contig 15971 bp, 17 predicted proteins | sample S306metaT_FD_164440 | JGI IMG/M metagenome (GOLD analysis project Ga0210334, IMG submission 164440) | Metatranscriptome of estuarine sediment microbial communities from the Columbia River estuary, Oregon, United States - S.306 (Metagenome... | ecosystem: Environmental > Aquatic > Marine >... | reverse complement strand
GGCGGGCTAAGCGGACTAGCGGTTATAATCGCGAAAAATATAACACAGCGACTCTGCCATCATGACGAACCGGCGCGCGCCCCGCCGCCCCTTGCGGGTGCTGTTCCTTACCTCCGAGGCCCACCCCCTCGTCAAGACGGGCGGACTCGGCGAAATCAGCGGCGCGCTCCCGGTGGCTCTGCGGGAGCTGGGGGCCGATGTGCGGCTTCTGATCCCGGGTTATCCGGAGGTGCTCGCCCGCCTGGAAAACGCGAAGCCGGTGCATCGCTTCGCCCGCCGCTACGGATTCCCGGAATCCACGCTCCTCAGCGCCCATGTCCCCGGCGGCGTGCCGACCTTCATCATTGAGTCGGCGTCCCTCTACCGCCGCCCGGGCAGTCCCTACGTTGACGAGGAAGGGCTGGACTGGCCCGATAATGCCCGGCGCTTCGGACTGCTCTCCCGGGTCGGCGCCGCGCTTTCCGGAAAGTCGTCGCCCCTGCGGTGGCGCCCCCAGATCGTCCACTGCAACGACTGGCAGACCGGGCTCGCGCCCGCCTACCTTCACTACATGACGGGACCCCGCGCCGCCACGGTGATGAGCATTCACAACGCCGCTTTCCAGGGCATCTTTCCGCCCACCACCCTGCGCGAGCTTGGCCTGCCCCCCGAGAGCTTCCAGATCGACGGCGTCGAGTATTACGGCAGCCTTTCGTTCCTCAAGGCCGGGCTGTTCTATGCCGACCGCATCACCACCGTGAGTCCCACCTACGCCCGGGAAATCCAGTCCGCGCCCCTGGGATTCGGCCTCCAGGGCCTGCTCGCGGGCCGCTCGGCGGTCCTGAGCGGCATCGTGAACGGCATCGACACCGGGGTATGGAACCCGGCCCGGGATAACCTGATCGCCGCCAAGTTCTCCCCCGCCAATCTGTCGGGAAAGGCGGCCAACAAGCGGGCCCTCCAGGAAGCCATGGGCCTCGAGGTCAATCCCGCGATTCCCCTCCTGGGCATGGTCAGCCGCATCACCGACCAGAAAGGAACCGACCTGGTGATCGAAGCCACGGCGGCGCTGCTGAAGATGCCGGCCCAGATCGCGATACTCGGCAGCGGCGACCACGCCCTGGAACGGACCCTCCTCGCCAGCGCCCGGAGCCATCCCGGTGCCATGGCGGTGCAGATTGGCTTTCACGAGGGCCTTGCCCACCTCATCGAAGCCGGCGCCGACATCTTCCTCATGCCCTCGCGCTTCGAGCCCTGCGGCCTCAACCAGATGTACAGCCAGCTCTATGGGACGCCGCCGGTGGCCCACGCCACGGGAGGCCTGGTGGACACCATCGTCGATTGCACCGACGAAAACCTGGCGGAGGGCACCGCGACCGGCTTCCTTTTCACGGATGGCACCGCGGAGGACCTGGCGGACACGGTGGCGCGGGCGGTCGGACTCTATCGCCAGCCCGAAGTCTGGCGCCGAATCCAGCTCGCGGGCATGGGCCGGGACTTCAGTTGGCGTGCCAGCGCCAGGCGTTATCTGGAGCTTTACCAGTCCCTGGTGGCCTGACAGCCACGGCCCTACCGGCCCGGATCAGAGCCAGATCATCATCCCCATTTCCAGGGGGTGTGTCAGCAGCGGGTGGTAAGGATAGACCCGGACCCGGTACTCGAGCTTTCCGCACAGCTCAGGGTTCATCTCGAGGACGAACCGGTGCTCGCCCCCGTCCACGACCCCGTTGAACTGGAAACGATAGCGCATGGAGTCGTTGATCTTTTCGCGCTTCGACTGCAGGCTGATCAGCATTTCCATCACCACGTCCTCGGGCCCGAGACCGTTCAGCTTCACCCCTACTTCCACTCGCATGGACTCGCCATAACGGATGCGCCGGCCCGGCGGGTCGAGGCGGTGGATGCGCACGCCCGGCCAGGCCTCCCGCACCCGGCGCTTCCACTGGGCGACGCGCCGGGCGTTCTCGAAGTTGTCAACACTGAAAAGCTTGTTCTGCCGGGAGGCCGGAAGGTAAACCTTGGACAGATATTCGTCCAGCATGCGCGTCGAGTTGTAGACGGGCAGGAGGGAGGCCATGGAACGCTTCGCCATTTTCACCCACTCCGGGTTGTAACCCATCTTCCCCCGGTTGTAGTAAAGGGGAACCAGGTGGTCCTGCAGAATTTCGTACAGAGTCTGGCTCTCCTCGCGGTCGCGACGCTCCGGTTCGGTCCCCTCCGGCGCCGGCTTGATGGCCCAGCCGTTGCCCACCTCATAGCCCTCGCCCCACCAGCCGTCCAGCACCGAGCAGTTCATCACGCCGTTGATGCCCGCCTTCATCCCGGATGTCCCGCTGGCCTCCAGCGGGTACACGGGATTGTTGAGCCACACGTCCACGCCGGAGGTCAGGCGCCGGCCGAGGCGCAGATCGTAGCCTTCCACCAGCAGGATCCGGCCCTCGAACTCCGGCATTTTGGACACCTGGGACACGCGCCGGATCAACTCATGCCCCGGCACGTCCGCCGGATGGGCCTTGCCCGCGAAAATGAAGAGCACCGGCCGTTCCGGGTCGCTCAAGATGATTTCCCGCAGCCAGCCCAGGTTCTCGAACAGCAGCGTTGCCCGCTTGTAGGTGGCGAAGCGGCGGGCGAAGCCGATGGTGAGCACGTTGGGGTTCACGGGGTCCGCCAGGCGCAGCATCCGGTCCAAGTGCGCCTCCGACCCGTGGTTGCGGAAGTGCTGGTTGCCCACCCGGGCGCGGACCAGGTAAAGCATCTGGGCTTTCAGCGCCTGGCGCACGCTCCAGAAAAGATGGTCGGGAATGTTGTCGATCCGGTCCCGGAAGTAGTCCCTGTCGCACAGGTGGTTGCGCCATTCGTGCCCAATGAAGCGGTCGAAGACCTCGGTCCATTCCTGGGCCAGGAAAGTCGGCACGTGGACTCCGTTGGTCACATGCCCCATGGGATTTTCCTCCGGCTCGACTTGGGGCCAGAGGCCGCGCAGGATGCTGGAGGAAACGCCGCCATGAATCCTGGAGACGCCGTTGTGGATGCGAGACCCGCGCACCGCCAGGGCGGTCATGTTGAAATCCCGGCCGTCGGCGCCGCGGCCCACGGCCAGGAACTGCTCCCGGCTGAGCTTGACGTCCCGGCAGTACTGCTCGAAGTATTCCCACATCAGCTCCTCGGCGAAATGATCGTGGCCCGCCGGCACCGCCGTGTGGGTGGTGAACACGGTTGACACCGCCACCGCCTCCAGCGCCGTGGCGAAATCCAGCCCGTCCTTCACCAGTTCCCGCATGCGCTCCAGCACCAGGAACGCCGCGTGCCCCTCGTTCATGTGCCAGACGGTGGGCTTGAGGCCGATCTCCCGCAGCGCCCGCACTCCCCCGACCCCCAGGATGATCTCCTGCTCGATGCGCATGCGCCGGTCCCCCCCGTAGAGCCGGTGCGCGATGTCCCGGTCAGCGGGGGAGTTGCCCTCCAGGTCCGTGTCCAGAAGATAAAGCTGGACGTGGCCGATGCGCGCTTTCCAGACCTTCACCTCCACCCGCCGCCCCGGAAGCTCCACATGAAAATGCACCTCGCTCCCGTCCGGGCGCGTCACCGGAGATACGGGGAGATCATCAAAGTCAGCATCGGTGTAGCTGGTCTGCTGGTTGCCGTCCTTGTCGATGTCCTGCAGGAAGTATCCCTGCCGGAACAGCATGCCGACGCCGACGAAGGGAATCCGGAGGTCGCTGGCAGCCTTGCAGTGGTCGCCCGCGAGGATGCCCAAGCCCCCGGAGTAGATGGGAAGGCTCTCGTGAAACCCGAATTCGAAGCAAAAATAGGCGACCAGGTCGTGCTCGCCCAGTTCGCCGGGCGTCCGGTGGTGAGGAAGCGCCTCGTGATAGGTGTCGTAGGCGGACAGGATCCGGTGGAAATTCGAGAGGAATACCTGGTCCTCGGCCGCCTGCTGCAGGCGCTCCTGGTCTATGCGCTTCAGGAAGGCCTTGGGGTTGTGGCCCACAGCACCCCACAGACCGTGATGCAACCGGGAGAACAGGGTGCGCGTCGGCCGGTCCCAGCTATACCAGAGATCGTTGGCAAGGTCCTGGAGGCGAACCAGCTTGTCCGGGATGCGGGGATTGACTTCGAGGGAATAGGCGGTGCCTGGCGGCATGGGTGTCTCCGGTCCTTGTTTGCGTTATCGGCTCATTATAGCGGCCGCCGCCGGCAGGCCGTCGCCTCCCGGGGCGTGGTCAATCCAGGCGCAGGAACTGGTCGCGGTAATGGCGCATCTCGGCGATGGACTCGTAGATGTCGGCGAGGGCCTCGTGCTTGCCCTGCTTGACCACGCCCGCGGCCACGGCCGGCCGCCAGCGGCGCGCCAGTTCCTTGAGGGTGCTCACGTCCAGGTTGCGGTAATGGAAATACGCCTCCAGCGCGGGCATGTAACGCGCGAGGAAACGCCGGTCCTGGCAGATGGAGTTACCGCACATGGGAGAAGCCCTGGCGGGGACGTGCTGCGCCAGGAACGCGAGGACCATGGCTTCCGCCGCGGCTTCCGTGAGGCTCGATTCGCGCACCTTCCCGGTCAGACCCGTGCGGCCATGGGTGGACCTGTTCCAGTCGTCCATGCCGTCCAGCACCGAGTCCGGCTGATGAACCACCAGCACCGGCGATTCGGCGACGGTGTCGAGCCGGACATCGGTAATCACGACCGCCACCTCCAGAATGCGGTCGCGGTCCGGGTCCAGCCCGCTCATTTCCATGTCGATCCAGATGAGGTTGCCGGCGTCCTGTGCCATAATCCGGGCGGGGAATTTTCCAGGCGCAATTCTGTCACAGCGTTAACCCCAGCGTCACCCTCGATCGCGCAAATGGAGCCTTTCACACTGGTTTTTCTCGCCGCCCTGGCGCTTTCTCTCGGCACGAGAGGGTGGCTCGCGTTCCGTCAGATCCGCCATGTCCGATCCCACCGGGGGCGGGTTCCCGAGGATTTCGCCAGCGAAATCAGCATCGAGGCCCATCAAAAGGCGGCCGACTACACGACGGCGAAGACGCGGCTGGGCTTCGCGCACTCCGTTGTCGACTCCCTGCTGCTGCTGGCGCTGACCCTGGGCGGAGGACTGCAGTGGCTGTGGGGCCTCTGGTCGGGAATTCTTTCCGAGCCCCTGGCGCGCGGCGTCGCCTTCATCGTTGCCACCACCGTCATCGTCAGCATCGCGGAAATCCCGCTGGCCGCGTACAAGGTTTTCTCCCTGGAGCAGCGTTTCGGGTTCAACCGCATGACCCCGGGCACTTTCGTCGCCGACCTGGCCAAGCAGGCTGCCGTCGGGGCGGTGCTGGGAATACCGATTCTCGCCCTGGTTCTCTGGCTCATGGACCGGGCCGGCGACCTGTGGTGGCTTTACGCCTGGTTCGCGTGGATGGCGTTCAACCTCCTGGTGCTGGCGGTGTATCCGACCTGGGTCGCGCCGCTCTTCAACAAGTTCTCCCCTCTCGAGGACCCGGAGCTCCGCGAGCGCATCGAGCGTCTGCTGGCGCGCTGCGGCTTCGCGTCCCGCGGCCTGTTCGTGATGGACGGCTCCAAGCGCTCCAGCCACGGCAATGCCTATTTCACGGGGTTCGGGCGCACCAAGCGCATCGTGTTTTTCGACACCCTGATTTCACGCCTCAAGGGGGAGGAAATCGAGGCGGTGCTGGCCCATGAGCTGGGCCACTTCCGGATGCGCCACGTGGTGAAGCGGATCGCCTGGACCTTTGCCGTCAGCCTCGCTTTCCTTTGGATGCTGGGTTACCTCATGCAGCAGGAGTGGTTCTTCACGGGCCTCGGCATGGAATCGCCCTCCACCGCGGGCGCCCTCCAGCTTTTTGTCCTGGTGCTGCCGGTCTTCACGTTCCTGCTGCAGCCGCTGATCTCCATGTACTCGCGGCGCCACGAATTCGAGGCGGACGCCTTCGCGGCCCGCTACTCGCAGGCATCGGACCTGGTGCGCGCCCTGGCGAAGCTGTACCGGGACAATGCGTCCACCCTGACACCCGATCCCCTGCACTCGGCATTCTACGATTCCCATCCCCCGGCCGCGCTCCGGGTGGCCCGCCTCAGGGCATCCCTCCAAGGCGGTTAAACCCTGTCGCCCTCACCCAGCAGGAGACCCGACATGAGATACCACTTCCTCGGACTGGCGCTGACCGCGCTGGCGGGAGCCGCGTTCGCCGCTCCGTTTCCCAAGGGCGATCCCAAGGCGGGAGAGAAACTGGTCAAGGAGGCCAAGTGCGCCTCCTGCCATGCCTCCATGTTTGGCGGCGACGGCAGCGCCATCTACACCCGCCCGGACCGCAAGATGAAGAACCCGGAGCAGTTGCGCACCCAAGTCCGCTTCTGCGCCACCCAGCTCGGCGTCTCCTGGTTTCCCGAAGATGAGGAAAACGTCGCGGCTTATCTCAACCAGCAGTACTACAAGTTCAAATGACCGTCTGCGACCTGACGAACCGCAAATGCAAGCCCTGCGAGGGCGGCGTGCCCCCCCTTTCCGCGGAGGAGATCCAGACCTTCCTGGGCGAGCTCGAGGGGTGGAGCTACCGCGACGGCCGCATCACCAAGACGTATTCGTTCAAGGACCACTACCAGGCCATCGCCTTCGTGAACGCGGTGGCGTGGGTTTCCCACCGGGAGGACCATCATCCGGACCTGGCAGTGGGCTATAACCAGTGCCGCGTGGACTACTGGACCCACGCCATTCAGGGCCTCTCGGAAAACGATTTCATCTGCGCGGCCAAGGTGGACCAGCTGTTTTCCCTCTAAACTCCGGCCCCGCCGTGGCTCGAGGCGCGGGATCGGCGGGCCAGGTCGTCGCTGCCTTTGGCCGCGGCTACCTGGTGGAGCTGGGTGACGGCGCGATCCTCGAGTGCGTCAACCGCGGCAAGAAGGGTGGGCTGGCATGCGGCGACCGGGTCGCCGTCACCGCCACCGGCCCTGGCCAGGGCGTCATCGAATCGATCGCCCCCCGCAGTTCCCTGCTCTATCGCAGCGACCCCTACCGCGAGAAGTTGATCGCCGCCAACGTCACCCGGGTCGTGGTGGTCGTCGCGGGCTGGCCGCCTTTCGACGAGGAACTCATGAATCGGTGCCTGGTGGCCGCGGAATGGCAGGGGCTCGGCGCGCTCATCCTGCTCAACAAGGCGGATCTGGAGGAGCAGGCCCGCAAGGCAGCCGCCGCGCTGGACCTGTATCAGGATCTCGGGTACGGCGTCGTTCCGCTCTCCGCGAAGCGGGACATCTCCCTGTTGCTGCCCCATCTCGCGGGACAGACCAGCGTGCTGGTGGGCCAATCCGGCATGGGCAAGTCCACCCTGATCAACGCCCTCGCCCCCGGCGCCCGGGCGGCCACGGGAGAGATTTCCGCCGCCTTGGGTACGGGCCGGCACACCACCACCCACGCGCGCCTTTACCGCCTCGGTGCAGAAACCTCGGTCATCGACTCGCCAGGCATGCAGGAGTTCGGCCTCCACCACCTGACGGAGGGGGACATGGCGCAGGCATTTCCCGAGTTCCGGCAATTCCTCGGTCATTGCCGTTTCAATGACTGCCGTCACCTGAGCGAGCCGGGCTGCGCCGTCGCCGGCGGCGTCGAGGCGGGCGAGGTGAGCGCCCGGCGCCTGGCGTTCTACCGGGCCATGCTGCCCATGGCCAGAAACGCCCGCCCGGGCAGAGCACGATAAGAGCGGGACTCAGCCCAGCCAATGGGCAGCGCCCACCACCAGGATCACCGCCAGCCAGAACACCAGGGCGCGCCAGACCAGCCCGATGGCGCTGCGCATGTGTTCCGTGTCCGCCTCCTCGCCGGTGCCCAGGGCGGGACGGTAACTGATGCCGCCGTGGCGCTGCAGAGTCTCGCCCAGCCGCACGCCGAGAGCGCCGGCGCCGCTTGCCAGCAGCACCCCCTGGCTTTCCGGGCTCCAGGAGGCGGCCTGGGTGCGCCAGCAGTAGATGGCCTCCTCGAAGTCCCCCACAATGGCGAAGCCGATGGCGGTGAGCCGCACCGGAATCCAGTCGATGACTTCAAAGGCCCGCAGGGCGAAACGCCCGAACACCACGGACTCCGCCTCGACCCGGCCACCCCAGCGTTCGGCGAGGTCCGCCGCGCAGCGGTAGAGCACGGCGCCCGCGGGCCCCAGCACCACGAACCAGAAGACGACCCCGAACACATAGCGGTGGGAAAGCAGCAGGCCTTCCTCGATGGCCACCCGCGCCGCTTCGCTCCTGGACATTCCCTCGCCGGGCTGGCCCCGCAACTGATAGAGGGCGGCGCTGGCGCCATCCAGGTCCTCCCGGGCCAGGGCCTCCTGCACCTCCCGCAGGCGGCCGCTGAATTTTCGGAAACCCATGGTCACGTAGAGCACACCCACGGACCACGCCCAGGCCAGCGGCGCGCCCATATCCGCCAGCAGGCCGGAGACCACGGCCATCGCCAGCACCGGAAGCATGACCGCCAGCACCCAGGCGATGACGCCATGCTGGGCTTCGCCACCGTTGAACCGGCGCTCGATGCTGTCCGCCAGATCGAAAAAAGCCCGGGCAAACGGGTTGTCCCGATCCAGGGATCGCCATTGCTCCAGGGCAAGGGCGGCGACGATCGAAAGGAATGTCATGGGAATCGCGGGCCTGCGGCAGGCGCCAATGATAGGCCATCCCGCGCCCGCGACGAAGTATGGCCGGACCGCGGCAACGGGAAAACATCGCGGCAGGCCGGGCATTCTCGCCGACAGCGGGGAACCGGAAAACGGAAACGGGAACGGAGCATGGCGACCCTCCGCCGACAGCCCGCCTTGCTAAAGGGCGGCGGCGAAGAAGCGGACGACGCCGGGAGCCGCGCTCCAGCCGTCAGCCATCCTCCGTCCCCGCGGGGTAGTGTATCGCCAGAATCTCGAGTTCCAGGTTGCCCGCCGGCCGCTGCCAGGTCACGGTGTCACCAATTTTCGCGCCAAGCATCGCCTTGGCCAGGGGCGAAATCCAGCTGACCTTGTTGCTTGCGGCGTCGGCCTCGTCCTCGCCGACGATCTGAAAGCGGCGCTCCCGGCCTTCGTCGTCGGCCACCTCCACCAAGGCGCCGAAGTGCACTTCGTCGGCGGGCTGCTTGCCCAGGTCCACCACCACGGCGCGCTCGATCCGGCCCTGGACATAGCGCATGTCGCGATCGGTTTCCGCCAGCTGCTGCTGCTGCAGGGGATCCTCCGGCGCATCCAACAGTTCGGAGCGCCTTTTCTCGAGAGCATGATACGAGGCACGCAGCCGCTCGAGCCCGGCGGGGGTGATGTAATTGGCGTGCTCGCTCTGGGGACGATCCAGAAGATCGTCCGCAGGGGGCGCGTCGGACTCCTTGACGAAGGCTCGGCTCATGGGAATTGATTCAGCGGAGTTATCAGTATAGCCAATGTTATCCGCGCTTGCGCCAAACCAGGGCGCAATTGTTGGCGGGCATGGGCACCTCGCGCTCCAGTTCCAGGCCCTCGCGTTCCGCGAGCTTACACAGTTCCACGATATCCCGCAGCCCCATGCACGGGTCCCGCGCCCGCAGGGCGGCGTCGAAACGCGCGTTGCTCTCCGAGGTGTGGCGTCCCTGCTTCCTGAAGGGACCGTAGAGGCAGAACACGCCGCCCTCAGGAAGCACCGAGCCGACTCCGCCCAGCATCCGTTCCACTTCCGGCCACGACAGGATGTGGGCGGTGTTGGCGCTGAACACCGCGTCGTATGCCTGGAGCCCCCAATCAAATCCGTTGACGTCCAGGGCCAGCGGCGGCAGGACGTTGGGTACTCCCGCATCCTCCAGCCACATGAGGATGCCGGGATGAGCCTCCGGCAGGTCTGCGGTCTGCCAAACCAGGTGCGGGAGCGCGGCGCCGAAAAATACCGCGTGCTGCCCGGTGCCGGACCCGATTTCGAGAACCCGCCGGGCGGCGGCAAAAGCCTCGCGCAGCAGGCCGAGGATGGGCTCCCCGTTGCGTGCGCAGGCTTCGGAGAACGGCTTCATTCCTTGGGAATCCCCACGTCCACCAGCGTGGGCTTCAACACCCGCACCAGTTCCGCCGGTGCCATGCCCACGAGATAACCGCGCTTGCCCCCGTTGATGTACACCCTCGCCAGGTCCAGCACGCCGCGCTCAAGATAAACCGGCAGCCGCTTGCGCGTTCCGAAGGGGGAGGTTCCCCCGACCTGGTAGCCCGTGTGGCGATGGGCGTTGTCCGGGTCGCAGGGCGTCACCGTCTTCACGGCCAGCACGCGCGCCAGCTGCTTGGTGGAGACTTCCATGTCCCCGTGCATGAGCACCAGCAGGGGCTTCCGGTGCTCGTTCTCCATCACCAGGGTCTTGATCACCGCCCGCTCCGGAACGCCCAGCTCCCGGGACGATACCGCCGTGCCGCCGTGCTCCTCGTAGTCGTAGAGATGGTGGGTGAACACGACGCCGCGCTCCCGCAACAGGCGCACGGCCGGCGTCACCGGCGGCTTTTCCGTCGACATCCTTCAGCCCGCCAGATCCCGGGGAACGTCCACGTCCCGCAGCACCCCGGGATCGTTCACGTCAATCCGCGTGATTCGCGATGCGTCCCGCTCCAGCAGAAAGCGTGCGCCTTCGTCGCCATCCAGTTCCCGGAGCTGATCGCGGTAGAGCGCCGCGAATCCCACCGGGTGTCCCCGCCGGCCGTGGAAAAAGGGCGCGGCGATGTCGGCGCCCGCTGCCACGGCGCCGGCCACCGCCCGCACGGTGTCCGTCTGGACAAACGGCATGTCGCCAAGGGCGATAACGCAGCCTGCCGATTCCCCGGCATGGGACACTCCCCACGCCAGGCTAGCGCCAAGGCCGCGATCCGCATGGGGACAGGCCACGACCCGGGCGCCTTCCCGGGACAGCAGCGCCGCGAGGAGGCCGTTCCCGTCGCGGACCACGGCCACCACCTGGGTCAAGGCAGCGCGCAGGGGACGCAACGCCGCCACACCCAGGGGCGTACCGTCCGCCAGCGGGTGCAGCAGCTTGTCGCCGCCGAAGCGCCGGCCACGCCCCGCGGCCAGGAAAATGCCGCTAACCACCGACCGCGCGCACCGCCACCGGCGCCGGGACGTGATCTGATCGTTCCAGGCTGATCCCGTGGCGCAAGGCCGTGATCTCGGCCAGGATGGCGATGGCGATCTCGGGCGGCGTGCGGCTGCCGATGGGCAGTCCCACGGGCCCATGGAGCCGCGCGATCTCTTCGGGGGAAAGATCCAGCTGCGCCAGGCGCCGGCGGCGCTTCTCGTTGTTGCCCCTGGACCCCAGGGCGCCCACGTAAAACGCGCCGGACTTCAGCGCCTCCATCAGGGCCATGTCATCCAGCTTGGGATCGTGGGTCAGGGCCACCACGGCGCTGCGGGCATCCGGGGCCATTTCCCGCACCACGTCGTCGGGCATGTCCCGCGTCAGTTCCGCGCCCGCCACGGACCAGGATTCCGCGTAATCGCTGCGCGGGTCGCAGACCGTGACCTGGTAATCCAGGGCCAGCGCGAACTCGGCCAGGTAGCGGGACAACTGTCCCGCGCCAATGATGAGCAGGCGCCAGCGCGGCCCGTAGACCGCAACCAGCCGCTCGCCATCGAAGGCCGTCGCCTGTCCCGGCACCGGGACAGCCAGCGAGGCCCGGCCCGTGGCCAGGTGCAGGGTGCGAGCCACGGGCCGGCGGGCGGAAACGGCCTCCATCACCGGCTTCAGGGCGCCAGGGTCGTGGAGCGGCTCCACCACCAGCCTCAGGGTCCCGCCGCAGGGCAGGCCGAAGCGCCGGGCCTCCTCGGCGGTGACGCCGTAGGTGACGGTGTCCGCGCGCTGCGGGAAGTTCTGGCGCAGGTTCGCCACCAGGTCCTCCTCGACACAGCCGCCCGACACCGATCCCGCGAACCGGCCGTCGCCCGCCACCGCCAGCAGGGCGCCCACGGGTCGCGGCGCCGAGCCCCAGGTCTGGGCCACGGTCACCAGGGCCACCGGGCTGCCTTCGCCGAGCCAGCGCTGGGCCTGGGTCAGCACCTCCAGATCCACGCTGTCCATGTCACGCGCCCTTCAGGTCGCCGGCGCGGATGGGGAGGCGGCGGACGCGCTTGCCAGTGGCGGCGAACAGGGCGTTGGCCACCGCCGGCGCCACCGGAGGAACGCCCGGCTCGCCCACGCCGGTGGGGGCCGCCGCCGAGGGAACGATGTGCACCTCCACCCGCGGCATCTCGTTCAGGCGCAGGATGGGATAGTCATGGAAATTGGACTGCTCCACCCGTCCTTCCTTGAGGGTGATCTCGCCATGGAGCGCGGCGGCCAGGCCGAAGCCGATGCCGCCCTCCATCTGGGCCCGGATGATGTCCGGATTGACCGCGATGCCGCAGTCCACGGCGCACACCACGCGATCCACGGAGAAGCTTCCGTCTTCTCTCACCGTCACCTCCGCGACTTCAGCCACGAAGGAATGGAAAGACTCGTGCACAGCGATGCCGCGTCCCCGCCGCTCCCCCGCCTTGCCGGCGGGCAGGGGCTTGTCCCAGTTCGCCATGGCCGCGGCCAGTTCCAGCACGCCCAGATGGCGCGGATGCTTCGCCAGCAGGCCGCGCCGGAACTCCACCGGCTCGCGGCCCGCCCCGTGAGCCAGTTCATCCAGGAAAGTTTCCGTGGAAAAGGCCGTGTGGGTGGAACCCACCGAGCGCCACCACTGGACCGGAACGGGGAGCCGCGGGGAGTGCAGGTCCACCGTCAAGTTCGGAATGGCGTAGGGCAGGTTGGCGGCGCCTTCCACCGAGGTGAAATCGATCCCGTCCTTCACCAGCCCGCTCTCGAAAGGCGTGCCCGCCATGATGGATTGCCCCACCAGGCGATGGTGCCAGGCGAGGATGTTGCCCTTCTCGTCCAGCCCCGCCCTCAGGGTGTGATGGAAAAGGGGGCGGTAATATCCCGCCTGCATGTCGTCTTCCCGGGTCCACACCAGCTTCACCGGCGCCCGGCCGCCGATGGCCTTGACGATGTGGGCTGCCTCCATCAGGTAGTCGGACTGGGGATTGGCGCGGCGCCCGAAGCTGCCGCCGGCAAACAGCATGTTCAGCTTCACCTGCTCCGGCTTGAGTCCCAGCACCCGGGCCAGGTTGGCCTGGTCCACCGTCTGGAACTGCTCGCCGTTCCAGACTTCACAGCCCCCCGCGCTCAGCCTGATCACGCAGTTGAGGGGCTCCATGGCGGCGTGGGCCAGGTAGGGGAACACGAATTCCGCCTCCAGCTTCCTCGCGGCGCCCTCCAGCGCCTTGTCCGCGTCCCCGTCCTTGCGCGCGAACAGCCCCGGCGTCTTGGCCAGATCCCGGAACTGGGCCACGATCTCGTCCGTGCCGAGCTTGAACGCGGTAGACTCTTCCCATTCCACGGTGAGGGCGTCGCGCCCGCGCTTGGCGCTCCAGAAATCCCCGGCGAGGACCGCCACCCCGAAGGGAATCTCCACCACGTCGGTCACGCCCTTGACGCGTTTTGCCGCGGCCCCGTCGAACGACTTCACCCGGGCGCCAAAGCGCGGCGGGTGGGCCACCACGGCGGTCAGCATTCCGGGCAGCTTCACGTCCTGGGTGAAGATCGCGGTGCCGTTCACCTTGGCCCTGGAATCCTTCCGGGGAAAGCTCTTGCCGATATAGACGAAATCCTTGGGGTCCTTGAGCGTCACGTCGGCCGGCACCGGCAGCCGCGCCGCCTTCGCCGCCAGGACACCGAAGGTGGCCTTGCGTCCGCTGGCCTTGTGCCGGACCATGCCCTCCGCGACCGAAAGGCTCTCGGGCTTGACCTTCCATTGCCCCGCGGCCGCCGCCACCAGCATGGCCCGGGCGGTGGCCCCCGCCTTGCGCATCTGCTCGAAGGAATTGGCGATGGCCGTGCTGCCGCCGGTGCCCTGGGTCGGACCCCAGAGCAGATTGTTGTAGCGCTTGGCATCTGCCGGGGCGCCCTCCACCCGCACCTGGGACCAGGCGGCGTCCAGTTCCTCCGCCACCAGGGTGGCGAGGCCGGTGTAGGTGCCCTGCCCCATTTCCAGGTGCTTGGCGATCACGGTCACCGTGTTGTCGGCGCCGATGCGCACGAAGGCGTTGGGCTCGAACGGGGCGGCTGCGGCCTCCGCCAGGCGCCCCGCGCCGGGCAGCACCATTTCGATCAGCAGACCGCCGCCCACGGCGGCGCCAGCCCTCAGAAAATCCCGTCGTCCGGCATTGACCTTGGTTTCCATGTCAGGCCTCCTTGCGCCGGGTCCTGGCGGCGGCCTTGATGGCGTCGCGCACCCTCTGATAGGTGGCGCAGCGGCAGAGGTTGCCGCTCATGGCGGCATCGATGTCGGCGTCGGTGGGGTTGTGCTTCGCCGCCAGCAGCGCCGCCGCCGCCATGATCTGCCCGGACTGGCAGTAACCGCATTGGGCAACCTCCAGTTCGATCCAGGCCTTCTGCACAGCGTGGTCACCGTTTCTGGAAAGCCCTTCGATGGTGGTGATCCGCTTGCCCGCCGCCTGGGATACGGTCGTGACGCAGGAGCGCACCGCCTCGCCGTCCAGGTGAACGGTGCAGGCGCCGCAGGCGGATATGCCGCAGCCATACTTGGTGCCGGTGAGCCCGAGGGTGTCGCGCAGGACCCAGAGCAGCGGTGTGTCCGGGTCATCCTTGACCCGGTAACTCTTGCCGTTGACCTTGAGTGTGATCATGTGGTCTCCCGATGGGTTGGTAGCGTTGAACACCAGACCCGTTGCGGGGGTCCGGAATGCCGAGGATTCAGGTCCGCAGCAGGCGATAAAGGTTCACGAGCATCCCGGCCGTGGCGCCCCAGATGAACCGGCCCTGGTAGGGCATGGCGAAATAGGTGCGCGACACTCCCATGTAATCGTAGGAATGGCTCTCGTGATGGGCCGGATCGAGAAAAAACGCGAGAGGCGCCTCGAATACTTCGGCCACCTCGAACTCGTCCAGCGCCAGGGGAAACGGCGGTTCCACGAACCCCACCACGGGGGTAATCTCGTAACGGGTCACCGTGCGGTATCGCGGCAGGGATCCGATGACCTGAACCCGCTCCCGGGGAAGGCCGATCTCTTCCTCCGTCTCCCGCAAGGCGGTGGCCACGGGGCCGGGATCCTGGGGCTCCGCGCGCCCGCCGGGGAAGCTGATCTGGCCGGCGTGATCGGTGAGGTGGGCAGCGCGCTGGGTGAACAGCACGGAGACGCCAGCCGGCCGGTTGATCAGCGGCACCAGCACCGCGGCAGGCGTGGCGGCCGCAGTTCCCGGATGCGCCAGGGCCGCCTCGTCGCCCCAGACCGTCAGGCCCGGGTCCAATACCGCGGCAAGGCGCTCCGCCAGCGCGTCGCGGGTGAGTGCGTTTTCTGCGATGTGGTCCAGAAGTTCCCGGGATGACATGCTGCTTGGACCGGACAGGTAGAGGGAATATCCCCGCAGTCCGCCGTGTTTACTTTGCAGGGCAGCACAACGACTCGTGTGGCCGCTGCGGAACAATTGTACGCCGGAACGGTCAACGAGACTGCTGTCCCCCTGATTGATCAATCCTTAAGGAGAACACCGATGAAACTGCGCACCTCGATTGCCGCCCTCCTGCTGACCCTCGCCTCCGGCGTTGCCCTTGCCAGCAGCTGCCCCCTGGAGGTGAAGAAGATTGACGAAGCTCTGGGCAAGAACACCACCCTCACCGCCGAGCAGAAGTCGGAGGTCAAGAAGCTGCGGGACGAAGGCGAGAAGCTGCACAAGGACGGCAAGCACGACGCGTCCATGGAAACCCTGGGCAAGGCCAAGAAAATGCTCGGCATTTGACCCGTTTCGACCCGTTCGCCCAAAAGCCCCGCTTCAGGCGGGGCTTTTCGTTTCCCCCGCCGCAGCGGCCCCATCCCGGCTGCTAGAATCACCCCCCAAGCTTCGCCCTAGAGAATCTTCATGACCGGTTCACCGCGTTCCGAGTTGTACCCCGAGATCGAGCCCTATCGCACCGGAATGCTGGCCGTG
>Ga0210334_10632965_pt1 | contig 16156 bp, 15 predicted proteins | sample S306metaT_FD_164440 | JGI IMG/M metagenome (GOLD analysis project Ga0210334, IMG submission 164440) | Metatranscriptome of estuarine sediment microbial communities from the Columbia River estuary, Oregon, United States - S.306 (Metagenome... | ecosystem: Environmental > Aquatic > Marine >... | reverse complement strand
GCCATGTTGGCGATCTGATCCCGGATGGACGGGCCGCTGGGGAGCACCCGATGCTCGATGCGGAAGTGGGGCCGTCCGTCCGGATCAAAGCCGACAATGGGGCGGTTCCAGCGCCATACGGTGCCATTGTGGAGCCGCAGATGGGGGAACGATTCCACGGGATCCGTGAACCGGATTGGCAGCAGTATCGAGTGGCGTTCGAGATTTTCCCGGAACAGCTCTGCCAGGGAAGAGTGGACATAGCCCTGTCCAAGGCTGACGCGATGCTCGGCGGGACCTTCCTCGCCAGTGGCCACCACGGGCTCCACGGACTGCTCGAACAGCGGTATGCGGGTCTCATCCCACAGCAGCTTTCCGAAGAGCAGGGGCGAGTTGGCCCCCGCCGCCACCATGGCCGCGGAGATCGCCACGGAGGCGTTGTAGAAGCGGGCGGCGCGGCTCGCCGGAACCTGGAGATGGATCTGGAGGGAGGTGGTGGCAGCTTCGAGCATCACGTCCGGATGGGTGGTATCCAGAACCTCGGCGTCCTCGATATGGATCCGCAGGGGGCGTCCGCGGCGCAGCCGCAGGATCTGCTCGTTGAGGGCGTGGTAGCGGTTGCGGGGCGACATGTTGCCCAAGGTGAGCTGGGACTCCTCCACGGTGGGCAGAATGCCGATCATCACCGGCGTGGATTCCAGCGCCTGGGCCGCGACCAGGCATTTGCGCCATGTGCCCTCGAGTTCCAGTTCCAGCCGCCGAAGGGCCCCGGATCCGACGGGCTGGGGGGTGCCATTCAGTTCCACGTTGAAACGGGACAATTCAGGGACCACGAGAGGATCTTGGAGCCGCTCCAGGAGGGCTTCGTTGACCGGGGAAGGGCGGCACTGGCGGTCCACGAGCCAGGCTTCCACTTCGAAACCGGCCACGAATCCGGCCTCGGAGAAGGCGCCGGCCTTCTCCAGTTCGCCCAACCGCTCCGTCTCCTGGGCCAGGCGGGCCCGGAAGCGATGGAAATCCCGGGCGCCAAGACTCAGCCGGCCGATTTCCTCACCCAAGTTCGCGTCTCCAGTTGCGGAATAGGGGGCGCCGAGAGATTGCCCACTGCGGAACTATAACGCGAGTTTCGTTCCCGCCGCGCTCCCGCCGCGCTCCGACTATAATCACCAATTTCCGGAGGACCTCCCATGCTGCTCACCACGACACCCAACATCGAGGGCCGGAAGGTCACGCAATATCTCGGCGTGGTTTCGGGCGAAGCCGTGATCGGCGCCAATATTTTTCGGGACCTTTTCGCCAAGGTGCGCGACGTGGTGGGCGGACGCTCGGGCTCCTACGAATCGGTCCTGGCGGATGCCCGGGCTGCTGCCATGGAAGCCCTCGAGCAGGAGGCGGCTGCCCGCGGGGCCAACGCCGTCATCGGCATCGATCTCGATTACGAGGTGCTCGGGGAAGCCAACGGCATGCTGATGGTGACAGCCAGCGGCACCGCGGTGGTGGTCTCCTGAGGATCGGCACGCTGTTTATTCTGCACTTTAGAACCCATTCTCCACGCATTGATTTAAATGCGGTTTCTTAGCCGGTATAATCCCCGTCAGAATCCCGTTAACCCTTGGGCTGATGACTCGGATCGCCGGAATTCTCATAGCGTCCTTCATTCTGCTGGCAACCGGATGCACGGCCACGGCGCCCCGCCCGGAAGCGGTGGAGCCCGTCCCGCCGGAGAACGCGAAGGGGACGGAGGTCGTGCTGTTTGCCATGACGCTCATCAACACCCGTTATCGCTTTGGCGGCAAGAATCCCGAGGCCGGCTTCGACTGCAGCGGCATGGTGAGCTACATCTACGGCAAGGCGGCGGGTTACACGCTGAAGGGAAGCGCGTCCGAGATGGCAAAGCAGGGGCGCGCGGTCCCGCTGGAACAGGCGCAGCCCGGGGACCTGGTGTTTTTCAACACGCGCAACCGGCCCCGGTCCCATGTGGGGATCTATATCGGCGAGGACAAATTCGTCCACGCTCCCAGCAAGAACGGCCGGGTCAAGGTGAGCAGTCTGCGCAACAAGTACTTCGTCGCGCGGTTCGAGGAGGCCCGCCGTTACCTTGACTAGGATTCGCATCGCGGCCCTGGTTGCCGCCCTGGTGGCCACGATGGCCCAGGCCCCCGCCCTGGGGGAACAGTCCGCGGAGCGCGAAACGGTGCGGGCGTTCGTCTCCGACATGGTGGATCGCCACGGACTCAAGCGGGCGGAAGTGGAGCGCCTGATGTCCCGGGCTGAATACCAGGATTCCATCATCACCCTCATCAGCATGCCGGTCACGGCGAAGCCGTGGTCGGAATTCCGCCCCCTGTTCGTGTCGCCCCTGCGCATCGCCCGCGGGCAGGACTTCTGGGAGGAAAACGCCGGCGTCCTGTCCCGGGCCCGGGACCGATTCGGGGTGCCGGAGGAGATCGTCGTCGCCGTGATCGGCGTGGAGACCCTCTATGGCCAGCACGTGGGAAAGCACCGGGTGCTGGACGCCCTCTATACCCTCGCCTTCGACTATCCGCCCCGGGAGACGTTTTTCCGCGGCGAGCTGGAGAATTTCCTCCTTTTCCTGCGTGACAGCGGCCATGACGCGAGCCTGCTCAAGGGCTCCTATGCCGGCGCCATGGGAATCCCCCAGTTCATGCCCAGCAGCGTGCGCCAGTACGCCGTGGATTTCGACGCCGACGGCCGGATTGATCTCTGGGGCAGCACCGCCGACTCCATCGGCAGCGTGGCCAATTACCTGCGCACCTTCGGCTGGCAAGGGGGGCGGCCGGTGATGATCCGGGCGGAACTGGAGGGGGAGGGCTACCGGGCCATCCTGGAGGAGGGATACAAGCCCCAGCGCACCCTGGCGGAGCTGGCGGCCCGGGGGATCAGGCCGCGGGAGCCCGTGAGCGAGGATCTGAAGGCCGCCCTGATGCGCCTGGAAGGAGACGGCGGCCCCGAATTCTGGCTGGTGTTCGACAACTTCTACGCCATCACCCGCTACAACCGCAGCCTCAACTACGCCACCGCGGTCTATCAGCTGGCGGAGGAAATCAAGGCCCTCTACCGGGCCGGGTCCTAGTCCCCGGGCGTCTGCCGGAACGCCACCACGTGGTCGGCTTCCAGGCGAATGCCGATCATCTCCCCGATCCGGTGGTTGTGGTGGCTGGGCACCATGGACAGCACCCGCTCCCCGGTGGCGAGCCGCAGGGTATACAGAATCTCGGCGCCGCGGAAAGCCTTGTGCAGGACCTCGGCCCGCATGGGGCTGGCGTCATCGTGGACGACGTCATCGGGCCGGAGCAGGACGTCCACGGCGCAGCCCCGGCCGCAGACATCGCAACCGGCGGAGCAGTCCCTGGGGATCTCTCCCGTCAGCACGCCCATCTCGATGCGGACCTGGTTGGGGCTCAGCACCTTGCCCTCCAGGAAAACGCCCTGGCCCACGAAGTCGGCCACGAAGCGGTTGGCGGGCTTGTGATACAGGTTGTAGGCGTAGTCCCACTGCTGGATTTCCCCGCCGTGCATGACGCCTATTTCGTCGGCGATGGCGAATGCCTCGTGCTGGTCGTGGGTCACCAGGATGGCGGTGGCGTTCTGGTTCTTCAGGATCTCGCGCACCTCGAGGGACAATCGCTCCCGCAGGTCCACGTCCAGGTTGGAGAAGGGCTCGTCCATCAGCAGCAGGTCCGGGCGCGGGGCCAGGGCCCGGGCCAGGGCGACCCGTTGCTGCTGGCCTCCCGACAACTGATGGGGATACTTGGCTGCCGAGGCTTCGAGCCCCACCACCTCCAGAAGCTCAGCGACCCGGGATTCGCGCGCCGGCCTTGGCATCCCGTGAAGACCGAAAGCCACGTTCTGGGACACCGTGAGGTGGGGAAACAGGGCGTAGTCCTGGAACACCATGCCGATGCGGCGTTTCTCCGGCGGCACATGGATTCCGGGGCTGGCCACCACCTGGCCGCCCAGGCGGATCTCGCCCTCGGCCACGGGCTCGAAGCCGGCGATGCAGCGAAGCACCGTGGTCTTGCCGCAGCCGCTGGGTCCCAGCAGGCAGCCGATGGCGCCCCGGGCCAGGGACAGGGACAATCCGCGCACCACCACGTGGCTGCCATAGGCGTGGCCGATGCTTCTGACGTCCAGAAGGATTTCCTTCGCCGGCGCGGTGGTCGCACCCATAGCCGGGGAGGATAGCCAGTCGTTGGCGTTCATGAACCTATGGTAAGGCCGGGGGACGGCTCGCTCAACGGCATGACGGGATTATTTCTCCGCGTGGCGGGAAAGCACGATGAGGGGCACCAGCCCGGCGATGACCAGGGCCAGGGACGGCAGGGCCGCCCGCTCCCACTCCCCCTCCGAGGTCATTTCAAAGATGCGAACCGCAAGGGTGTCCCAGCCGAAGGGCCGGGTCATGAGGGTGATGGGCATCTCTTTCATCACGTCCACGAACACCAGCATGGCCCCGGTGATCAGGCCGCCCCGCAGGATGGGCAGATGTACCCGCAGCAGGGAGCGGCCCATGCCGAGGCCCAGGCTGCGGGCCGCCTCGTCCATGCTGCGGGTGACGCGCTGCATGGCGCTGTCGATGGGATTGAACCCCACAGCCATGAAACGCGCCACGTAGGCCACCAGCATCGCCACCAGGGTGCCCTGGACCAATAGCCCGGGACTCGCACCCACGAAGTGCTCGACGGCTTTCACCAGCAGGGAGTCCAGCCAGGCGATGGGGATGAAGATGCCCACGGCCAGCACGGCGCCGGGAACCGCATATCCCAGGGTGGAGGCGCGCACCGCCAACCGGGTCCAGGTGTCCGGGAACTGGCGCCCCGCGTAGCTGAGAAGCAGGGCGATGCCGACGGTGATGGCGGCCGCGATGGCGGACAGGAGCAGGGAGTGCCAGAAGAACCCGAGGTAGCGGGCGTCCAGGTCCCGGGCGGCGGAACCCAGGGCCCACCACCCGAGCTGGGCCACCGGTAGCAGGAATCCCAGGATCAGCACCGCCAGGCAAAGCGTGAATGCCAGCCAGGCCCGAATCCCGCGCAGGCGGATGCGCTCCATGCGCGCGCCGCTCCGCCCCTCTCCGTAACGCATGTGCGCGCGCGATTGCTGCTCGGCAACCAGCAGCGCGAAGGCGATCAGGATCAGGATCGAAGCCAGCTGGGCTGCGGCTGGCAGCGAGAACAGGGCGAACCATGCCTTGTAGATGGCCGTGGTGAAGGTGTCGTAGTTGAAGACCGCCACGGTACCGAAGTCCGCAAGGGTCTCCATCAGGGCCAGTGACAGCCCTCCGGCGATCCAGGGGCGGGCCATGGGCAAGGCCACCCGGAGGAACCCCTGGGTTCGGCTCAGTCCCAATGATTGTGCGGCCTCCAAGGCCCGCCTTCCCTGGGTGAGAAACGCGTTGCGCGCCAGCAGGTAGACATAGGGGAAGAGCGCCAGCGTCATGACCACGATGACGCCGAGCCGCCCGCGCACTTTCGGGAACCAGATCCCGGGGCCGAACCACTCCCGCAATTGAGTCTGGATCGGCCCGGTGAAGTCGAAGAGGCCTATGAACACGAAGCCGGTCACATAGGCGGGAATGGCGAGGGGCAGCAGCAGGGACCAGGCAAAGACGCGGTGTCCCGGGAATTCACAGACCGCCGTGAGCCAGGCCAGGCTGACCCCGAGCACGACCGTGCCCAGCGCGACGCCCAGGGCCAGCCAAAAAGTGTTGGTGACCAGATCGGCGAGGGTCGTCTCCACTAGGTGGCGCCAGATTTCGCCCGCGGGTGTGAGAAACGACGAGACCACCACCGCCACCGGCAGCAGCACCACGGCCGCGACCAGGAACGGCAAAAAGCGCCAGATGCCCCCTCGACTGGCGAGGGACTGGCGCTTGCGCGGGATCGGTTGCCCGGGCGGTGCGGCGCTAACCGCGTTTCCCGCCATGGCGGTGAAAGCGAACCGTCATTTGTAGCCGGCCCGGTCCATGAGCTTCACGGCGGCCGCCTGGAATTCCCCCGCCTTGGAGACGTTGATGGGGTTCTGCTTGAAGCTGCCCCAGGTTGCAACCACGGGGTCGGGTTTGACCGCCGGGTTCACGGGGTACTCCAGGTTCACGTCGGCGAAGAGATTCTGGGCCTTGATCGAGGACAGGAATTCCAGGAGCTTCACCGCATCCGCCTTGTGCTTGGCGTGCTTGGTGACGCCGGCGCCCGAGACGTTGACGTGAACGCCGCTTCCGTCCTGGTTGGGCCAGAACAGAGCCAAGGGCAGTTTGGGATTCTTCTCCATCAGCCGGCCGAAGTAATAGGTGTTGACCAAGCCCACGTCGCACTGTCCTGCGGCGATGGCCTCCAGGGTCTTGGTGTCATCCGAGAAGGGTTCCGTGGCCAGGTTGGCGACCCAGCCGCGGACGATTTCTTCGGTTTTCGCCTCCCCGTGCTGGGCGATCAGCATCCCTACCAGGGACTGGTTGTACACCTTCTTGGAAGTCCGCAGGCACAGGCGGCCCTTCCACTTGGGGCCGGCCAGGTCCTCGTAGGTGGACAGGTCGGCGGGCTTCACCTTCTGGGTATTGTAGGCGATGGTGCGGGCGCGCACCGAGAGGCCGAACCAGCGATTCCCGGGGTCCCGCAGGTGCGCGGGAACGTTTTTCTCCAGTTCCTTGGAGTCCACCGGCTGTAGCAGGCCTTCATTCGCGGCCTCCCACAGGTTTCCCGCGTCCACCGTGAGCAGGATGTCGGCGGGGGTATTTGCTCCCTCGGCCTTGAGCCGCTGCATCAACGGGCCTTCCTTGTCCGTCACGAACTTTACGGCAATGCCGGTCTCCTTGGTGAAGGCGTCGAACAGAGGCTTGATGAGTTGCTCGTTGCGGGCGGAGTACACCACCACCTCGCCGGCAGCGGAAGCGGGGGACACCATCGTCAGCGAGCCGAGCAGGGTGGCCAGCAGGGCCAGGCCTTTCTTCATGGATATCTCCTGTGATTGATGCGTGAGTCAGGTGGCGAAAGCATCTCATAGATGAGAATCATTTTCAACTATATTTATTTTTATATCACGGGAGAGTGGTTGAATAGTTACTTAAAAATAGTTTGTTAAATGATAATTGTTGATATCTGCATAGGAATGGTTGTCATTATCGAAAAATTTTTAATGTGAGCGTTTCTCATCCAGAGGGGTGCCGGATGCGGGCCTTGTCGGTGGCGGGCGATTGCGCCGGAAACCTACTCAACCTGCTGGCCGGATCACGAGCACCACGAGTCCAGGGACGAGATGAAGCGCCAATAAGCCCATAAAGCCGATCCTGTTACTGGAATGGCTGACGAACCGGCGGAATCCTAAAAACGTGCTGGTCGGCGCGAACCTTCGGGGAATCCTGGAATGCGATCCGCGGCCGCAGTTCCAGGCGCGCGCCGCGCTAAAGTACGGAGTGACCCCTGCGAGTCCGTGGGCCATTGCCTTGCCCGGGGATTGCGGAAAGAAACTCTGAAAAGAGAGCAGGAGCCTGTTGACTGACCGGTGGTCCAGCTGGCGCTGATTGAAAAGCCCAGGCAGCAAAACTTCCTGCAGTCCCCGGCCTGAGGGAGCGTATCCAGGCTATCGGCCCACGTTGAATTGCAGCTCGGTGGTGAGTCGCCCCTCGAACCAGGCATCGAAGCTTACTTCGCCCGGGGTCTCCCACACCTGGAATCCTTCCTGGGTCCGGGGAAGGATGCCCGCGAAGTGCACTCGGCTGCTCTCTATGACCACGTTCATGGAAACATGCATGGGGTAGTAGCCGTCCAGGAACTTGCGCATGAAAGGGCCGTTACGCAAGGTCCAGGTACCGTCCCGATTGTCCCGCAGCGCCTGGCTCAGGGCCTGGATGCAGAGCCAGGCTCCCGGTCCCACGTTCTGCAGTTGCACTGAATTACCCTCGACCCACGCGCGCTCGATGCCGTGGTGGTAAGAAATCTCGAGGTTCCGGGTGCGGTCCCGGCTGAACAGGATCTGGGCGGCGGGCACCCGGTCCAGGTTCTGATGGCACTGGATGAGGCGGGCCCAGCCATCCGACAGGGTCGAGTCCGTAATGACCACGAAGTTGTGATGGTGATGCACGGGCTTCGCCGGCGCCTTGCTGAGAAAGACGAGCTGGCCCTCGTTGACGTCCGACGCGCTCTTCTCTATCGGGGCGTCGAACCAGCGATCCACTTCCTCCCGGGTGGGAGACTCTGTCGCCGTAACCCCCCATGGGATCCCCGCCAGGGTCGCCAGCAACAACGCCGCAATCCGCTTCGCCATGGCAGGGAATCTAGCCAACGGGAGTGCCTGCTGTAAAGTCCCCAACGTGATGCGACGCGCAACCATTCGGACTATGATTATCAGCGGCAGCCCTCGAGGGCATGGCATTGGCGCGCAAGGAGGAGGCCCATGGCAGGCGAAACATCTTATGAGATCAGCGACGAAGCGATCCGGTCGGCGACCAGCGAAACTGTTGGCCAGGGAATGGACATCAGGGAGCAGGTGCGGGACCTGACCCTGAGGGCGCTGACCAGCCGCAAGCTTTACCCGGACGAAGTACGGCGGATCATACGCGCGACCACCGAAGGCATTGCCCTGGGCGCGGCCAACCGCGGCGGGGACGCGCGGTCCGCTGTCGCCGACGCGGTGAAGGGGCTTGACGAGGCCGTCATGAAGGCGGCCGAGGCGGGCCGCCTGGCCCTGGAGGAATTGACCTCCCGGAGCCGTGACTTTTCGGAGAAGGAACTCAAGCAGGCGCTGGCGGACATGAAGCGCATCGAGGAAGACTTCCTTTCCACGGTGGCCCAGGTGGCCGAGTCGGCAAAGCCCGTGGTGAGGGGCCAGTTCCAGGATGTCCTGACCCATATGCGACGCAGCGGGACCGACACCGGGGTGAAGGTGGCGAGCACCATGAACGAGTTCGCCCAGCGCATGGCCAGGGCCTATATCGATACCCACGTGGCCGGACTCGAGGCGGCGAAGGAAATGTCCACCCGCTGGGCGGAGGTCACCAGCGGATTTCTCGCGGGGCTTTCCGAGGCCCTGCGCCAGGACGACAAGCGCTCCTGATGACCCTTGGCGGAAGCAACGCGTGGGGGAAAAAAGCGGTTGCGATGTTCGCAGCTCCCCTGCGTTGATCTAAGTCAAACTCGCGCGGCAGGGAGGGGCTAGCATTCCAATTGGATCGGCTGCTTCCGCCGGTCTTTCCGCGAATCCATCCCTATGCCCGCAAACCCAACTATTTCTGAAGCCGTAGCCCGCAGCGTTGCGCGCCACGGCGGCCGCGCAAGCCAGTTGGTGCAGATCCTGCGCGAGGTGCAGGCGGAATTGCAGTGCATTCCCGCAGGCGCCCTGGACGAACTGGCCCGTTCCCTGAGCATCCCCCGGGTGCGCGTGGAATCGGCGGCCAGCTTCTATCATTTTTTCCACGCTCAGTCCCACGGCACCTACGAGATCTTGTTTTCGGACAACATCATCGACCAGATGCTCGGGAAGCGGGAGATGATGCAGTACCTGTGCAAGCTGCTCTGGGTGCAGCCGGGCAAGCTCTCCGAGGACGGGCTCTTGTACGTGGAGAGCACCTCGGACATCGGCATGGGCGACCAGGCGCCCGCCGCTCTGGTCAACGGCATCGCGCTGCCTTCCCTGGATGAGAACCGCCTGGAGCTGGTGGCGGGCCTGATCCGCGAAAAGAAGCCCCTGGCCCAGTGGCCTCAGATGCTGTTCGAGGTGTCCGACAATGTCCGCCAGGAGGGGCCGTTGCTGGGAGAGACGTTCGAGCCCGGGTCCGCCTTGCGCAAGGTGCTGGACCGGGGAGCGGAGGCTACCCTTGCCGAGCTGGATGCGTCGAACCTGAGAGGGCGCGGGGGCGCTGGCTTCAAGACCGCCATCAAGTGGGCGGCCTGCCGCCGCTCCCGGGGCGAGGACAAGCATGTGGTGTGCAACGCCGACGAAGGCGAGCCGGGCACCTTCAAGGACCGGGTTCTGCTGCAGAGCCACGCCGACCTGGTTTTCGAGGGCATGACCGTCGCGGCCAAGGTGATCGGGGCCCGGCATGGCATGGTCTACCTGCGGGGGGAATATCTTTACCTGCGGGAGCGGCTGGAGGCGGTGCTGGCGCGCCGGAGAAAGGCGGGCCTGCTGGGCAGCGGCATTCTCGGGGAAACGGGTTTCGATTTCGACATCGAGATCCACCTGGGAGCCGGCGCCTACATCTGCGGCGAGGAGTCGGCCCTCATCGAATCCCTGGAGGGGAATCCCGGCAAGCCGCGCAACCGCCCGCCGTACCCGGACACCTACGGTTACCTGGGGAAACCCACGGACGTCAACAACGTGGAAACATTTGCCTGTGCCGCGAAAATCGCGCTCCACGGCGGGGCATGGTTCGCCGCCCTGGGCACGCCGGCGTCGACGGGCACCAAGCTCATGTCGGTGTCCGGCGACGTGAAGCGGCCCGGGGTCTATGAATACCCGTTCGGCGTCACCGTCAAGCAGATCCTTTCCGATTGCGGAGCGGGCAATGCTCAGGCGGTCCAGGTGGGAGGCCCCTCGGGCACCTGCGTTTCCTGGCGGGAGTTTGACCGGCGCATCTGCTTCGAGGACGTTCCCACCGCGGGCGCCTTCATGGTGTTCTCCCGGGAACGGGACATGTTCGAGGTGGCCCGGAACTTCGCCCACTTCTTCGCCCGCGAGAGCTGCGGCTTCTGCACGCCCTGCCGCGTCGGCACGTCGCTTCTGCGCAATCACATGGACAAGCTGGCGGCCGGGAAGGGCAGCGCCTACGACATGGTGCAGATGAAGCGCCTCATGCACATCATGCTCACCATGAGCCACTGCGGCCTCGGCCACACGGCTGCCAATCCGGTGGTGCAAACCATGGAAAAGTTTCCGGATGCCTACGAGCGGCGGCTGAAGAACCTGGACTTCGAGCCGGCCTTCGACCTGGACGGCGCCCTGCAGACGGCGCGCCTGATCACGGGCCGCGACGACGATTGGGCCCACATCGTGACCGGTCAGCCATGAGCGGCGCGGGAACCTTCACCATCGACGGCCGGGCGATCCCCTTCAGCGAAGGCGACACCATCATGGAGGCGGCCACCGCGGCGGGGGTTTACATTCCCCACCTTTGCCACCAGCCGGGATTCAAGCCCCATGGCAGCTGCAAGCTGTGCACGGTGAGCATCAACGGCCGCAACGGAGCCGCCTGCACCGTGCGCGCCCAGGAGGGCATGACGGTGCTCAACGACACCCCGGAGCTGAACGACAGCCGGCGCGCCCTCACCGAGATGCTGTTCGTGGAGGGCAACCATACCTGTCCTGCCTGCGAGAAAAGCGGAGAATGCCAACTGCAGGCGGTGGGCTATTTCGTGGGCATGATGACGCCGCGCTTCGATCACTTCTTTCCCGCCCGGGACCTGGACGCCTCCCACCCGGAAGTGCTGCTGGACCGGAACCGCTGCATCCTGTGCGAGCTCTGCGTGCGGGCAAGCCGGGAGATGGACGGGAAAAGCGTCTTCGCCATCGGCGGGCGCGGCATACGGGCCCGCCTCATCGTCAATTCGCCTTCGGGACTGCTGGGGGACACCAATCTCTCCGCCCGGGACAAGGCGGTGGAGGTGTGCCCGGTGGGCGCCATCCTGGTGAAGCGCCGGGCCTACGAGACCCCCATCGGCCAGCGGCGCTACGACCGCCGGCCCATCAGCGAGGTGTCCCTGGCGGACGCAAGGGCCTTGCGGGAGAAAGATCATGGCTGAGGGCAAGCTCCGGGTCGCCACCGCGTCCCTGGCCGGGTGCTTCGGCTGCCACATGTCGCTGCTGGACATCGACGAGCGCCTGTTCGAGCTGCTGAAGCTGGTGGAATTTGATCGCACGCCCCTCACGGACATCAAGGAGGTGGGGCCCTGCGATATCGGGCTCATCGAGGGCGGCATCTGCAACGCGGAGAACGTTCACGTGCTCAAGGCGTTCCGGGCCAATTGCAAGACCCTGGTGGCGGTGGGCGCCTGCGCCATCACCGGCGGCGTGCCGGCCATGCGCAATAACGTGGACCTGTGGGATTGCTTCCAGGAGGTTTATCAGTACGAGGGCGGCACCGAGGGCCGGGTGATCCCCAAGGACCGGGAGCTGCCGCTGCCCTTTGACCAGGTGCGGCCCATCTACGAGGTGGTCCGCGTGGACTATTTTCTGCCGGGCTGCCCGCCTTCGGCGGACGCCATCTGGAAGTTCCTGACCGACCTGATCGCGGGACGGGAGCCGGTGCTGGAGCATGGATTGCTCCACTACGACTAAGGGCCGAGGAGCATAGGGAATGAGCCAAATACTGGAAACTGCGCGCCATCCTGAAAAGCTCAAGCGGGTGGTCATCGAGCCGGTCACCCGGGTGGAAGGACATGGCAAGGTCACTCTGCTGCTCGATGCGGACAACCGGATTCACCAAGCCCGGTTCCACATCGTGGAGTTCCGGGGATTCGAGAAGTTCGTCCAGGGACGGCCTTACTGGGAAGTCCCGGTGATGGTGCAGCGGCTCTGCGGCATCTGCCCCGTGAGCCATCATCTGGCCGGGGGGAAGGCGGTGGACATGCTGGCCGGCGCCACCCGCCTCACGCCCACCGCCGACAAGATGCGCCGGCTGCTGCATTTCGGCCAGATCCTGCAGTCCCACGCTCTGCATTTTTTCCATCTGTGCTCGCCGGACCTGCTGTTCGGCTTCGGGGCGGAGGCGGCCAAGCGCAACATCGTGGCTGTCGCCGAGTCGTTCCCCGACGTGGCGAAGAAGGGCGTGTGGCTGCGCAAGTACGGACAGGAGGTGATCCGGGTCCTTGCTGGCAAGCGCGTGCACGGCTCCCTGGTGGTGCCCGGCGGGGTAAACAAGCACCTGTCATCGGAGGAGCGGGACTACCTGCTGCAGGACGTGGAGCAGGCCATTGCCTGGAGCCGGGAGGCGGTGGACCTGGTGAAGCGGATCTACGCCGAGGCCAAGGATTTTCACAACGGCTTCGGATCCTTCCGCTCCCCGTACATGTCCCTGGTGCGCGGCGACGGGGCCATGGATCTCTACCACGGTGGGTTGCGGGCCCGGGACGCCCACGGCCAGACGGTGTTCGACCACGTGGATTACGGCAAGTACTGGGACTACATCCACGAGGTGACCAAGACCTGGTCCTACATGAAGTTTCCGTTCATACGGGTGCTTGGCGCGGAGGACGGTTGGTACCGGGTGGGGCCCCTGGCCCGCGTCAACAATTGCGACTTCATCGACACGCCTCTGGCGGACGCGGAGCGCAAGGCTCTGCTGGAGTTCGACGACGGAAACGCGCGCCAGGCGACGCTGGCCTACCATTGGGCGCGCATGATCGAGGTGCTGCATTGCGCGGAAGGCATCCGCGAACTGCTGGGCGATCCCGACCTGCTGAAGAACGATCTGGTGGTGAAGGGCGAGCGGCAGTACCGGGGGGTGGGCGTCATCGAGGCGCCCCGGGGCACCCTCATCCACCACTACCGGATCAATGAGAACGACCAGGTGGTTCGCGCCAACCTGATCGTGTCCACCACCCACAACAATGAAGCCATGAACCAGGCGGTGCGCCAGGTGGCGCTCCAGTATCTGGACGGCAAGCAGGTCACCGAGCCGCTTCTCAACCACATCGAGGTGGCCATCCGCGCCTACGATCCCTGCCTGTCCTGCGCCACCCATGCCCTGGGCAAGATGCCCCTGGAAGTGGAGCTTCTGGACGCGGCCGGCGAGCGGGTGGACTGCCTGGCCCGGGACGAGGGCGGCGGGGTTCGGCGCATCCCTTGAGCCGGGTGCCGATTCTGGTTTTCGCCTGGGGGAACCCCAGCCGTGGGGACGACGCCCTGGGGCCCGAGCTTCTGGAGGGTCTCGGCGAGAGGCCCGGCGTCGAGCGCCTCACCGATTTCCAGCTTCAGCCCGAGCACGTGACCGACGTGCATGGGCGGCGGCTGGTGCTGTTCGTGGATGCAGCGGTGGCGGTGTCCCCTCCTTTCCAGTTTCGCCGGTTGCATCCCCGCCGGGACGCCAGCTTCACCAGCCACGCCATGACTCCCGAGGCGCTGCTTTCCGCGTACCGGGATGTCTATGATTCGGAGCCGCCACCCTGTTACCTGCTCGCCATCCGGGGCGAAGAATTCGAACTCGGGCAGCCTCTGGGAGAGGCCGCGGGGCGCCATCTGGCGTCGGCGCTCTCGTTGGTCGATTCGTTGCTTCGGGACCCGGCAGAAGAGGCCTGGGACGCGTTCTGCGCCGTTGCCCCGGCGGCTTAGCGCCCCGCGCCCGGGCGCGGGATTATCATGGGCACGCCATGATCGGATTTCCCAGCACATCAAGGATTTTACGGGTGTTGGCATTCCTGCTGGGGCTGCTGCCGGCGTTGGCGGCCCGGGGGGAGATGACCACCCTGGAGACCATCGAGCTTCGCTACCGCACGGCCGCCGAGGTGTTGCCGGTGGTGGAGCCCGTGGTGCGGGGCCACGGCACAGTGACGGGCAGCCGGAATCTCCTCGTCCTGCGCACCACGCCCTCGAACCTGGCGGAAGTCCGGAGGGTCCTGGAAACCATCGACACCCGGCCCAGGCAGCTGCGCGTCACTGCGCTGCAGAACGTGGATCGGGCCACTCGCGATCGCCTGCTGGCGGCCGGCGGGCGTGTTTCCTCGGGAGACCTTGCCCTGGAGATACCGTCCCCGCAACAGGGCCGCGGCGCGAATCTTGAGCTGGGCAGCGGCGAAGATTCCCTGCGGGGCCGGGCGGGGGAAACGGAGAACCGGGAGAGCGATCGCGTGGCACAGCAGGTCCTGACTATGGAGGGGTCGCCGGCTTTCATCGTCACCGGAGAACTGCGGCGCGATACCGGTCGACGGGTTTTGCCAACGCCCTACGGGGAAAGAGTGGTGGAGAACGCCGGCTATCGGGAGCTTGCAAGCGGATTCTTTGTCGTGCCGCGGGTCAATGGCGCAAGCGTCACCCTGGAGCTGAGCTTGCGCCGGGAGCAGGCCGGGCCGCGGGGAGCCAACGATCTGGCGCGGGCCTCCACGGTCCTGACCGGGCGGCTCGGGGAATGGATCGATGCCGGGAGCGTGGCCTGGGGGCGCCAGGCATGGGCAACGGTCCCGGGCTTCGCTGGCGGGAGCAGCGGCTCCGGGGAAGGCACCCTTCTGCTGCGGGTGGAGGAGGTCCGGTAACGCCATGGGCCCCACGCCGTTTCATTGGGGGCTGGCCCTCACGTTTGGCGCCGTCCTGGCCTGGTCCGGCATCGGGCCCCGGGACCGTTTCGTCTGGTATCTGGAGGTTTCGCCGGCGGTGATTGGATTCTTGATTCTCGCCGTCACCTACTGGCGGTTCCGCTTCACCGATCTGGTGTATGGCCTGGTGTGGCTACATGCGCTGGTGCTGCTGGTGGGAGGGCACTACACCTATTCCGAGATGCCCCTGTTCAATTGGCTGCGGGACGAGTTCCACCTTTCCCGGAACTACTATGACAGGCTCGGCCATTTCATGCAGGGCTTCGTCCCGGCCATGATCGCCCGGGAAATCCTGATCCGGACTTCGCCATTGCGCCCGGGCAACTGGCTGTTTTTTCTGGTGCTGTGCGTGACCCTTGCCATCAGCGCAACTTACGAGTTCCTGGAGTGGGCAGTGGCGGTGACCAGCGGGACCGCTGCCGACGCGTTCCTCGCCACCCAGGGGGACGTCTGGGACACCCAATGGGACATGTTCCTGGCCCTGATCGGTGCGGTGGTGGCGCAGATGACTCTTTCGGGGCTGCAGGATCGCCGATTGGAGACATTGCGCCATGTCCCATGACCGCAAGGATTCGGTCGTATTCTGGGAGGACCGGTACCAGACCACCCACACGCCGTGGGATCGCGGGGAAACCAGCCCCGCCCTGCTGCAATGGCTGGACGCGGGGGATCTCGCGCCCTGCCGCGTGCTGGTGCCTGGCTGCGGGCGCGGCTACGAGGCGGTGGAGCTGGCGCGCCGGGGCTTCGATGTCGTCGCCCTGGATTTCGCGCCCAGCGCGGTGCGGCACCTGCGGGCGGAACTGGCGAATGCCGGGTTGCGCGCGGAGGTGCTGGAGGCTGATGTGCTGACGTGGCTGCCGCAACGGCCCTTCGACGCCGTGTATGAGCAGACCTGCCTGTGCGCCTTGTCGCCCGGCGCCTGG
>Ga0210334_10733268_pt1 | contig 16209 bp, 13 predicted proteins | sample S306metaT_FD_164440 | JGI IMG/M metagenome (GOLD analysis project Ga0210334, IMG submission 164440) | Metatranscriptome of estuarine sediment microbial communities from the Columbia River estuary, Oregon, United States - S.306 (Metagenome... | ecosystem: Environmental > Aquatic > Marine >... | reverse complement strand
GTGGCGGTCGTGGGCCAGATCCCGGGCACGACATCCTTCCGCAACGTGGAGCGTCACGCTGTAGTGACCGACCCTGAAATCCTGTCGCTGCGTGTCGACGAAAGCCTGTACTTCCCGAACGCGCGCTTCCTGGAAGACTTGATCAACGACGCTGTCGCTGCCAATGCGGCCATCCGCCACGTCATCCTCGAGTGCCCGGCGGTGAACACGATCGATGCCTCGGCGCTCTCGAGCCTCGAGTCGATCAACCAGCGGCTTAAGGATGGCGGCATCTCGTTCCATCTGTCCGAAGTGAAGGGGCCGGTAATGGATCAACTCAAGCGCTCGCACTTCCTGCACGAGCTGACGGGCAAAGTTCACCTGTCTCACTTCGATGCGGTGTCCAGCATCAAGCCCGACCTGGCGCAGCGCACGCATGCCGCGCCGCGCGCGGGCGCCCTCGATGCGGCACCCGCCGCACCGGCGCCGACCCTATGAAGACCGTCGAGCTAACCTACCGTTGCGGTGACGATGCCGCCGTCGCGGAAGCCCGACCCGTCGATGCCGACGCGGCGCGGCGTCGCATGGACGAGGGCAACTGGGCCTTTGCTGACCTGTTCGTGCAGGTTGAAGCGCCGGCTGGAGTTGCACGGCGCGTGATTCCGATCAGTGGGCAGGACTTCGGCCTCGGCGGTGCTTCGGCGGGTGCACCCTCGCAGCGTCCCTACGCCGCTGTTCTGGGCTGTGCCGATGCGCGCGTGCCGATCGAGCTGATCTTCAACGAAGGGCCGAACGATCTTTTCGTGGTCCGGGTGGCGGGTAACACACTTGGGGACGACGTCCGGGGAAGCCTGAAGTACGCGTTGGAACATCTGGGCGCGAGCCTCAAACTTATCGTCGTGCTGGGCCACAGCCGGTGCGGGGCGGTCACCGCGGCTGTCGATGTCTTCCTCGATCCGTCTGGCTATCTCGCCCTCGCCGGGAAGCATTCCATTCGGGGACTGGTCGATCGCTTGCAGGTCGTCGTGCAGGCGTCGGCCCGGCGGATGGAAGCCGTGCTTGGTCGGGACGTCGTGCAGCAGCCCGGTTACCGGCACGCACTGATCGAAGTGGCGGTCGTGACGAACGCAGCGCTAGCCGCTCACACGCTCCAGTGCGAAATGGTGGGCGAGGCCGCCAGCGGAGTGGAAGCGACTTATGGCGTCTACCTGCTGAGCGAGCGTTCTGTGTGGGCGCCGCGTTGCGGAAGTGCCGAGGAGTCAGGCCTGGCACGGCCGCCGACGGATCCGTCTGGCTTCGGCGACTTCAGCGACGCGGTGCTCAGGTCCGCGAGGATCCAGGCAATTCTTGCCGGCACGCGTTCAGCATCCGGCGTTTAGATAGCCGAAGCGAATGCAGTCCGGTGGTTGGGTCACAGCGCGGCTCGCGTCCGCTGTCAATCGAATGCCTCGCAATCGCGAAGGGCCGCAATGGGTCGGGACCGGCTATAGCGTGAGGGGCTGAGCGGTCGTTCGGGATGACTTCCTGGCCTGCGTCCGGTGGCCTATTCATTGCGGACGTAGGCAGCTCGGATCGCCACCGTCGGCTCAGGCCGAGTGGACTAAACCGCTCGCGCGGTAGGGGTGGCTCCGATTGGGCGTCGGGGATGAACAGGCGTGAGTAAGACAGGGGTTCTGCTTATGTTGTGGCACGAGGCAATCCGCCTCGGTTCACGACAGGAGCAGAGCCATGACTCAAGCGACCCGGACCGTCAGCGCATTGCGCCAACGCATGATCGACGACATGCGGATGCGAAAGTTCGCCGCGAAGACGCAGTCCCAGTACATCCGCGCAGTTAGCCAGTTCACCCGTTTTCTCGGCGCCGGCCCGGATACGGCTACGGCCGAGGATCTGCGGCGCTACCAGTTGCACCTGGTCGATCACGGCACCTCGCCGGTGTCGCTCAACGCGGCGATCAGCGGGCTGAAGTTCTTCTTCGAGATCACACTCGGTCGTGCCGAGTTGATGGCCAAGATGCACTCGGTGCGTATTCCCCGCACACTGCCGGTGATACTGAGCCCTGAGGAAGTGACGCGCCTGATCACCGCGGCCGAGCCCCTGAAGTACCAAGTGGCGCTGACGGTCGCCTACGGCGCAGGACTGCGCGCCAGCGAGGTGGTTTCGCTGAAGGTGGGTGACATCGACAGCCAGCGCATGGTGCTGCGCATCCAACGCGGAAAGGGGCAGAAGGATCGCTACGCGATGCTCTCGCCGTTGATGCTCGAACGTCTGCGTAGTTGGTGGCGGGTGGCCAAGAGCCAAGGCAAGATGCTGCCGGGCGGCTGGCTGTTTCCCGGCCTCAATCCCCTGGATCCGCTCAGCACCCGCCAGCTCAATCGGGCGATTCATGCCGCCGCAGATGCCGCCAAGCTGGACAAGCGCATCTCGATGCACTCGCTGCGGCACTATCTACCCTTCGCGACTATGTCGAGTCATACCGATCAGTCTTGCCGATCACGCCCGGATTGGCGGTCGCGGCGCAGTCTTGATCGAGAGATCACCCGACATAGTCTTGCCGCGTCACAGACTGCGCAGGAAGTCGAGGAGCTGGTCATCGGGCCGATACCGCTTTGGCCGGCCTTGCGCTGGAGAGGTCTTCGCAAGGGCCCGCTCCTTCATTTCCAGATTCGCGTCGAGATAGATCTGCGTGGTCTCAACCGATTCGTGTCCGAGCCACAACGCGATCACGGAACGATCCGTGCCTGCCTGCAGAAGGTCCATGGCCATGGTGTGTCTCAAGCGGTGAACGGTGACCCGCTTCTTACTCAGCGACGGACACACCTTCGAGGCCTTGGTGCGGTGCTTGTTCAGCAGATACTGCACGCCATGGACGCTCAGACGCTCGCCTTTGGCGCTCGGGAACAGCAAGTCACTATTACCGCGCGGAGGGTGGCGCAGCCACGCCTTCAATACGGCGCGCGTGGATTTGGCGAGAGGGGTACAGCGTTCCTTGCGGCCCTTGCCGATCACGCGCAGGTGGGCGCCGGTGCCGAGGATTAGGTCCTCGCGTTTGAGCCCGGTCATTTCAGACAGCCGCAGCCCGGTCTGCACCGCCACCAGCAGGAACGCGTGATCGCGCTGGCCAGACCAGGTGCGCTGATCCGGGGCGGCCAGCAGGGCATCGACCTCGGGACGGGTCAGGAATTCAACCAGGGTCCGCGTGAAACGCTTGCTGGGGATGGCCAGCACACGCTGAATCTGTGCGGAGTGCTCCGGCGCCTCGAAAGCTGCGTAGCGAAAGAACGAGTGAATGGCGGTGAGGCGCAGATTGCGGGTACGAATGCTCACGCCCTGACGCTTCTCCACGTCATCCAGGAAGGCCACGATCAAGGGAGCATCGATCTCCTCGAAGCGCAGCCTCGAGGGCGACTTGTGCAGCCGTCGCTGAACGAATTTCAGGAACTGGCGAAAGGTGTCGCGATACGAACTGATGGTGTGGGGGCTCGCCTGGCGCTGTTGCATCAGGCGCTGGGTAAAGAAGCGCTCCACCAGCGGAGCAAGGCCATCGAGGTTGCTCATGGCTGGTCCTCCCAGCGCTGCTCGAGCCGGCGCATCGCCTCGCGCATCAACTCCGGCGCGCCGCTCAGGTACCACTGCGTATCTTCGACGTGCACATGGCCGAGGTAGGCAGACAAGATCGGCAGTCGACGCTCCGGATCCTGGTTGGACCGATACCACTTCACGAGCGTGTTCGTGGCGAAGCGGTGGCGCTAATGCCGAGCTCGGCATTAGAGACATAATTCCGAGTCCCGAATTATTCCGAGTACACATTCCATACGAGTGATACCTAGGGGGAGCCCCGTGGTAAGGGGTGCAAGCACCTCGGCATAATCAGAGGCTCTTCAGAAAGGCGAGGAGGCGATCGGTGGGCCGGTAGCGATGGGATCGCAGGCGGGTCGGTACGGTCTTCGCCAAAGCCGCTTCTTTCAGTTTCGGATCCGCATGCACGTAGATGGACGTGGTCTCGAGCGATTCATGCCCGAGGAAGAGGGCAATGGTGGAGCTGTCGGCGCCGTGCTGAAGTAGGGTCATGGCGGCGGTGTGCCTCAACACGTGGGGAGTCACCCGCTTGCGGGTCAGAGACGGGCATTGGCGCTGGGCGATGGCCAGGTGCCCTGCCAGCAGATACTGGAGCGCGTCATGGCTGAGCGGCGTGCCTCGCGTGCTTGGAAAGGCGGGGTCGGCGGGTTCGCCCTGACGCTCTCGCAGCCAGCTGCGCAACACCGTCACGGTATCTGCACGCAGGGGCGTGCAGCGTAGTTTGCGTCCCTTGCCCAGACAGCGCACGTGCGCACCGCGGCCGAGCGCGATGTCCTGGCAGCGCAGGCCGAGCAGTTCTGAGGCACGCAATCCCGTCTGCACCGCCAGCAGCAGCAGGGCACGATCGCGGCGCCCTGTCCACGTGGCCTGGTCAGGTGCCGCGAGCAGCGCCTCGACTTCGTCGTCGGTGAGAAACTCGATCGGGCGCCGTATATGGCGTTTGCTCGGCATGGCGAGCACGCGCTGGGCCAAGGCGCTGTGTTGCGGCTCATGCAGTGCGACGTAGCGGAAGAAGGAATGGATGGCGGCAAGGCGCACGTTGCGACTTCGGGCGCTGTTGTGGCGTTGCTGCTCCAGATGCTCGAGAAAGGCGCCCACCAGAGGGGTGTCGAGCTCCGCCATCGTCAGATCCGAGGGCGCCTTGTGCAACTGCTGCTGGGCATACTGCAACAGCAGGCGAAAGGTGTCGCGGTAGCTGGCAATGGTGTGTGGGCTGGCCTGCCGCTGACGCATCAGCCGATCGGTGAAGAACGCCTCCAGGAGGGCGGGAAAGCTGGCTGCGCTGTTCATGGCCGGCCTCCCCTTTCGGCGCGCTCCACCCGGCGCAACGCCTGGCTCAGGAGCTCGGGCGTGGCGCTGAGGTACCAGTACGTGTCGGAGACATGGACATGTCCGAGGTAGGTGGACAGCTCGGGCAGATGTTTCTCGATATCGACGCCGCGGCGATGCCACCGGCTCAGCGTGTTGATGGCCAGACGGTGGCGAAAGTCCAGCAGGCGTGGTCCGCGTGAATCCCCGCTCTGGCGCAGGCCGATTTGGTGGGACAGTTTGACGAAGGTCCAGCGCACGCTCCACTGCGTTATGCGCGTGCCGTGCTCGGACAGGAAGAAGCTGGGGCTTTGCGGTGAGGGACACAGGTGATCCCGGTGAGCGGCATAGCGGCGCAGGGCGCGTACGGTGGAAGGATGTATCGGTACGTAGCGCGACTTGCCGAACTTGGTGCCCCGAACCGTGAGCACGCCATTGGCGAGATCGACGTCGTCGCGGTCAAGCCGAAGCGGCTCTTGGGTGCGCATACCGGTGACTGCATACAGCGCGAAGAGCGTGCTGTAGGTATGGGGCCGCAGCCCCGTCCGCGGCGGCAACGCTCGGGCCGCCTGGATGAGCTGCGCGATCTGCTCATCGCGATAAATGTAGGGAGACGGACGCGCTCGGCGATACGGCAGCAGGTCTGGAGCTGGCACCACGGTGCGCGGGTCGATGCTGCTGCAGTACTGCGCGAAGCGACGCACCATGCCGAGACGATTGCTCCACTGCGTGGGCTGCGCGTCGGTAGGCTGGGTCGCCCACTGCAGTGCCAGCTCCGTGGTGATGTAAGCGGCGTTCGCCGCCTGAGCGAACGCGACAAAGCGCTGCAAGAGGCGGCCTTGCGATCGCAGTTCGAATCCGAGGGCGCGACGCAGTGCGAGGTAGTCGTCGAGGGCAGTCTGTAAGGTGTTCATGACGCCGCTCCCGGCCAAGGCAGGGCGATGGCGCGCAGCGCCTCAATATCCACTTTGGCATAGATCTGCGTGGTGTTGGCCTGGCGATGCCGCAGCAACTGGCCGATCTGCTCCAGCGATGCGCCCCGGTGCAGCATATTGGTGGCGAGCGAGTGACGCAGCAGGTGCGCGCCTTTGAAATCGGGGTCCAGTTCAGCGCGCCACAGTGCCCGGCGGACAACGTCGCAGATGGCGGCGGCGCTGCTGAAGCCACAATGCGGGGCCTTCATGCGGATGAACACGCGCCGGCTCGAGCAAGGGGGGCGGACGTAGCGCAGGTAGTGTGCCAATGCCGCACCGACATCCCGGGGCAAGGGCAATCGTTCCAGTCGATCACCCTTTCCTCGCACGAGAAACTCACCAGCCTCCCAATCCAGATCATCCAGTGTCATGGCCACGACTTCCCCGCCGCGCAAACCCAGTCTGGCCAAGAGCAGCAGGATCGCGTAGTCGCGCTGTCCCGTCGGTGTGCTTCGGTCGCAGCACATGAGCAGCCGCTCGACTTGCGCGGGAGTGAGCGTCTTCGGCAGATGCGACAAACGCCAGTTCGCGACGCCGGCAATCCCGGCGGCGATGTCGGCCGTGATTGCGCCGCGCTGCTGCAAGTAGCGCAAGAAACTGCGCAGGACGGTCACCATCGACTTGGCGTAGCTGCGGCGAACATGTCGGGCACGATCCAGAATGAACCGATTGACGTCCTGAGGACATAGCGCATCGAGCCGGAATTCCCCCTGGCCGAAGCGCTGGAGCAGGAAGCAGCGCACCGTGCGCAGATAGGCGGCGACCGTGACCGGTTTGAGTCCGCGCTCCGCGCTGAGAAATCGGGTGAAGTCCTGCTCGATGCAACCCAGTGCAGTGGTGTCGATTTGCTCAGGAGCTGTCGGGACGCAACCGAGACGACGCAGAAATCCGACTAGTTGCCGGCAGGTGGCTGCATCGCCGCGGCGCGCGCCCTGTCGGCGAGCGCGACTCCTCAGAAACAGCCTGAGCCGCTGCTCATCGAGATCCGCGGCGTGAAGCTTGCGGCGCCCGAGCCAGCAGCTGAGGTCATCGAGCAGTTGCCGCTTCCCTCGCACCGTAGTCGGGGCGTAGCCCTCCTGTTCAAGGAGCGCTCCAAATGCATCGGCGTGGCGGGCCAGCGGGCCCTCTTGTGCGTGTTGGGTCTGCCGAGTGGTGTCGCCGCCCTGTTCCAACATGGCATGTCTCCTCGTGACTGTGGCGATATCGCCAGCCAGAGAAGACAGCAGGATTATGCCGAGTGATCAAGCGGTTGGTGCCGCCGAAACCCTTGGAGGCTCAATGGCTTCTGACAGGCGCCAAGAGCCAACTCGGAATAATTCGGGACTCGGAATTATGTCTCATGTCGTGCAGACGTGGCCCGTGACTGTCGGCATGGCCACGCAGACCGATCTGCCGGGACAGTGCATAGAAGGTGCGATGAACGTCTGCGTTATCCAGGCGATTACCCCGGCTGGACACGAACAGGTAGGAGGACACCGGCCGGGCCCGCCAGTGACGATTGCGCCGAGCGATGTAGTCTGCGAGAACCCTGCAAGTCGAGGGATGCAAAGGCACGAGCCGCGACTTGCCGAACTTGGCGCCGCGGATCGTGAGCACCGCCGCCTCCAGGTCGACGTCCTGAAGCTCCAGGTTGCGCGCCTCGCCCAGGCGCAGGCCCGAGACACTGAGCAACCCGAACAGACAATGGTAGGTCCAGGGCCGAAGCGCACCGCGTTCATAGCGGCAGGGCATGTCGAGAGCAGCGCGCAGCAAGCTCCGGATCTCCTCGTCAGAGTACAGGTAGGGACGCGCCCGCTTCGGCTGGAACGGCAGCAGCCCCGGGGCTGGAATCTGGGTGCGCCCATCGGTGGCGCTGCGATGACGCGCGAAGCCGCGCACGAGGCTCAGGCGTCGCGCCCAGTGTGCGGGTTGGACGTTCTTCGGTTGTTGAGCCCAGGCAAGCGCCAGCGCCTGGGTGATGGTGGAAGCGTGGCTCTGCTCCATGAACGTCACGAAATCGAGCAATACCTTGCCCGCCTCGCGCAGCTTGAATCCCAGTGCGCGCCGCAGGCTCAGGTACTCGTGAGCGGCCTGTCGAAGCGTGTTCATCGCACACCTCCCGGCCACGGCAATGCCAAGCTTCTCAAAGCCTCCAGATCGACCTTGGCGTAGATCTTGGTGGTCTGCGGATGACGGTGCCCCAACACCTCGCCAATCTCGCTGAGCGAGGCACCCTGGCGCAGCATTCGCGTGGCGAGCCCATGACGGAACTGATGGGCTCCTGTGGTGGGCGCGTCGATGCCGGCGCGCCTGAGCGAATGCCGAACGATGGAGCCAACGCCGCTCGCTCCCTGAAAGCCGCAGATCGGAGCTTTGGCGCGCAAGAATACGCGGCGACTGCTGCTGGGGGGCCTGCCATGGCGTAGATAGGCAGCGATCGCGCCGCCGACCTCCGCGGGCAGGGGCAATTCCAGCCGCTGCGCCCCTTTGCCGCGCACAGACAAGCTGCCGGTCTGCCAGTCGATGTCGTCGAGCTCGAGGAATGCCACCTCGCCCGAACGCAGTCCCAGTCGCGCGAGCAGGAGCACGACGGCGTAGTCGCGGCGCCCTATCGCGGTATGCCGATCGATGCTGGCCAGGAGCTGGCGGACGTGATCCTCAGAGATCGCCCGGGGAATCGAGGTCATCGACCAGTTGGCCACGATCGGAACAGCAGCGGCCAGGTCAAGAGTCACCTCTCCGAGATAACGTGCATAGCGCAGGAAGGAGCGCAGTGCGGCGGTCATGAGCTTCGCTCGCTTCGGGTGCAGTCGGAGTGCCTGGCGCTGCACAAATCCCACAACATCGCCGGCGCACAGACGCGAAAGCGTGACCCGCCCCCGGCCGAAACGATCTTCGAGAAAGCTGCGGACGAACGGAACGTAGTTGATGATCGTCGGCTGGGCCAGCGCACGCACCTCGAGCAGATACTGCTTGTACGCTTCTGCGTAGCGCTCAACCGACGTCAGTCGGCGAACGGGTGTCTTCTCGCTGGGAATAGTGCCTTTGCTGCGCAACAACTCGATGAGGTGTCTGAGCGCCGCATCATCCCCCGAGCAGCGCCGTAGGCGTCGAGCGCGATATCGCAGGTAGCGTGCCGGATGGTCGGAGCCGATGCCGCGCACCCCGACTGCATTCTGCTCGAGCCACCGGCTGAAGCCCGCGGCGAGCGAGACCTGCCGATGGAGCGAATAACGGCTGTATCCCTGCCCAGCCAACGATTCAGCAAACACACCAAGATATCCCGCGAGCGGACCCTTTGGCGTTTGCGACAGAACGACCTGGCTGTTGATAACGAATTTCATGGTGGCCTCCTTTCCCGACTCTTCGGGCTGGTGAAAGGGGCCAGACTATGTCTATCCAACCTCAAGCGGTTGCCGGGAACAGGGGGCTATCGCAGCGTTACGAGACATAGTCGCGAAGGGTAGATAGTGCCCCCTATGTCTTTGGGTACATAGGGGGCATGCCTTCGCCACTCACCTGCTGGAGCAGAAGACCGATATCCGCGTGATCCAGGTCCTGCTCGGGCACAACCAGATCGAGACCACGACGATCTATACCCAGGTGGCCACCGAGCTGTTGCGCCAGGTGACCAGTCCGCTGGAGAAGCTGCCCGCCTCGTAGGCCAGCCGCCATGGGGCGTTGCGCCCTGGAGGTGGCGGATATCTTCCGCGCCCACGGGCCGGCGTGGCGGCAAGCGCAGCATGCGCACTTGAGCCTGGGTCAGCTCAAGGTCATGTCAGCCATCGAGCAGTGCCGCAGCGCGGCACTGGGTGGACATGTGCTGCGCTGCCAAGCGTGTGCGCATACCGAGATCGCCTACAACTCCTGCCGGAACCGGCATTGCCCAAAGTGCCAGGCCCGTGCCGCGCGAGCCTGGCTCCAGGCCCGCCAGGCTGACCTGCTACCGGTGGACTACTACCACGTCGTCTTCACCCTCCCGGCACCGATCGCCAGGGTCGCCTACACCAACAAGGCGCTGATATACGGCCTGTTGTTCGAGCTCGCCGCCGAGACCCTGCGCACCATCGCTGCCGATCCCAAACATCTGGGGGCACGCATCGGCCTCACCCTGGTGCTGCACACCTGGGGCTCAGCGCTGACCCACCATCCCCATGTACACGGCATCGTCCCTGGCGGCGGTCTGTCGGCCGACGGGCAGCGCTGGGTGGCCTGCAAGCCCGGCTTCTTCCTGCCAGTGCGCGTGCTCTCGCGGCTGTTCCGGCGCCGTTTCCTCGAAGAGCTCGATCGGGCGCATCGCGCCGGCCAGTTGCAGTTCTTCGGCGAGGATGCAGCGCTGGCCGACGCGGGAAGCTTCGCCGCATGGCTCACGCCGCTGCGAGCCTGCGAATGGGTCGTCTATGCCAAACGTCCCTTTGCCGGTCCCGCAGCGGTGCTGGCGTATCTGGCCCGCTATACCCACCGCGTTGCCATCTCCAACCAGCGGCTCATCGCGTTCGACGATCAAGGGGTCACCTTTCGCTGGAAGGATTATCGCCTCAAGGGCCACACCCGCATCAAGACGATGACCCTCAGTCCAGACGAATTCATGCGCCGCTTCTTGTTGCACGTTCTGCCCAGCGGCTTGCACCGCATCCGCCACTATGGGCTGATCGCCAACGCCGAGCGCCGCGACAACCTCGCGAGGGCACGTGAGCTGCTGCAGGTTCAAGCGCCGCGCGCCGAAACCGAACCGCAGACCGATGGCAGGCCGCTCGCTTGCGCCCCGCCAAGCTTCGTCTGTCCGGACTGCGGCGCCGTGATGATCGTCATCGACACCTTGGTGCGCACACCACGTATCCGCGCACCGCCACAGCTTCCATGCGCGCCATGAGCGCAAGCACCCCTCGACGCCCACACCCACCGGCGGCTCGTCTTCGCATCGAGTCGAAAGGGGAGGCTTTGCCCGACCGCAGGAAAACGGCGCCTCTTGCTCGCGTCATGACCAAAAACTATCGCGATTCTGCGTCGCGCCTGGGCACCGAAACCGCTGTCGACGTTGCGTCGCTCGCCAAGATCGCCACGCATGTCCCGCGCGCGGACCCTCTAATCCCCATAGCCCGATAGGCTGCGCTCACCCCCCGCGGTGCATTCCGCGGTTTCCTCCCTTCTGGATTGTCCGACGCCTGCCCACCGGCTTCGCCGACTCTTTCAGGCCCGCGTGTCAGGGCAGGCATCGAACAATCCTTAAGAGGAGCGGAAGTAGCATCGGCGTGACCGGAGGGGCCGCTCCTGGCCGACAGTGCCAGTTCGCCCATGCCTACGGTAAGCGGCTGTTGAGGCCCAGCAGTTCGCCGAGTGTCAGCTTTCGGGCGACCATCCCCGAAGGCAGCCGCCGGCCATGAGTCGTCGGTCGGTGTCGCCTCTCAAGTTTCCGGTAAGCGGACGTTTTGGTTGTCGAATCCCTTCGGAACGCCGGCGCCTTCGCTTTGGGTAACCGGGTGTCGCCGGCCTACCTGCGCACCGGTTGACCTTCATCAATGTCAAGACGTGGTTTCGGCGCCAGATTGGCTGAGTATTGACTAAATGAGCTTCGCCCCTGCCTGGCGAGACCGCAGATGAGACCCTCCACACCAGAGTTCGGCGACGGGACGGTTTTCCATGGCAATCCGCCTGACTTCTCACTTGTTCTGGGCGGGCCGCTGTTCCAGCTTCTGCGTCGGGCGCACCTGGCCGACGATGCGCTGATGGTGGTGCGCCAGCGGGTCATCGTCATCGCGCTGCTTGCCTGGCTGCCGCTCCTCGTGCTCTCGGCCATGGAGGGAAAGCTGCTGGGAGGGGGTTTGTCCGTGCCATTTCTGCTGGACGCGGAAGTTCACATCCGCTTCCTGGTAGCGATGCCCCTGTTGATCGTTGCCGAGCTGGTCGTGCATCGGCGCATGCGTCCGTTGGTGCAGCAATTCCTGGAACGCAACTTGATCCCCGAGAACGCCATGACGGGGTTCGAGGCCGCGATTGCGTCGGCGTTTCGGCTGCGCAACTCCGTACTCGCCGAGGTGCTGCTCATCGCCTTCGTTTATGGCGTCGGAATCCTGATCGTCTGGCGCCAGTACCTGGCCCTCGACACGGCGACGTGGTACGCGACACCTGCCGTCGAGGGTTCGAGGGCCTCGCTCGCCGGGATCTGGTACGGCTACGTGAGCCTCCCCATCTTCCAGTTCCTGCTGGTCCGCTGGTATTTTCGCCTGTTCGTCTGGACGCGCTTTCTTTGGCAGGTGTCACGCATCGAGTTGAGCCTGGTCCCCACGCATCCGGATCGCGTCGGCGGCCTGGGCTTTCTCTCGAACACCGTCTATGCCTTCGCAACGCTCGCTGTCGCGAACGGCGCGCTGCTGGCCGGACAGCTCGCCAACCGCATTTTCTTCGCCGGGGCCGCGCTGACCGAGTTCAAGGCCGAGATCGCTGTCGTGGTCGTATTTCTGCTCTGCGCGATCCTCGGCCCGCTGCTGGTGTTTACGCCTCAGCTTGCTCAGGCGAAACGCAAGGGCTTGCGCGAATACGGAGCGCTCGCCGAGCGTTACGTGCGCGGGTTCGACGCCAAATGGCTGCGCGGCGGTGCGCCTGCCGATGAGGCGTTCGTCGGCAGCGCCGACATCCAGTCCCTCGCCGATCTGGGCAATAGTTACGAGGTGGTGCGGACCATGCGTTTCGCGCCGATAACGAAGGAGGCCATCCCCCGGCTTGCCGCCGCGGCACAAGTTACAATGGTGCCGCTGCTGCTCACCATGATGCCGCTGGAGGCATTGCTGAAGGTCCTGCTCGGCGTGGTTTTCTAGGTCGCCGCCGGGGCCGAGCCAACTGTTGCAGCTGGAGAAGGGAAGATCAACCATGGCTGAAATCACACCACGCTGGGAATGGCGTTCTTTTGGCCGGCGCTTCGGGGAGGCAGAGGGGCGGCTGGCGAGGCTCACACCGAGTGGCGTTCAGGAAAGCGACGAGATCTACCTGCTTTCCCGCGCCGGTGGCAACGTGAAGATTCGCGATGCGCTGATGGACATCAAGGTGCTTCGCGAGGTCAATGCCGATGGCCTCGAGCAGTGGACACCGGTCATGAAGGCTGCCTTTCCGCTTCCGGCAGCCGAGGCGGAGAAAGTGCTGGCCGCACTCGGCTTGCCGATCCCGCAGCCCGTCCGCTCGGGCTACACACTCGACGAGTTCCTCGGGCAGTTTGCCGCGCCGGGGGCGACTGTCCGCGCGGTAAAGGTCCACAAGCGGCGCACCCGGTACACGGTCGGGGGCTGCATGGCCGAGCTCTCCGAGGTGGTGGCGAATGGCAAGCCCACCCGCACGATCGCGGTCGAGTCGGAAGACGCGGCCGGTGTGATGCGGGCGGTGCGTGAGTTGGGATTGGGCGGCTACACGAACACCAGTTACCTGCGCGGCCTCGCGGCCCTGATCGATGACGAGCCGGTGCGCTACGCCGTGATCGACGCCGGCACTAATTCGATCAAGTTCCACATCGGCGAACACGACGCTGGCGGGAAGTGGCGAACCGTTGTCGACCGCGCAGAGATGACCCGCCTTGGCGAGGGGCTCACACAACAGGGCATGATCATCGACGCCGCGCTGGAGCGAACGGTCGCGGCGATCGCCGGCATGATCGACGAGGCGAAGCGGCACGGCGTGCGGGCGATCGCCGCCGTGGGCACGGCCGGCCTTCGGATCGCTTCAAACGGCAGCGAAGTCGTCGCCGCCATCCAGGCCCGCGCCGGCGTGCACATCGAGGTGATCTCGGGCGACGAGGAGGGCCGGCTGGCCTACGTGGCCACCAGGGCCGGTCTCGGATTGAACCGGGGCTCGCTCGTCGTCTTCGACACCGGCGGCGGCAGTTCCCAGTTCACCTTCGGGAACGACGCCAGCGTGGACGAGCGCTTCAGCGTCGAGGTCGGTGCCGTGCCGTACACCGAACGCTACGGACTCGACCGCGCCGTTTCGCCTGAGGTACTGCGCGAGGCCATGGCGGCTATTTCGGCAGATCTCTCGCGTATTGGGGGGCGCCCGATTCCCGACGCGCTTGTCGGAATGGGCGGCGCGGTGACCAATATCACCGCCGTCATGCACCGCCTCGCCACCTACGATCCTTCGATCGTCCAGGGCACTGTCCTTGACCGCGCCGAGATCGATCGTCAGATCGAGCTCTACCGGTCGCGCGATGCCGACGCCCGCCGCGCCATCGTGGGCCTGCAACCGAAGCGGGCGGAAGTCATCCTCGCCGGTGCCTGCATCGTCCGTACGGTCATGGAGAAGCTGGGCAAGCAGAGCTTCACCGTAAGCGACCACGGCCTGCGCCATGGCGTGCTGGCCGAGCGTTTCGGAGCCTGACGGGCATGTTACGCTTCCTGAAAACGGTCCGGTGCAACAAGACGAATTCCTGGTTTCCTACGTCGGAGGGATGAACACCATGACTTCCAAGACAGCCGCGAAGACCACGAAATCCACGGCGAGCGCAAAGCCCGCGAAGGCAGCGAAGGTCGATGAACCGGAACTGGCAAAGCCCATTTCGGGCAAGGCACTGATCGAACTCCTCAAGCTCACAACACGGGCCAAGAGCATCGAACTGAAGTTGTCCGTGCCCCTCACGAGCCAACGCACCGCTGTCGAGAGCATCGGGTTCGACGTGGTCGAAATGCAGCCGCGGGAGGCATTCTTCTTCGACACGCCCGACCTTGCCTTGAACCGGGCCGGCATGGCTTTGCGCGCCCGCCGAACCCAGGGCGGGACCGCCGATACGGTCATCAAGATACGGCCAGTCGATCCGGCCAAGCTCGACGAGAAGCTTCGCGCGCTGGACGAGTTCAAGATAGAGGTGGATGCGATGCCGGGCGGGTTTGTGTGCTCGGCTTCATACAAGGGCGTTTGCGACACGCAGGAGGTGCTCGACGTGGCATCAGGCACGCTGCCGCTGCGCAAAATCTTCTCCAAGGAACAGCGCGCCTTCTATGACGCCCACGCTCCGGCAGGCCTCACGATGGACAAACTGGTCGTCCTGGGCCCCACGTTCCTTCTCAAGGCCAAGCACCAACCAAAGGACTTCAAGCACCGCCTCGTTATCGAAGTGTGGCTCTATCCCGATGGTTCGCGCATCCTAGAGATCTCCACCAAGAGCCCTCCGGATGAAACCTTCCAGGTCGCTACCGAGTTCAAGGCCTACCTGGCGGGCCAGGGCATTGCGCTCAGCGCCGACCAGTCTGCGAAGACCAGGACCACGCTTGAGTTCTACAGCGCCAAGTTAAAGGTGGAAAAGCAGGCCGGCTGAGCGACCTCGAAGGGGGCGGGCGAAAGCTGCAGTTCCGCACTGGCCAACTCCACGCAAGGTGCAGTTGGATCGGTGCCGTGGTCTGAAGGTCAGCTTCCATAGGTTTCGATGGCCGCTTTCGGCTCCGCCGAACTTCTGCAACGGGTCGCAAGGCGTCGGCGGCGTGATGGAGAAGCCGACGTTGGAAGCCGCCCGGTCGCCAAGGTCCGCTGCCTGGCGGACACCTGCCGTACGCTCGACGCTGGCTGCCTGACCGGATTGGCCGAGGAGCGGAAGTAGCATCGGCGTGACCGGAGGGGCCGCTCCTGGCCGGGGCCGGCCTTTCCGGGTAGGTGCCCGAAAGCTGACCCTCGCCGATCCCCGATTATCCGGCGTCGGCTGTCGGCGAGCGTAGCGCACCTTCGTTTCCAGCCAAGACCTGGCGTTCAGGCCACCGCGCAGCGATCGAGCGGCGTGGTAGCGCAGGGCGCCACCCTGGGGCGATGTGTCAATGCAAGACTTGACCCCATTGCCTTCCGCCTGGGGCCAGCGCCTCGACCAGCACCTGCACGTGCACTGCCTGGTGAGCGCCGGGGCGCTCACCCCGGACGGGCGCTGGGTGCGCCCGCGGCGCGGCTTCCTGTTCCCGGTAAAGGCGCTCTCGAGGGTGTTTCGCGGCAAGTTCCTCGCCGCGCTCGGCCGAGCCTTCGAGGACGGGTCGCTGCGACTGGCCGGCTCCACGGCGGCGCTCGCCCAGGCGCCGGCCCGGCGGCAGTGGTTCGCCGCGCTCACCGCCACCGACTGGGTGCTCTACGCCAAGCGTCCCTTCGGCGGCCCGCAGCAGGTGCTGCAGTACCTGGGCCGCTACACCCACCGGGTGGCGATCTCCAACGAGCGGCTGCTCGGCTTCGACGAGCAGGCGGTGCGCTTCCGTTACAAGGACTACGCCCACGGCGGCAAACGCCGGGTGATGGCGCTCACCCCCGTGGAGTTCCTGCGCCGCTTCGCGCTGCACGTGCTGCCGCGCGGCTTCCAGCGCATCCGCCACTACGGGCTGGCCGCCAACCGGGGCAAGCGCGCGCGGCTCGCTCTCGCGCGTGAAGCGCTCGAGGCGCC
>Ga0210334_10355425_pt1 | contig 16218 bp, 14 predicted proteins | sample S306metaT_FD_164440 | JGI IMG/M metagenome (GOLD analysis project Ga0210334, IMG submission 164440) | Metatranscriptome of estuarine sediment microbial communities from the Columbia River estuary, Oregon, United States - S.306 (Metagenome... | ecosystem: Environmental > Aquatic > Marine >... | reverse complement strand
CGCTGTCCGCCAGCCCGCGGGCGATCATGCCGTCCAGCGACAGCGGCCCCGCGCCGCGGACGAGATACCAGGCGAACAGCGCCGCCCAGAACAGGTGCGCGTCCAAAGCCTGGTAGTTGAACTGGATGACCAGGGCGAGGGCGCCCAGGGCCAGGGCGGCGAAGCGCGTCCCGATCCCTGCCGCGAGCGCGAGCGAACCGAGGAATTCGATTCCGGCCCCGAGCCAGGCCGCCGCCACCGGGTCCAGCCACGACACCGGGTACTCATGCGCGGCCAGATAGAGGGCGTTGTCCCAGTCGGAGAGCTTGAGCACCGCCGAGACGAAGAAGATCTGGGCCAGCCACAGGCGCACGCCAAGGTCGACCACGGGCCCGGCGCCCTTCTCGAGAAAGCGCAGCGTCCTGGCGGTCAGCGCGATGGCCCGGGGCAGCCAGCGATTGTGCGACGGGTTCATGGCAGTTCTCCCTCGGTGAGTGCGGAATTCGCGGCGGGCCTCGCGGCTTCGCCGTAGCGGCAGTGAAAGATGCAGCGCTTGTCGTTCTCGTGGTGCAGCTTGCAGCAGAGCACCGCGCCGGCGCCCTTGGTCCGCAGGTAGAGCTCGGCGGCGAGCAGCATGCCCAGCGGCGGCGCGGTGAAGTAAATCCAGAGGGCGTCCCAGATCTCTCCCGGCAGCGCCGAGCCGAAGCTCCGCGCCGGGTTCATGCTCATGCCCGAGAGCGGCGCCTCCAGCGTGATGTAGCTCGCCACCAGGGTGCCGGCGAACAGCGCCGTGTAGCGGTTCAATCCGCGGTCGTTGCTCACCAGCAGCACCACCAGCATGAGCCCGAAGGAGATCGCCGCCTCGGCCGCGAATGCCACCGCCGGCCCGCGTTCGCCCGGCAGCGTGGCGACATAGTTGACCGTGGGATCGGCGAGGACCCCCTGGCCGAGCAGCAGGACCGCCACCAGCACCCCGGCGACCCCCCCGGCGAACTGGGCAAGGACATAGAACAGCGTGTCCCAGCCTTCGATCTTGCCCAGACGGAAGAAGGCCAGGGTCACCGCCGGATTGAAATGCGCGCCGGAGCGCTTGCCCAGGGGCGAATAGATGATTGCGATGGCGGTCAATCCCATCGCCAGGCCGACCAGGGACCGCCGCAGCAGGGGATCCTCGAGCGCCTGCCGCACGGGGGACGCGGGATGCTCGATCAGGGCCACGCAGACGCAGGCCGAGATCATGAACAAGCCCAGTTCCGCGGCCTCCATCAGATACTCGGGCCAGTGCCGGGAGAGCGCCTCTTGCATTCCAGACTCCTCGCGTATTCGCAGGGCGGGTCACGCGCGACACGCGCCGCAACCCGCCCGGAATTCTCTACTGTCGCGATTTCACGAAATCCACCAACTCGGTCAGGGTTGCGCCCGCCGCATCGGGCGCGGCGCCGAGCTCCTCCACCGGGAGGTTCAGCCGGTTGACCCAGAACGTGGGGTAACCGAACCACTTGGCGCCCGCCACATCCCAGCCGGCAAACGCGACGAACGCAATTTCCTCGAGCCCCAGCCCGAACGCGTCGGTCCCCATCCTGTAGGCGCGGGGGTCGGGCTTGTAGGTTTTCGCCGCGTCGGTGCTGAGCACATGCTCAAAGACGTCGTCGAGCCCGGCGTTCCTGATGCCGGCCTGGAGGATCTTTGGCGTCGCGTTGGAGAGGAACGCCAGTCGCAGGCCTGCGCTCCTGAGCGCCTGCAGTGCCGGGGGGACATCGGGCCAGGCCCTGAGCGCGAGATAGGCCTCCATCAGCTCCCTGCGCTTCTCCGCGGTCAGGTCAAGCTTCAGCATCTTTGCCGCGAACACCAGCGCGTCCTCCGTCGCCTGCCAGAAATCGGAATAGCGCCCTGACAATGCGCGCAGCCACTGGTACTCGAACTGCCGGGTGCGCCAGGCGTTGCTGAGCTCGTTTCCTTTCCCCGGAAAGAGCTGCTCGGCGAGGGCGAAGACGGGCCGGGGATCGAGGATCGGAAAGGCGTCGAACGCGATGGCCTTGATCCCCGGACGGGCGGCAGCGCGAGCCCACGGAGTCGAGACCAGGAGGCCTGTCGCAAGGCCTCCACCCGCGAAACTGAGAAAGTCCCGGCGATTCATCGGCACCACGGCATCCTTCGCAGGTTCGTTTGCGGGAAGGGCACCGCGGGTCTCGAGGACCCGCAACCCTGCCCGTCGGTACGCAAGGCTTCGCTAAGCCGCAAGCGCGGGGGCGTCGTCGCGGGGGCCGTGGCTGCGCCAGTACTCGGGAACCGCCTCGCGGTACTTGCGCTGAACCAGGTTCGCGACCAGCCCGGTCCAGCCGGTCTGGTGCATGGCGCCGAGGCCGAGCCCGGTCTCGCCGTGGAAGTACTCGTTGAACAGCAGCAGGTCCTTCCAGTGGGGGTCGTGCTGGAACGGGCTCGCCTCTGGCAGGGCCGGAACGCGGCCCGAGGGTTCGCGGCGGAACATGTCCACCAGCCGTTCGGAGATCAGGCTCGCGATCTCCCGCAGATTCATGCGCTCGCCCTCACGGCAGGGCACCGCCACGGTGAATCCGTCGCCATAGTAGCGGTGGAATTTCTCGATCGCCTGCACCAGCATGTAATTGGTCGGCATCCAGATCGGGCCGCGCCAGTTGGAGTTGCCGCCGAACAGCCCGGAATTGGATTCACCCGGCACATACTCGATCATGGTCTGCCCCAGCCCGTGGACATGTCCCAGGTCGCGGCGCTCGGCGTGGACTCGGGACACGCTGCGGATGCCGTAGCGCGACAGGAACTGGTCCTCGGCCAGCACCCGCCTCAGCACGCACTTCAACTGCCGGGGGTTGACCAGGGAGAGCAGGTGCTCGTTGCGCGGGTTGGTCTGGATCGGGCAGTGGGTCACCTGGTGGCCGTCGAAGAATCCCCGGTAGTGCTTCTCCAGGGTGGCCCGGAAGCGGGGCGCGGCCTTTAGCAGCCGCTCGTCGATCACCTCGGAGGCGAACAGCGGGATCAGGCCCACCCACGAAAACACGTCGATGTGCTGCTTCCCGCCGTCCGGCGTGACCAGCAGGTCCTTGAAGAACTCGTCCTTGTCGTCCCAGAGCGAGAGCCCCCCGGTGTGCCCGGCGATGGAGTTGGCGATGCCCAGGAACTGGGTGTAGCACTGGATTGCCACGTCCTCGTAGTCGTGGTTCTCCGCCGCCAGCTCGAGCGCCATCACCGTCATGTTGAGGGAGAACATGGCCATCCAGCCAGTGGCGTCCGCCTGCTTGAGGGAGAATCCGGGGGGCAGCGGCTGCGAGCGGTCGTAGACCGAGATGTTGTCCAGGCCCAGGAACCCGCCCTCGAACACGTTGTTGCCGTCCGCGTCCTTGCGGTTCAGCCACCAGGTGTAGTTCATCAGCATCTTGTGCAGCACCCGCCCCAGGAAGTTGAGGTCGGCCTGCCCGCGCTGCACCCGCTCGGCGCGGAACACCTTGAGCGCCGCCCAGGCGAGCACCGGCGGATTCACGTCGCCGAAGGCCCATTCGTAGGCCGGGATCTGGCCGTTGGGGTGCAGGTAGTACTCCTTGAGCAGCAGCTCGATCTGGTCCTTGGCGAAGTCCACGTCCACCAGGGCCAGCGCGGCACAGTGGAACGCCAAGTCCCAGGCCGCGAACCAGGGGTACTCCCATTTGTCGGGCATGGAGACCACGTGCGCCGCCTTGAGATGGCGCCAGGTGCGGTTGCGCCCCCATTTGCGGGCTTCCGGCGGCGGGAACTGGTCCCCGTCCAGCCAGCGCGCCACATCGTAGTGGAAGAACTGCTTGCTCCAGATCATCCCCGCCAGCGACTGGCGCAGGATGCGCTGATCCTCGGGGCCCGCGTCCGGCAGGAGATCGTCGTAGAACACGCTGGCTTCGGATTCGCGGGTGGCGAAAATCACCTCGCGCTTCTCGAACGCGTGGGCGAGCCGCTCCCGCGACAGCGTGAGGCCGATGACCGCGGTCTGCCCCGGGCCCACCGTGATCACGTGCCAGGCGCCGAACTTGGTCCCGGTCCGGGCCGGATTCACTGCCGTCTTCTCCTCCTGGACCACGTAGCGGTGGAAGGCGTCCTTCACATAAGGGGAGGCGCCGGGCACGTTCCACAGCCGCTCGAAGTTGGTCTCGTTCTCCGTGAACAGGGTCTCCGCCTTGTGCCGCCCGTAGAGGTGGTACGCGCCGAGCGTCGGATGCTCGGCCTTCACGGCCCACTTGGCGTCCGCCGGGGGCGCGAACTCGCCGATCACCGGTCTTGGCGCGCCCTCGCCCCAGGACCAGGTGTTGCGGAACCAGAGCTGGGGCAGCACGTGCAACGTCGCTGCTTCCGGTCCCCGGTTCGAGCACAGGATGCGGACGTGGATTTCCTCCGGCGACGCCTTGGCGTAGCGCACCTCCACGTCCCAGTAGCGGTCCTCGCTTAAGGCGCCGGTGTCGAGCAGGGTGAACGGCGGCTCGTGGCGCGAACGGCGGGCGTTCTCGTGCACCAGCCGGGCGTAGGGATACTCCCGCTGGGGATACTTGTAGAGGTAGCGCATCCATGAGTGGGAGGGCGTCGCGTCCTGGTAGAAGTAGTACTCCTTCACGTCCTCGCCGTGGTTGCCCTGGTTGCCGGTCAGGCCGAAGGCGCGTTCCTTCAGGATCGGATCGCGCCCGTTCCAGAGCGCAAGCCCGAAACACAGCCGCTGCTCCTCGTCGCAGATGCCGCCCATTCCGTCCTCGTTCCAGCGGTAGGCGCGGGAGCGCGACTGGTCGTGGTCCAGATGCTCCCAGGCGCCTCCGTAGGGGCTGTAATCCTCGCGCACCGTGCCCCAGGCCCGCTCCGCGAGGTAGGGTCCCCACAGGCGCCAGTTTTCCTTGCCCTGGCGCTGCGCCTCCAGGCGCTGGCGTTCCGCATTGAGTTTCGGGTTCATGTCGTCGTCTCCTTGGTATCCGTTGTCCGATCCTGTTTGGCGCATCAGCTCGCGGCCACCGCAAGCGGTGCCTCCTCATGCGCAGGCTTCTGCTTCATCCGTTCCAGCCGCCACCACGCCTCCAGGGCGCAGGCCACCGACCAGGCTTGGGACGGGGCCCCGCGAGGGACATGGGGCGGCGCGCCGTCGAAAATCTCGCTCACCGTGCCGAGCCCGGCGTCGAGCAGGTGATCCCGCAGGGGCGCGAGCCGCTCCTGGGCCGCCGCCGGGTCTCCCGTCACCCGGGCCTCGGCGAGGGCGTAGTGCCCGAGCAGCCAGGCCCACACCGGGCCCTGGTGGTAGCTGCTGTCCCGCTCCCAGACACCGCCCAGGTAGTGCGCCCGAAACTCGGGGTGCGCGGGATCCAGGGAACGCAGGCCATAGGAGGTGAGCAGGTCGCGTCCCACCCGGGCCACCACCCGGCGCTGGGTCTCGGCGTCGAGGGGGGAATGGGGCAGGCTCACCGCCAGGATCTGGTTGGGGCGGAGCGTCGCGTCGTCGCCCTCCGGGCTGTCCAGCACATCGAAGAGGCCCCCGTCCCCGGGACGGACGAAGCGCTGGAAGCCGGCGCGGGCGCGGGAGGCGAGTGCGCGGTAGGCCGCCGAGGGGCGGCCGAGCTGCTCGGCGAGTTCCGCCATGACGCACAGGGCGTTGTACCAGAGGGCGTTGATCTCCACCGGCTTGCCCGCGCGCGGGGTCACCACCCAGTCGCCGATCTTGGCGTCCATCCAGGTGACCTGCACGCCCGGCTCCCCGGCGAACAGCAGCCCGTCCTCCGGATCCATGCGGATGCCGTAACGGGTGCCCTTGGTGTGCCAGGCCAGGATGTCTTCCAGCACCGGGAACAGTTCCCGCAGGCTGGCCTGGTCGCGGATGGCCTGGAAGTAGCCGCGGCACGCCTCCAGGTACCAGAGCGCCGCGTCGGCGGTGTTGTACTCGGGCTTCTCGCCGGCGCCCGGAAACACGTTGGGCAGCATTCCCTGGTCCACGAAGCGGGTGAAGGTGCGCAGGATGCGAAGGCCGGTCTCATAGCGGCCGGTGGCGAGCGTCAGCCCCGGCAGGGCGATCATGGTGTCGCGCCCCCAGTCCCCGAACCAGGGATAGCCGGCGATCACCGACTCGCCGTCCGCGACGGTAGAGAGCGGGCGCGCGAACACGAAACTGTCGGCCGCGAGCAGCAGTTGATCGACCCACGCCGGCGCCTCGATCAGCTCGGGAATCTGCACCCGGGCCCGCCGCAGTTCCCCGGTGTCGCGGGCGAGCGCGCGGCGCAGCGACTCGGCGAGGTAGGTCGAGGGAGCGGGGTCGAGCCCGGCCACCAGGCCGGACCACTCTTCTTCCTGGAGCCGGAACTCGGCCTGCGCGACGCAAAGGTGGGTGTCGTGCTCCGGCAGCCCCCGCTCCCGCTCCGCGTCCAACTGGAAATTCTCGTGCCAGTCGTGGCGCGGGGCGAGCGTGCCGCCCCGCGCTTTGACGTGGAGCGTGAACCAGTTAGGGTGCCGCACCCGCAGTTCCGGCCCCTCGGACTCGATCACCGGGTGAAATTCCCAGGGCCGGGCGCTCACATGATGGTCCCGGGCGTTGGCGAGCAGCGTCACCTCGAGCCGGATCGGGCGCGGCCGCACCATGCCGGGGAGCAGGCGGTACACCACGTACACCGTGTTGGCGCCGTGCTCCATCCAGATGCGGCTCTCCAGGGCGATGTCGCCGATGGCGTAGCGCCACACCGGCATCCGCCCCTCGAGCCGGAACGACTCGATGTGCACATGGCCGGCCGGCGCCACCACGCCGTCGCCCCAGCGGTTGGTAAACAGGGGGTAGCGGCGATCGCCGTCGATCAGGGTGGCGTCGGCCTTGGCCAGCACCAGGAAACGCCCCAGGGGCGGATTCACCGGCGCCACCAGCAGGCCGTGGTAGCGCCGGGTCAGCGACCCGGCCACGGTGCCCGCGGCGTAGGCGCCCAGGCCGTTGGCGAGCCACCACTCGCGGCGCTCGGCCTGGGCGAGGTCGCCGCAGACCTCACGCCCAAACCGGATCAACTCGGGTAGAACGGCGTTCATGGTGTGATTCCTTTCCGCCCAGGTGGTTTGCGAGCCGCAAACCCCAGGCATAGATGGAGAGCGCTGGGTTCACCCGGCTCGAGCGCGGCAGCACGCTGCCGTCCGACACGAAGAGGTTGCCCATTCCGTGCACCCGGCCATGGGCATCCACCACCGAGGCTGCGGGATCGCGCCCGGTGACCAGGGTGCCGCACGCGTGCGCCGTGCCGGTGATGGAGATGGACTTGGTGGCCGCGAAGTAGCCGAGCCGGAGGAGCTGGCGCTTGAGCGTGCCCACCAGCCGCCCGTGCTCGGCGATTCCCTGAGGCACCCGCGCCGGGTCGTAATCAAGCTGGGGCCGCCCCGAGCCGTTGGCGTTGGCCAATATCCGGTTGTCTGGGTGCGAGCCGTCCTCGGTCTGCAGGAACAGGCCGTAGGCCCGACCCGCTGCGAGGCCGGCGAGCAAGCCCGGCACCGCGCGCGGAAACTGCGCCCGCACGATCTCCTCCGCCAGATTGCCCCCCAGGGTCTGCACCGTGCTGTGGGGCAGCGCGTCATGCAGCAGGAGCGCCGTCTTGCACAGCACGTCGGACACCCGGCGATGGGAGAAGGCGATCATGGCGGTGAGCACGTGGAACTTGTAGTGCCGCCCCACGCTGGCGTAGCACGGCAGGCGTGCGGCCAGGCCGGTCCGCTCCAGGTAGGTCTGGAGCAGCCGCGGGCTGTGGAGCGCTCCCGCCGCCAGGATCACCACGTCGCCCTCATAACGCGTGCCATCCTCGCAGGCCACGCCGCTGACGCGGGTTGGATCGTCGGGGTGGGGCAGGAGCGCCAACACCGGCTTTCCGGTGATGATCTCCAGGTTGCTGCGGCGGCGAACCCGGTCCAGAAGCGTCTCGCCGTCCGCCTTGAGCCCGCGCACCGAGGAGAAGCCGTCGAAATGCCGGGCCTCCTCGGGATGGCGCAGGATGTCCTCCGCGAGCCCCACCGCCAGGGGCCGCTCGTGCCAGCCCGCGTCCCGGCGCTTGAGACCGGCCATGATCTCGCGCAGCCCGGGCTCGATGGGAAAACGCCGTACCGCGAGCAGGCGCTCCGCCTCCTCGTAATAGGGTTCCAGCTCCTCGTAGCCGAAGGGCCAGGGGAGGCACTGGTGGGCCGAATCGGCCTCGAATTCATGGGGCGCGAACCGCAGCAGAGCCGCGCCGTACCACTTGGTCTTGCCGCCCAGGTTGAAGTGCTCCTCCGGGACGGTGATCCGGCCGGCGCGGTCGAGCCAGGGCTCGTTGCTCAGGAACAAACCCCTACGCAGCACCTTGTCGGCGTCGAGGGTGCTTCCGTCCCGGGGCAGGGGCATGCCCTTCTCCAGCACCAGCACCCGCTTTCCGGTCTGGGCCAGGTGAAAGGCGGTTGCCGCGCCGCCGGCGCCGGAACCGATCACGATTGCGTCGTAATGCATGGCCTTTCCGTCTTCTAGTAGATGGCCGCGGGCGCGATAATCGCCGCGGTGGATCCCCTGGTCCTGGCGTGGGTCACCACGAGCAGGAACTCGTGTACTCCGCGTTTCGCCAACTCCTCGGTCGCCAGGTTCTCGAGGCCGAACAGGCCCATCTTCACGTACATGGTCTGGGGAACCAGGAACGGGCGCTGGGGGTCCTCTCCGGGCACCGGACCGTAGCTCCAGGTGTCGGCCCCGGTGATGGCGACGCGCTTCTCATACAGGTGCCGCACCAGCGCCAGCCCGGGTCCCGGCTCGCCGGAGAGAAATTCGGCGTTGTCCTTCCCCCACAGGCCGCCCCAGCCGGTGTGGAACAGCACCGCGTCGCCGGGCCTCAACTCCAGGTCCTGTCTGCGGAGCGCGCCCTCCAGGTCGGCCACCGTGATCACATAGCCCCGCGCCAGGCGCTCCACGCCCTTGTGGCGGGCCACGTCCACCAGCACGCCGCGGGTCACAATCGGCGGCACCGTCTCCATGCCGAAGCGGGCGAGACCCCAGGGCTCCACCACTTCGCCCGCGGTCCAGCCGTTGTAGAAGCGGTCGCCGATCTGGATGTGGCCGATGGAATCGAGCTGCGTCCCCACCTGGAAGGTGCCGGACTGAACCTCGGTGATCCAGTTGATCTGGTTCCGGCCCCAGCCCTTTCCCACCGCGTCGCTCCGGCGCGGATTGGTGAAGTGGGGCGACGCGTCCACCGTCTGATGCCAGTAGCGCCCCGGGAACTTGGGCGTGTCCGCGTCCAGCACCCGCCCGAGATCCACCACCGTCCCGGTTTTCACCAGCCGCGCCGCCGCTGCGACCACCGCGGGGGTGATCTCGTTCAAGGTGCCGAGCTGGTCCTCGGGCCCGTAGCGGCTCGGCCACCAGGGCTTCTGTCCATCCGGCAGTTCATCGGCCTTCACCACATCCCCGGGGGCGGCGCTGGCGGCCCCTGGCGGCCACCATCCCGCCGCCCCCACGACGAACCACCCGCTGAGGACCACGATCCGGGCGGCACGGGCCGCGGCGGAAACGCGTTTCACGAGTGGTGCGGCCTGCTCAGCCGCCATGGCGAAACTCGGGGTAGAGCGTCATCCCGCCGTCCACATAGAGCGTCGCGCCGGTCACGTAGTCGGAGTGATCCGAGGCGAGCCACACCGCCGCCCGCGCGATGTCGCGCGTCTCGCCCACCCGGTAGTACGGGATGAGCTTGAGGAGCGCCGCCTCGGCCTCGGCGGTGTCCCAGGCCGAGGTGTTGATCGGCGTCCTGATGGCGCCCGGCGAGATGGCGTTGATGCGGATCTTGCGCATGGCGTATTCCTGCGCCAGGGTTTTCATCAGCATGGAGACGCCGCCCTTGCTGGCCGCATAGTTGGCGTGGCCGGCCCAGGGAATCACGTCGTGCACCGAGGAGACGCAGATGATCTTCCCCGCGGAGCAGGAGAGCTCGGGCACCACGCCGCGGCGCAGGAATTCCCGGATCGCCTCCCGGGCGCACAGGAACTGGCCGGTCAGGTTCACGTCGATCACCCTGCGCCACTGGGCGAGGGTCATCTCGTGCAGCGGCGCATCCACCTGCAGCCCGGCGTTGTTCACCAGGATGTCCACCGTGCCGAACTCGTCGGTGGTCCGCCGGAACATGGCCTGAACCTGTTCCTCGCTGCTCACGTCCGCGTGCGCCGCCATGGCGCGGCCCCCGGCGGCCCTGATCTCCTCCACGATCTGGAGGGCGCGTTCTTCACCGCTCACGTAGTTCACCACCACCGCGGCGCCGGCTTCCGCCAGGCCCCGGGCGATGCCCTCGCCGATGCCGGAATTCCCGCCGGTGACGATGGCCCGCTGCCCGTCGAGCGTGGTTTCGCGAATCCGTGTCTCGTGCATCCGCACTTCGCAGACCCCGCACTGGTCGTTCATGGCGTCGTCTCAGCCGAGAAACTTGCGCCGGATGAAATGATCCACGGACAGCCGGCCCGGCCCGTGCAGCAGCGTCACCAGGAGCAGCAGCCCCCAGTACTGATGGTCCTTGAGCCCGACTTCCGAAAGATCGGGGAAGGACAGCACCGCCACGATGTTCAGCGCGAACAGCCCCGCGGCCGCGAAGCGCCCGCCCAGCCCGAGCACCAGCAGCACCGGCAGGGCCAGCTCGGCGCCCGTGCCGAGGTATGCGGCCAGCTCCGGCGGCAGGAACGGCACCTCGTACTCGTTTTCGAACAGGGCCAGGGTCGAGCTCCAGCTCTGGATCTTGACCAGCCCCGATTTGAAAAACACGCTCGCGACCAGCAGCCGGATCCCGAGATCCAGCACCGGCGCCAGGTAGTCTTCCAAACCCTTTACCAGGCCCCGGGCGAAGCCGGCGAGGCCTCTCCGCGCGCCGGCGCGCTCCAGCGCCACTGGGTTGTTTCTGTTCACTGCGATGTCCATGCCACGCTCCTATGGATGAGGCGCAGGCCCGGGCGGGCGGAGCGCCGCCGGCGCCCCGCCCGCCCGGGTGCGATTACATCTTCTTGCCGCCCGGCTTGGCGTCGGCCGAAGTCTGGATGCGACCGCCCGCGATCTTCTCGCAGGTGCCCTTGGGCACGTAGATCCACGCTTCCGCGTCGGCGTCCTTTTTGGACGTGCCGGCGCAGGAGCTATAGCTGGTGCCGCAGTCGTTCTTCCCGGCCTTCACGATGCCGGCGCACTTTTCGTTGTCGCCCTTGGCGGCCAGGGCCTGGCCGGTTCCGACGGCGAAACCGAGAGCGATCAGGCCGGTGATGGCGCTGCGAATGACTTGGGACTTGTCCATTGCTGTTGCCTCCTGTGTGTGGGTTGGGTTACGAGGACCGGGGAATTCCCGGCCCCACGAAGCGCGAGTCTGGCACGCGTGTCTTGCGCCGAAATCGCGGAATTCTCACTTTTTCATCACGCCGCAAACCCTGGCGGCACAATGTGTATTCATGAAGCCCGGGACCGCCGGGGCGCCTGCCGCGGCGGCGCACCGGGCGCTGTCCCGCTTATTCCCAGTCGGCGTCGAAGACTTCGGTGGTGAGCAGCCCGCCGCGCCGGATCACGCCGATCAACCGCAGTTCTTCCGGATCCTGACCGGCCTCCTCGGACTCAAGACCGGCGCGCTCACCGGCGCCGGGAAAGGCGCAGGACGCGGGGCTGGTGAAAAGGTCCGGATCGGTGAGGCGGAATGTCGAAGGTGTCATGGTTGTCTCCTTGGGATGCCGTCTTGGGCGGATGCCGCCCCTGATTGCGGTTCCAAGTGTGGGCAGTGCCGGTCACATACCGGTCACGGGAAGTTCAAGGTTTCGTCCCGGACCCAGCCCGGGCTTTCAGGACTCGGCGTGCGCCGGGATCACGGCGGTGACCGGCAAATGATCGGAGGCAGCCCGGGCCAGGGGGCTGCGGTGGGTGCGAACCTCCCGCAGCATGCGGTTCGGCCGCGCCCAGATGCGGTCGAGCGCGAACAGCGGAAAACGCGCTGGAAACGTCGGCGGCGCCGGGCTTAGCGCGAAATGGGCGTGCAGCCACCGGGACGGCTGGCCCCAGAGGAACCACTCGTTGAGGTCGCCCATGAGCACCGCCGGCGTCGATGGCGGCCCCGCCAGCGCAGCCAGCAGGCGCTGCACCTGATAGCGCCGCTCCGCGGGGCGCAGCCCCAGGTGGGTCGCCAGGACGCGCAGCGGGCCCCCGGGCAGCCCGAGGTCCGCATCGATGGCACCCCGGGGCTCCCTCCCCTCCACGCTCAGATCCAGCAGCCGCACTGCGAGAATCGGCGCCCGGGTCAGGATCGCGTTTCCATAATTGCCCTGGTGGTGGATGAGGGTCGGGCCGGCAATGGGCGTGAGGCCTGTGAGACGGGCCAGTTCCCCAAGCATATCGAAATCCCCGTGCCGCGAATCCACCTCCTGCAGCGCCACCAAGTCGGCATCGAGTTCTTCCAGCACGCCGGCGATGCGCCCCACATCCCGCCGCCCATCCCGGCCCACGGCGCCGTGGGTGTTATAGCTTGCGAGCTTGAAGCCGGCCGCGCCGTTCATTCGCCAGCCGCGGTCGCTTGCTCGGGCTCCTGTTTTTCCAGCCAGCGCCGGAGGGCCATGGCCGCGGTGACAATGACCAGGGCCGCAAGCCCGACCACCGCGAAAGTCCCGGGGCCCGGGGCCTGCAGGGCGGCGGTGATCCGGTCGATGAACACGGCGGTGGCGATCATCCCCGGCGCCATCCCCAGCAGGGAGCCCGCCAGGAAATCCCGCAGCCGGATGTGGGACGCGCCCGCCACCATGTTCACCACGGTGAACGGGGCCACCGGTACCAGCCGCAGCGCGAACATGGTGAGGATTCCCCGGCGCCCGAGCCGGCGGCTGAGGCGGTTGAGCCGGGAGCCGGCGAGCTGGCGCACGGCATTCCGCCCCAGAAGGGCGCCGGCGCCATAGGTGACGATGGCGCTCAGGGTCACGCCGATAAGGGCATAGGCGATTCCCAGCCAGGGACCGAACACGATTACCGCCACGACGATAAGGGCGGTGATGGGAACCACCAGCAGCCCCCCGGCCACGAAGGCGCCGACGGCGATCACGGGCGCCAGTTCCATGTCCCGGAAGCGGCTCGCCGCGCTCTGCAAGGTCTCGATGTCCAGCCATGCCGCCAGGGGCGTCCAGCGCCAGGCCGCCGCCAGGGCGAACATCGCCACCACCGCCACGGCCAGGAGCAACAGCCGCCTGGAGAGGGGCCGCTTCTCCTCCTCCGTTACCAGCGTCTCCATCAGGCGCTCCGGCGCCACGGGCTTTTCGGGATCGATCACGGTGCTCTCGGGCAGCCATGACTCCAGGTCCGGATTCACCTTCGGATCCAGCGCCTCCAGGAGTCCCCCTTCTTCCCGGAGATGCTCGATGGCTTCCCCGAGCCCGCGCCGCTCGGTCTCTTCGGCCACCCGCTGCGGTTCCGCGCCGAGGTGCTCGCCGAGAAGCCGGGCCCGCAGGCGGGCGATGGCGTTCGCAATGCGCGGATCCGAACCCGCTTCCACCGTCAGGTTGCACTCGGTGTCGAGCCCCATGGAGCGGTTGTTCAGGTTGGCGGATCCCACGGTGACCAGCGCGTCATCCACGATCATCACCTTCGCGTGGACGTTTACCTGCCCCGGACCGCCGCCGGCGCTTCGCCGGTAATACGCGCGGTAGCGACCCCGTCCGCCGTCCGCCGCCTTGAGCCGCCTGTGCAGTCGCGCCTTCAGCACGCCCATGGTGGCCTCTTCCAGCCAGCCCGTGTCCTCGGGGCGGGAGACCAGGGCCACTTGCGGGCCTCTTTCTAGGCGGAGCTTTTCCTCCAGGGCCTCCCCCACCACGCTGGAACTGAAATACTGGTTCTCCAGGTAGATGGCCCGTTCCGCGGCGGCGATGGCGTCCCGGTAGAGGCTGCGGATCTCCTCCGCCGCGGGCCTGCCGCCGTAGGCCGGCTCCGTCCGCGAGACCGCCACATCGGCGTCCCGGATGTCGGGGTCTATGTGCTCCGGCCAGAGGTCGCGGTCGGTCTCCGGCGCGAAGCCCCGGGGCGCCGGTTTTCCGCCTCCCCGGCGCCAGCGCTCCCGCGCGAGCTCCCCTACGGCCCGGGCGACGTCCCCGTCCACCATCATCTGGACATCATGGAAGGGCGGGCAGGGCTCTCCCTCGGCATTGACGCGCCGCGGGTCCTCGGCCCGGTGCTCCGGGGTGTCCCAGCGACCATGGGTGAGGTCTATCCCCCCGACGAAGGCAATGGCGTCATCCACCACCACGATCTTCTGATGGTGGGAGGCGCCGACCGGATGCTGGCCGTCCATGCAGAAGTGCACCCGGCGGTGGGTGCTCCAGTCGAAACGGTAGATGGGAAGCCATTCCCGGTCCATGGCGTAGAGCATGGCGAAGTCCCAGTTCAGGACGTAAACATTCGGGCCGCCGCGGCGCCGGGCCAGGGCGTCGAGAAATTCCGCGAGGGACGCCGGTAGACCATCATCATTGCCTTCCGGCGCGAGGTTGACGCGGCCGCTGATGTCCCAGCCGATCACGAAGATGGAATGCCTCGCCCGGGCGGCGACGGCGCGAAACGCCCGGAAATAGTCCGCGCCATCGATCAGAAACGCGGCACGCCGGGCGCGCTCGACGCACCAGCAGTTCCGGCCAGGTTTCAGGATGCGCGACGTCTTGGCCGCTGTTTGCCGGTCGGTCTGTTCCTGGGAGTTGCGCATGATCACATGGGTTCCAAGTTGCGCCAGCCATTCGCAAACCGGCGGTCGTTTCGGCAGCGCTCTTCCCCGGCGGCCGGGATGGCGCCCGTTCCGGCCATGCTGCGGCGCAGGGTTGCCAAGCCGAGGAATCGAGTCTAATGTATCGACCGTCGCGCCGATTTGATGTTCAGCTTGCGGGCGCGTTACAAATGCGGCTAAAGCGGAGTTCCCGAACCCGTTCAAGCCGCCCGAGCTGAACGGGTTTTTTTGTTTGGGCCCCTCGGGGCCGGTCGCCGAGTTAACGGACAACTTGCGGGGCGACGCATAAATTCCGCTAAAGCGTCGCTTGCTCCAGCCTCCCCGGGAGCCGGCAACGCCGGAACCCAGGGGAGAAGGAGCTGAAGATGTCTGCCATTCAAACTGCCGCGGCCACCCGCGCCGCCATTCCCGCCGCCACCGAGCTGACCCTGTTCATCGGGCCGCCCGCCGCTTCCGACCAGCTGGCCGAACTTTGCGCCGACGTGAGGCGGCGCGAGGGCTGGGGCGACACCCGCCCCGCGCTGGAATTCGCTGCCTTCCGCGAGGGGCTGGTGAAGACGCTGCTGGAAGAAGTGGACGGTGCCAGGGCGCCCATCAAGGAACTGCTCGAGCGCATCATCGGCGAGCCCATCGGCACCTTCCACGCCGAGGTGCGGCAGGGGGTGGTGCGGGGCGAGCGCTGTCCCGCCCTCGCCATCGATCTCAACGACAGCACCCTCGCCACCGGCGTGCCCCTGCTCACCCACCTGGGCGAGCGCCAGATCCAGGCCCTCACCTCGGCGCTGGGGGTCGCCTTCGGGGCGGAGTGGGTGGAAGTCGCGGGGACCTGAGCCCGCCTGCGGCCGTTGGGCCTTCAAAACGGCCCGCCACTTCTGCTAAGGTTGCGGCACGGCATGTGCCGTGCCTTTTGGAAAGGAGGTGATCCGATGTCTAGTCGATTGCTGCAACTGGCCGCCGCGTTCGCGTTCGTGATGGCGAGCGGCACCGCGCTGGCGTGTCCCGGCAAGGCGACCACGACCGACGGATCACAGGGATCCGGCGCGCCCACCACCACGGAGCAACGCTCCTAGGGCGCAGCGTCGCCGGCTTGGAACGCCGGGCCCGCGCTGAGCGCCGGGTCTGCGCGAAAACACGCAATCGGACCAAGCCTTGATCTCGGGCCGCGGACCAAGAAAGTCCGCGGCCTTTTCTTTTCCGGTGCCAGATCAACCCGCCGGCTCCACCCGCAGCAGCTCGCCGTCCGGCGCGTCGGTCAGCAGGTAGAGAAAACCGTCGGGGCCGGCGCGCACGTCCCGCACCCGGCCGATGCCCTCCAGCATGCGCTCCTCGGAAACCACCTTCTCGCCGTCGAGCCTGAGCCGCACCAGCGACTGGTACTTGAGGGCGCCCACGAACAGGTCGCCTCTCCATTTCGGGAACCTGTCGCCGGTGTAGAAGGCCATGCCCGAGGGCGCGATGGACGGCACCCATTTCCACAGCGGCTGCGCCATGCCTTCCCTTTGCGTCCCCTCGCCGATCTTCATGCCGG
>Ga0210334_10298675_pt1 | contig 16278 bp, 16 predicted proteins | sample S306metaT_FD_164440 | JGI IMG/M metagenome (GOLD analysis project Ga0210334, IMG submission 164440) | Metatranscriptome of estuarine sediment microbial communities from the Columbia River estuary, Oregon, United States - S.306 (Metagenome... | ecosystem: Environmental > Aquatic > Marine >... | reverse complement strand
GCGTGCAGCAATTTGGAAAGCAGCCAGGATCGTTGCGACAGTCAGCGCAAGCTGGACACAGATGACCATCGCCGGTCGAATGCCGAAAATTCCGTAAATCCCAGCGAGTAGGAGGGGGTAGCCGGGAGTTCTCAATAGTTCCGGTTCGTAGGGAGGTTCCGTCCCACGCGAGAATGTACCGTGTTGGAGTAAGTTTGATGCCAGTTGGTGATATTCAAGGGAGTCGGAGCTCTCGAAGACACTTTCTGAATGGACGATCATGAGCAAGAAGCTTAATGCCAGTTTGCAGACGACTGACAATACGATGGTTACCAGGAGCCATCGACGGATCTGTGTGTGTGTATTCGGCAATGAGCAGACCGCTGTGGTGAGGAGGCTATTCATATAGGCTACAGAATGAGTGAACATGACAAAGTGCCGGTTCCAGCTTATGAGTACCACAACGATTCTGGTTGTCTACTCGGCTAGGGGTGGTATCGGAATTTCCAAAACGTATACATTGTGTTTTGCGAATCTCGCCGTCAGGGTCTGCGGAAAGGCTTTGAGACGCTGGTCGTACAGCAATGCATCTGGTCCAGTGAATGCCATGATCTGGTATCTGTCGTGTAAGCGCCTAAACTCGCTGGTGTTCAGGATGATATGAGTGAATCCTTCCGCGCGAAGTGTTCTTAGAAGTTCCTCGGCGGAGGTCGTTTCTCGAATCCATTGGTTCAGAGGATGTTCATGGAATGGGTATGAAGCGAGAGCGGTTCTATTGAAATAGAAGGGCCTGGATTCACCGAGGAACAATAGTTTGGCATTCGGCTGTAGATATTCCCTAACAAATGCGGCTGCGTCATAGTGGTCAACAGTGCGCGAGGCGAACTCAGCCGTAGGTTCTTGTCCTAATGCGACTTTTTGCGAGGAGAACACCCGAGAATGCGCAGAGACAAAGCGTGTAGTGCCCCAGGTGCCACAGGCCGTCAGGACGACAATGGCGCCGATGAACAGGACTTTGGGTATGTTGATCAGCCAGCGGACGATGAGGCTTAGCCCGAGGAGCAAGGCTGGGGCAAACAATCTGGTGGTGGTCGAGGTTATAACCCAGAATGTCGAGGCCAGGAAAATAAAAAGCCCGGCCGCATAACATTGGCGGCAGGTCATTGGATCTAATCGAAAAATGAGATGCCATAGAGGAAGTGTCCCCATGAGGCATACGGCAATAACTGCCAGCGGACCGCATTCCGATGCGGAACCAAACCGATCCGGCGCCGTCACCATATCGAGTGGAAGTTGGAGAAAGGTCATGACACTGAACGGCTCAGGCAGCGATGGGAGGTCGCCCTGCAATCGTGCTTGGATGTCATCATCCCAGTACCGTCCACCCAACCATTGATACCCAAAGGGGTAGAGTGGGTTTCCCGTCAACCACCAGGCCCGTCCCCACCAAGGCAACGCCAACACCGCGGTGACACACCCGGCTTTGAAAAGCGAGCGCAGAGGCCATCCTATGGCAAGAGCGGCCGCTGCTCCCGCCAGGACCCAGGCTACTCCGGAAAGCTTGATGGAGATTGCAAGTCCCCAGAGGAGTCCAACAGGGAGCCAGAGCGGTGGACCAGTGCTGAGTGCAATCAGGGCGGCTGAAGCCAGGACCGCAAATGTGAGGGCCGTTTCTGAAAATGGAAGGGCTCCGAGAAACAGAAATGTGGAGGAGGACGCGAACGCGGCGGCAAATATGTAGCCGACCCATTGATTTCGCTCCGGCGCTGCGGCAATCTCTATAAAAGCCCAACCCGCAATCCAGATGGCAATCCAAAATGCAAGATGCATCGCGCGTGCGCCAATCTCACCGCCGAGCGCTAGCCCCCATCCGAGAAACAGGTCAGAGAGGTGCGGCATATACGTAAAAAATGACCATGGAAACGCCGGGAGGGCGCCTGTCCGGAGGGCATATTGGGCAATGGGAAGGTGGTAGGCCAATTCATCGTAAAAGGTCGGTGGAATCGTCGTCCACAGCCAGACGATACTCATACGATTCCCATGACGACGCCACTTGCGATGGATGCAGAGGTTGGCCGAATCCAACATCGCTGCCGATACGCGCGCAGACCATTCACCACACTCCACAAGATACCTAGGACGACGAGTATCCCGGCAAGCTGGTAGATCTCCAACAATCCGAGCACAACCGTCGCAAATCCTAGAAATGATACTCCTACGCTAAGCCGAGTTATTAGGAGAAGAATAGAAGAGTCGGCGGGAATGTCCATCGCCCAGGATCGCAGTATCCGTTCGCTGAGTGCTCCGATGCCATGGGCCGCCAATAAGAATGAACCTGGTATGAGGAGCAGTGGGAGCCGCACGGGATCGACGAACGCCGTGGCTAGGGCAACGACAAAAATGGCGGCAAGAAAAACAGGAGCTGCCGATGTCATGGATCGGCCTGTTTGCAGCATGTCGCGCAATGTTCATCCCCTAATTCTTCGAAGAGTAGAGCACATTATTTGAGACAGGCCTATCTTCCTGAAGAAAAAACCCGAAGAGGCTTGTGCCCCGGATGATGTCCATCTGAGCTTGAAGTTCTCAGTATGGAAGAGGGGAGCCCGCTTTGGCCCATGGAGTGTTCGTAGCGCAGGCCGGGATTGGCGTTGTTAAAAGGGATGGAGAGTGTTTGACGGACATCGGTTTCCAACCAATCTCGACACACAACGAGTTGTTCGCTCGTTAGGTTGTCGGTGTAGATAAATGCCGTGTAGTTTCCGGGGGTGCCTTTATAGTATTCAGCGACATGCCGATAGTCGACTTCCACGCTGTGGAGCCGATCCCGGCTCTTGGGACAGGTGTAGGTCCATACTCCAGGTGCTGTTTCTACCGCCTCGTCAAAATAGGGCGTTCCAGGGTAGGTGGTAATGACCGTGGCATCAAAATCGTCGGGAGGAACTTCTACGAGCCAGTCACGTGTCGCTTGTATGGTCTCGTCGGATTCTCCCGGATGGCCCACTGACATGAGCGCCTTGACCTTCAAATTATGCCGTCGCGCGATTTCCATACAGCGTGTATTATCGTCTCTGGTGGCCTTCTTTTGGATATTCTCGAGAATTCTTGGATGGCCCGACTCAAAGCCCACGAGGATCCAGCGAAAGCCCGCCTCATACATGGCAGCCGCTTGCTCATCCGTAAACAGCTCCGCTTTGATAAAGCCGCGCAGACGGAATTCGACGCCCAGTTTCTGTTGGGTGTCGGCAATAAGATGCATCAACGAAACAAGCTTGGGGTTTACGTTCAATTCGTCGTCGTAGAGCATGAATCCCGTCACGCCGTAGCTCTCGTAGAGATGGACCATTTCTTTGATGATATTGTCGGACGAGCGAGTGCGAACTCGGCGGAGAAATGGGCTCATTCGTCCCCCACAAAATCCGCAACCGAACGGACATCCGAGTTGGGCAATCATGGATAAGGCTCTGGTGCCGTCAATGCTGTAGCGATAGGTTGAGACATCGATCAAGTGTCGCGCTGGAAACGGGAGGTCTTCAAGCGCGGTCTCTGTGAGAAAGAAGTTCGACTTGGGGTCGTCTCCATCGACCAGCGTGGAAGTGTTCTCCTGTAATGCAGCAAAGATAGCTGCCTCTCCATCGCCCGTCACGAGGACATCAAACATGCCGGTCAATTGCTTCATTGATCTCGATGCGCGGCCGAGGACGCTGCGCTTGCGCTCATGTTTGGCGGCGGCGCAGACCAACGTCACGTGCGGGCCTCCGAGAATGATGCGCGCAGATGGCCGTATGCGCCGGATCGTTTCTTGAATCTGAGTGGCCGCAGGCATCTGAGGCGTCGTGGCTGTGATTCCGAAACATTGAGTCGGACTCTGGTGGAGATGAGTGGCGAGCGCTTCGGGATAGTTTTTAACCCCGGATAGATCCAGCAGTTCGACACCGATACCCTCCTGCTCCAGCACCGCCGCCACTTTCAGGATGCCCAGAGACATGAAGACCCGCTCATCGAGCAGGAAAAGCGACGGGGGAATGATAAGACAGATATGGGTGATCATCATCGCCTCCCGCGCTAGGCCGCCATTTTTGACGTTGCCGTCGTCTGTCGGGCGTTCATCGGCAAGAAGCGCCATGTGATGATCGTCCATAAAATAACGACACCGTGTCGCCAGGTTATTTTTTTGCCCTGACCATATGTTCGGGGGCTGTATCGAATGGGCACTTCTTCAATGCGGACACCTTTACGGATCAGTTTACAGATCAACTCGTTGTCGAACTCGAACCCTTTGGCACGAACTGGCGTATCAAGAAGAGTGGAGCGAAAGAAGGCCTTGTAACAGCCCTCATAGTCAGTAAATGATTTTCCATATAGGGTATTGGTGACCCATAGAATCAGCAGATTGCCGATGTAATGATTCAAGTAAGGTGATTTTCTTTTTCCCCAAAAGACAGGATGTTGATGCAGAAATCGTGACCCCATAACAGCATCACAGTCTCCATTCAGCAGGGGGGTGATGACCGCCAGATAGTCTTCGGGTGTGTATTCCAAGTCAGCATCCTGAAAGATCACAATGTCGCCTGACGCCGCTCTTATGCCGCTGGTCAGGGCGGCTCCTTTCCCGCCATTCACTGAATGTCGAAGGAGGTGTATCCCGTGCATGTTCTTGAGAATATTATGGGTGTCGTCACGTGATGCGTCATCGACGACGATGATCTCTTTTGCAATGGCACCAAGGTTAACGGCTTGAACACGGCGGATTACGGCTTCAATCGTCGCTTGTTCGTTATAGGCAGGAATAATAATCGAGAGTTTCATTGAAATCAGGGTCCCTATTGGCGGTTGAATCCCCGTATCGTGTAAACATCTCGTGCAGAGGGCGAGTTGTCAATTGAACTTGATATTCGGGCGACTAGTGAAACTCAAAGGGGCGGTTAGGAACGTGTTCGGCGTTGGGCCTGGCCTAACAACTCGGCTCGTGGGTCAGGATGGTGGAACGTTCTGAGTTTCTCATACAGCATGCGCTCCTCGTCGGTCGATGAGGGAGGCATCACAATCTGGATTGTGAGGAAAAGGTCCCCGTGACCGCCGGTTGCAGCGGGCAGGCCCTTGCCCTTCAGACGAAGCTTACCGTCGGCCTTGCTTCCCGGCGGAACTTTTACCCGGACCGGCTCCGTCAGTGTCGGGGCCATCACCTCGGCACCCAAGGCGGCCTCCCAGGGGAAGACAGGGAGGGACACGTGAATATCGCTCCCCTGTCGGCGGAAGACGTGGTTCGGCGTGATGGCCACACGCAAATAGAGGTCGCCGCGCTTTCCACCGTTGATGCCAGGCTGGCCTTTCCCACCCACGCGCACCCTGGTTCCGTCGAGCACGCCCGCCGGAATTCTGACTTCGATCGTCGTGGGTTCCATGCCGGCGCCCGATCCATGACAGACCTGACAGGGTCGTCCCCTGAGCGATCCGCTGCCACGGCAAGCCCTGCAGGCTATCGGTTCCATGAGGGAAATTCGTTTCGTTACGCCGGACAGCACTTCCTGCAACGTCAGCGCAACGTCGGTTTCCATATCCTCGCCTTGCGCGGCAAATCCTCGCGGACCGCCGCCTTGTCCACCCCCGCCGAAGAGATTCTCAAAGATGTCTGAAAAATCGCCTGTGCCAAATCCGGTGCCAGGCCTGCCGCCTCCGAATCCGCCTCCGCTCTGCTGGCGTGCCTTCTCAAATGCCTCGGCCTGTTCCCATTGTGCGCCATATTGGTCGTACTTCTTCCGCTTGTCTGGATCGGACAGCACCTCATGCGCTTCATTCAGTTCTTTGAACTTCCGTTCCATCTCTGATTTTTTTGCGCCGCCATGGAGGTCGGGATGGTACTGGCGGGCAAGCCGTCGGTAGGCTTTCTTAATGTCGTCGGCAGTGGCCCCCCGTGATAGGCCGAGCATCTGGTAATAGTCGCGTGAGGAAGATGCCATGCGTGTACCTGTGAGAGGTCAGTGGGGGGCTGCGCTTTTCGCCCGTGCCATAAGCTTACAGTAGGAGCAACTCTCCGCGGTCGTGGGCTGGCCGCATGATGCGCAAGGGTGGAGCATCGCCCGGTCTTTCTCTGTCATCGTGGTTGGAACGGGCGCGGAGCCCTGTCTGCGCTGCTTCTCCAGAAACCCCCAGTAAAAATATTGCTTCGTGCCGGGGGATTCGGTCTCCAGCCGGTTCAGCACGTCCTTATACAAGAGTGTGCGAGCTCCTTGGGCCATGGGACATTCGTCCACAATGTAATCGATTTGATTCAAGACACAATAGGCCGCCAACTCGCGTTCCGTCAATCGATAGAGCGGTTTCACCTTCTTGGCAAAACCTTCCACGGAGGCGGGGAGACTTGGGCCCTGCTTATCCAGATATTCCTCTTGCCAATGCAACACGTTGCCGAGGAGCCGAGCCGCTTCATCGTCGAGATTGTGGCCGGTGGCCATCACATCGTATTCTTTCTCGATTGCCGCACGATTGAATTGGTAGCGTTTGATCGTCCCGCAGGTCGAACAGGTCGGGCGATGGACTAGTTGGGCCAGTTCTTTGATACCGGCCCCGGCTTCCTGCTCAACCGTATGGGTGTGCAACATAGCGCCCCGCGGCGCGGCAGTGCTCTCCGCATAGCGGCGGACTTTGTCGTACGATCGCTCCGAATACCCGGCGATACCCAAGTTCACATACAACGCGTCTACGCGGTAGCCGAGGGTGAGGAGGATGTGCCAGAGCGCCAGACTGTCCTTGCCGCCGGAGACGGCCACGAGAATACGATCGCCTATGCCAAACATGTCTTGAGACTTGATTGCCTTGGCGACTTGATCATGGATGAAGTGATTGAAACAGACTTTGCAAAACGCGGCATTGTGCCGAGGCAACTTCATCACAGCTTTGGTTTTACATTTCGTGCAATTCATAATGCGAAGGATCATACGATCAGCTTGTGGTGAATGCAAATGTCGATGCGATGGGAGACTTGCACGAGAACGCACTCGGTTCACGCAGCGGGTAAGTCAGTTATCCAATGAAGCCAACGCAGAAATCTGATATTATGATTTCCTGTAATTCGCTCGAACCAACGATTCAGATGGCGGTGAGAGCAATCTGCGAGTTTACATAATCTATCTTATCAGACTATGAGTCTTGAGTTATTTGGACGCATTCACAAGGAACTGTCGATCGCCGGCGGTGCACTCTATGAAGTGATCCTTTCCATTTCTGAGCGTGTGAATCGCAAGACGCAGATTGTTCGACTCCACTGGCACGCGTCAGGCCTCCTTCAACAGATCGATCGGGTCACTGTCGAGGTTGGCCACCAGGTAGCAGATCACGTCGCTCGTGCCATCCCGATTCAGGGGCAACACGATTCAGTGCTGGATACGGCACTCTCCCATGCCGTGGCACGCATCCATGAGTTGAAGCAATCGCTGACGCTGTTTGATGGACAAATTCGAGAACTTAAACTTGAAGCGATCCATGAAGAATTACTCAAGCTCCAGCAAGACTTAGCCGTTCGGTCTGCTAGAATTGAGCGGCTCACGATTGCCAGGCATGCCGCAGCAGTTGGTCAAACTCTCAGCCTCATGCCTCAATCTTCCTCGGTTCACATCGCATCAGTCTTGCGAGGGCCGTTTCTGCTCGCGCCGTCCGATGGCCTGACCTTCCGGGCAGACGACATCGTGGTACTAATTGGACTAGAATCCGAGCTAGATCGACTGGCGACCTGGTTTACCAGCCAACGCCCACTCAATACGACGACGACAAAATCTGCGTAAACTGAGGGCGGAGTAACGAAAATCCGCGACAATCCCGGTATCATCTCATGAGACAATCTGGTCATACGCTGCGGCAACACGTTATGGCGTCCACTATCCTGTTGCTTCCTGCATTGTTGTTTCCGGCGACTGCTTCGACAGAACAGAGTACTAGCGTCATTCGCGCAGAGCCACCCGGCATTCGTCTCCTGGAAGAAATTCAAGCTGTCATTACCAACCTGGCAGAGCAGGCCAAGCCGTCGGTCGTGAATCTGTTTCCTCTTCCGAGTGCGGGCCGGTCGCGCGAAGGGCCCGGGGAGCGCGTGCCCAATGCCTCAGGGTCAGGCTCCGGCCTGATTGTCGGCAGCGACGGATATATCGTCACGAATAACCACGTGATTGGTGATGCAACTGAGATCGAAGTCCGGCTCTCCGATAAGACTAAATTGATCGCGAATGTGGTCGGCAAGGATCCAGACACTGACCTTGCCCTCCTCAAGGTGACGGCAGGCCGGCCACTGCCTAGCGCGCGGTTCGGCGATTCCACCGCCGTGAAAGTCGGGCAATGGGTCCTCGCAGTGGGAAATCCCTTTGGGTTGGACCGCACAGTGACGCTCGGTGTCGTGAGCGGCATCGGGCGCGAAAATATCAACCTGTCTCGTTATGAAAACTTCATTCAGACCGATGCCTCGATCAATCCCGGAAATTCTGGAGGCCCGCTCTTCAATCTCCACGGAGAAGTAATTGGCATCAATACGGCAATCATCAACTTTGCCCAAGGTATCGGTTTTGCCATTCCGTCAAACATGGCCAAACAGGTGATCGAGCAGTTGATGGCAAACGGCAAAGTGGTACGGGGATGGTTGGGTGTCGGCATTCAGCCGTTGACGCCCGAGTTGGCCAAGAAATTCGGCGTCATCGATAGTGACGGCGTCTTGGTGAACGAAGTCTTCGAGAAAGACCCAGCTGCAACGGCGGGCATCAAACCGGGCGACATTATCGTCACAATCGACGGGAATATAGTTGATTCGCCGAATAAATTGTCCAGACTGATCGGCGCGCTGTCCCCCGGCGCCACCGCACGCATTGAAGTCGTCCGAGACCGCAACCGCCTCATGCTGAACGTTCCATTGATCGAGCGACGTGATGCGGCAATTGTCGCATCGATCCCGCAAGCCAAAACGGAGCTGAAGCTCGGCCTCGATGTGCAGGATCTGACCGCTGGGCTGGCGGACAAATTCAACCTACGCGAGTCGAACGGTGTGCTGATCACGAAGGTCGAACCTGGAAGTCTGGCCCAGGCCGAAGGCCTTAGGGAAGGCGACCTCATCAAGGAAGTCAACCGTGTGGAAGTCACCTCCGTTGGCGAATTTACCTCGGCGATTTCGCGAGTCCGTCGAGGGGATACGGTGTTACTCCGGGTGCTGCGCGAGAACCGGGCTTTCTACGTTGTGCTCAAATCTGCTGAGTAGTCGGTTCTTTGTCCCTCGACGTTGCTCGGAACAGTGAGCCTGTCGAATCGACCCGTAAAACGTATCTCGTGAAGCGTGAAGCCCGCTTCGCCCCCCCCTGACGATACGGAGAGTGGATTCCTCTCATCTTTCTTTGCGAGATGCGCTGCACGAGCGACGAGCAACGAATTCCCCTCAGTGCGCTGCCACGGCATGTGGTTCCACCTTGTGCTGCTCGATGATCTTGGCCGTCAGCTCGCGCGGCACTTCATCGTAACGGGCAAACTCCATCACGTAGCTCCCCCGCCCGCCTGTCATGCTGTTCAGAACCGGCGCATACTTCAGCAATTCGGCAAGCGGCACCAGCGCGGTGATCTGCTCGGCATGATCGTTCGCGCTTACCGAGACGATGCGGCCTCGCCGCGCATTCAGATCGCCCATCACCGCGCCGACAGTGTCCGTCGGAGCCTCGATCTCAACCGTCATCATCGGTTCCAGCAAGACGGGATGCGCGGTTGCCATCGCTTTTTTGAAGGCCATCGATCCTGCGATCTTAAACGACATTTCTGACGAGTCCACAACATGGTAGGAGCCGTCGTACACGGTGACTCGGATATCAACGACGGGAAATCCGCCCAGCATCCCTTCATGCATCGCCTCGCGCACGCCTTTTTCCACGGCGGGAATGAAGTTTCGGGGAATCGCTCCGCCGACGACACGCTGCTCGAACGTGAACCCGTTGCCGCGCGGCATCGGCGCCACTTCCAGCCAGCAGTCCCCGTATTGCCCATGGCCACCCGTCTGTTTCTTGTATTTGCCCTGTGCGCGCGCGGTGGCCTGCACGGTTTCGTGATAGGGGATCTTCGGCGTATGCAGGGTAACGTCGGCCCCGAATTTCCGGTGGAGTTTCTCCAGTGCCAGCTCGATATGGAGCTGGCCAAGACCACTGAGCACCATCTCTTTCGTCTCCGCATTGCGGGAAAATTCAAGCGTTGGGTCTTCTTCGATCAGCGTATGCAGGCCAAGACTGACTTTATCGATTTCCGCCTTCGACTTGGCCTCGATGCCAAACGACAGGACCGGCCGAGGAAGCCCGATCGCCGGATAGCAAATCGGGTCCTTTTCATCACACAGCGTATCACCTGTGTGGGCGTTGTGTACCTTTCCGATCGCCACGATCTCTCCCGCTGACGCCGACGCTACCGCGGTATGCCGTTTTCCGATGAGGGTATAGAAATGTCCCAGCTTCTCGCGCGCCTGTTTCGACGCATTCCACACGAAAGAATCAGCATGGACAGTGCCTGATAGGAGACGGCAATACGACAGCCGTCCCACAAACGGGTCGATCAGCGTTTTAAACACATAAGCTGAAAACGGCTCCTGCGCGCTCCCCTTTCGTTCGCATGGCTGACCCGTATTAGGTCTCACACCTTGTGAAGGATGCGCGGCGCAGCGTTCGCCTGGTGACGGTAACAAGGCGGCCATCGCGTTTAGCAGCGGCCACACACCCATGTTGCGCACTGCGGAACCGGCGTACAGAGGAAACACCTGCCTGGCCAGGATGCCGGAGCGAAGTCCAGAGAAGAGCGCATCATGAGTCAGATCGCCTTGAGCGACATAGGCGTCAAGAAGGGTATCCTCGGTTTCCGCCACGGTTTCGATGAGCTTCGTGCGCGCCTCCTTCATGGCCGATTCTAGATGAGCCGGCACCGGCAGCATCTCCACCTTGGCGGCAGACGGCCCAGACCGTACGAACCGCTCCTGAAGGATGTCGATCATTCCCTCCACCTTGTCGCCGAGACGGACCGGCACCACCATGGGAATCGGCGTACAGTTGAGTTGTGTGCGGCAGATCTCCAACGCGCGTTCAATCGAGGCGCCGTCTCGATCCAAGCCATTTACAAAAAACAGGCAGGGCAGACCGAGTTCTCCAATCCGTGACCACAGACGAGACAACTCGGTCCGAACTCCGGTCTGTCCGTCCAGCACAATGAGTGCGGCATCGACGGCCCGCAGCGCTGAGAGGGGTTCGCCGAGAAGGCTGAGCGCGCCGGGAGGATCAAGGAGCGAGATGGCAGTCTGATTCCAGGAGAACTGAAGCATGCTGGTACTGACGGAACTGCGATGGTGCAATTCTTCCGGCTCAAAGTCCGACAGGGTCGTGCCCTGTGCGACGGAACCGAGGATGGGAACGGCGCCGGCAGCGAAGAGGATCGCCTCGCACAGGGATGTCTTGCCTGCGCCGACGTTGGACACAATTGCGACATTTCTGATGGGCCCCACACAGGTGTTTCCCATGGCCTGCCCTCCTTATTGAATGGACGACGGTTTAGCGCATTCATTTCCTCCAGTAGTCAGTCCCTGCTACTTTGCCCTTTGAGCCAGCCCTGATCGGCAAAACTCACGTACCGGCCGTCGCCGATAATCACATGATCCAGCACGGGGATGCCCAGTAATCGGCCGGCCTCCGCCAATCGGTCCGTCAGGTGTCGATCTTCCAGGCTTGGCGTCGGATCACCGCTGGGGTGGTTGTGCAAAAAGATCACGGCGGCGGCGGATTCACGAACCGCAGTTGCAAACACCTCTCGTGGGTGCACGAGGCTGAGCGTCAACGTTCCTTCGGACACGGTGGTTTCTTTGACGACGGTGTTCTTGGCATCGAGTAGCACGACCTTGAAAAGCTCCTGCTTGCGATCACGCAGGATGGGGTGAAAATGCTTGAAGAGATCGGCGCTCGATGAGATGCGTGTGCCGGTCGAAAGCGGGACCGCCAGCGACCGGCGTCCTAATTCCACTGCGGCTTTCAGCTGGGCTGCTTTCGCAGGTCCGATGCCTTGAATCGCACAAAGTTCTTCGACACCACACATGGCCAATCCACCGATACCGCCGACTCGGCTAAGCAGTTCGATCGCAACTTGTACGGCGGAAGAATCACGCCTGCCGGTTCTCAAGAGAATGGCCAGCAGCTGCGCATCCGACAGGGCATCAGGGCCCTTCGCAAGCAGCCGCTCACGTGGACGTTCGGTCTCAGGCCAATACGTAATTCCCTTAGCCTTCCCCTTGCCCGTCATCCCCACCCTCTTCAACGCACAAAAAATGACACCACGGACGTTTTTGTGCAAGACAACCAGATCATTTTAACCCTTGTGTGAACTACGTAATCCATAACTCATTGAAATATTAAGATGCGACAAATTGGTGCATCTTTTGCTACGTACACCAATAGTTGTGAACATAGCCACCTGGGAGGAAGTGATGGAATGTCCGAAGTGCAAAGGCATGATGATGTTAGAGCGGTTCTCCGATTTTTTTCTTATTTTCTACGCATGGAAGTGTATCAACTGCGGCGCGATCATTGATCGCACCATCTCCAACAATCGCAGAAAGAGCTTGGCGGCACGCGTTCCTCAGCCCGTCTCGACTCGGTAACTGCGTCGGTCAAAACTCGAACCCGATCCGCGCTGAGGCTTCTTGGTACAAGTCAGACGGATCGGGACACGACCGCACGAGATTTTATCCGTCGCGCATTATAGTCTTCTTGCAATGCGACCGTCAAAATGACACGGCGAAGGTGACCAGCCGATTCATTTATCCATCCACACTCACGCTGCATCTCTTCCAAGAAATTCTCCTTTGACTCATGGTCGGGACTCCTGCACGCCACTGTTCTTGACCCCTTCAAAAACGCTATGTTAGAGTCTCGTGGGTTGGAGGAACCCTTCGTCATTTGTTATGCGCGTCATTGCAGGAACCCATCGAGGCCGGCGCCTTCGCGTGCCGCAGGGATCGCTGGTTCGTCCAACTTCAGACCGAGTTCGAGAGGCATTGTTCTCGATTCTTGGGAACCGCATTCCTAATAGCCGAGTGTTGGATCTCTATGCAGGGACCGGGGCCATCGGGGTCGAAGCCATAAGTCGAGGCGCCACCCACGTCACCTGCGTCGAATCGAGCGCTGAGGCACTGAAGCTCTTGCGTCAGAACATCCTGGATTGTGGAATAGCCCATCACATCACCGTGTACGCTCATACCGTCAAACAATTTCTCAACCGACCTGAGCAGTGGGAAGGCCCCTATGATATTGTATTTGCCGATCCCCCCTACGCCATCGCACAGGAACTGGAATCGTTGTTGACTCAGCCCGTAACCGAGCGCCTGTTTGCCGCTGACTCCTGGCTCATCGTCGAACATGCGGAGAAGACGACCCTCCCCGTCTGTCTGGGCTCCACCGCCTATGTGCGCCGCTATCGCTATGGCGACACCGCCCTCTCCCTGTATTCTTATTCCGGCGCGGCATCCCGATGAAAATAGGCGTCTACCCTGGAACATTCGATCCCGTCACCCATGGGCATACCGATATCATCACGCGAAGCCTGCGCGTCTTCGACAAAGTCGTAGTCGCGGTCGCTCCTAATCCGTCCAAGCATCCGCTCTTCAATCTTGCCGAGCGGCTTGATATGGTACAACTGGTCATGAAAGACATCGGCCAGGTGGAAGTCACAACGTTCGATGGGCTCTTGGTCGACTATGTAGAGCGCGCTGGTGCGCACGCCATTATCCGTGGCCTGCGGGCGATTTCTGACTTTGAACACGAATTCCAAATGGCCCTCATCAATCGTAAATTGGCCAGGAACGTAGAAACCGTCTTCCTGATGCCGAGCGAGGAGTATTCGTACTTGTCTTCCACGATCATTAAAGATGTGGCACACCATGGCGGCAACTTGTCTGAATTTCTTCATCCGGAAGTGGCGCACCGCCTCCACGAGCGGATTCGGAGTCTCAAATCATGAAACTTGCCGCACGTGTCGGACGCATTACACCGTCCCCGACATTGGCTATGACCGCGACGGCCAAAGCCATGGCGGCGCAAGGACTTGATGTCGTCGACTTCTCGTCGGGCGAGCCGGATTTTGATACTCCCGAGCCGGTCAAAGCCGCTGCGGAAGCGGCCATTCGGGACGGTTTTACAAAGTACACACCGTCGTCTGGCATCGATGAACTGCGCCAAGCTATCATCGACAAGTTGCAGCATGAACATGGGCTGCGGTACGAGAAGCCGCAGATCTTAGTCTCGTGCGGCGCCAAGCACTCGCTCTACAACCTGGCTGAAGCATTCCTTGAAGCCGGCGACGAGATCATCATCCCGACCCCCTACTGGGTCTCCTATGCCGACCAGGCGCTGTTGAACGATGCGACACCGGTGCTCCTGCCCACGAGTGAATCCAGTGGGTATGCAATCAATGCGGACGATCTGCGTCGATTGGTCACGCCACGGACCAAGGCGATCATCGTCAATAGTCCCTGTAATCCGACCGGCGCCACGTATGATCGGAAGACACTCCAAGCGATCGCCGACATCGCAGTCCGGCATAAGTTGCTCATCATTTCCGATGAGATCTACGAAAAAATCCTCTACGACGGAGCGACGCACATGAGTATCGCCACGCTCAGTCCTGAAGTGGCGGCGCAGACGGTGATTATAAACGGCGTCTCGAAAGCCTATGCAATGACAGGCTGGCGGATCGGCTATGCGGCGGGGCCCAAGGACTTGCTGACGGCAATGGCCAACATTCAAAGCCAGAGCACCTCGAATCCCTGCTCAATTTCCCAGAAAGCCGCCGTTGCAGCCTTGAAGCTCGGCGGACCGTTCACGGAGAAAATGGTCGCGGAATTCGACCGCCGGAGAAAAGTGATGGTGGACCGATTGAATAGAATACCGGGGGTGGCCTGCCGCATGCCGACCGGCGCGTTCTATGCTTTTCCGAACATCAGCGGGATTTTGGGGCGGCGTGGCCCGGCAGGCCCGATACGCTCGCCGCACGAGCTGGCGCAATACTTATTGAAAGATATCCATGTTGCCGTCGTTCCTGGAGAGCCATTTGGAAGTCAAGAGCACATTCGGCTCTCCTATGCGACCAGCATGCAATCGATTGAGCGAGGATTAGATCGCATGGCTGCTGCGATCGGCAATTTCGTTGCGTGAGTGATGGTCCTGTTGACGAGAGCCTACTAGCCCCCATAGGCGTGGCAAGACGAGTAAGGAAGGAGTTCCTGTGCCGATCTACGAATATCTTTGTCAGGACTGCTCGTACCGGTTCGAATTGAAACAGAGCATCAAAGACGATGCTGTCGCCGCTTGTACCAAATGCGGGAAATCCGTCAGCCGTCTCATTTCCGCCCCTGCGATCATGTTCAAGGGGAGCGGGTGGTATGTCACGGACTATTCCGACAAGATGAAGCCCCCCACGGGCGCCTCGCCGGACTCAACGACCAGCGAGAAGAAAGAGCCATCCACAACACCTGAGAAGGCGGCGCCGGCCTCCTCGGCGCCGGCCGCGACGACTCCTTCGACACCGCCATCGACGTCCGGCGGCTCCTCGTCATCGGGAGCATCGTCAGGTTCGAACTGACAGAGCTTCGCTAACGTTTGGGGGCGGCCTTTTTCTTGACCGGCTGCTTGGCCGTAGATTTCGTCGCCGGCTTGGCCGATGCTTTGGCAGGGGCGACCGCTTTCCCCACTTTGGCGCGTAGGGCAGTGACCTGATGTTGCAAACCGGTAATGATCTCCGTTTTTTCTCGATTCACCCGGCTCAACTCATCGAACTGTGCTTGCAAGTCCCGCCGATCATTTGACAGATCATTGACCTGCACTTGGAGCTGCGCCTTCTCTGTTGCCAAGGTCTGGGTTTCCGATCGAAGTTGCTCGATTTGCGCTTGCAGCGCAGGGGGCCAATAGTCGCATCCCGTCATACTTACCAAACAGCCAAACCCAAGCGCTACGCCGACTAATCGCATTGCCGGCTTCCTTGCCACGATCATCATCTCCGCTCCTCCTTGTATCGAATCACCCACACCACGTCCCGGACTGCTGTTGCGATGCCTGCACGATCTTCCTACCCCTCATATCAATGAGATCCCTTCTGTCTGTAACACGTTGCTCAGCATCTGTCGAGTGACAGCGCCTTCGCGGATCACGCGCACGGTCTTGCGCGCATCGATGACGGTCGATGGGGGGCCGCCAGGGGTTGGTCCTGCGTCAATGATGAGGGCGATGTCTTGCCCTAGACTCTCCTGTATTCGGCTTGCGTCTTGTG
>Ga0210334_10489229_pt1 | contig 16327 bp, 10 predicted proteins | sample S306metaT_FD_164440 | JGI IMG/M metagenome (GOLD analysis project Ga0210334, IMG submission 164440) | Metatranscriptome of estuarine sediment microbial communities from the Columbia River estuary, Oregon, United States - S.306 (Metagenome... | ecosystem: Environmental > Aquatic > Marine >... | reverse complement strand
TCGGGCAGTAGTGGCGGACCGCACCTTCGTCGCGAACCACCGCAGTCCCACAGACGGGACAGGCGGCCGGCATCTCGAATTCGCGCTCGGCGCCGGTCCGTCTCTCCGGGATGGACCCGACGACCTCGGGGATGACGTCACCGGCCTTCTGGAGCACGACATGGTCGCCGATCCGGAGGTCCTTGCGGCGAACCTCGTCGAGGTTGTGGAGGGTTGCGCGGGCGACCGTAGAGCCGGCGACCTGCGTCGGTCGCAGGTGGGCGACCGGCGTAAGGGTCCCCGTCCGCCCGACATACGGGACGATGTCCTCGAGGACCGTCTCGACCTGCTCTGGTGGGAATTTGAAGGCGATCGCCCAGCGGGGCGCGCGGGCGACCATCCCGAGTCGCGACTGGAGGTCGAAGCGGTCGACCTTGACGACGACCCCGTCGGTTTCGTAGGGAAGCGCGTGGCGGGCCTCGCGCCAGCGCTCGGTGAAGGCGATGACGGCCTCGATGTCGAGGCCGTCATCGCGCTCCGGGTTGACCGGGAAGCCGAGCGCGGCGAGGCGGTCCAGGGCCGCCGATTGGCGGTCGACGACGTTCGCGGCTCGACCGGCGCCCGCCGCGCGCCCGTCGCTCGAGGGGGGTTCCACCGCGGTCTGGTCGCCGAACAGGGTCGCCTGCTCGCCCTCCCGGCCCTCGAGCAGCTGGTACAGCCAGGCCGACAGCAGGCGGCTGGCTGTCACCTGGGGGTCCTTCTGGCGCAGCGATCCAGCGCCGCTGTTGCGGGGGTTGGCGTACTGCGGGAGCCCGGCCGCCTCGCGCTCGGCGTTGATGCGGGCGAACTCGGCCTTGGGCATGAACACCTCGCCGCGCGCCTCGAGCGAGGCGGGCTCCGCCAGCCGCGCCGGGATCACCCGGATCGTCCGCAGGTTGGCGGTCACGTCCTCGCCGGTCGTGCCGTCGCCGCGGGTCGCGCCCTTGACGAACCGCCCGTCCTCGTAGCGCAGCGCGATGGCGAGGCCGTCGATCTTCAGCTCGGCAATGTAGGTCAGACCCTCGGCCGGCTCGGGCGGGGCCGGCAGGCCGAGGCCCTTCCGCACGCGCGCGTCGAAGGCGCGCAACTCGTCGTGGCTGAAGGCGTTCGAGAGGGACAGCATCGGCCGCGAGTGGCGGACCTCGGCGAACTGACCGGTCGGCGCGCCACCGACGCGTTGGGTCGGTGACTCGGGTGTGCGCAGCTCGGGGAAGGCAGACTCGAGCGCGACGAGCTCGCGGAACAGGGCGTCGTACTCGGCATCGGAAAGCTCGGGCGCATCCTCGATGTAGTAGAGGCGGTTCGCGCGCTCCACGGTCGCCGCCAGCTCGGCGTGACGCGCCGCTGCGGCCTCCTGGCTCAGCGCGGCGGCCGCCTCGGCGAGGGCGCGATCGACGGGCAGGTCGGATGTCATCGCGACGAGGATACGGGCCGATTGGGCACACCGTCCCCGTAAGCGCTCCGACCCTGACGACCGAGCGCCTGTCCCTGCGGCCGTGGCATGAGGCCAACCGCAAGCCGTTCGCGCGCCTGAACGCCAACCCCTGGGTGACGGAACGCCTCCCGACGACGCTCGGCCGCGCCGAGAGCGATGTCAAGACCGCCGCTCAGGCGAGGTGATCGCGGCTGACGTCGGAGATCGAGGGCGTCCCCAGGAGCGCCATCCCGAGTTCGAGCTCCTCGCCCAGGATCGCCAGGGCCCGGGCAACGCCCGCTTCGGCGCCTGCCGCGAGGGCCCACAGGATGGGTCGCCCGACGAGCACGGCATCGGCGCCCAGGGCGAGCGCAGCGAGGACGTCGAGACCGCGGCGGATCCCGCCATCGACCCAGATCGGCAGCCGTCCTTCGACGGCGTCCACGATCTCCTCCAGCACGTCGGCGGTCGCTTGCACCCGGTCGAGCTGGCGGGCGCCGTGGTTGGACACGACGATCGCTTCAACGCCGTGGGCCACCGCCAGTCGCGCATCCTCGGCGGTCATGATCCCTTTGAGCACGATGGGCAGACCGCACCACTCGCGCACGGTCGCGATGTCCGCCCAGGTCAGGCCGAGGTGTTGCTGGTGGCCGAGTGCTTCGTAGCCGGTCTCCGCGTCGTCGCGGCCGGGATGGCCGCCCGGGAAGTTGCCGAGCGGCACGTCGAGCTCGAAGCCGTTGCGGCGATCGCGCTCGCGGTAGCCGATGACGGGCAGGTCGACGGTCAGGAGGAGCGCCCGGTACCCGGCCGAGGCGGCACGCTGGCAAAGCTCCTGGGTGAACTCGCGGTCGCGATGCTTGTAGAGCTGGAACCAGCGCTCGCCGTCGGGGACCGCCTCAGCAACCTCCTCGATCGAGCGCGAGGAGACCGTCGAGAGCGTGAAGGGCACGCCGGCCGCCGCCGCGGCCTGCGCTGTCGCCAGCTCCGCGTCCGGGTGCGCGAGGCCGTGGGCGGCCATCGGCGCGATCGCCAGGGGCATCGACGCGTGCCGCCCCAGGATCGTCGTGCTGAGGTCGACCGTCGAGACGTCCACCAGCACCCTCGGCCGGAACCGACGTCGTTCCCAGGCCTCGACGTTCTCGCGCAGCGAGCTCTCGTCCCAGGCGCCACCCGCGACGTAGGCGAACGCGGCTGCCTCCATCCGCTCGCGGGCAAGCGGCTCGAACTCCGCGACCGAGACGATGCCATCGAGATCGACCGGCCCTGCCGCCGTCATCGATCAGCCCACCAGATCCAGGTTCGCGAGGCTCGCGAGCATCGTCTTGCGTCCGACCGAGGCATCGCGGAAGGCGATCGTGACCTCCTCGTCGTCGCGGGTCAGCTTGCTGGTCACGACGATGCCATCGCCGAAGCGGGCATGACGGACCCGGTCGCCGTCCCGGTAGCGGCGCTCGCCGGGCACGATCGGGCGGGGCGGCACGGCCGCTCGGGTGGCTCCATTGCCGATGCCCACGCCCCGGACGGCACCGTCGGCCTCGTCCACCCCGCCGGCCTCGTCGGCTTCGTCATCGACGCGCTCACCCGGCAGCTCCCCGCTCCGAGCACCGGCTGCGAACGCCTCTCGTCGCGCCTGGAGGTCGCGGGTCGGCCGGAAGCCCTCGCCGGCGGCGGGGGCGCCGGGTCGGCCGCTCCCCTGCCGGTACGCTCCCCCACCCGGCCGCACGGGTGTCCCGAAGCGCGACGTCCGCCGAGCGCCGAAGACCATGTCGAGGTCGAGGTCGTCGCCCACGTCGAGCTCGCGCGCCAGCTGCGGTCCGACCATCAGGTCGCCCGGGATCTCCAACAGGAAGCGCGACGGCACGCTGGCCTGGCCCATCCCCCAGGTCGCTCGTCGCCAGGCATGCGAGAGGAACAGCCGCCGCTTCGCCCGGGTGATGCCGACGTAGGCGAGCCGGCGCTCCTCCTCGAGCTCCTTCTCGTCGTCGAGCGCCCGACTGTGGGGGAACAGCCCTTCCTCGAGCCCGGCGATGAAGACGACCGGGAACTCGAGGCCTTTCGCAGCGTGCAGGGTGATAAGGGTCACCGCGTCGGCGCCGCCCTCGTAGGCATCCTGGTCGGCCACCAGCGCCGTCTCCTCGAGAAACCGGTCCACGGCGTCCTCGGGCGAGAGGTCGTCGTAGCGGGTGGTCACGGAGCGCAGCTCGAGCAGGTTCGCCCAGCGCTCTTCGCCGTCCTCCGAGCCGTCGGCGAGCATCGCCCGGTAGCCGGACGTCTCGAGCACGTCGTCGAGGAGCTCGGGCAGCGGCAGCACGCCGATCCTCGTCCGGAGCCGGGACACGAGGGCCACGAAGCCATCGAGGGCAGACCGCGCGCGCGCCCCAAGGGCATCGCTTTCGCCTCGAGCGGCCGCACCCAGCGCCGCCCAGCAGTCGCCGTCGCGGGTCGCCGTCATCGCCCGCAACGTCTCGATGGTCTTGTCGCCGATCGCCCGGGCCGGCACGTTGGCGATGCGCTCGAAGCTGACGATGTCGGTGTCCGAGCGCAGCACGCGCAGGTAGGCCAGCGCGTCCTTGACCTCGCGGCGCTGGTAGAAGCGGGTGCCGCCCACCAGCTGGTAGCGGATGCCGTAGCGGAGAAACGATTCCTCGATCGCCCTCGACTGGGCGTTCATCCGGTACATGACCGCGATGTCCTGGGCCCGGACGGTGCCCTCCTCGTCGTCGGCACGACGGGTCAGGAGTGAGCCCTTGCCGCCGACGAGGCCCTCGACCTGGCGGGCGATCCACTCCGCCTCCTCCTCTTCGTTGTAGGCCTCGAAGCGCTGGATCGGCCGGCCGCCCTCGTTCGTCGTCCAGAGCTTCTTGTCCGTGCGCGCTGCGTTGCGGCTGACGACGGCGTGGGCGGCATCGAGGATGAGCTGCGTGCTGCGGTAGTTCTGCTCGAGCTTGATGACCGCGGCCTTCGGCCAATCGCGCTCGAAGTCGAGGATGTTGCGGATGTCGGCGCCGCGCCACGAGTAGATCGACTGGTCGTCGTCGCCGACGACGCAGAGGTTGCCGTGCTTCGCGGCGAGGGCCTTGACCCACAGGTACTGCGGCCGGTTCGTGTCCTGGTACTCGTCGACGTGGAGGTACCGCCAGCGATCGTGGTAGCGCGCCAACACGCTCGGCGCCTCCTGGAAGAGGCGGACGGCTGAGAGGAGCAGATCGTCGAAATCGAGGGCGCCGGCCTGGCGCAGGCGCTCCTGGTAGCGGACGGCCAGCCGGGCGACGATCTTCTCGTGGTGGTTGAGGGCGTTCTCGGCCAGGAACGTCGCGTCGAGCATCTCGTTCTTGGCCCGGCTGATCGCCCCGAGCACGGCCGAGGGGCGGAACTCGCCGGTGGCCGGGAGGTCCTCCTCCTTGAGGATCTGCTTCATCAGCTGCTGCTGGTCGTCGGTGTCGTAGATCACGAAGCGGCGGTCGATCCCGATCGCCTCGCCGTCCCGGCGCAGCACCCGGGCGCAGATGGCATGGAAGGTGCCGGCCTGCACATCGCGGCCGGCCTCACCGACCAGGGCGATGATCCGCTCGCGCAGCTCGGCAGCCGCGCGGTTCGTGAACGTGACCGCCAGGATCTGCCACGGCCGGACGCCCTTGACCCCCACGAGCCATGCGACGCGGTGGGCGAGCACCCGCGTCTTGCCTGAGCCCGCGCCGGCGAGGATGAGCACCGGGCCGTCGGTCGTCTCGACCGCCCTCGCCTGCTCCGGGTTCAGATTGCGGACGATACGTTCCCCGAGCTCACGCGTGGCGGCGGCGCGTGCCTCGGGGCTCGGGCCGGGCGCAAGCGGGTCCTGGAGGGGCGGCGCCTCGGCCAGGAACTCCGGCTCTACCGGCACGGCCACCGCGTCGACGATGTGCGGCGCCTCGAACCAGTGGGTGTCCTCTTCCGGGGCGAGCTCGTCGGGCACGAGCTCGTCGGGCACCAGATCGTCGGCAGGGGGCTCGGGACGCTTGGCACGGGTGGGCACGCCGTGATTCTAGGGCGCCGCCGCCTACTCGGCCGGTATGCTCCCAGCGTGACGGATGACGCCTTCAAGCGAGAGCTCGCGACCGCCTGGGAGAGCGGCGCCCGGCACTATGACGAGGCGCCCCGCCACGGCATCCGCCACGATGACGAGTGGGTCGCCTGGCGCCGGCTGGTCGCCGCCATCCTGGGCGATCCATCCCACGCCGAGGTGCCCCGCCGCCGCGTCCTCGACGTCGGCACCGGCACCGGCGTGCTCGCCCTGCTCGCCGCCGAGCTCGGTCACGAGGTGGCCGGAGTCGATCTCTCGGAGGCGATGCTGGCCGAGGCTCAGCGGAAGGCGATGGGTGCCGGACTGGCGGTCGACTGGCGCGTGGCGGACGCAGAAGACCTCCCGGGCGACCTTGCCGGGTTCGACGCCGTCATCAGCCGTCACCTCATGTGGACCCTGCCGCATCCGGAGCGCGCGCTGGCTGGGTGGCGCGCCGTCGCCCGGCCCGGCGGCCTGGTGGCCGTGATCGACGGCGTCTACGCGCGGAAGCGGCGGCCGATGTCGTGGCTGGCCCGCGGCGCGGCGGCTGTCGTCGAGCGACGCCGACGCGGCGAGGATCATGATCACGGCTACTCGCCCGAGACATACGGCCTCCTGCCCCTTGCCCACCAGCACGACACGCGCGCCATCGAGGCGCTCCTGCGCGGCGCCGGCCTCGAGCAGGTCCGCACGCGTCCGCTGACCGAGGTGGACCGCGTCGAGCGGTCGCACCTCACGCCGATCGAGCGGCTGGCCGACACCTGGCGGCGCTATCTCGCTACCGGACGAGCGCCGTAGGACGCCTCGAAGGGTCGCTCGAGCAAGGCGTCGAGCGGCGCTCGACGCACGCCGCGGCGTGCGCCCCCGTGCTCAGCCGGGCGGCTGGCTGGGGATGTCCAGTCCTGGCACGCCGAACGATCCCTCCTCGATCTGGTCCTCCGGCGGCGCCTGGATGTCGACCGCCGCGTCCCAGCGCGACAGCGCGAGGGTCGCGCTCAAGTTGCCCGCGTCGCCAGAATCGACCGTGATCGTCAGCTGGGCCGGTCGCAGGTCGTTCTTGCGGACCCAGACATCGAGGGTCGCATCGGCGACGTCCGGAGCGAGCGAGGCGAGCGGTTCGGCATCACTTGGCACGAGCTTGATCTGGACGCGGTAGCAGTCCGTGTCGCCGCACCGCTCGTCGGGCAGCTTGACGGGCGGCGACCCCAGGTCCTCGAGCTGCGCCCGCAGCTCGCCGGCCGGGTCGGTCGCCGACGGAGACGCCGACCCTTCAGGCGACGACATGTCCGGGAGGAGACCGCCGGCATCGGAGCTGTCGAACTGCTGGTACTTGTCGCCGATCGGGCTGGCCTTCACGAACAGCGCCTCATCGACGAGGATGATCTCCCCGGTCGTGTTGAGCAGGGCCGGCAACGCGAAGGCGAGCTGGGCCGCTTGCCCTTCGATGTCGATGTCGCCCTCGAGCGTCGTGCCCCCGACGTCGAGAGTCCCCCCCGAACCTCCCGAGCCGCCCGGAACTCCGGGCAGCAATCCTCCGGCGAGGTCGAGCGGGAGCTCCCCATCGAGCGTCAGCTCGACGTGGACCGATTTCGCATCCTGGATCGACTCGACGCCCTTGACCAGGATCTCGATCGGGTCGTCGATGGCCGGGGCCGACGCACTGCCACAACCCGCGAGGGCGAAGCTGGCGACGGCGGTGGCGGCGAGCAAGGAGCTGGCGATGCGGCGCATGGGTCCTCCGGTTCGGCGGCGATGGAGCCGCTGGGAGCGTCAGGGTTCGGATGGCAGCCGTCAACCGGACGGTCGTCCCATGCTCTCTGTGGCGACCAGCCGCCGTCAAGAGCCGGTCGACCATGGTGCCGCCCGGGCATGGGTCACACGGGCGCGCTCTCAACTTGAGTTCGCCTCCCCGCTGGGCGGGTACCGCGAGGCCCGGGCCGTCCCCGGCCCGGGCCTCCTCGGATCGTATCGCCGGGCTGGACGTCAGTTACCGCAGGGCGCGACGTTCCGCCAGTTCAAGACCGCGTCGTTGACGACCTGTGTCCCGGTCGTGCCGTACGAGAGAGTCAGCTGGCGGTTGGCGATCTCGCCACAGGCGCCGTCCTTCTCGACGTGATCCCAGTCGCCGAGCGTGTACTTGTACTCGATCTGGACCGATTCCCGGCCCGTGAACGTGATCGTCCAGTGGGTGGAATCGACCCGCGTCAGGACCACCCCGCCCGGATCCCACTGCGGAAGGTTCCCGTCGAGACGATCGAGGAACCCGGCGATGTAGACGGAGCGGCCGGTCGCGTCGGTGGTGGCCGGGACGGCGACGTTGACCTCCAGGGTCACCGTGCGCAGAGCGGCCGTCGCCTCGACCGGCGTCGTCGGCGCGGATCGGTTGAACGACTGGTCCAGCGCCCGTACGCGGTAGTACCAGGTCTCGCTCTCCGACACGGCCGTGTCGGTGTACGTGGCGGCTGTGACCCGCGCCAGCAGATCGTAGGGACCGGCTGAGGTGTCCGAACGCAGCACCTCGTACCCGTACAGTGACGGGTCGCCCGGCACGTCATCCCACGCCAGCTCGATCCCGACCGGGGATGCCGCGACGACGTGCAGCCCGGTGGGCGTGACCGGTGCCGTCGAGTCGCCGCTCGCGTTGACGGTGAGCTTGCCGGGGTTGGGCGGCAGCGTCCCGCCGGCGATCGGACCGTTCAGGTCCGCGTACAGCCACTCGCGACCGTTCGTCGTCGAGTAGCGATACAGGTAGTCGAACGTGCCCACGGCCTCCGGCAGCAGGCTCGCCATGAACTCGTCGTTGTTGCCGGCGTCCACGTTGAACGCGGCGTCGACCCACGCCCATTCGGCGTTGCCATCCGGATTGGAGCCCTCCGGGCCGTAGCCCAGCTGGGCACGCAGGCCCGGGCTGGCTCCCGGCTGATTCGTGACGCCGTCGATCCAGACCTGGCCGTAGGCCGTGTCCGTGCGGTTGATCACGCTGATGGTGTGGTTCATCGTGGGCGGCCACTGGAGATTCGCCCAGCCGATCGCGTAATGCGGCAGGCCATCGACCTCGTTCGAGAACGCGCTCCGGTTGCCGGCCCCGTCGGTCGTGGTGACGACGACGAACGCCTCCTGGCCGTTGGTTAGCCCGCCGATGTGGAGGGACGTCCCGGTGGTCGGGCCGCTGTTGACCTTGACGTAGCCTCCGCCCGTCACCGGGCTGACCCACACGTCGTACGAAGCGGCGCCGGCGACGGCGTTCCAGGACACATCGAGCGATGCGTCGCCCTCGGAGACGAGGCTGAGCAGCGGAGCTGCGGTCGGCGTGAGGTCGACGGAACCGGTCGCCAGGAGCAGCGCGCCGTTGGCCGGGACCGTGACCTCGATCGAGCCACCGGTCGAGGTCGCGCTGCCCGAGCCGCCGCTGCCGAGCGACAGCCGGGTCGTGAACGCGAGCCCGTCGGGCAGGTATCCCGAGAGCGGCACCGAGACCGTCTCGGCTGAGGCGCCCCTGTTGACCACGACGACCGCCGCCTGCGAGCCGGTCTTCCGCCCGTAGGCGGCGATGCCCCGGGCGTCGTCGGCGAGAAGAGGCTCGAAGTCGCCGTCGCGGAGCACCGGCAGGTTGCGGCGCAGCTGCGCAAGCGTCGTGTAGTGGGCGAGCATCGACGTGTCCGGCGAGCCGCCCTTGTCGGCCCACGGGTAGGTGCGACGATCGTCCGGGTCGTCGTCGCCGGTGACCCCGACCTCGTCACCGTAGTACACGGTCGGCGCGCCCGGGACGGTGAACTGGATCAGCGAGGCGAGGCGGACACGCGCCTTGCCCGCGGCCAGGTTGGTCGCGTTCATCTCTCGATCGGTCGCGTTGTCGGCGCCTGGCGTGAGCGTCCAGAGGAGTCGCTCCGTGTCATGGCTGTCGAGCAGGTTCATGAGCGAGTAGTACGCGGCATCGGGGTAGTCCTCGCGGATCGAGGCCAGCCGGTCCAGGAAGTCGGATGGCGCGATCACGTAGCCACTGTCGCCGAATCCCTTGGAGTCGAAGCTGCCGGGGGCGAGGTAGCCGATCACGGCATCGCGCAGCCGGTAGTTCATCGTCGTGTCCAGCCGATCGCCGCGAAGCATCCGCAGCAGCGTCGAGTCCTTCTGCCAGGTCTCGCTGATGGTCAACGCGTCCGGTCGAGTCGCCTTGACGACCTCCCTGAACGTCTCCCAGTAGCCGTCCGGGAACGAAGGATCACCCGACACGTCCATCCGCCAGCCGGCTGCGCCGGCCGTCAGCCAGCGCTTGGCGATCGCGTCGGAGCCGGTCAGGAAGTAGTCCCAGACGGCGGTGTTCGAGGCGGCCTTGTCGATGACCGGGATGGAATCGAACCCGAACCAGCCGGTGTAGTTGGCCGATGTCGAGCCCCCGCTCCCGGCACACGTGCCGTTCCCCTGGCCGACCTCCTGGAACACGAACCACGATCGGAACGGCGAGCTGGTGGACTCGCAGGCGCCCGTCGTAGCGTAGTGGTGGTAGCGATCGAAGAACGGGCTGTCCGAGCTCAGGTGATTGAACACGCCATCGAGCACGATCCGCATCCCGCGGTCCCGCGCATGCTTGACCAGGTTCTCCCAGTCCTTCTGGGTGCCGAAGTAGGGATCGATCTTCGTGTAGTCCTGGGTGTCGTACGAGTGGTTCGAACCGGCGTCGAAGATCGGGTTGAAGTAGACGGTGGTGACGCCGAGCGCCTTGAGGTAGTCGAGTTGCTGGTCGACGCCCTTGAGGTCGCCGCCCGCGTAGTCGCGGCCGCGCGGCTGCTCGATCCCGGTGCCGCCGAAACGCGGCGGGCAGCTGGCCGGCGTGGCGCCGGCGTAGTTGCGGCAGTACCCCTCGGGGAGCGTGCCCCAGCCGAGACGGACGACCGGGTCGTCGTAGCGGACGTCGCCGGTGTGCGCGTCGTTGTTCGAGCGCCCGTTCCGGAAGCGGTCCGGGAAGATCTGGTAGATGACCGCGTCCTTGGCCCAGGCCGGGGCGGTGAAGCCGGGCTCGTGGAGCATCAGGGCCCAGCTGCGGTCCGTCGTGTCGTCAAGCGGGGCGCCCAGGCCGCCGTCCAGGGCCGCGGTGTCGTCCTCGTAGTAGTCGGTGTCGGTGCCGTCGGTCACGATGAAGCGGTACCAGAGGTTGTCGGCCCCGTGGCTCGCTGGGAGCGTCACCTGCCAGAAATCGCAGGACTTGGTCGCCAGGGCCGCTTCGTAGCAGCTCACGCTGGACGCGGCGCGCGTCATGGGCACGATCTCCTGGCCGCTTCGCTCCACGCTGTAGAAGCGGACCTTCACGCCGGTCACGTCGTTGTGGAAGGTCCGGAAGCGAAGCACGACGGGCGTCCCGGACGATACCGCGCCGCCGGGGGAGCGATAGAGCAGATCGCGGGAGTCGTGCCGGAGGCCGTCCCACTCGACGTCGTTGTCCGGCGCCGGGTCGCGCGACGTTACGGTGATCGTCAGGATGTGGGTGTCTGCGTCCCAGCTGAACGTGACCGACGAGTTGGGGATCACGGTGAAGGGGATGTTGGCGCCGTTCTGTGCGCCCCCCGCGCCGTAGTTGACGTCCCAGCTCTCGTTGATGGCGACCTTGGCCTCGTAGTCGCCGGCGGGGATGGAGGTCGTCGTGAACTCGTACGTCCCGTCGCCGTCCGGGTCCTGAAGCCAGGAGAGAAGGCAGCCGGGATCCCAGTCTCCCGAGCAGCCCAGCTCGGACTGGTAGCTGCCGGGGACCGTCGCGATGATCGAGTTGACGCTGTCCGTGACCCAGTGGGTCTCGTGGGAGTAGTAGAACTTGACCGTCTGCGAGGCGCCCAGGTTGAGCGGGACGTTGGCGCCGCCGGCTACGGCGTTGAGGCCGTAGTTCTCGTCCCAGGCGTCGTTCAGGGCCGCCTTGTACTCCCAGGCTCCCGCCGGGACCGCCCAGATTCCCTGCCATGCGTCATCGTTCGAGTCGAAGACGAGATGCGTGGAAGCGCAGGACGGATCCCAGTCACCGGCGCAGCCCAGCTCGGACTGGAGGCTGCCGGCGATGGTGACGCTCGCCGGGGCGGGGGTGTGGCTAGCCGGCGCAGGCGCGATGCCCGGGGCGGGGACCGAGATCCGGGCGGCTGCCGGCGCGGGCAGCAGTCCGGCCAGGAGGACAAGCCCCCCGATGAAGGCGAGTGATCGAGATCGTCGGCTGGCAGGCGATCGCCGACGGTCGGACACGGGAGCCATCCTCCACCTCCGGGGCACAACGGGGTGCATGGTCAGTGTGCCGGTCGATAAACCGGTTTAGAGGCGCTCCCTCAAGGATGCCCCTTCGCCGTCCTCTGCGTCAATGCGGCATGCGGCGGATGGTGCGCGGACGCACCGCGGGTCCTGGCGCGCGCGAAGGCAGGACCGCCCAGGAGCGCCGACGACCGCGTCGGATTCAACGGGCGCTTCGCGCTGCAGTCGAGGCCATCCGTCGACCAGACGACGACCTTGTTCCCGGACACGACCGTCCCGCGTGGACCGGCCGCGACCCCGAAGAGGGTGAGCGAGTGTGTCGGCCCGGGCGTCTCCGCGGGGAACCGTGCTGCCATACTGGCGGAGATCGGGCGCGTAGCTGGGGCAGCCAACGTGAACACCCTCGATGTATGGAACGAGCTTCGGGACGCGCGTTGGGACACCGACCGCTCCGTCACAGCAAACGGGATTCGATACCGATACATCGCTCGGATCAACCGGATCGAGTGGGACCGTCCCGACGATGTGGGTATGGCGGTCTCGCTCGGGACCGGCAAGGTCTACGTCGATGGCGTAGCGGTGGCCAGAGACGTCAATACCCGCAATCTCGAGGATCCACGTCTCCGGCAGCCCGTCGAGGCCGCGCTTGCCGCAGTACATGAAGCGATCCATCGCGAGAAGTGGGAAGAGGAGGCCCAGGTCGAGCGCGAATGGAAGGCGGCGCTCGACAGGCGCGACGAGCCGTAGATGCCCCCGGACTCAGACTGCCGCCGCCGGTCGGGAGGCATGGTAGGCCGCTGGTGAGCGGCGCCCGCGACGTGCGCCCCGGCCCCCGGCTCCGCCCGTCCAGAGGAGCGGCAACACCCGAGGGCCCTTCACGACCGACGCCTCTAGCAGCGGGCCCAGGGGCGACCGACACTCCCCGCGTACGCGCAAGGCTGCGACACGCCTGGGAGGTGGCGGGACATGCAGGACACCGATCTGTTCCTTTCGCTGGCCGAGATCGCCGGCGTGTTCGTCGGCTTCGGCACGCTGATCGCCATCCGCAGCGGCAGCACGATCGATGTGAGCGAGGTGACGGGGATCGGCATGGTGGTCTGGTGCGCGATCCTGGTGGTCATCCTCGCCCTCACGCCGGTCGTCATCAGCCGCTTCGACGTCACCGGTCACGAGCTGTGGCTGGCGTGCAGCCTCATGGCCCTGGCGCTCTGGTGGATCGGCGACGAAGTGGTCGTCCGGGCCTCCCCGGAGCGCCGGGCATACCAAGCCGCCCGGCCGCTGAGGGTCCGCTGGAGGGTCGAGATCGGCTCGGCCTTCCTCTGGATGCCGATGAACATCGCGCTCATCCTCGTCGTGCTCGGCCTGCTCCCGGAGCAGGAGGCGGCCCTCTACCTCGCGGCGGTGGTGCTCCTCCTGTTCATGGACGCCCTCCTCCTCCTGATGATGGTCATCTCAGGGGGAGGCCGACGGACCGGGTCTGACCCTACCGCACCGCCCCCGACCGAAGCATTGAGCTCCTAGCCCGACAAGGAGTGCCCCGGCCGGCCCCGGCCCCAGGCTCCGCCCGTCGCCGCCGCTCCGGCCTCATGCGGCCAGCTCGAGCGACGGCGACCGGGGGCTGGTGGCAATCTTGGTAGCACAAGAGCCGGGCATCCGTGGATGGATGACCCGGCTCCCGTGCCGTTCTGAGCGTGGTGTCCTCTGGCGCGGACGCCAGCGGACGCTAGCGGACTCTCTAGAAGTCCATCCCTCCGCCGTGCTCGTGGCCGGCGCCGGCGCCGGCCTTCTCCTTCTCGGGGAGGTCGGTGACGAGCGTCTCGGTCGTCAGCACCATGGCCGCGATCGAGGCCGCGTTCTGGAGGGCCGAGCGGGTCACCTTGGCGGCGTCCACGATGCCCTTCTTGAACATGTCGCCGTACTCGCCCTTGAGGGCATCGAAGCCCTCGCCATTCTTGAGGCCCTTGACCTTCTCGACGATGACCTCGCCCGGGGCGCCGGCGTTGTCGGCGATCTGCCGTGCCGGGGCCTCGAGGGCCTTGCGCACGATGTCGAGGCCGACCTGCTCGTCGCCCTCGAGCTTGACCTTGTCGAGCGCGGGGACGGCCTGCAGCAGGGTCACGCCGCCGCCGGCGACGAGCCCCTCCTCGACGGCCGCGCGGGTCGTCGAGAGGGCATCCTCGATGCGGTGCTTCTTCTCCTTGAGCTCGACCTCGGTGGCCGCGCCGACCTTGATCACGGCGACGCCGCCGGACAGCTTGGCGAGACGCTCCTGGAGCTTCTCGCGGTCGTAGTCCGAGGTAGTCTCCTCGATCTGCGCCTTGATCTGGGTCATCCGGGCCTTGATGGCCTCGGCCGAGCCGGCGCCGTCGACGATCGTCGTGTCGTCCTTGGTGGCGACGACGCGGCGGGCCGACCCTAGGTCCTCGAGGGTGACGGAGTCGAGCTTGCGCCCGATCTCCTCGCTGATGACCGTGCCACCGGTCAGGGTCGCGATGTCGCGGAGCATCTCCTTGCGACGATCGCCGAATCCTGGGGCCTTGACGGCCAGCACCGAGACGGTGCCACGGAGCTTGTTGACCACGAGCGTGGCGAGCGCCTCACCGTCGACGTCCTCGGCGATGATGAGGACCGGCTTGCCGATCGAGACCGCCTTCTCGAGGCCCGGCAGCATGTCCTGGACGCTCGAGATCTTCTTGTCGGTGATGAGGATGCGGGGATCCTCGAGGACCGTCTCCATGCGGTCCGGGTTGGTCACGAAATACGCCGAGATGTAGCCCCGGTCGAACTGCATGCCCTCGGTGTACTCCTTCTCGAGGCCGAGCGACTGGCCCTCCTCGACGGTGATGACGCCGTCCTTGCCGACCTTGTCCATCACCTCGGCGATGATCTCGCCGACCTCGGGATCCGCCGCGCTGATGGCGGCCACGGCCGCGATCTGCTCGCGATTGTCGACGGGACGGGCGGTCCGCTTGATCTCGGCGACGACCGTCTCGACGGCCTTCTCGATGCCGCGCTTGACGACCATCGGGTTGGCGCCCGCGGTGACGACCCGCAGGCCCTCCGTGACCATCGCCTGGCCGAGCACGACCGCGGTGGTGGTGCCGTCGCCGGCGACGTCGTCGGTCTTGGTCGCGACCTCCTTGAGGAGCTGCGCGCCCATGTTCTCGAACGGTTCCTCGAGCTCGATGTCGCGAGCGATCGTGACGCCGTCGTTGGTGATGGTGGGGGCTCCGAACTTCTTGTCGAGGACGACGTTGCGGCCCTTGGGGCCGAGCGTCACCTTGACCGCGTCCGCGAGGCGGTCGATGCCCCGCTTGAGCGAGCGACGAGCCGTCTCGTCGAAGATCAGCTGCTTAGCCAAGTGTTGATCCCTCCGGGAGATGCTGGCGGCCGGCGCCCATCGGGCCCGGCCGGGTCATGGCGGCCGCTTCGGCCGTCAGTCCTCGACGATCGCGAGGACGTCCTTCTGGCTGACGATGAGGAGTTCCTCGCCGTCGACCTTGAACTCGGTGCCCGCGTACTTCGCGTAGAGGACCTTCTGGCCCTCCTTGACGTCCATCGCCTCGCGCTTCCCGTCATCGAGGATGCGGCCGGGACCGACGGCGAGGATCATGCCCTCCTGGGGCTTCTCCTTCGCCGTATCCGGCAGGACGATGCCGCTCTTCGTCATCTCTTCACGCGGAACTGCCTTGATGACGATGCGATCGCCCAGCGGGCGGAGCTTCGTCTTCGCAGTGGCCTTTGCCAAGGTGCGATCCCTCCTGTGACGGCCACGCATGGCCGTCGGATTCGGCTGTGGGTGACGCCCGGCACCCGGGGTTGGGGGCCCGGTACGTCCCGATAGACCTCCGGTGCATCGGCGGCTGGTCGCGGACCCGATAGCAGCCGGTCGACCGGCGGATACCGACGGTCCTCGCGGGCCGCCTTAGCACTCTCGCTGTGAGAGTGCTAACAGGCTAGCGGACGCGAGCCGTGGCTGTCAAGGCGCCGGGTTCGTGGCCGAGCGATCGATCGAAACCGAGCGTCGCAACGTGGCAACGTCAAGGACGACACGTCCGATACGAGCGGCGCGCAAGGGTCGGGCGGGCGCTGGCCCGGGACGGTGAGCGTCCGGTCAGGACGAAGGTACGACCTCGACCCGGATCACGGTCGTGGACGCATCACCGATGCCGACCGTCGCGCAGCCAGCGCCGTCGAATCCGATCAGCCAGGACGAAACGCCCTCGAACTCGCCCTCCTTGACGACCGCCCGGACGGCGGCACCACCGGCCGGATCGAGGCGGTCCGGGCCGGTGAACGTCGGCGTCCCGGCCTCGTCATAGAGGATCAGCCCCGAGAAGCGGACCCGCACGAACCTCGAACCGGGCACCTCAAGCGGCAGGTCGCTCGGGTCCATCGTGAATGGCGGGCTGGCCGGCTCGAGCCGGCCGATCGGCTGGTTGGTCGACGTGGGCGCGGACGGCCCGAACCGGAACAGGACGAGGTCGGCGCTGTCGCCGCTCACGACCGAAACGCCGATGAGCCGATCGGAGCGCAGCGGCCCCTCGGTCGCCACGATCTCGCAGGGAGTCGCGGCCGCTTCTGAGGGGGTGGCCGAGGCCGGGGCCGGAGCCGATGGCGACGCTCCCGGCGAC
>Ga0210334_10574703_pt1 | contig 16573 bp, 17 predicted proteins | sample S306metaT_FD_164440 | JGI IMG/M metagenome (GOLD analysis project Ga0210334, IMG submission 164440) | Metatranscriptome of estuarine sediment microbial communities from the Columbia River estuary, Oregon, United States - S.306 (Metagenome... | ecosystem: Environmental > Aquatic > Marine >... | reverse complement strand
GGGGGTGAACGTGCGGCGCGGGCGGCGGGCGGCTCTGACGACGCGCACCCACGACGTGCGGTGAAATCGCCGGATGTTGTCTAGAATGTTCACTTCGAGGCCATCTCCGCGCTACCTTGCGGAGCCACAAGAAGAAGGAACTTGCCCCGGACATGTTCAAATGGTTCGGACACCGGAAACCTGACCATCCCCTGGCGGATCCCCGGCGCGCCCGGGAAGTGCTGGCGGGCTTGCCCGCCTCGGATGCGCCGAGGGCGCTGGACGAGATCGTCGAATGGACCGATTCGATTCTCCGCGCCGGGGGTATCGGACTCGAAGACCGGATCCACCTGGTCACCCTGCTGGATGAGGCGGGCCAGCCGTTCCACCGGAAACTGCTGAGAGATTATCTTGCCGCCCAGCGCGTTCAGCGTTCCCAGGAGCAGCGCCTGTGGAACGCCGCCTTCGGCTTCTGGAAGAGCCTGACGTCCGGATATGCTGGCTGCCTTGCTGAGGCGGGCGAGGGCCCCCGGACGGGTGCCCGCCCCCTGCTCCCCCTGGCGGTATGCCGCGGCATTCGGGCCACGGGCCAGCAGCTCAAGTGGCTGCAGCTTCGGTACCGCCCCATCGACGAGGACCTTTGGAGCGTGCTCTCCGCGTTTTATCGTTTTGCCCTGGAGCGTTCGCTGGATAGGCGTCCGGTGGATCTCTATCCCCATTCCCCTGGAACGACGGATGCCGGGCGGGAGATGGTCAAGGTGCTCATGCTTTGGAGCGCGGCGCCGGACGCGCTTTCCCCGGTACCGCTGGAAATCGCCGAGCGGCTCACCGCCCATTTCTCGGCGTTATTCGAAATTCATCGCGGCCGGCGGGTGCCGGGCGGCTATGCTTTCAACTTGGACGGACACTGCGGGCCCGGAAGGCTGCCGCCCTCGGCGGCACTCAAAGCGGACGTGATCCTGTTCGGGGCGGGCACCGCCCATCGGGAGATGGAAAGAGCGTGTCGCGCCCTGGAGGAGGGAACAGTGCCCCCGGAGATCGACCTCGGCGGGTTCTATGGCCCCGATGCTGTTCTGAAGGTCATGAACCACCTGTCCCTTCACTGGGCACCCAATCCGCCAGAGCGCAAGCACCTGCGTCACCCGGTTCAGGCCCGGCTGGTGGTCGTAAGTAGCCTGAGCGGGTTAATAGATTCAGTGCTGGGTTCAGGTTCCTTTGGCGTGAGCGCTGGGGAAAGCTGGATGATCGAAGACATCAGCGCCAGCGGATTCCGGGCCACGATTCCCGAGACCAGGCCCGATTGGATTCGGATCGGCGCCCTGGTTGGCATTCGCCCGGAGGGAGTGGAACACTGGGGAGTTGCGGTCATCCGGCGCGTGTCAAGGGACCGCCAGAACCGGGCCTACGTGGGGGTGCAGACCATGGCCCACGAGGCGGCGGGGGTGAGGCTTCGCCCCCTGTCGGATTCCTGGAAGGCCTTGGTGAGGCTGGACGCCGAGGGCTATCTTGCAGCACTGAATTTGCGGCGATCCGAGTTGGCACCGGGAGAGGTCGTGCTTGTCGCCCCTGCGGGAGTGTTTTCCATGGATCAGAACCTGGAGATGCTCGAGGAGGGACGGCGCAGACGTCTTGCCCCAGTCGCCCTCATGGAGCGCGGGGAGGAATTCGAGATCGCCCGCTTCCGGCAGGTGATGTGAGCGCAACCATCGAACGCCCTCCGGCAGATCGGGTGGCCGAACGTCAACCATGATCCTTGCGTCGTTTCGGATGCGCCGGAGCGGGGAACCGGAGGCTGGCCAGAGGACTGTTCCGGGCCCTTTTCCCAGGGGCCGGGAACGAAGGCTGATGTCATGATTTTTGTGGAATTTTGCTTTGACGGAGGGTGTGGGGAAGTCTATATTGGCCACCCTGTAGCAGGGATGGGTCCAAACGCAGGAGGAGACTGATGGACAGGCGCGATTTCATCAAATTTGGCGGCGCCGGCGCGGCGCTCATGGCTATTTCCCCCAAGGGGTTCCCCAATACCGACGATTCCGCCCACTGGCGGGGATTCCGTTTTACCTACCACGTGGAGTTGCCGGGGGATCAGGGGCAGGCCCGACTCTGGCTCCCCATGCCGTGGAGCGAGGACAACGCCTACCAGCGCTCGGTCCCGGGAATCTGGAACGGAAAACCCGACAAGGCCGCGCTGAAGAATCTCGGGGGAGGGCAGACCGCGTTCATCGGGGAGTGGAGCGGAAAAGCGCCGCGCACCGTGACCGTGAGCACCATCATCAAGACCGCTGATCGCCATGCGAATCTGGGCGCGGCCAAGAAGGATTCCAAGCTCGCCATGCCCAAGGAAGCGCTGGCTTGGGTGAAGCCTTCCAAGCGTATCGCCACCGACGGCATCGTACGCTCGACCGTCAAGACCGCCACCAAGGGCGCCTCCTCGCCTCTCGAAGAGGCGCGGGCGATTTACGATTGGGTCGTCGAAAACATGCGCTATGACCCTAATCTCCGCGGGTGCGGACAGGGCGATCCCAAGGCGATCCTGGAATCCGGCAACTTGTCGGGGCGTTCGGCCGACTTCAGCGCGCTATTTGTGGCGCTGTGCCGGGCATCCGGCATCCCGGCGCGGGAGCAATTCGGGATTCGAGTGGACAATTCGGAACTGTTCAAGAGCCTGGGAGCTTACGGCGACGTGAGCCGTGGCCAGCATTGCCGGGCCGAGTTCTTTGTGGCCGGCGCCGGCTGGGTGCCCGTGAATCCCTCGGACGTGCGCCGTGCAGTGGAAATGGAAAGCCTGCCGCTATCGGATCCCAAAATCGCGAAGCTCCGGGACCGGCTCTTCGGCACCTGGGAAATGAACTGGTTCGCTTTCGGCTACGGCGATGAAGTGAAGCTTCCCGGCAGCTCCAACGGTGCGGTTCCCTTCTTCGCGTTTCCCCAGGCCGAACTGGCCGGAAAGAAGCGGGACAGCATGGACCCGGTCACCTTCGCTTACCGCATCGAGTCGCGGGAACTGGTGGGCACCGGCGTCAAGTTCTGACCTCGAGCGGGACGGGCGCCGTTGCGGGCGCCCGGCTTCCGCGTCGCGCCGCTGCGCTGGCTCAACCGGAACTCTTCGGACGCTGAGCGCTCTTCGGGCGGAAGGCCTTGACCACTTCCTCCCGGGTCTCGATGTAAGGTCCCCCGATCAGATCGACGCAATAAGGCACCGCGGCGAATATTCCGTGCACCGGGGTCTGTGTCTCGGATCCCTTCAATCCCTCCAGCGTTTCCCGTATCGATTTCGGCTGCCCCGGCAGATTCAGGATCAGGCATCTTCCGCGAATCACCGCCACTTGGCGGGAGAGAATGGCGGTGGGAACGAAACGCAGGCTGATCTGACGCATTTGTTCCCCGAAACCCGGCATTTCGCGATCCGCCACGGCCAATGTGGCGTCCGGCGTGAGGTCTCTAGGCGCGGGTCCCGTGCCTCCGGTGGTAAGCACCAGGTGGCAGCCTTGCCGGTCCACCAGGTCAATGAGCGTCTCCTCGATTGCGGGCCTCTCGTCCGGAATCAGCCGCTGTATCGAACGCCAGGGGCTCGCCAGGGCGCGTCCAAGCCATTCTTCCAGCGCAGGCAGGCCCTCGTCCCGGTACACTCCCTGGGAAGCACGATCGCTGACCGAAACCAGGCCGATAATCAGGGTCTCATCGCTCATGGTTCTCGTCCGTCGCGTCAAGGTCCTGGGTGGGTCGTGGCGGCGGGATTATGGCGCGCAGCGCGTCGAACAGCGCCCGGTAACTGCGCGGAGGGCTCGCCCGTTCGCGTTCCCTGAGGGCGTTGCGGCACAAGGCCCGCAGGTGCTGAAGGTCCGCGCCCGGATGCTCCTGCGCGAAGGCCAGGAACGAACTCTCATCGGTGAGCAGACGCTCCCGCCAGCGCTCAAGGAGGTGAAGCCAGGCGGTATGCTGCCGGGACTGTCCGCCCAGGATGGCAAGTTGCTCGCGAATGGGTCCCGCCTCGACGTCGCGCATGAGGCGTCCCACGTACTGCAGTTGGCGCCGGAGGGCTTCGCGGCTCTTGATGCGCTGCGCTTCCAGGATCGCGTCCAGCAGCGCTTCGGGCAGCGCCATCTGTGACAGCTGCTCGCGCTTGAGCTTCACAAGTTTTTCGCCGAGCGCCTGAACATCGCGCATCTGCTGCTTGCGCTGGGTCTTGCTGGGAGTCTCGGACGGTTCCAAGGGCTTGTCAACGGCTGCGGTCCGGGCTGATATGATAACGCCTTTTCCGGATTTCACCCCGCGCCCGAGATGCAGGAGCCCCGTTTTTCCTATTCCATCGAGATCCTTCAAGCGATGGCCAGCGACGTTCTGGCCCAGGCGTCGGCTCGCGGCGCCAGCGCCTGCGAAACAGAGGTAAACGAGGGATTCGGCCAGTCGGTCACCGTGCGGCGGGGCGAGGTGGAAACCATCGAGTACAACCGGGACAAGGGTCTCGGCGTCACCGTTTACATCGGCAGGCAGCGCGGCCACGCCAGCACCTCGGATTTCTCGCCCAAGTCCATCCGCGAGACCGTGGACGCGGCCTTGAGCATCGCCGGGCACACGGCAGCCGACGAGTGCGCCGGCCTTGCCGATGAAGACCTTCTGGCAAGGGCGTTTCCGGATCTTCAGCTCTACCATCCCTGGGCCCTGTCGGTGGAAGAGGCCATCGCCCTGGCCAAGGCCTGCGAGGATGCTGCTTTCGCAGCGGACCGGCGCGTTACCAACTCCGAGGGTGCGAGCATCTCCGCCCACGAGTCCCAGTTCGTCTACGGCAACAGCCTGGGTTTTCTCTCTGGATATCCCTCGTCGCGCCATAGCGCCGGGTGCAGCGCCATCGCGGGCAAGGGCGACGGAATGCAGCGCGACTACTGGTACAGCGTTGCGCGTAACGCCGCGGATCTGGAAAGGGTCGAGGAAGTCGGGCGCAAGGCAGGTTCGCGGGCGGCGGGCCGGCTCAAAGCGCGCAAGATCGGAACCCGCGAAGTGCCGGTGTTGTTCGAGGCGCCGGTGGCCGCGAGCTTGCTGGGACATTTCGTCTCCGCCGCCAGCGGGGGGAGCCTTTACCGCAAGTCTTCGTTTCTGCTGGACGCCCTGGGCAAGCCGGTGTTCTCCGCGGGAACCCGGATTCGCGAGCTTCCCCGCATCCCCAGGGGGCTGGCCAGCGGGGCATTCGACGACGAGGGCGTGGCTACCCGTGAGCGAGATGTGGTGGCGGAAGGAGTCCTGCAGGGATATTTCATGGGCAGCTATGCCGCGCGCAAGCTTGGCCTGCGGTCCACGGGCAACGCGGGGGGGAATCACAATGTGGTGCTCGAGAGCGGCGGACTCGACTTCGATGGGCTGCTGAGGGAGATGGGGACGGGCCTCCTGGTCACCGAGCTGCTGGGACACGGCATCAACCCGGTCACTGGCGATTATTCCCGGGGAGCCGCAGGATTCTGGGTGGAGGGCGGCGAGATCAGGCATCCGGTCGAGGAGATCACCATTGCCGGCAATCTCAAGGAGATGTTCCTCGGTCTGCGCGAGGCCGGCCGGGATGTTGTCGTCAGGGGTTCCCGGCAGTGCGGCTCCATCCTGATCGAGCGCATGACCGTGGCGGGCAGCTAAAGCCGGACGGGTAACGGCAACCCAACGGTCTCCTGCACCCTCAGACCGCCGCTCGCGCCATGAAAAGCCTGTTGTGGTTTGCCCGGGCCATGGACGCGCTCACCGAGCGCGTGGGCCGCTCGGTGGGTTGGCTGGTGTTGGCCGCCTGCCTGGTGAGCGCGGGCAACGCCGCCATTCGCTACGCCTTTCACGCCAGCTCCAATGCCTGGCTGGAAATCCAGTGGTACCTGTTCGCCGCCATGTTCCTGCTGGCGGCCGGGTACGCGCTGAAGCACGACGCCCACGTGCGGGTGGATATCTTCTACGCCCGCCTGTCGCAGAAGGGCCGTGCGGCGGTGGACATCGCGGGCGGGCTGCTGTTCCTGCTGCCCACCGCGGTTCTCATTGGCTGGCTCTCCTGGTCCATGTTCATGAACTCCTTCGCCATCGGGGAAATGTCGCCGGATCCCGGCGGGCTGCTGCGCTGGCCGGTGAAGCTCCTGGTGCCCCTCGGGTTTGCCCTGCTGGCGCTGCAGGGGCTGTCCGAGATCATCAAGCGGATCGGCGTTCTCACCGGGGACTGGCGACCGGATCAAGGCTACCAGAGGCCCCCCGAGTGATTTCCCTGGAGCTTATGGCGCCGCTCATGTTCGCGGGCCTGGTGCTGTTTCTCCTGGTGGGCTACCCGGTGGCGTTCTCCCTGGCGGCGGTGGGGCTGGGCTTCGGGCTGCTGGGCATCCATCAGGGCTTTTTCCAGCCGGCGCTGCTGCAGGCCATGCCCGAGCGGGTGTTCGGGATCATGGCGAACTCGATTCTGCTGGCGATCCCGTTCTTCACCTTCATGGGCTCCCTGCTGGAGCGGTGCGGCATCGCGGAGGACCTGCTGGAGACGGCGGGCCAGCTGTTCGGCACGGTAAAGGGCGGGCTGGCGTATGCGGTAATACTGGTGGGGGCCCTGCTGGCCGCCATCAGCGGCACCGTGGCCGCCTCGGTCATCGCCATGGGGCTCATCTCGCTGCCGGTAATGCTGCGCCACGGCTACGACCCCCGGCTGGCCACCGGGGTGGTGGCGGCGTCGGGCACCATTGCCCAGATCATTCCACCGTCGCTGGTGCTCATCATCCTGGCCGACGTCCTGGGGCGGAGCGTGGGCGACATGTACGCGGGGGCTTTCCTGCCCAGCTTCGTGCTGGTGGGACTGTTTCTCCTTTACGTGCTGGGGGTCACCTTGGCGCGGCCCGGAGCCGCGCCGGCGCTCCCGCCCTCGGCGCGGATCCGCTCGGGGATCGGGCTGCTGCGGGGAGTCCTGGTCTCGCTGCTGCCGCCCCTGGTGCTCATGTTCCTGGTGCTGGGAACGATCCTGCTGGGTTGGGCCACGCCCACGGAAGCGGGGGCCATGGGCGCCGTGGGTGCCCTGGGCCTGTCCCTGGCCAAGGGCCGGCTGACCGTGGACCTCCTGCGCCAGAGCATGGATGCCACCCTCAGGATCACCACCATGGTGATCTTCATCCTCATCGGATCCCAAGTCTTCAGCCTGGTATTCCGGGGCGTGGACGGAGACCTGTGGATCGAGCGCCTGCTCACGTCGCTGCCGGGCGGGGTCCTCGGATTCCTGATCTTCGTGAACGTGTTTGTTTTCCTGCTGGCGTTCTTCCTCGACTTCTTCGAGATCGCCTTCATCGTGGTTCCGCTGCTGGCGCCGGCTGCGGAGAAGCTGGGGATAGACCTGGTGTGGTTCGGCGTGCTGCTTGGGGTCAACATTCAGACTTCCTTCATGCATCCGCCCTTCGGCTTCGCCCTGTTTTACCTCCGCTCGGTGGCGCCCGCCGAGGTGAAGACCGGGGACATCTATTGGGGCGCAGTGCCCTGGGTCGTGATCCAGATCGTGATGGTGGGGCTGGTGATCGCTTTTCCCGGGATGGTCACCTGGAGCGTGGAGGCGTTCGGCCGCCTTTAAGGGTTCCCAGGGGACGCAGGAGGGATCTCGGCCGTTTCCGCGGCCGGATCAGGCGGGATTGGCGGCGGCGAATCGCTCGTAAACGCTCTCGTTGGCCCCAAACCACTGCACCTGCTGGTCCCGGAAGATCTTCCAGTTGTCGTAAATCTTCCGGAATTTCGGGTTCTTCCCCGCTTCCTCCCGGTAGATCTCGAAGGACGCTTTCTGGGCCGCCCGCATGACGTCGTCGGGAAAGGTGTGCAGCTTGACGCCCGCCTTCAGCAGCTTGTGCAGGGCCGCGGTATTTTTCACGTCATACTCGGCGGTCATGTCCAGGTTGGCCTCTTTGCAGGCGATGGCGAGCACTTCCTGGTAGAGCTTGGGCAGCTTGTTCCACTGCTCCAGGTTCACCAGCAGGCTGACCTGGGCCGAAGTTTCCCACCACCCCGGCGCATAGTAGTGCTTGGCCACCTTGTGGAATCCGAGTTTCTCATCGTCGTAAGGGCCAACCCACTCGGTGGCGTCGATGGCGCCCCGCTCCAGGGAAGGATAGATATCGGGGGCGGCGAGGTTCTGGGGCACCGCGCCCAGGATCGCCATGACCCGGGCCCCGAGGCCGGGAATGCGCATCTTGAGACCCTTAAGATCGGCCAGGGAACGGACTTCTTTCCGGAACCACCCACCCATCTGCATGCCCGTGTTGCCCGCCGGGAACTGGAGGCAGGCATATTGCCCGTAGAGTTCCCGCAGCAGCTGGAGCCCCCCGCCGTGGTACTGCCAGGAATTCTGCTGCCGGCTGTTGAGGCCGAAGGGCACTGCCGTGTCGAACGCGAAAGCGAGGTTCTTGCCGATATAGTAGTAGCCGGCGGTGTGGCCGCATTCCACGGTCCCCTGCTGCACGGTGTCCAGGACCTGCAGGCCGGGCACGATCTCCCCGGCGGCATAGGGCCGGATCTGGAACTTGCCATCGGTGAGCCGGGAGACCCGATCCGCGATGGCCTGGCAGGCGCCGAACAGGGTGTCCAGGCTTTTGGGCCAGCTGGTGGCCATGCGCCAGCGGATGGCCGGGAGCGTCTGGGCGACCGCGGGGGCGGCCAGGACGCTGGCGGCGATGCCGGCACCGGCTTGCTTGAGGAAGGCACGTCTTTTCATGGGGTTCTCCGGAAAGCGGAATGCCAGGGGCGGGCCGGCGACGCCGGGCCGCGCGCCGCGGAAAGCATGTTACACCAGCCGCTCATCCCGGGCCCGACCGGGGCAGGTAGGTAAGCGCCTGCCCAAAATGTTAAAATCCGCCCTCTTCATTTTTCCCACGGATGTACGGCCATGTTCAGCGCCAAGCACACCATCCAGGCAGTGGATTCCGAACTCTGGCAGGCCATGGAGCGGGAGCTCCAGCGGCAGGAAGATCACATCGAGCTGATCGCGTCGGAGAACTATGCCAGCCCCGCCGTGCTGGAGGCCCAGGGTTCAGTTCTGACCAACAAGTACGCCGAGGGCTATCCCGGCAAGCGCTACTACGGCGGCTGCGAATACGTGGACATCGCCGAGGAGCTGGCCATCGATCGGGCCAAGTCCCTGTTCAAGGCGGAATACGCCAATGTCCAGCCCCACTCCGGCTCCCAGGCCAACGCCGCCGTCTACCAGGCCGTGCTGCAGCCGGGGGACACCATTCTCGGCATGTCCCTGGCCCATGGCGGCCATCTCACCCATGGCGCCACCGTGAATTTCAGCGGCAAGCTGTTCCGGAGCGTCACCTACGGCCTGCATCCGGAGACCGAGGCCATTGATTACGACCAGGTGGCGCGGCTGGCCCTGGAGCACAAGCCGAAGATGGTGGTGGCGGGCGCGTCGGCCTACGCCCTGCGCATTGACTGGAAGCGTTTCCGCGAGATCGCCGACAGCGTCGGCGCTTACCTGATGGCCGACATTGCCCATTACGCCGGACTGGTGGCGGCGGGGCTCTACCCGAACCCGGTGGGCATCGCCGATTTCGTGACCAGCACCACCCACAAGACCCTGCGCGGGCCCCGGGGCGGAATCATCCTGGCCGGGGCCCAACACGAAAAGGCCCTGAATTCCAGCATATTCCCCGGCATCCAGGGGGGGCCGCTCATGCACGTGATCGCGGCCAAGGCGGTGGCGTTCAAGGAGGCGATGTCCCGGGATTTCCGGCTCTACCAGGAGCAGGTCATCGACAACGCCCGGGTCATGGCCAAGGTGCTCCAGGAGCGTGGCCTGCGCATCGTGTCGGGCCGCACCGATTGCCACCTGTTCCTGGTGGATCTGCGGGCCAAAAACATCACCGGCAAGGACGCGGAGGCGGCCCTGGGACTGGCGCATATCACGGTCAACAAAAATGCCATACCCAATGATCCCCAGAAGCCCTTTGTCACCAGCGGCGTGCGCATCGGGACGCCGGCCATGACCACCCGGGGCTTCAAGGAGATGGAAGCGGAGAAGCTTTCCAACCTCATCGCCGACGTGCTCGAGGCGCCGGCGGACGCGACAAATCTTGCGCGGGTGGCCCAGGAAGCAAAGGCGCTCTGCGCGCGTTTCCCGGTGTACGAGCGGGCCACCCGGGCCGGCGTGACCATCGCCGCCTGACCCGGGCGGGGGCGGCCGGAGCGACCCATGAAGTGCCCTTTCTGCGGCGCGCCCGACACCCAGGTGGTGGACTCCCGGGTCAACGAGAGCGGCGAGAGCATTCGCCGGCGCCGGCGCTGCCCGGTCTGCGAGAAGCGCTTCACGACCTACGAGACCATCGAGCTGCGGATGCCCCAGGTGGTGAAGGCCGACGGCCGGCGCTCCGAGTTCGACCGCCAGAAGCTTCGCACGGGATTCATGCGCGCCCTGCACAAGCGGCCGGTGGCCACGGCCCTGGTGGACCAGGCCATCGAGCAGATCATTCACAAGGTGCTGGCCCTGGGCGAGAAGGAAATAGCCAGCCGGCGCATCGGCGAAATGGTGATGCAGGAACTGAAGCGCCTGGACGACGTGGCCTACGTGCGCTTTGCCTCCGTGTACCGCAGCTTCCAGGACGTGGAGGATTTCCGGGAGGCGATCCAGGAAGTGGAGCAGTCGCGGCGTCGCCGGAAGAAAAGCTGAACGCGGCGGCGCAAAGGGGCGGACGACGCTCCCAGTACCGTTCATGAATTCATCTATGGCATCCCCTCCGTCCTCCGCATTGAACGCGGATTCCCGCCGGTCCCGGCGACCCCGCGCCTTCGCGGCGGCGAGTTCCGATGTTTAGCGCCGACGATCACCGGCACATGGCGGAGGCCCTGCGCCTCGCCGAGCGCGGCCGCTTCGGCACCACCCCGAATCCCCGCGTGGGATGCGTGATCGTACAGGGCGGCGAGGAGGTGGGCAGCGGCTGGCATGAGCGGGCCGGGGGGCCCCATGCGGAGGTTGTCGCGCTGGCGGCGGCCCGGGGCCGGACCCGGGGCGCCACCGCCTATCTCAATCTCGAGCCCTGCAGCCATCATGGCCGCACCCCTCCTTGTGCCGATGCCCTGGCGGACGCGCGTGTCGGCCGGGTGGTCGCGGCCATGGAGGACCCCAATCCCCTGGTGGCGGGACGGGGCTTCCAGCGGTTGCGGGATGCCGGCATCCGGGTGGAGAGCGGATTGATGGAAGCAGATGCGCGGGAACTCAATGCCGGATTTGTTTCCCGCATGACCCGGGGCCGGCCCCGGGTTCGCCTGAAGCTTGCCGCGAGCCTCGATGGCAGGACGGCGCTGCTCAACGGCCGCAGCCAATGGATCACGGGAGAGGACGCGCGCCGGGATGGCCACCGGCTGCGGGCGGAAGCCTGCGCGGTGCTCACCGGCATCGGCACGGTGAGGGACGACGACCCCCGTCTCACCGTGCGCCACGTGGAAACTCCCCGCCAGCCCCTGCGCGTGGTGGTGGACAGCCGCCTGGAAATCCCGCCGGATGCCCGGGTCCTGGCGGGCGGGGGGACGCTGGTGTTCACCGCGGTGGGCGAGACGGAGCGGGCGCGGCCGCTCGAAGAACGGGGCGCCAGCGTGGTGGTGATGCCGGATCCCAACGGGAAGGTGGACCTTGCCGGGATGATGGGAGAACTGGGACGGCGTGGCGTCAACGAAGTTTTGGTGGAAGCCGGCTTCAAGCTGAACGGCTCGCTGCTCGCGGCGGGACTTGTGGACGAATTCGTGATCTACCTGGCGCCCCACCTGCTGGGGGACGCCGCCCGGGGAATGTTCAACCTGCCGCCCCTGGAAGACCTGGCCGGGCGCCGGGAGCTGTCCATCAGGGACACGCGCATGGTCGGTCGCGACCTGCGGTTGGTGGCGCGGATTCCGTGAGCGCCTTCCAGGATCATTTCTCGGCCAAGGCTGCCGAGTACGCGAAATTCCGGCCGCGCTATCCGGCCGGCCTGTTCGATTTTCTCGGATCGCAGGCGCCGGCGCGTCGTGCCGCGTGGGACTGCGCCACCGGCAGCGGCCAGGTGGCGGAGGGCCTTAGCGCCCGTTTCGAGAAGGTTTACGCCACCGATGCCAGCGCGGAGCAGATCCGCCACGCGCCGCCTCTCGCCAACGTCAGCTATAGGGTGGAACCTGCCGAGTCCAGTTCCCTCCAGGATGGAAGCGTGGATCTGGTGACCGTGGGCCAGGCCCTGCACTGGCTGGACCTGGACCGGTTCTACGACGAAGTGCGACGGGTGGCGCGGCCCGGCGCCCTGGTGGTCGCCTGGTGTTACAACCTGCTCTCCTGCGGACAAGACGTGGACGGGGTGCTGGTCAGCTATTACCGCGATGTACTGGGACCCTACTGGCCGGCTGACCGCGTCAAAGTGGAGTCAGGGTACAAGGACCTGCCATTCCCCTTCAGTTCGTTGCCCATGCCGCAATTTGCGCTGGAGGTGGAGTGGAATCTTGCTGACCTGATGGGCTACCTAGGGACCTGGTCTGCCGCACAGCGATTCCGGGACGCTCAGGGGAAGGATCCGCGGGAGGTTATTGCGGACCGCCTAGCCGCGGCTTGGCTGTGGTCTGAGCGGAAGCGGCGCGTGACGTGGGCGCTCCACTTCAGGATCGGCCGCGTCTGAGAAGAGGGCGCCGCTGCTTTACCGCCCCGGCCGAGGTGGGTTGGAGAAACCCCCCGGCCGTGGTGATTAGATTGCTCAACGACCCGCTCTCACTGTTCGCGTTCCGGCGCAGGCTCGGGCGAGTTTTTTTGCCTAGAGGCTGAATCGGTGGCCGCCACGGTGGGAGCTTCCTGTGTCATCGCTGGCTCCGTGCTTACCGCAAGGCGTCCGTCAACGCAGGTGGCGAAGGATTCGACCCCCTCATAACCCAACATGCAGGATTCATCCGTGGCCACCTCAGCGCTGGCGGGTGCGCACCACGCACTTAACATGAACAAGGCACACAGGAGGGGACGCGGGCCGCGCAATCTTCTCCTTAAGGTGCTGGCTGGCGGGTTTGGTTTGGCTGCGCTTGAACCTCCTTCATTAGCGGCCGCGATAGGGACTATCCTGGAGGCATTGGGGGAGTATTTCTCCTGCTGGGTTGTCATGGCTCGACTCCTTCCTATGATTGCGTGGCGATTACGGACGCGGAACCGCGTCCGTAATGGAGGACCCATTGTTCGCGCTTTGTTCCCTTCTGTGAATTGGACCGATGCCCTAGCCTGATTCGGATATGCCAACGGTTTTCCGGTGCGGGCAGCGGGCTGCGGGGACGATTTCCGCTGCCGGACGCGGGCTGGGAAGGCCCATCGCAGCGCGAACGACTGGCCGCGGAAACCTGATTCGACCGAAAAGCTTGATTACGTGTTTCAAACAGAGGGCTGCCCCAACGGGCTAAAGCCAGGGATTCCTTAAATGGGTTCTGGCGCGCGCCCTGCCGGAGCTGTGTCAGCAGGGGCGGAGGGATCGGCTACCCATAGTAGAATGTCGGCTTTCTTTGCGGGCAACACCATTGTATGTTCACGGGAATCGTCGAGGCGGTTGGGCGAATCGCCGAGGTGACGCTGTCCAAAGCGGGCGTAAGGCTTCTGATCGATGCTGGCCGCCTGGAATTGAAAGACGTGCGTACGGGGGACAGCATCGCCGTGAACGGGGTCTGCCTGACAGTGACCGCCCTGGAGGACCAGCGCTTCGCGGTGGATGTTTCCCGGGAGACCCTGAACTGCACCCAGGGCCTGGAGCAGAAGGGATCCGAGGTAAACCTGGAGAAGGCACTGCGCCTGGACCAACGCCTGGGAGGGCACCTGGTGAGTGGACACGTGGACGGGGTGGGCGAGGTGACCGTTTTCGAGGCCGCCGGGGAATGTTGGCGCCTCACGGTGCGGGCGCCGGACGCCCTCGCCAGGTATCTGGCGCCCAAGGGCAGCATCACGGTGAATGGCGTGAGCCTCACCGTAAACCGGGTGCGTGGAAGCGAGTTCGAGGTCAACCTGATTCCCCACACCCTGGAGTCCACCAACCTGAACCGGCTCGCGCCGGGCGTGCGCGTCAACCTGGAGGCGGACATGGTGGCGCGCTATGTGGAGCGGCTGCTGGGAAGCCGGGAAGGAGCTGCCCCATGAGCGTGAATCCCATCACCGATATCATCGACGATATCCGCGCCGGAAAGATGGTGGTGCTGGTGGACGAGGAGGACCGCGAGAACGAGGGCGACCTGGTGCTGGCCGCGGACTTCGTGACGCCCGAAACCATCAACTTCATGGCCAAGTACGGGCGCGGGCTCATCTGTCTCACCCTTACGGAAGAGCGGTGCCGCCAGCTCAACCTGCCGCTCATGGTTTCCGCCAATCGCGCGCCCCTGGGAACCGCCTTCACCGTCTCCATCGAGGCGGCTGAGGGTGTCACAACCGGCATTTCGGCGGCGGACCGGGCGCGCACCGTGCAGGCGGCGGTGAAGCCGGACGCCAAGCCCCAGGATATCGTCCAGCCGGGCCACATTTTTCCTCTTATGGCCCAGAACGGCGGCGTGCTGGTGCGGGCCGGCCACACCGAGGCGGGCTGCGACCTGGCGGGTCTGGCGGGCCTCACGCCGACGGCAGTGATCTGCGAGATTCTCAAGGACGACGGCAGCATGGCGCGGCTGCCGGATCTCATGGAGTTCGCCCGGGCCCACGGGCTCCGTATCGGGACCATCGCTGACCTGATTCATCACCGCAGCCGCACCGAGAAACTGGTGGTGCGCGAGGTGGAGCGGTCCGTGGAAACCGCCCACGGGCGATTCCGCCTGATCGCCTACTCGGAGAAGACGGCCAAGGCCACCCACCTGGCCCTGGCGCTGGGCGACATCCGGCCGGAGGAAGAGATCCTCGTGCGCGTGCACGAGCCGCTTTCGGTGGTGGATTTTCTCGATGTCCAGGACCGCCGCCATTCCTGGAGCCTGCACGAGGCCATGGGTGCCATCGCCCGGGCGGGCAAGGGCGTCATCGTGCTGCTGCACCGGGTGGAGACCTCCGAGGATCTGCTGCGCCGTGCCGGACCTTCCCCGGCCGATTCCAAGGCTCGCCAGAAAACGGACCTGCGAAACTATGGCATCGGCGCCCAGATTCTCAAGGATCTGGGCGTGGGAAAAATGCGGCTGCTCGCCGTGCCCCGCAAGATGCCGAGCATGATCGGATTTGACCTGGAGGTTGCCGGTTACCTGGAACCGCCGGCCCCGGTTCCCTAACCCTTTTTTCGGAGCCTCCCATGGCACGCTACGACAATATCAGCGAAATCGAACCCAACCTGAGCGGCGCAGGCCTGCGCGTTGCGATCGTCATGAGCCGGTTCAACATCGAGATCGGTGAGGGTCTGCTCGGCGCCTGCACCGCGTCCCTCACCCAGCGGGGCGTGGCGGAGCGGGACATCCTGCTGGTGACGGTGCCTGGCGCACTGGAAATTCCCGTGGTGCTGCGCCGCCTGGCGCTCTCGGGGGAGTACAGCGCGCTGATCGCGCTGGGGGCGGTGATCCGCGGCGAGACCTACCATTTCGAGGTGGTTTCCAATGAGTCCGCTCGGGGCATCCTGCAAGTGCAGCTGGACACCGGCGTTCCGGTGGCCAACGCCGTCCTGACCACGGACGACGAGGACCAGGCACTGCATCGCATGGAGCCCAAGGGCGCGGAGGCTGCCGAAGTCGCCATCGAGATGGCCAACCTCCTGCGGCAGCTGCCATGAACCCCTTGCCGCCAGGGCGCCCGCCCGAGGCCCGGCGCAGCAGCCGCCGGCGTTCCCGCGAGCTCGCCATGCAGGGGCTCTATCAATGGCAGCTCACAGGCCAGTCTTTGGACCTCATCGAAGGGCAGCTGCGCCAGCAGCGGGATTTCGCCAAGGCGGACGAGGAGCACTTCGCGGATCTGCTGAGAGGCGCGCTCGAGGGGAGCGAGGAACTGAACGCGATACTGGCGCCCTGCCTGGACCGTCCCGTGAAGGAGCTGAGCCCTGTGGAGCACGCGATCCTTCTGATCGGCGCCTATGAGCTTTCCCGGCACGCGGAGATTCCCTACCGGGTGGTGATCAACGAGGCGGTCGAGCTTGCCAAAACTTATGGCGGCACCGACGGCTACAAGTACGTCAACGGGGTGCTGGACAAGCTCCTGGCAAGCCTGCGCAAGGACGAGGCACGCCGGGCATAAGGCGGCCGCCGGAAGCGCAAAGCAGCAACACGGTCTGCCGCGCGGGTAACGCCGATGCTTTTCAACTCGTTTGAATTTCTTCTCGGTTTTCTGCCGGTTGTTTTTGTCGGCTTCTTCTGGCTTGCCGCGAGAAGCCACTTCCTGGCGGCGTCCTCGCTGACGCTGGCCTCGCTGTTCTTCTACGCCTGGTGGAACCCGGCGTATGTGGGGCTCCTGCTGGTGTCCATCGTGTTCAACTTCGTGGTGGGCACCGCTATCGGCCGCGGCGTCGCCGCGGGTCAGGGCGCCCGGGCCAAGGCCCTGGTCACTTTCGGGATCGCGGCGGATCTGCTGCTGCTGGGGTACTACAAGTACGCCGATTTCTTTCTGTCCAATGTGAACGCAGCCTTGGGGACCCAGGTTCCGCTGTTGCACATCGTGCTTCCCCTGGGGATCTCCTTCTTCACCTTC
>Ga0210334_10869623_pt1 | contig 16574 bp, 16 predicted proteins | sample S306metaT_FD_164440 | JGI IMG/M metagenome (GOLD analysis project Ga0210334, IMG submission 164440) | Metatranscriptome of estuarine sediment microbial communities from the Columbia River estuary, Oregon, United States - S.306 (Metagenome... | ecosystem: Environmental > Aquatic > Marine >... | reverse complement strand
GGGTCATCGGATCCCTGTTTGGTACTGCCCGGACGGACACCTCACAGTTGCTGAATCCGAGCCGGCGGCTTGCGGCGAGTGCGATTCCGGCGAGCTGCGTCAGGACGAGGACGTCCTCGACACCTGGTTCTCGTCGGCGCTTTGGCCGTTCGCCACGCTCGGGTGGCCCGACGATACGCCGGAGCTTCGCGCGTGGTACTCGAACGACGTGTCGTCGACGGATCGGGGGATCATCTTCCTCTGGGAGGCGCGGATGATCATGGCCGGGCTCGAGCTCATGGGCGAGATCCCGTTCCACACGGTCAACATCCACTCGACGATCAACGCGCCCGACGGGCGGCGGATGTCGAAGAGCCTCGGCACGGGGATCGACCCGCTCGAGGCGATCGACCAGTACGGAGCCGACGCGACGCGCTACGGGCTCCTCAAGAACTCGTCCACGCAGGACGTGCGCTTCTCCTACGGGACGATCGAGGAGGGGCGCAAGCTCGCGAACAAGCTCTGGAACGTCTCGCGGCTCATTCTCCAGAACGCGGAGGGCGCCTCGCCGTCCGCCGACCCGCGCGCTCTCGAGGAGCGCTGGATCCTTGCTCGCATCGAGGCCACCCGCGCGGAGGTCGAAGGCCAATGGAGTCGATTCGAGCTCGCGGCCTCGGCCGACGCGCTGTACCACCTCACGTTCGACGACTTTTGCGACTGGTACGCGGAGGCGATCAAGCCGCGGCTCTACGAACCCGACGCGGATGCCGCCGCGACCGCTCTCGCGGCACTCGAACGGCTCCTTGCTCTGCTCCACCCGGTGATGCCGCATGCGACGGAAGAGATCTGGTCGCAGCTCCCCGACCGGCCGACGCGCTTGATCGTCGCGCCGTGGCCCGAGGCCGATGATCGTTTCGCGCGTGACGTGGGCGCGCTCGACCGCGTGCAGGAAGCCGCCCAGATCTTCCGCCGGAGCGGAGTGCAAGTCGAGCTCTCGTCCGACGACGAGCGCCGCATCTTCGCCGCCGTCGTGCGCCCCGACCGGGCTCGTGTGGACGACAAGCGCGATGTCGAGATCGAGCGGCTCCGGAAGGAGGTGTCGCGCGCTGAGGCGATGCTTGCCAACGAGCGGTTCGTTTCCAACGCGCCGGCGGAGGTCGTGACCGCCGAGCGCGAAAAGCTCGAGCGCTATCACCGCGAGCTGGTCGCCCTCGAGCCGTAGGCATGTCTGCGATGGAATGGCTCGACTCGCTGAGCCCCTGGCCCCGCGACGGCTTCGGGCTCGAGCGCATGAATACGTTGCTCACGGAGCTCGGTGATCCGCAGAACGCGTACCCCGCGATCCACGTCGTGGGGACGAACGGGAAGTCCACGGCAGCGGTCACTATCGAGCAGTTGCTTCTCTCCGAGGGGCTTTCGGTCGGCTCGACCATCTCGCCACACGTCGCGAGCTGGAGCGAGCGGATCCGCATCGATGGAGAGGAGGCCGACTTCGAGGCGGCGGTGGCGCTGGTGCGGCTCGAGGCCGAACGCATCCAGGCCACGCAATTCGAGATCGTCACGGCCGCGGCTCTTGCCGCATTCGCCGAGGCTGGCGTCGATGCCGCCGTTGTCGAGGCCGGGCTCGGCGGCCGTCTCGACGCGACGAACGTCCTTCGCACGCGCGTTGTGCTTCTCACGAACGTTCGGCTCGAGCACACAGATGTCCTCGGCGACACCGTCGAAGAGATCGCTCGCGAGAAGCTCGCAGTCGCTCCGTGGGGCGCAGTCGTCGTCCTTCCCGACGACACGTTCGAGTACCTCGTGCCCGGGCGTGAGATCTGCTCGGGCGGCGCGCGAGAGGCGGCCGAGGCGTTCGTCGGCCGCCCGATCGCAGCGAATCCCGAGGTCTCGCTGCCTGGACGGCTTGAGCGCCGAGAAGGCGAGATCCGAGACGGTGCGCACAATCCCGACGGTGTTCGCTACCTCGTCGAGCGGCTTCCACTGGGCGACTACACGCTGGTCGTCTCGATTCTGGCGGACAAGAACGCTGACGAGATGCTCGGCGAGCTGCGTCGAGTCGGCTCGCGCCTCGTCGCTACCAGGTCGTCCTCCGATCGCTCGCTTCCTGCCGACCACCTCGCAGCCATCGCCCGTGTTCACTTCGATCACGTCGAGGTCGTCGAGAACCCGAGCGGGGCGCTCGCGCGAGGGCACGAGCTCGGGGAACCGGTGCTCGTGACGGGCTCTCTCTACGTGCTTGGCGACATCGCGCAGGAGGAACGGCGCACGGCGTGGCGAGGGTAACGGAGCGATTGTCGGTGCTGGCGTTCGCGGCCCTTCTCGTCGCTGCGATCATCGGGATCGCGTTCGCGCTCGGCTACGGGATCGGCAAGCTTCTACTATGAACCTCGCCGTGACGCCGCTCGCACAATCGTTGGTTTCTCCCGATTGGACGCTGCTCCGAAATCTCGGAATCGGTCTCGTCGTCGTCGTCTGGCTCGCAACGGCGTACTGGACATTCAAGGACGCTCGTCGGCGCATCGAGGATCCGTGGCTCATTGCGCTGGCGACGCTGGTTGGCCTCTTCCCGCCGTTCCTCGGGCCGATCATCTACATGTTCCTCCGGCCGCCGGAGTACATCCAGGACGCGCGCGAACGTGAACTCGAGATCAAGGCAATGGAGGAGCGCCTCTCTCGGCTTGACCAGCGCTGCCCCGTGTGCCGGGCGAGAGTCGAGCCCTCGTACCTCGTCTGCCCCGTGTGCACGACGCGCCTGAAGCAGGCGTGTCCAGGGTGCGGGCAGCCGCTCGAGTCGCTCTGGCAGGTCTGTCCGTACTGCGCGACGGAGATCCCGCCGGGGCTCCCGTCCTTCGAGGACGTCTCCGCCACGCAGCGTCGCTCGTCGCGGCGGACGACCGCAAGCGACAACTAGACTCGCGGCCGCATGGCCCGCGAGACCACTCTCGTCCTGATCAAGCCCGACGGCATGGAGCGGCGTCTCGCCGGCGAGATCATCGCTCGCTTCGAGCGACGCGGGCTCGAGTTGCGCGGCGCGCGCCTACTGAAGATCCCGAAGCCGATGGCCCGCGAGCACTACGCTGAGCACAAGGGCAAGCCGTTCTTCGGCTCTCTCGTCGACTTCATCACGTCTGGGCCGGTTCTGGCGCTGGCCGTGAGCGGAGAATCGGCGATCTCCGTCGTGCGCACGATGATGGGCGCGACGAACCCGCTCGATTCAGCACCGGGGACGATTCGCGGGGACCACGCGCTCGAGCTCTCGGAGAACATCGTCCACGGCTCGGACTCGAAGGCGAGCGCGCGTCGCGAGCTCGCGCTGTTCTTCCCCGACGGTCTTGCCTGAGTCCGACCACGTCGTCGAGAACCGCGCTCTCTGGACGCAGTCGAACGTCGCGTACACGGACGAGACCGCACGGAAGTCGTGGTCGCGGGAAGAGATCACTTGGGGCATCTTCGGTATTCCCGAGAGGGAGCTCGGCGCGCTCGGAGACGTAACGGGACTCGACGTCATCGAGCTTGGATGCGGGACCGCCTACTTCTCTGCACTGCTCGCGCGGCGGGGGGCGCGGCCCGTCGGCGTGGACATCACGCCTGCTCAGCTCGACACCACTCGTCGCCGCCAGCTGGAGTTCGGGCTCGAGTTCCCGCTCATCGAGGCTAATGCTGAGACCGTTCCACTCGAGGACGCCACCTTCGACTTGGCGTTCTCGGAATACGGAGCGAGCCTCTGGTGCGATCCGTACAAGTGGATTCCAGAGGCGGCTCGCCTGCTGAGACCGGACGGACGGCTCGTCTTCATGACGAACACCCCGCTCGCCCTCCTCTGCGCGATCGAGGAGCCGGACACGACTTCCGAGACTCTTCAACGCCCGCAACAGGGAATGCACCGCATCGCGTGGTTGGATGGTGGCGTCGAGTTCCATCTCGGCCACGGGGACATGCTCCGGGTCCTTCGCCAGTCCGGCTTCGAGGTCGAGGCGCTGATCGAGCTCTTCGCGCCCGCTGACGCGGAGGACCACAATTACTACGACTATGTCACGGCCGACTGGGCGCGGAAGTGGCCCGCCGAGGAGATATGGGCAGCGCGCAAGATTGCCTGACCCTCGCTTCTTCCTCGCCGCAGCGTCGGGCGATCCTCGAGCAGCTCGAGATCCCTTTCGAGGTCGTCGAGCCGACGTACGTCGAGGACGACGCCCTCGGAATCGAGCCCGCCGATCTCGTGCGGGCGCATGCCGAGGGCAAGGCTCGCTCCGTGCACGACGAAAGGAAGCTCACGCTCGGCGTCGACACGACGGTCGTGCTCGACGGTCGAATGTACGGCAAGCCGAGCGACCGAGAGCACGCGGGTCGGATGCTGAACGAGTTATCCGGACGTACACACAGGGTGATCTCCGGCGTCTGTCTTCTGGGACTCGACGAGGACGTCGTGATTCACGAGATCACGGACGTCACGTTTCGGCTCCTTTCACACGAGATCGTTGACGCGTACCTCGAGAGCGGGGAGTGGGAAGGGCGAGCAGGCGCATACGCGATCCAGGGGCTCGGCGGCCGTCTGGTGGAGCGGATCGACGGCGACTACCTCAACGTTGTCGGCCTTCCTGGCGCTCTCTTGCTGACTCTCTTGGAGCACCACATCCCACATCTCCTGGCTTCTCGCTAGTCCGTGATCTCAGGCCGAGGGCCGAAGGGCGATTTTTTCGCCCGTAGGCCAGCAGCGAGAAATCCCTGCAAAGACGCAAAGGGGGGCTCGCCGGGAAACCATGGGTTCCCCCGCGCTGAAGGTAGACTCGTTTCCCCTTATGGCCTGGTTCAAGTCCCTTACCGGCTTCGGCGGCCGCGACATGGCCGTCGACCTCGGCACCGCGAACACGCTCGTCTATGTGCGCGGTCGCGGCATCGTGCTCTCGGAGCCCTCGGTCGTCGCGATCGATCAGCGCACGGGTGAGGTGCACGCGGTCGGAGTCGAGGCGAAGCGGATGCTCGGACGTACGCCCGGGACGATCTCTGCGATTCGCCCGCTGAAGGACGGCGTCATCGCCGATTTTGACGTCACCGAGCAGATGCTCCGCCACTTCATCCAGAAGGTGCACCAGCACCGTTTTGCGCACCCGCGCGTCGTCGTGTGCGTGCCCTCCGGTGTGACGGGCGTCGAGAAGCGTGCCGTCGAGGAGGCGACGCTCTCGGCCGGTGCACGGCAGGCATACCTCATCGAGGAGCCGATGGCTGCGGCGATCGGCGCGGGGCTTCCCGTGGCGGAGCCGACTGGGAACATGATCGTCGACATCGGCGGCGGTACGACCGAGGTGGCAGTCATCTCGCTCGGCGGAATCGTCGTCTCCCAAAGCATGCGAGTCGGCGGCGACGAGATGGACGAGGCGATCGTCAATCACATCAAGAAGGAGTACAAGCTCCTCGTTGGGCAACAGACTGCCGAGGAGATCAAACTCGAGGTCGGCTCTGCGTATCGTTTAAAGGAGGAGCTGTCGGCCGAGGTGCGCGGGCGCGACATGCTCACCGGGTTGCCGAAGACCGTGATCATCTCGTCGGAGGAGGTCCGGCGTGCGCTCGACGAGCCTGTGACGCAGATCATCGACGCGATCAAGTCGACGCTCGACAAGACGCCGCCCGAGCTTGCGGCCGACATCATGGACAGGGGGATCGTGCTCGCCGGCGGAGGTGCGCTCCTGCAAGGTCTCGACGAGCGCGTTCGCTCCGAGACGCAGATCCCCGTGCATCTCGCGGAGAGTCCGCTGACCTGCGTCGCCGTCGGCTCCGGGCGCAGCCTCGAGGAGTTCGACGTCATCCATCGCGCGAATCGAAGTCGAGCCCGCCGCAACGGGCTGCTGCGCTAACCAGATGCTCTGAGTAACACGCCGCCGCGCCAGCACAGCGGCCGCCCTCAGGGATCTTCGCCCAGCCGGAAGTCCGCGATTGCGGCTTAGCGTGCGACGCCGCACTGTTGCAGGTGCGCTAACGCCGTCGCGAGAGGGGGAAACCGCTTGGATGCTCGCTAGACTGGCTTGTCATGCCCCGGCATCGCAGCCCGCGATCGGCGGCGCTGGGCCTGACCGTCCGGCGCATCCCGACCACCACAAGCTCCTCACGCGGCGCAGGCTCTCTTCGCCGCCGTTCAGCGGTGGGCGTGCTCGTTCTCCTGTCGCTCGTACTGATCACGCTGTCGTTTCGTTCGGGAGAGAACGGTCCAGTGGCGAGCGTCCAGTCCGCCGGGTCGACTGTCCTGCGGCCGTTTGCCGTGGGCTTCGAGCGCGTCGCGCAGCCGTTTCGTGATGGGTATGGCTGGATCGAAAGCCTTCTCGACGCCCGCTCCGATGCCGAGCGGCTGCGGGTCGAGAACAGGGAGCTCCGGCAGCGCGCAATTCAGAGCGAGTTCGCGCGCCAGGAGAACGATTACCTCCGACGTTTGCTGACCTACGTCGACAGTGTTCGGTTTCCCGGCGACTTCGATCCGGTAGCCGCTGAGGTCATCGGTCGCCCGGCCGGGGCATTCACGCAGGCGATCGTTCTCGCGGCAGGCTCCGGCAGCGGCATTCGCGTCAACGATCCCGTCGTCACCGCGGACGGCCTCGTCGGCCTCGTGACCCGCGTGACCCCAAATACAGCGCGCGTACAGCTGCTGATCGACGAGGAGGCGGCGGCCTCGGCGATCGACCTGCGCACGAGCGCGCCGGGAATCGTGCGGCACGCGCGCGGCACCCGAGAAACACTCGTCCTCGATCGGGTGCGCAAGCAGGATCGAGTCACGGTCGGCGACGAGATCGTCACTGCCGGCTGGCGCGCGAGCGGGCTCAGCTCCCTCTATCCCAAGGGCATTCCAATCGGCAAGGTGACGAGCGTCGGGCAGACCGATACGGATCTGTTCCAACAGGTACAGGTCGACCCGTTCGTCGACTTCGGGTCTCTCGACGCGGTGCTCGTGCTCGTTCCCACGGAGCGTCGCCGGTGAGTGCAGAGGCGGTTCTGCGAGCGACGCTCGTCGTCTTTCTCGCGGCGATGCTGCAGACGGTGATCGTCTCGTCTCTCGTCATCGGCGGCGGCGCGCCGGACGTTCTCCTCGTCGTCGTGGTCGCGGTCGGGCTCGTTCGCGGGTCGGTGCCGGGCGCCGTCTTCGGGTTCGCGGGCGGCCTCGTCGTCGACCTCTTGACGCTCGACACCATGGGAATCACGTCGCTCGTCCTCACTCTCGCCGGGTTCTGGGCAGGGCGATACGGAGAGACGACCGGGCGCGACCGGCGCTTCGCGCCCGTGATTGCGGTCGGCACGGTCACCCTCGCCGCCGGCCTGTTCGGCTACGTGCTCCACTACATGCTCGGCGAGGAGGTTGCCGCACATCAGGCGCTCGTAACCGCGCTCATGCCTGCTTTCGCGCTGAACCTCGTGCTTGCGCTTCCGCTGTGTGCGCTTGTCCGGCGTATGGTTGGCGAGGGAGAGCGTACCGAGTCATCGCGCGAGGTCGAGGTCCTCTTAGGATGAGCGACGCTCGTCTTCGGCTCGCGTTCGCGGGGGAAACCATGTTTCCCCCGGGGGCGCTTCTCGCCTTCCCCACCGCCCTCCACGGTCACGCGCCGGAGGGTGGCCCATGAGCTCGAATCCCTACCAACCGAAGCGAGCTCCATCTGGGCGCTTCCTTCCGCCGGACCCGAGAGTCCACGAGCCACATCGGCTCACGCCGCAGCTCGCGCTGCGAGTTGCGATCCTCGGTGTCGTCGCGCTGGTCACGTTCGCGGTCCTCTTCTTCCGGCTCTGGTCCCTGCAGGTGCTCTCTGGCGACGAGCATCTGAGCGCGGCTCAGGACAATCAGCTCCGGCTCGTGCGAGTCGAGGCGCCGCGGGGCCCGATTCTTGATCGTCGAGGACGTGTCGTCGTCTCGAACGTTGCCGGTACCGCTGTTCAGCTCTGGGTCGGGGACATGCCGAAGGAAGGTCGGTACGAGCTCGTCCAGCGTCTCGCGAGCGTCCTCAACGTCCCGCCAAGGGCGCTCGCACGCGAGGTCGAGGATCGGCGTGGAGATCCTCTGAGCCCGATCACGGTCAAGACGTCGGTGGGCGAGGACCAGGTCAACTACCTGTACGAGCATCAGGCGGAGTTTCCAGGAGTCGAGATCGTGCAGATCTACCTTCGGGACTACGCATACGCCGCGCTCGCCGCTCAGATTCTCGGATACACCGGCGAGATCTCACCTGAAGAGCTCAAGCGCCTTCGCCAAGATGGCTACCGAGGCGGCGATCGGATCGGCAAAGCCGGCATCGAGTCGGCATACGACTCGTATCTGCGAGGCCGGGCGGGACTGGCGCAGATCCGCGTCGACTCTCTTGGTCGCCCGCAGTCTCCACTCGAGCTGCGACAGGAGGCAAGGCCCGGCTACGCACTCCGGCTGACTCTCGACATGCGCCTGCAGCGAGCGGCAGAGGAAGCGCTCGCGTACGGCATCGATCTCGCGCATCAGAACAAGAAGTGGGCTGCCAATGGAGGTGCGATCGTCGCGCTCGATCCACGCGATGGTGCCGTGCTCGCGATGGCGTCTGCGCCGACGTACAAGCCGTCGGTCTACGTGGGTCGCGTCGATCCGAAGAAGCTCGAGCCTCTGCTCGACGAGGAGGTCGCGCGCCGTGCGAACTATCCCGGGCTGAACCGCGCGCTCGCGGGCCTCTATCCGCCGGGATCGACATGGAAGCCCGTAACTGCGCTCGCAGGCATGCAAGAACACGTGTTCTCGCCGTACGAGTCGCTGCGATGCACGCCCTTCGCGACGTACGGGCTCGACCGCCAAGAGTTCAGGAACTGGAACCCGTACGTGAACCGCCTGATGACCCTGCCGGAGGCGCTGGCCGAATCGTGCGACACGTACTTCTACGAGATCGGGAACCGGTTCTACGAGGGAGGCTCCGAGAGTCGCGGTGGCATGCAGCAGTGGGCACGCCGGTTCGGATTTGGGGGCGCCACGGGTCTCGACATCGGTGGCGAGGCCGACGGGCTCCTGCCGACGCCCGAGTGGCGACGCAAGACGTTCGAGAGTGACTGGGATCGCGCCTGGAACCCGGGAGACTCGATCCAGCTCGCGATCGGACAGAAGGATCTTCTGGTCACGCCGCTTCAGCTGACTGCCTTCTACGCGATGCTCGCGAACGGGGGCAGCATCGTGACCCCGCATCTCGTCTCGGACGTCGAACAACCAGGCGGGAAGGGGTCGCCGCGAGTCGTGCTGCGCCGCTTCGCACCGCGTCCGCTTCAGCCCTCCGGTGTCGATCCTGCGGCGCTGTCTGCGGTTCGCGACGGCCTCTATCTGGCCACGCACTCCGTGACCGGGACGTCCTCGGGGGTCTTCTCCAACTACTCAGTGCCGATCTCGGGCAAGACGGGCACCGCGGAGAAGGTCGTGCCGCTTCCCGGCTATCCGAGCGACCACCTCGAAGACCAGTCGTGGTGGTGCGGCTGGGGCCCATCCGACGCGGCGAGGCTCGTCGTGTGCGCGCTGATCGAGAATGGTGGGCACGGATCGAGCGCCGCCGCGCCCGCCGCGTTGCGCCTGTTCGAGCGGTATTTCGGCGTCAAGGCGCCGCCGACCGTCGTCGTGGACACGGACTGATGATCGAGCTCGCGCAGCAACCACGGATTCACACCGCCTCCGGCCGAGCGGAGGCTGCGCCCATCGCCTTCGTCCGTCGCCTCGACTGGATCCTGCTCGCGACCGCATTCGCGCTTGTCGGCTACGGACTTTGGGTCATCGCGGGAATCACCCGCTACGACGTACCCGGGGACGAGAGCTACTACGTCGTGCGCCAGGGGGTCGCGGCCGCGATAGGAATCGCGGGCCTCTTCGTCGCTGCCGTCGTGCCTGTCGATCTCGCCAGACGTCACTGGCAGCTCGTGTACGGCGCGACGCTCGGGCTGATGATCGTCGTGTTCGTCGCTGCGGAGACGATTCGCGGGTCCAAGCGCTGGATCGATCTCGGCTTCATCCAATTCCAGCCGTCGGAGCTTGGGAAGGTCCTGTTCGTGCTCGCCATCGCCGGGTTCCTCGTCGATCGCGCCGGACGGGTCACACGCTGGCGAACGATCTTCACGGCGATCGGCCTGGGCGCGGCTCCGATCCTGCTCGTCTTCCTTCAGCCCGACCTGGGTACGGCCCTGGTGTATTCGGCCGCGCTGTTCGCCGTTCTCTTCTTCGTCGGTGTGCGCTGGCGCCAGCTTCTCGCGCTGGTCGCCATCGGTGTCATAGGGGTCTCCTCGGTGCTCTGGCTGCTTCCCGGGGCCGGGATCCAGGTGCTCAAGCCGTATCAGGCCGCGCGTCTCACGCTCGATCCAGGGGCCGACCCCGGCGGGATCACCTACAACCTGAACCAGTCGATCACGGCCGTCGGTTCTGGTGGTCTCACCGGGCGCGGTGTGGTCGAGGCGAGTCAGACGCGGCTCGACTACCTCCCGGAGCACGCGACCGACTTCGCGTTCGCGTCGCTTGCAGAGCAGCGTGGATTCGTGGGCTCGGCGATCCTGCTCCTGCTCTATTTGCTCGTCGTGTGGCGGGGCCTGCGAGTCGTGACCGTGGCTGGGGATCTCTACGGGGCCGTGGTCGCGGGCGGACTAGTGTTCGCCTTCCTCTTCCAGATCTTCGTGAACGTCGGCATGACCATGGGCGTTGCGCCGGTGACGGGCATTCCGCTCCCGTTCGTGACGGTCGGTGGCTCGTCGATGGTGGCGAACTTGGTGCTGATCGGCGTTCTTCAGGGCATCCACGCCCGGGGCGAGCTCGCGGCGAGGCGACCCTCTTGAGCGCCGCGGGCCTCCGAGCATTGGCGTACGAGGCGCGGAGCGTCGTGCAGACCGCGCGCGACGAGCTCTCGCCGGCAAGCGCCGGCCCCATCGTGGTCAGTGGCATGCTCGCCGAGCAGCTGGCCAAGGAGCTCGGCGCGGGTGCTTCTGCCGGCGCGGTCGTCGTCGACGACGGAGCGCCGGCGCCCACAGCGGACGTGCTCGTCCGCGTGCTCGCAGGAGAGCCCTCGGAGGCTGACGAGTCGTTCGTCCGCTCGGCGGATCAACGTAGGACTCCCGTGGTCGTCGTTCAGCTCTGGCCTCAAGCCGACTGGACGCGGCCGTACGTCCTCTCTCCGTTCGTCGTCGAATGTCGCGCCGGGGAAGGGTTTCCCCTCCGTGAGATCACCGACCGGATCGTCGAGGCCTCCGAGCACGGGCCACTTCTTGCCTCGCGTGTTCCGGAGCTGAAGTGCGCGGTCACGCACGGCGTCGTGCGTCGCGCCGTCTCGCGCTCGGCCTTGCTCGGCCTTGCGGGAACGAATAAGGGCGCCGCCCGGCCGTTGATAGCCCTCGAGCAGGTTCGCATGCTCGCTCGGCTTCGCGCGGCCACGACAGGGTCGGCCGGATCGGACGAGATGCCGTTCGTGGCTGGTGGCGCCGCGCTCGCCCTCGCTTCCGGGTTCGCGTTCCGCGGAGTCGCTCGATCGGCAAGACAGGTGCTTCCGGTTCCGCTGGCAGATGCAGCCGTGGCCGCAGCGGGAACGTGGGCGCTCGCGAAAGCCCTTCGGCTACTCGAATCACGAATCCCGCCCGGATAGCGTCGCTGGACAGACAAGCCGTTGCGGCGGGAGGCCGGCTCAGCCGGCCGGGAGGCCAAGCGCGCGTCCTCTATGCCCCGCCAAGAGGAAGGGGGCACGCGGGGGGAAACGTCGTCCCCCCCGCGATCATGCCGTCCGGACCTGGTCCTAGGATGCGCCCCGACCATGCCGATGGGAGGGACGATGCCGAACACCGAGCTGGCCGAAGAGCTCTTGCAGCTCGGAGAGGCGGATGCGTGGTTCGAGTACCTGGAGTCGACGCGCGGCCAGACCCAGACGCGGTATGCCGAGGTCGAGCCGTGGGCCTGGGCACGCCTCTCTCAACGCCTGCGTGGCGTCCGCGCACGTCGCGCTCGTCTACGCCCTGCTGCGGCCTGACCTCGAAGTTGACCCCTCGCCGAGGGGGCCCCGGTCGCCGCGACTGCTACGGTGGCGGCAGGTCATGTTGACCGATGTCTTGAATCCACGCAGCGCGAGGCCGGACCTGCCGGTGGCTTTCCGGGGCCCGCGCGCGACAGAAAGAGGAGAATTGAACCTTGGCACTACGCTGGTTTCGCACTGGAAAGAAACAACAGGAAGAGGCCGCGGCTCAAGAAGCCGTTGCCATCGAGGTACAAGCACCGCCTGAGCCCCAGGCACCGGAGCCCACGGAGGCGCAGGATGCGCCCGAGGGTCCGAGGAAGAGGCGCCGCCGCGGAAGTCGTGGAGGGCGCGGCAGAAAGAGACCCGGAGCTGCACAGGCTGCCGGAGAGACTTCTGAGAAAACCGACGACAGGCCTTCGGTTGCCGGTCCCGCCGGTCCGATCCGCAAGGACGAGCGACCGACCGAACGAAAGACCGAGCGCAAGACCGACAAGCGCTCTCAACGAAGCAGTCGTCGACGAACGCCGACGAAGCGGGCCCCCCTGCCCGCGGCGAAGCGGGAGCTGCTCATCTCCGTCGACGTGGGTGAGCAGCGAGTCGCGATTCTCGAGGACGACCGAGTCGCCGAGGTCTATCTGGAGCGACCCGAACGCCGATCGATCGCCGGGAACATCTACCTAGGCATCGTCGACAACGTTCTCCCAGGGATGGAGGCGGCGTTCGTCGAGATCGGGCTCGAGAAGAACGGCTTCCTGTACGTGGACGAGATCGTCGGTCCGGAGCTCGAAGGCCGCAAGGGAGCGCGCAAGATCCAGGACCTGATCAAGCGCGGGCAGACCCTCCTCGTGCAGGCGGTGAAGGATCCGATGAAGTCGAAGGGCGCCCGTCTCACCACCGAGATCTCACTGCCAGGACGTTTCCTCGTCTATGTCCCCAACGGCGAGGGCTCAGGCGTTTCTCGTCGGCTCGAGGACGCGGAGCGCACGCGTCTCAAGGAGATCGTGAGGAAGCTCGATCCCAAAGGCGGAGGCATCATCGTGCGCACGGCTGCCGAGGGAGCGTCGGCGGAGGACATCGAACGCGACCTCGTCTTTCTCCAGCGTTTGTGGAAGACCATCCAGGCGAAGGCCAAGGGCGCTACTGCGCCAGCGCTCGTCTACGAAGAGGCCGAGCTTCCGTTGCGCATCGTCCGAGATCTCTTCGCCGGCGACTTTGTCGGCGCGCAGATCGACGACGATCGCACGCACCGGCGCATCGTCAGTTATCTGAAGAAGACCTCCCCGCACATGATCGAGCGCGTCCATCGCTATCGCGAGAAGGCGCCGCTCTTCGAGGCCTCGGGCGTCGACGCGGAGATTCGCTCAACGCTCGAGCGCCGAGTCGACCTCCCCTCCGGGGGGTATCTCGTCTTCGACTATGCGGAGGCGTTCACCGTGATCGACGTGAACACCGGGCGCTTCGTGGGCTCTCGCGGGAAGAGCGCGCAAGGCCGGCTCGAGGACACGATCGTGAAGAACAACCTCGAGGCGGTGAAGGAGGTCGTGCGCCAGCTCCGTCTCCGCGACATCGGCGGGATCATCGTCATCGACTTCATCGATATGGCGAATCCCAAGAACCGCGCGACGGTGGAGGAGGAGCTCCGTGGCGAGCTCGAACGCGACCGGACGAAGACCTACGTCGTGGAGATCTCGCCACTCGGGCTCGTCGAGATGACGCGCCAGAACGTCACCGACGGTCCGCGTGAGATCCTGACGAGCCGCTGCCCAGTGTGCGCCGGCGACGGCTTCGTGGTTTCCGATGCGACGCAAGCCCTCGAGATCGAGCGAAAGATGCGGGCCATCGCGAAGGGATCACGGGTCCAGGCATTCCATGTCGCCGTTCATCCGCGCGTCCTGTCGTTGATCGCCGGCCCGGGCGGGGGCCGACTCGCGGAGATCGAGGCGGCTGCGCGACGTCGGTTCTTCCTCACGCCCGCCACCGGCAACGGCCATGTCCACCTCGATCATTTCGACATTCTGGGGCAAGGAAAGCTCGAGACACTCCGGCCCCCGGCTCCTGTCGAGGAGGGTGCATCCATCAATCTCAAGCTCGTCGAGGTTGGGCTGCACGACGCGACGGCCGGCGTCGGCAAGGTCGGAGACTATGAAGTGGTGGTTGCCGGGGCGGCGAAGCTCGTCGGGAAGAAGGTCACCGCACTCATCGGGCGCGCGCTCGAAGGCACGGCGTATGCAATGCCCGCAGAAGACATCGTCGCACCGGCGCCGATCACATTTGAAGCGGAAGCCGAGCGCCCCATGCGCGCGCCAACCCGCAAGAAAACGGCCGATGAGCCTGAGGTCGAGCCTGCTCTCGAAGTCGAAGTCGAAGTCGAAGTCGACGTGGACGTGGAAGCCGAAGGCGAACTCGCCGTCGAGGACGGAGCAGCGGCCGAGGTGGTTGCAGTCGCCGAAGTCTCGGCCGACGCCGCGATCGAGGAGGCACCGCTCGCCGACGGCGAGGCGCAGGATGCCGTTCTCGATGAGGGACAGCCGCCGAAGAAGCGGACTCGGCGCGGAACGCGGGGTGGCCGCGGGCGAAAGAAGCCCTCCACTTCGGAGTCCACGGCGGATTCCACGGCCGAGAACGCGGCGGCAGATAGTTTGGCGCAGCAGCCGAAACCCAAGCCCAGGGCCGCATCGAAGCCCAAGCCGAAGCCAAGACCGAGGATCCACGTCCCACCGTCCGAAAGCGAGCCCGAAGTGGCCCCGATCGCAGTCGCGGTCACTGTTCTGGCCGAGCCGGATGCCACCGTGGACGCAGCGACCGAGGGTGATGTCCCGGCAGACGGTGAGGTCACGGCAGACGGGCAGCCCAAGCGCAAGCGCTCCCGGCGCGGATCACGAGGCGGGCGAAATCGCCGCAAGCCTTCGACGAATGGCGATCAGGTCGAGTTGGTTGCGGTCGCTGAACCTGGCGAGTCCACCATCGAAGCGCCCGATCCGGGTATCGATGGAGAGGCCGCTGGCGTGCCGGGACCCAGCACAGAAGAGACGATCCCTGAGTACGTACCGATGTCCGAGTGGATCGGGGACTTCGACTCGCGCTCGCAGCGGCCCTAGTCCGCTATCATGCGGCGGCTTCGCGGGCCACACGCCCGCTTGCAAAAACTGCGCTGGGGTCGGACTTGAGTCTGACCCCAGCACTGTCTTCAATTCCATGACCTACGCCATCATCAAGGTTGCCGGGAAGCAGTACCGCGTCCGCGAGGGCGAGCGGCTGCTCGTCGATCGACTCGCTCAGGACGAGGGGGCGACGATCACCCCCACCGTTCTGCTCGTCGGCGGCGACGACGCTCCAATACTCGAACCCACTGACGTGAAGGTGACCGCCACGGTGCTCGGTGCCGTCAAGGGCCCGAAGATCAGGATCGGCAAGTACAAGAAGCGCACCGGCTATCGCAAGCACACCGGTTTCCGCGCCTCGCTGACCCAGATCCAGATCGAGTCCATCGGTGGCAAGCCTGCCCGGGCGGCTTCGAAGCCGAAGCCGAAGGCGGAGCCGGAGCCGGTGGAGACGTCGAAAGAAGCTCCCGCAGCACCCGAGGTACCGTCCGCGCTCCCGGCCGGGTATGCGGACATGACGATCGCGGAGATCAAGTCGTCGACGGGCGGATGGGACTCCGGTGCGCTCGACGCCGCGCTCGCGTACGAACAGGAGCACGGCAAGCGGAAAGGCGCGATCGCAGCTCTTGAGTCGGCCCGAGCCGCGCAGGGAGGAGAATCCTAATGGCGCACAAGAAAGGTCTCGGTTCATCGCGCAACGGTCGCGACTCGGAATCGAAGCGACTCGGCGTCAAGATCTTCGCCGGACAGCAGGTCAGAGCTGGGATGATCATCGTCCGCCAGCGGGGGACCAAGTTCCGCCCCGGTCAGGGCGCTGGCCTCGGCCGCGACCATACGATCTTCGCGCTTCGCGAGGGCACGGTCGAGTTCCGTACATCGGGCGACAAGCGCTACATCTCCGTCGCGGCCGCGACGGACTCGTAGCCAGGACGCTCGGCTCCGAGCCGAGCCATGTTCCACGACCGAGCCCAGATCCACGTCGAAGCTGGCCGTGGCGGCGACGGCGGCCTCAGCTTCCGGCGCGAGAAGTTCGTGCCGAAGGGCGGCCCCGACGGTGGTGACGGAGGACGCGGAGGCGACGTCGTCGTGATCACGGACGCCGCGCTTCGCGATCTGTCCGCGTACCAGCGGGTCAAGATCCTCCGTGCCGGCCGTGGTGGCAACGGCCGAGGCAGCAAGAAGCACGGCGCAGACGGAGACAAGGTCGAGATCCGCGTTCCCGTCGGCACACAGGTGCTCGACGCCGAAGGAGCTCTCGTTGCGGATCTGACGTCGCCCGGCACCCGGCTCGTCGTGGCGCGCGGGGGGCAGGGTGGGCGCGGGAACGCGCGCTTTGCGACGCCGACTAGGCAGACCCCGCGCTTCGCCGAGACGGGCGTACCCGGAGACGAGATCGACCTCGCCCTTCAACTCAAGCTCGTCGTCGACGCTGCGCTGGCGGGGTTTCCCAACGCGGGCAAGTCCTCTCTTCTGCGGTGCATCTCGAATGCGACGCCAAAGGTTGCGGAGTACCCCTTCACGACGATCGAGCCCACTCTCGGGG
>Ga0210334_10589536_pt1 | contig 16746 bp, 17 predicted proteins | sample S306metaT_FD_164440 | JGI IMG/M metagenome (GOLD analysis project Ga0210334, IMG submission 164440) | Metatranscriptome of estuarine sediment microbial communities from the Columbia River estuary, Oregon, United States - S.306 (Metagenome... | ecosystem: Environmental > Aquatic > Marine >... | reverse complement strand
GTCTCGCTCCTGCAGGGACGTTGATCGAAATGCCAGTATAGGCATGTCGTCATCGACGCGGCGCGTCGCGCCGATCGAGCCGGGCCAGGCCTGCGCGCTCGGCCGCCGCCAGCGCCTCACGGTATTCGCCGCGCGTGATCGGTCGGTCGAGTTCGGGGTATTCGTCGGCGCGGTAGCACGGCCGGTACTGGTCCATCAGGTTGACGTACGTGTCGGGCGAGATCTCCGAGGCGATCCAGGCGAGAACCTCTCCCGTCCCCGCCACGTCGCCGGGGAGCACGAGATGACGGACGAGGAGCCCGCGCACTGCGAGTCCCCGCTCGTCGAGGACCAGGTCGCCGACCTGGCGATGCATCTCGCGGACCGCTCGGCGGTTCGACTCGACGTACCCGCGCACGTGCGAGTAGCGGCGCGCGAGGTCGCCGTCGCCGTACTTCATGTCGGGCATGTAGATGTCAACCACGCCGTCCAGCAGCGCGAGCGCCTCGGGGCTGTCGTACCCGCCAGTGTTGAAGACGAGCGGCAGCCGGAAGCCGGCCGCCACCGCGATGACCAGCGCCTCGAGGACCTGGGCCACGACATGACTCGGCGACACGAGGTTCACGTTGTGGCATCCGATCGCCTGGAGCTCGAGCATCATCCCGGCGAGCTCCTCCGCCTCGACCGCCTCGCCGATCCCGCGCTGGCTGAGCTCCCAGTTCTGGCAGAAGACGCAGCGCAGGTTGCACCAGGCGAAGAAGATCGTCCCCGAGCCCCGCCAGCCGCTGAGCGGGCGCTCCTCGCCATGGTGCGAGCCATGACTCGCGACACGCGCCCACCGGCCCGTCCGGCAGACGGCCCCCTTCGTGCCGCTGCGCCGGTCCACCCGACAGTACCGGGCGCAGAGATCGCAGCTCGCCAGCCGGTCGAGCGCGATCCGGGCGCGATCGCGGAGCTCACCCCTGCGGTGGAGCGCGAGGTACGCCGGCTCGACGTCGATGGCGGCGGTCACGGACGACCCTCCAGCGAGCAGGGGCAGTGTATCTCGGCCCCATCCGCTTCCCCAGAGGCGACTGGCCCGATCCTCGGGCGGAGACGTGATCGCGGCCAGCGGGCGAGCCGCACCCCGGCGGGACCCTGCCGGCCGACCCCACTGGGAGCGGTCGACTGACCCTACCGCCGCGCCGCCGCGAGACCGACGATGCCGTGCGGAGGTCGAGGCATGTGGCAGGCCGAGGACGCAGCGGAGGCCGTGGCGACCGTCCGCGCCCGCCGACGGCGTCGTCGATGAGCCGGGCGACCATGGCTGCCGCGACGATCGCCCTCCACGGCGACCTGAACGACTTCCTGCCGCTGCGCGACCGGGGCGCCGCGGTGGACCGGCGGGACTCGATCGTGCGCCGGCGCTTCGACGGGCAGCCCGCCGTCAAGGACGTCCTCGAGGCACTCGGGGTGCCCCATCCCGAGATCGGCGCGATCACGGTCAACGGCGCGCCGACCGGATTCGACCATCGTCTGGCCGACGGCGATCGGGTCGATGCCTGGCCAGCTGCGGATGCCGGAGCGGCGGGCCTCGTCCCCGTGCTGTCGCTCGCGGCGGAGGACTCGGCCGAGCCGCGCTTCGTCGCCGACGGGCACCTGGGCCGGCTGGCCGCCTACCTGCGGATGCTCGGCTTCGACACCTGGTATCACAACGACGCCGATGACGATCGGCTGGCGACCATCGCGGCCGGGGAGCGGCGCATCCTGCTGACGCGCGACCGGGGCCTCCTCAAGCGGAGCATCGTGCGGCGCGGCGCCTATCTCCGCTCGGATCGACCGGTCGAGCAGCTGATCGAGACGGTGAGGCGCTTCGCCCTCGCGGATCGCTGGCGGCCTTTCGGACGCTGCCTCCGCTGCAACGCCATCCTGGTCGAGGCAAGCCGCGAGGAGGTCCTGGACCGGCTCGAGCCGCTGACACGGATCCACTACGACGAGTTCCGCCGCTGTCCGGGCTGCGACGCCGTCTACTGGAAGGGCTCCCACCACGCGCGGATGGAGCGCCTCGTCGACCTGGTTCGGTCCAGCCTCACGCCCCGCTGACACCGGCGCGCGGGTCGTCGCCCGGGCGACGTCCCGACGGCGCTCCGTCAGGCGATCGAGCCCTCCGCCACCCGTTGCTCTCGCCGGAGCACGTCCACCGCCGCGGCCAGGGCGATCGCCATCCCGATCGCGAAGACCGGCCAGGGGTACGGCCCCGGCAGGCCGCCGTCGATGATCCGGGCCGCGTCGAGGGTGTACGAGAGGATGACGATGAACCCGCCCGCCAGCCCGGCGACCCAGTGCCACGGCGTGACCGTGAGCCGCCAGCCCGAGCGGAGGCGCCACGCCGCCGCGAGCCCGAACCCGACGAGCGCGAGGCTGACCGCCACCGGCGACCAGACCGGACCCACCCAGGGGACCGGGAGGAGGAAGAGAAGGTCGGTCGTGTCGAGCGACGGCGGCCAGCCGCTGAAGACGTAGAGCCAGGCGTAGTAGCCGATGTCCCAGACGCCGAAGACGACCGCGCCCCAGGCGAGGCGCTCCAGCCATGTCCGCCCGACGAGCGTGCCGATCGCGGCGATGATCACGAGCGTCGCCGCCTCCCGGCCGACCTCGATGGCGATCAGGTCGCCCACCTCGCTGGCGGGGCGAAGCGGGAAGATCGCGCCGACCTGCCCGTCCAGCGCCGTCTGGAGGTACACGACGACGGCGGCCTCGAGGTAGGCCATCGCGACGGCGAAGACGACGACGGAGAGGGCCGTCGCACGGAACGAGAGCTGGCTGGGCATGCGCGCCACGCTAGCACCTCGACTCGACGTCGTGCCGCGGCCGGATCGGAGCGGCGACACGGGCAGTCGACGCGGGCTTCCAGGTCCGCGATGGCGTGACCAACGACCCTTCGTCCGGGTGCGGTCCTCGGCCAGCATCTGAGTCGGACGAGCGGGCGAGGCCGCGTCGGACCGCGTGTCGGATCGGGCGGTCCTCCCGCCCGGGCCGGCGCGAGCAGGAAGGAGCCCCCAGCGATGCATATCCTCGTCGCCTACGCCAGCCGTCACGGTGCCGCCGAGGGGATCGCCGAGCGCATCGCGGGGACCCTGAGGTCCTCCGGGCTCGAGGCGCAGGCTCTCCCCGCCCAAGTCCGTCAAGGATCTCGCCGACTACGACGCCTGCCGGCCGCGAGGGAGAGCATCCCGGAGGGACTTCCGCGACTGGCCGGAGATCGAGGCTTGGGCCCGCGAGATCGCCAGCGAGCTCCGGCCAGTGGCCGTCAGCTGAACGGCGCCGTCGGATCCGGAAGACCTCGATGGCCGGGCGACCTGCGCGTGGCATCTCGCGCAAAGAGCAAGTCGGTCTGTTTCTCCATCGCGGCCTCGACCGGTGGCTCTCGCCGCTCGGCGTGCTCGTCTACCGCCGGACGAAGGGCGGGATCACGCGGCCGTGGAAGGTCGACGCCCTCCTGTTGACGACCCGTGGTCGCCGATGGGGCAAGCGTCGGACCGTCGTTCTCCAGTTCTTCCCCGACGGCGACGGGATGCTCCTGGCTGCCGCCAACGACGGTGGCGCGTCCCACCCCGGCTGGTACCACAACCTGACGGCTAACCCAGCGGCACGCGTCGAGGTCATGGGACGGATGATCGCGGTCCGCGCCGAGGAGCTGGCGGGCGACGAGGCGGCGGCCGGATGGCAGCTGATCGTCCAGCGGGATCCCAGCTATGAGCGGTACGCGCGCGCGACCAGCCGCACGATCCCGATCGTCCGGCTCACCCCCGTGCCCAGCAGCGCCCCACGCGGCCGGGGCGGGTGTCGGCCGTCTTGCCCGCCGACAGGTCGGGATGGCCCGATCCGTTCGTGACCCGGCGCCGCTACAACCCCTGCGCGGGCCCAGGTCGCGGCCGTCAGTCGGGCCCCCTCCGAAGCGACGCGCCTGGGTGCCGCGATCAGCCGGCCGCCCCAACCAGGTCGGCCGTGGCTCGGTCAGGCTGCCGGCTGGGCCGCAGGCGGCGCGGCCGGCGCTGGGACCGGCTCATTGCGGAACGTCCGCCAACCGAGCAGCAGGAGCGCCCCGAACCCGAACAGGCTGGCCACGAACGAGGCCAGTGGCCCGACGACCGGGACGATGCCGAGCGCCCCGAGCAGGACGACCCCGATCACCGCGGCGAGGTACGGGCGCTCCGCCTGCCTGCCGGAGCTCATCCGCCCGAGGATCCAGTCACCGACCCAGATCGCCGCCACGATCCAGCCGAAGTACGCGACCGTGGGGAGCACGAAGAAGAGGAACAGCAGGCCGATCGGGGCCCCGATGACGGTGATCAGCGCCAGGATCCCGATGATCGGCAAGATGAACATCCCCAGGAACCCGAAGAGCAGGCTCGGCCCGGGCTGATTGCTGATGAGCCACTCGGCGGCCCGGATCTGCCGCGCCGCCAGAGCCGCCAGGAACAGCGCGACGATCACGGTGACAAGTGCCGCGCCGATGACGAAGAGCAACAGGGCGGGGATCAGGATCACGCCCAGCGCCGCGAATTCGGGTCCCAGGTCGCGGACCCGACCCGTGACGGTGGCGCCAGGGTCCACCGTGGCCGTGCCGTTGACGGTGCCGACGTCCCCGGAGACCACGGTCCCGGCGCCGATCGTTGCCGTACCGTTCACGACGACGACGTTGTCGACCTGGGCACCGGAGAAGACGGCGTCGCCGTTCACCACGACGACGGTCCCGGCGCTGCCGTCGATCTGCGCGTCGCCGTTGACGACGACGACGAGCTCGACCGCGTCGCCCGAGGCGAGCTCGAGCGAACCGTTGACGGAGACGAGGATGCGGTCGCCGTCCGACGTGCCGTCCGCCGCGAGAACCGCAGGCGCAAGGCCGAGGAGGAGCAGACCGGTCACGAGCAGGCCGAGGATGCGGTTCATGGTGAACGACTCCGTGTAATGGTCGAGGCCGCCTCCCTCGGGCGACTCGGGGCCCCCGGCAGGCGTAGGGCCCGGGATGCGCTCAAGGATGGCCCGCCACGGGAGAGGCTGCCCGGTCCGGTGGGACCGAACGCGCGGGGCGAGGCGGCCCTATCCGAGCCGGCAGGGGTCCATCCCGAGCACCAGAGCCTGATCGCGGCGCCGGGTCGCACGCTCGGTGTTGCGCCCGGGGATTCGACACCCGCCTGACCCGGCGTCGTTCGCTATGAGCTACGAGCGATCAGCCGCCCGCGCCGGAACCGCCGGTCGGCGGCCATCAGGAGCGCGCCGTCGATGACGGCCAGCAGGACCATCGCCGCGAGGACCAGCAGGCGCGCCTCGGCGCCGCCGAGGAAGTCGATGACGTCGCCGGCAACCTCGCGGTTCATGAACAGCGCGGTCGCACCGAACCCCGCCAGCATCATCGGCACCATGAGGCCAAGGAGCGTCATCTGCTGAGCTTCCTGGGCCGTGCCGGCCCGGAGCGAGACGAAGATGCCGATCGCTCCCGTCAAGACGGCGACGAGGAGGGCCAGCACGAGCACCCCGGCCAGGACGGCCGGGTCGTAGAACAGCGGGGCGGCCTCGGGCGCCGTGATGTTCGCGACGACGGCGGCGACGCCGAGCACGACCGGCGCCGACAGCCAGCCGATCGCCACGGCGAACACGAGCTTGCCGTAGAGGATCGTCCGGTCGGTCAGCCGGCTGGCCAGCAGGGTGCTCAGGGTGTGGCGCTCGCGTTCTCCGGCGATCGCATCGGGCACGACGATCCCGACGATGACCATCGGCAGGACGACGCCGAGGATCCCCAGCGGGACCGGATCCGAGAACCAATCGCGACCGCCCATCTGGACGGGGAACCAGATCGCCCAGATCGCCAGCATCCCGCCGGTCAGGACGACCTGTCGCCGCGCCCGTCCGCCGATCAGCGAGCGCCACTCCTTCCAGAACATCGTGCGGAGGTCGCCGGTCATGACTCCTCCTCCATGAGCGTCACGAAGACCTCCTCGAGGCTCGCCTGGCCGCGCCGGACCTCGTCGATCTCGGCGCCCCGCTGGACCAGGAGGGACACCAGCGGCCCTGGTTCGGCATCCCCGGCGAGCTCCAGGGTCAGGTGCCCGTTCGTTCGCTCCACGGCGACGACCTCGGGCCGGGCCCGCAGCGCCGCGAGCGTCGCGTCCTCGAAGCCCCGGCCGGAGATCTCCAGCCGCGGGACTCCCGTCCGGGCGCGGAGCTCGTCGGGGCTCCCGATCGAGACGAGGCGACCCTCACGGATCACGGCGACGAGCCCGCACAGCCGCTCGGCCTCGGCCATGTTGTGCGTGGTGAGGAATATCGTCGTGCCGACCCGGCCGGCCAACGCCGCGAGGTCGTCCCGAACGGCGACGGCGGCCATGACATCCAACCCGGCCGTCGGCTCGTCGAGGAAGACCAGCGGGGGACGGTGGAGCAGGGCTCGTGCGAGGGCGAGCCGCTGCTGCATGCCCCGGCTCCACGTGCCGGCCTTCTCACCCCGGCGCTCCCAGAGGCCCATGTCCGAGAGCAGCTCGCGGATGCGCTCGCTGCGCTCCTCGGGGGGCATCCGCCACGCTCGCGCGTAGAACTCGAGGTTGTGCTCGGCCGACATCGCCTCGTAGATGCCGGTGTGCTCGAGGACGGCGCCGGTCCGGGCGCGGACCTCATCGCCGTCCCGCCAGGGGTCGAAGCCGAGCACCTCGGCGCGGCCCACGGTCGGCTCGAGCAGGCCGAGCAGCAGGTTGATCGTCGTCGTCTTGCCGGCGCCGTTCGGCCCGAGGAAACCGAAGATGATGCCCCTCGGCACCTCGATCGTGAGCTGGTCGACGGCCCGCGTCGAGCCGAACGTCCGGGTCAGCCCGTCGAGCCGGATGGCGGGCCCCTCAGCGGCCACTGCACTCCTCCCGTGATCGGCACGGCACCGCAGGACGTGCCAGGGGACGAACCGACGCGATGGAGCGAGTCTCGCCTTCGGGCCACGCCGGCCTCAAGGGCCGTCCGACCCGACCGCCGTGGTCCGACCGGCCGACCACGCGCTGCATCGCTCGCGTCTTGTGCTACCCGCCGCCCGAGCCGAGGCCACGATCCAGCGCCTCGATCATGCGCTCGAAGGAGCGGTCGACGTCTCGCGGCATCCCGAACCCGCCGGCCGCCTGGAGGGTCACGAAGCCGTGGAGCGCCGCTCGAAGCGCTCGCGCGGCATCGATGGCGTCATCGCCCGTCAGGCCACGTTCTGCGAGCACCTCGAAGACGGTCTTGAGCAATGCGTCGCTTGCGGCCTCGTGCTCGCGATCGCCGGGCGGAGCGGCGCGCAGCGTGGAAGCATACCCACCCGGGTGCACGGTTGCGTACGAGCGGTACGCGTCGGCCAGGGCCCGCACTCCCTCCCGGCTGCCGTCGTCGACCGAGGCCGATCGTGCTGCCGCGAGATGGGCTCCGAGCTCCCGAAGGGCAAGGATGGACACCCCCCGGCGGACGGCGTCGAGCCCGTCGACGTGCTTGTAGAGGCTCGGTACCGCCACCCCGAAGCGGGCGGCCAGCGCCGCCAGCGTCAGGTGCTCGTAGCCGACCTCGTCGGCGAGAACTGCGGCCTCGGCGATGACGATCGCGGGCGTCAGCCCGGCCCTAGGCATCGCGGGCGTCACCCCGCAGGAAGTCGAGGACCGCCGGCGTCACCACCTCGGGATACTCGGCCTGAGGGTAGTGGCCGGCGCCGGGGACCACGACGACCGCACCCCCGAGTCGTTCGGTGATGTAGGAGGCCTCGGCCGCCGGATCCGGGAAGTCGGGGTCTCGGTCGCCCATGACCACGAGGGTCCGCGCCGTCACCTCATCGAGACGCGCCTCGACCGGGGCGTGACTCGTGCGCGTCGTTGCGGCGAACGCGGCCCAGCGACCCGGTCGGCGCAGGCTCGCGCGGATCCGCGCCCGGTGGGCGTCCAGGTCGGCCGGCTTGCGGCCCGGGTGGAGCCGCGCGTACCAGGCGTTCCAGGCCGCCGGACCCCAGGGCCGCAGCAGCGCCAGGCGGAACGCGAGCTCCGCGCCCCGCCCGACCGGCGCGTTCCGGACGAACGGACCGACCAGCACGAGCGCCGCCACCAGCTCCGGTGCCTCGGCGGCCGCCCAGGCGGCGGCACCGGCGCCCATCGAGTTGCCGATCAGGACGGCGGGCCCACCGCTGAGCTGCCGGACCAGCGCCACGAGGTCGGTGCCGGTCGCCACGTCGTCGTACGCATCGAACGTGGCATCGCTGTCGCCATGGCCGCGCAGATCCATCGTGACCACGCGATACCCGGCCTCGACCAGGGCGGGCGCGAGGAACCGATAGACGGATCGAAGATCGCCCATCCCCGGCACGCAGACCACAAGGGGTCCCTCGCCCGCGACCTCGTAGGCGATCCGGCCCCCCGGACGATCCAGGTACATGGGCCCCGACCGGGCTCCGATCATCGAATCGGACATCTCGCTCACCACCTTCCTTCGGCTGCCCCGCTCGGGGCTAACGGCATTAGCTTGATGATCATCATGGCTAATGAGCTTAGCTTTGTCAAGTCGGCGGACAGCCGGAGGCTGTCGAGCCGGTCAGTCGTCGAGCCTGGGCCATCCTGGCCCCGGATCGCGGCCGCACCCCGGTTGCCCGTGAGCCGCCAGGTCCCAGGATCTGGATGGCCCCGACCGCTCGAGACGAACGGACCGGTGGCCCGTGTGCGCCGGTCAGCCAATCGCGCGGAAGAGCCGCCAGGGGTCCGGCAACCCCCTGAGCTGGTGCTCGCCTGCATCCTCGAAGAGGAGGCCGGACCCCGAGACGAGGTCGCGCACCGTCGAGGAGACGAGAACCTCGGACGGTCCGGCGATCGCACCGACCCGGGCACCGATGTTGACGGCGATGCCACCGACCTTGCCGGCGACCGTCTCGAGCTCTCCAGTGTGGACACCGGCACGGACGTCTAGTCCCAGGTCCCGGACGGCCGCGGTGATCGCCTGGGCGCACCGCACGGCGCGGGCGGGACCGTCGAACGTCGCGAAGAAGCCGTCCCCCGCGGTGTCGATCTCGGTACCTCTGAAGCGGCCGAGCAGCGCGCGAACGGTGCCGTGGTGCCGCTCGACGAGCTCGCGCCAGCCTGAGTCTCCGAGTTCGACCGCCCGCTCGGTCGAGCCGACGATGTCGGTGAACAGCACGGTCCCGAGGACCCGGTCCAGGTCCACCTCCTGGTCGCGGACGTCGGCCACGAACGCCTCGAGCGGGTCCAGCAGGGCAGCCTGGTCGCCGGCGGAGAAGAGGTGGTCCCCGCCGGGCGTCTCGATGAACGTCGCGCCGCGGATGCGATCGGCCAGCCAGCGCGTCTCCTCGACCTGGAAGTCGGGGTCGTCCGTGCGTGCGAGGACCAGTGTGGGCACGTGGACGGCCGGCAGGGCCGACCGGACATCGATCCCCCGATTCATCCGGGCGAGGGCGATCGCCGCCCCCGGACTGGCCGCTCGACGGGTGTAGTCGGCGAGCCAGTCGATCATCCGCTCGTCTTCGGCGAGGCTCGGCGCGAGCCACTCCCGGAGCACCTCCGCGGCGTACTCACGGGTGCCCCAGAGCCGGTCCATCCGATCGAGGGCGGCCTCGAACGCCTCGTCGCTCGACGCCGGGAAGGGGTAGTCGTCGGCTGGCTTCCAGCAAGCGGCGGTGCCGAACAGGACGAGGGCGATCGTGCGGGCCGGGTAGGTCGCCGCGAACAGCGTGGCCATCGGGCCGCCCTCGGAGACGCCGAAGACGACGGAGCGCTGCGATCCGACGGCGTCCATCACGGCCCGGGCATCGTCCATGCGGACCTCGAGCGACGGGAGGCGGTCCTCCGGCACGCGATCCGAGAGGCCGGTGCCGCGCTTGTCGAACAGGACCAGGCGCGAGAAGGAGGCGAGCCGGGCGAAGAAGCGGGCAATGGACGGCTCCTCCCACATCGCCTCGATGTTGCTCGTCCAGCCCATGACCACGACCAGGTCCACCGGCCCGTCGCCGACGACCTGGTAGGCGATGTGGACGCCGTCGCTCGTCTTGGCGTAGCGCGTCTCGGGTCTCATCGGGCTCGATCGTCCGGCTTCATCCGTCGATCGGCAGCGTACGGTAGAGGACATTCACGACCAGCCAACGCTGGCCGAAGCGGGCGAGATGGAGCTCGAGGTCCCACCAGCCCATCGTCACCTTGGCGGCGGCGATGTCGTGGCCGACCTCGAACACCCGGGCCTGCCATGCTCGCCCGAACGGCCCGAGGTCGAGGCCCCGCCGGACCGACTCGACGACATCATCGCGGTCCAGATCTTCGAGCAGGCGAGAGCCCCCGTCATCGATCACCCGCCGCTCAGCCAGGGCGGGGTGGTGAGTGGCCAGCGCCAGGTCGGCGTCCCCGTCGAACCCGGACCTGGCGTAGGCCTCGAGCAGGTCGGCCGCGGCGGCTCGATCGGCCGGCGCGTCGACGACCGTCGCGCGCGGCTCGTAGAGGACGTTCACGATCCGCCACCGGTCGCCGAACCAGGCGAGGTGGACGAGGTCCAGCCAGGGCTCCGACAGCACGCTCGCCGAGGCCATGTCCTCGCTGATGTCGTGCACGGCGATGCGCAGGTCCCGCCTGTAGGGTCGAGGACCACGGGCGGCGGCCGCGACCATCGCGTCGTACGGCGCCTCGTCGAGCTCGAGCGAACCGCTCGCCGGGTCCTCGACGGCCCGCTTAGCGAGCCCCGGGTGGAGGCAGCCCGCCATCCGCTCGCGGTCGCCCTCGAGCCAGGAGGCCACGTAGTCGGTGCACGTCCCGACGATCGCCTCCCGAGCCGGGACTGCGGAGCCGGCGCCACCCATCGGAGGAGTATCGCGACGTGTGCTTCAGCGGGCAAGGGGGAGGCCGCCGCCGACTCCGGCGAGGCCGCAGGCGGGGCCGGCCGCACCGCGGCATCGAGGTGACCGGGTACGAAGGAGCCATTGCCAGCCGGACCGCGCCGAACGTAGGCTCGCTCGGTCATGGACGGAGCGACGCTCAGCCTGGTCCTGGAGCGGGTCGCCGAGGACATCCACGAGCCCGAGTTCGTCGCCTACGCACCACTCGTGAGCTTCGAGGCCTTCCTCCCCGCGCAGCGCGTGTACGGCTGGGTGCGCCTCGATGCCGACCGGCTGACCGACCTCCTCAACGCCCATGAGACCATCCGGCTGATGAACGTCCTCGTCGAGGACCTCGGCGACGGACGCATGGTGTCGGCCGACGAGGCGGTCGTCCGTCGCTCGGAGATCGTCGCCGTGCTCGCCAGCGGCCCGCGTGGGGACGCCGGCCGGCGCACGGCCACCCTCACCCATCCGGTCGTCGTCGAATCGGGTGCCTACAGCCTGGGTGGCAACGTCCACGTCGCGCCGGGCGTCGACCCGGAGCAGCGCCTCCGGTCCGGGGATCCGATGGTCCCGCTGACGGAGGCCTGGCTCGAGTACCGGTCCGGCAGTGAGCTCCGGCAGGACCGGATCGAGACGATCATCGTCAACCGCGAGCTGGCGACGCGGATCGCCGTCGTCGCCGTGCCGCCCGCGGTGGCCTCGAGCCGACCCTCGCCGCTTTGAGTCTACGCGGCCCGTCCGCGACGAGGATCAGCTCGAGCCGTGAGCCCGGGTCGGGGCCAGATGCCAGGTCAGGTATCCGGCTCGAGCAGATCAGCGGCCCGCCCGAGCCGGGAGCCGCCGATGCCGACTACCTCCTGATGCGCAGGGCCGCCTGATCCTGCCCACAGCGATAGCTGTGGTAGTTGTCCAGGTCGTAGATACAGAGCTCCGCGGACACGAGCGCGGAGCCCTGCTTGAAGGGCATCGTGTCCGCTCGGACCAGTACCGTGATAGGTGTCGCCGTCGAGCCATCGCAGGTGATCGGCATGAATCCGAACGAGCTGCCCCAACCGTGGATGATCGTCTTGCCGGCGCGCTGATCGATCTGGGCGCTGCCCCAGTCGACCATGGCGTCGGTGGTTCCATCGACCGGCTCACACACCGCATCGAACTCGACCAGCACCCCGACGCCCTTGGCCAGCAGCGTCGCGGACTTGAACTCAAACGAGACCGGACCCGCGGCCATCGCTGAGATCGCCGGGACGAGCAGTAGCCCGGTGGCGACGAAGATCGCCAGCGCTCGCTTCATCCGAAGCCTCCTCGGAACGCCAGGCGCAGGTCGGTCCCGCCAGTAGCTCGGCGCCGTCGGGGCGGCCGTTGCATCGACGGCGCGTCAACGCTCCCCGCGAAGGGCCAGAGCGTCGGGCGCCGATCGCGTTTCGTCCAGAGGCATTGGTCACGAACGCGAGAATGACGCCTAGCCCGCCCAGGTGTAGCCGCCGTCGACGTACAGGGTCTGGCCGGTGATGAACGAGGCCTTGTCGCTGAGCAGGAAGGCGACCGCGCCGGCGATGTCGTCGACCTGGGCGATGCGTCCCATCGGCACCCGGTCCAGCACCTCGAGGTCGAGCGTGCCGGCGGCCAGCTGGTCGCGGATCAGGGGGGTGTCCGTCCACGACGGTCCGACGGCGTTCACGCGGATCGGGCGATCGGCCCATTCGACGGCGAGCACGCGGGTGATCCCCACGACGCCGTGCTTGGCAGCGGCGTAGGCCACCCGACCCGCCAGCCCGCGCACCGCGAGCACCGACGCGAGGTTGACGATCGCCGAACCGGGCGCCAGATGGGGGTAGGCGGCCTGGCAGGTGTAGAACGTGCCGCTCAGGTCGATCTCGATAACGGCTCGCCAGTCTACCTGCGAGAGGTCCGCCGAAGGCCCCGTCCGGTTGATCCCCGCGCTGTTCACCAGCCCGTGGATCGGGCCGGATCGCTCGGCCAGATCGGCGAAGGTCCGCCGGAGCTCCTCGGGCCGGGTCACGTCGGCCCGCACGAAGGCGCCGCCCAGCTCATCGGCCACGTCCTGACCGGCCGGGTCGACGTCGAGGATGGCGCAGTGCCAGCCTTCATTCGTCAGCTCGCGGGCGACCCCGAGCCCGATGCCCTTCGCTCCTCCGGTGACGACCGCGTGCTTCATCCGACCACCCTCCCATGACCGTCGATACCCACCGCTCGGCCGTCGCCATGACGGTGCCGCCACGGGACCGTGCCATCGTCCCACCATCGTCGGGTCGAGCGGGCCGCGGTAGGGACATTCGTGACGACGGCGGCTGCGCAGGCACGACAGCTCGCGTGGCGATCGCACCCCGCGCGGCACGTCAGAATGGGCACGAGCGACCAGCGCTTCCGGCACCGGGCGACAGGGAGGATCGCGCGAACATGACGGCGACGATGCGGGCGGCACGCTGGCACGGCCGCGCCGACGTGCGCGTGGAAGACGTCCCGATCCCCCGCCCGGGCCCCGGAGAGGTGCTCCTGCGGGTGAGCTGGTGCGGCATCTGCGGCACCGACGTCGAGGAGTACCGCGACGGCCCGGTCGTCATCCCGGTGGACGAGCCGAATCCACTCACGGGACAACGCGCCCCGGTCACCCTCGGCCACGAGTTCGCGGGCGAGGTCGTCGAGGTCGGGGCCGAGGTCCGGGGGATCGCCGTCGGCGACCGGGTCGTCCCGGACATCTGCCTCTTCTGCGGGGAGTGCCACTACTGCCGTCGCCACGAGTACGCGCTCTGTGTCTCCTGGGCCGCGATCGGCTTCCACGCCGACGGCGGCCTCGCCGAATACGTCAGGGTGCCGGCTCGGCAATGCGTGCATCTGCCGCCGGAGATCGGCGACGAGGCGGCGGCGCTCATCGAGACGACCGAGGTCGCGGTGCGGGCGATCCGTAACGGCGGGGTCCGCCTCGGCGACACGGTCGCGATCGTGGGCGACGGCGCAGTCGGGCTGATCACGCTCCAGGTCGCCAGGGCGGCGGGTGCAACGACCGTGATCCTGCTCGGCCATCGCGCCCAACGGCTCGAGCTCGGCCGACGCCTGGGGGCGACGGCGGCCTTCGACACGAACGATCCGGCCTGGCATCAGGCTGTCGCCGACCTGACCGATGGCCTGGGTGTCGACGTGGCGATCGAGTGCGGCGGCCGTCCGGAGGCGATCCGCGATTCGCTCGCCGCCACCCGGAAGGGCGGGCGGATCGTGCTGCTCGCGGTGCTGGGCACGCCGGTGCCGATCGACACCTGGGCGCTCGTGGAGGGCGAGCGGACGATCACCGGCAGCGTCCAGCACCACTTCGACGAGGACCTGCCGATCGCCGTGCGCCTCATGGCCGCGGGCCTCGTCGATGCCGGCCCCCTCATCACCGCGCGCATCCCGCTGGAGCGCGTGGTGACCGATGGATTCGCGGCCCTGGAAGCCGGTGGGGCGGACATCAAGGTCCTCGTCTCGACTCGCGCCGACGCCGAGACGACCGGGCGGATAGGTGCCGACCGGCCCTAGTGCCGCGCCGGCGAGCACCGGACACTGCGGAATTCCCGGCGATACGAAGGAGCGTTCCAATGGCCGATCTCTCGACCGTCTTCACGGGCATCCGCTTCGAGAATCCGTTCATGCTCTCGTCGGCGCCGCCCACCGAGTCCGAGAGCAACATCATGCGGGCCTTCGAGGCGGGCTGGGGCGGCGTCGTGACGAAGACGATCGGCCTCCACCCGGTCACCAACGTCCGTGGCCCCAAGACGAAGTTCCTGCGCGTCGACAACGGCGGCACCCACCTCTCGATGGCCAAGCGCCCCGACTCGACCCTCATGGCCTCGTGGAACTGGGAGCTGATCTCGGACAAGCCGGTCGACTGGTGGGCGCCCCGCCTGGGCGCGATCAAGAAGGCCTGGCCGGACCGCGTCCTCGTCGCCTCGATCATGGCCGGCTCGGGCAACGACAAGGAGCTGGCCCACTGGCAGACGCTCACCGAGGCGGTCCAGGACGCCGGCGTCGACGCGATCGAGCTCAACTTCTCGTGCCCGCACATGGACCGCATCGACATGGGGTCGAACGTCGGCAAGGACCCGGTCCTCTGCTCCGTCTCGACCCAGGCCGTCAAGGCCGTCGCCCGGGTCCCCGTCTGGGTCAAGCTCACCCCGGCCACGGCGGACATCGTCGAGGAGGCCGAGGCGACGTTCCTGGGCGGGGCCGACGCGATCTCGTCGTCGAACACGTTCCCGTCGCTGCCGCTCATCGATCCCGCAACGCTCGACTTCGAGGTCAACGTGGATGGCTACGTGTCGTCCGGTGGCCTCGGCGGACCCGCGATCCTGCCCCAGTCGCTGGCCAAGATGGCGCAGATGACGCAGGCCTTCCCGGATCGCGAGTTCTCGGGCATCGGCGGCATCTCGGGCTTCGACCACGCCCTCAGCTACTTCCTCCTCGGCTGCGGCACGGTCCAGGTGGCCACGGCCGCGATGCTCGACCGCGCCATCGGCCCGAACGTCATCAAGGCGCTCACGGCCGGGATGACCGAGTTCCTCGACCGGAATGCCGAGCGGGGCTGGACCTCGCTCGCCGATTTCCGCGGCCTCCGTCGCGGCCACGTGGTCCCCCACTCGCAGATCGGCCGGCCGGACGCCGCCGGCTACCACGGCGGATACGACGACGAGGAAGCCGAGGGCTACGCCGCGGCGGAGCCGTCAGCGATCGGCTAGTCCCGCCCCACGGCGCCCGACGACGGGCTGAGGGCCGAATCGGCGGTCAGCCGCCCGAGTCGGGCGACGCGGAGGGTGATGCGCCTGGTGCCGTCGGGCTGGGTCCGAGCCGCGCCACCTCGATGTCGTGGCAGAGCAGGCATGTCGAGTCCGCCCGCAGGGCGTGGTCGATCGGTAGCCCGCCGACCTGCGACGACTGGTGACACTCCCGGCAGGAGAGCCGGGTCTCGTGGAGGTGCGGGGAGTCCGGCGGCGGGTAGGCGGTGGGCTTGTGGCAGAGCCAGCACTCGGTCTCGTTCCGCTCGACCATGCTGGTCGGCAGATGGGCATAGCTGCCGTGGCAGTCGAGGCAGTGCTTGTCCTGGAGGTTGGAATGGGGCTGCGTGATCGCCGGCCCCTCCTGGGCGACCTTGTGGCAGTTCAGGCACTCCTCCTCCGGGATCCCGGTGTGGCCGGGGGCCGTGCGGCCCAGGCTCTCGTCGGTATGACAGGCGGAGCACGTCCGCCAGCCCTCGAGCGGATGACCGATCGCCGGGATCGGTTTGAGTCCGCCTTCCCCGCCGGTCTCGTGGCAGAGCAGGCAGCTGGCGGAGGTCGGGATGTGGGCGAGGCCCATCGGCATGGTGTCCGGCGACGGCGACGCCGACGGGTTGAGCTGGGCGGGGACGCCGGGTGTCGAGCGCAGCGAGCTGACGATCACGACCGCCAGCAGCCCCACGACGACGACGATGTTGACGGCGAGGAGGACCTTGACCAGGCGATCCGTGCTTCTCTTCATGTCGTCGCCCCTGCCATGTCGTGACGTCGGGAGCCCGACGTCGCAGCCAACCTGTGGAGCTCATCGACGGTCGCGTCGACCATCGTCGGGATCGCCGCGTCCACGACCTCTGTCGGCTCGAGCCCGACGGCGATCTCCCCCGGCTGGACGCCGACGAGGGAGACCATGTCGGGCGGCACGCCCATCAGCTCGGCAAGCGCGATGACGTCGCCGACATCGCCGCGATCGAGCGGATCGCGCAAGGCCTGCGTATCGCGCAGCGCATCGCCACGGATGATCGCCAGGCTGCCGGGCTCCCGATCGAGATCGACGACATCGACGACCAGGACGGCCGCGGCATCCGAGAGCAGCGGCAGCAGCTCGAGCCCGAGCGTGCCCCCGTCGACGAGCGTGGCGCCGGCGGGCAGCGCCAG
>Ga0210334_10723098_pt1 | contig 16868 bp, 14 predicted proteins | sample S306metaT_FD_164440 | JGI IMG/M metagenome (GOLD analysis project Ga0210334, IMG submission 164440) | Metatranscriptome of estuarine sediment microbial communities from the Columbia River estuary, Oregon, United States - S.306 (Metagenome... | ecosystem: Environmental > Aquatic > Marine >... | reverse complement strand
CCGTCGACCTCGGCGGCTGCGGCGACCGTCGCCCGACTCGCCGGGCCTGGCGGCCTGCCCGATCCGGCCACGCTGCCCGAGCCACCGCTGTGATCCACCCCGGCGACCCCGAACGGCCCATCACTGGAGACGCGTAGACCGTGACAGACGACCTGGGCGACATCAAGTCGATCCGCATCGAGGACGAGATGCGGGTCAGCTACCTCGATTACGCGATGAGCGTGATCGTGGCGCGGGCCCTGCCCGATGTCCGCGACGGCCTGAAGCCCGTCCATCGCCGCATCCTCTACACGATGGGCGAGATGGGGCTCTCGGCCACCTCGTCTTACCGCAAGTGCGCGGCGATCGTCGGCGAGGTCATGGGCAAGTACCACCCGCACGGCGACGTCGCGCTCTACGACGCCCTCGTGCGCCTCGCCCAGGACTTCTCGATGCGCTACCCGCTCGTCGACGGGCAGGGCAACTTCGGCTCGGTCGACGGCGACTCGGCGGCAGCGATGCGCTACACGGAAGCGCGTCTGACGGCGATCGCGGCTGAGATGCTGGCCGACATCGACAAGAACACGGTCGACTATGTCGAGAACTACGACGGCACCCACAAGGAGCCGTCGGTGCTGCCGGCCAAGCTCCCGAACCTGCTCATCAACGGCAGCACGGGCATCGCCGTCGGCATGGCGACGAACATCCCGCCCCATCATCTCGGCGAGGTCGTGGACGCGACGGTCGCGCTGATCGACGACCCGGAGCTGACGAGCGACGACCTGTGCGCCTACGTCCACGGCCCGGACTTCCCGACCGGCGGCACGATCTTCCGCTTCGAGACCCGGCGCAACCCGATGACCGGAGAGACCGAGACGGTCGACGCCATCCGCGAGATGTACGCGCACGGTCGCGGCCGCGTCGTGATGCGCGGCCAGGTCGCCTTCGAGGAGACCCGTCAGGACCGGATCGCGATCATCGTCACCGAACTCCCGTACCAGGTGAACAAGGCCTCCCTGCTCGAGAAGATCGCCGACCTGGTCAAGGACAAGCGCATCGAGGGCATCGCCGACCTGCGTGACGAGTCGGATCGCGACGGCATGCGCATCTACATCGAGATGAAGCGGGACGCCAACCCGCACAAGGTGCTGAACAACCTGTTCAAGCACACTCCGATGCAGCTCGCCTTCAACATGAACATGCTGGCCCTGGTCGACGGCCAGCCGCAGACCCTGCCGCTCAAGGCTGCGCTGCAGCACTACATCGACTACCGCCGCGACGTCGTCCGCCGGCGGACCGAATACGACCTCGAGAAGGCGCGGGCACGGGCCCACGTTCTCGAGGGCCTCAAGATCGCCCTCGACAACCTCGACGCGGTGATCAGGACGATCCGCGAATCTGCCGACGTCGACACGGCCCGCGACAACCTGATGGGCCGCTTCGGTCTGTCGGAGATCCAGGCTCAGGCCATCCTCGACATGCGCCTCGCCCGCCTGGCCGCGCTCGAGCGCAAGAAGATCGAGGATGAGTACCTGGCCGTCATCCAGCTCATCGCCGAGCTCGAGGACATCCTGGCCAACCCGGCTCGCGTGCTCCAGATCATCAAGGAGGAGCTCGCCGAGCTGAGGCGCAAGTACGCGGGCGAGCGCCGGACGCGGGTCGAGGACAGCGCGTCGCGCGAGATGACGGACGAGGACCTCATCGCCGATGAGGATGTCGTCATCACGATCTCGGGTCGCGGCTACGTCAAGCGCCAGCCGGTCGCGACCTACCGTCGCCAGCACCGGGGCGGCAAGGGGATCATCGGCCACGTCACCCGCGAGGAGGACGCGGTCGAGCACCTGCTCGTCGCCAACACCCACGACTGGGCCCTGTTCTTCACGAACCGGGGCCGCGTCTTCAGCGCGAAGGTCCACCAGATCCCCGACGCGAGCCGCCAGGCGAAGGGCATCCCGATCATCAACCTGCCGGGTGTCCAGGTGGAATCCGGCGAGGTGCCGATGGCGACGATCACCCTCGGCGACTTCGGGACCGGGCGCTTCCTCGTGCTCGCCACGCGCCGCGGCATCGTCAAGAAGTCGCCCCTCGAGCAGTTCGAGAAGGTTCGCTCGAGCGGCATCATCGCCATCACCCTCGACGGGGACGACGAGCTGGCCTGGGTCGACGTGGCCTCGGGCGACGACGACATCATCATCGCCACCGCCCTCGGCAAGATCGCTCGCTTCCGGGAGACCGAGGTCCGGCCGATGGGCCGGCCGGCCGCAGGCGTCATCGGGATCCGGCTCGCCCGAAAGGGGGATTCGGTCATCTCGATGAGCGTCGTCCAGCCCGAGGCCGATCTCCTCGTGCTGACCGAGACCGGCTACGGCAAGCGTGTCGCGCTGACCGAGTTCCGGGTCAAGCATCGCGGCGGCCAGGGCGTCCAACTCATCGCGCTCGAGGGTCGCAAGACCGGCGACGTCGCCGCGGTCCAGCAGGTCACCGAGGCCGACGAGGAGCTCCTCCTCATCAGCGCAGGTGGCCAGGTCATCAGAACCGAGACGAACACGATCAACCGCTACAGCTCGTCGGCTCGCGGCGTGATCGTGATGCGCCTCGCCGAGGGCGATCGGGTCGTGGCCATCGCCGCCTTCCGCGCCGGACTTGCGGAGCATGGAGCCATGGGCGACGATGACAGCCCCACGGCAGGTGGGGACGACCGGTCGTGACGGCGGACCGGGCGCACCGCGAGGAGGTCGGATCCGTGTACGCGGATCAGTTCGAGATCTACCACGGAAACGCGAACCCGGACCTCGCCCGGAAGATCAGTCGCTACATGGGATCCGAGCCCGGGCGGGCCGAGGTGTTCCAGTTCGCCAACGAGAACATCTTCGTCAAGATCCTGGACAACGTCCGGGAGAAGGACGTGTTCGTCGTCCAGCCGACCTGCCGCCCGGTCAATCAGTCGATCATGGAGCTGCTGATCATGATCGATGCGTTCAAGCGGGCGTCGGCGGGGCGGATCACGGCGGTCATCCCGTACTACGCCTACGGACGGTCCGACAAGAAGGATCAACCCCGCGTCCCGATCACCGCGCGGCTCGTCGCCGACATGATCACCGTGGCCGGCGCCGATCGGGTGCTGACCCTGGACCTCCACCAGGGCCAGATCCAGGGCTTCTTCAACATCCCGGTCGACGAGCTGACGGCCGTCCACCTGCTGAGCAACTACTTCCGCCACAAGCACCTCGAGGACCTCGTCGTGGTGACCGACCTCGGGTTCGCCAAGCGGGCTCGAGCGTTCGCCGAGCTCCTCGACGCACCGCTGGCGATCATCGAGAAGCGGCGCGTCGGGAACCTGGACCGCGCCGAGCTCATGAACGTCATCGGCGAGGTCGAGGGTCGGCGGGCGATCATCGTGGACGACGAGATCGACACGGCCGGCACGCTGTTCGAGGTCGTCCGGGCCCTGGAGCGCGAGGGTGTGACCGAGATGTACGCCTGCGCGACCCATGGCGTGCTCTCCGATCCCGCGGTGGATCGGATTCGCGATTCGACACTCATCGAAGTGGTGCTGACGGATTCGGTCCCGCTGCCGGCAGCGAAGCGATTGCCGAAGATCACGACCCTCTCGGTAGCGCCGCTCATCGGCGAGGCGATCAAGCGCATCCATCGCGGCGAGTCGGTCGGTGCGCTCTTCAGCAACGAGCTGCCGCTCGTCCAGGAGATGACGTTCTGGGGCGACGGCGTCGAGCGCACCTTGGACCTTCGTCGCGAACCCCACGAGGCCGTCCCGGTAGACGCCGCGTCGCCCCACGAGGCCGAGGCGCCGACGGCGGCCGGGCTCGCCTCGGCCAGCCAGGCAGGAGAACGATGAGCCTCCAGCTCCACCGACCTGACGGCCAGGGCGGTATCGAACCCCGTCCCGTCTTGGACTCCAACTGGCGCCGCCAGCTGCGTTCGCCCCGCTGGGGGGCCGCGCGCAAGGACGGGAAGCTCCCGGGTCTCAAGAACCCGGAGATGAACCCGACTCGGACGGGGGTCGCCATCGTCTTCTGGGTCGCGCTCGCCGCGCTGACCTTCGTCCTGGTCCTCGTCGGGTACGGCACCGGCTTCTGGGGCTAGGCGCCCGATGGCCCGGCGACCGCGCGACGCGTCCATCCGGCGGGCGATCGGCGGCGTCCTCGTCCGTTTCGATGAGCAGGTTTGGCGGCAGCGGCCGCCGGCCCAGGAGCGAGTCGAGCAGGTCGATCGGGTGCTGACCGTCGTTGCGACGGGCGGGATGACGGTCCACCTGCCGACATCCCTCGACCAGCCTCGTTCGGCATCGAGCGAGACGCCGGATCATGCCGACGGCGTATCGGGCGATGCGCCCGCCGACCAGATCCCAGTCATCCCCGATGGAGGGCCATCCTGATGCTGATCCCAAGACCCGGTCTCGCCTTGACGCTCGCCGTGGCGGTCATGACGGGTGCGGCCCTCGCTCCGGCCGCGGCCGCGGCCGCCGATGACCCCGTCCTCGCGCTCGAACCGGTCGCGTCCGGGCTCCAGCGACCGGTCCTCGCGACGCATGCCAGCGACGCACGGCTGTTCGTCGTCGAGCAGGTCGGTCGGATCCGGATCCTGGACGGCGGCACCCTCCGTTCGACGCCGTTCCTGGACGTCTCCGCCCGGATCTCGTTCGGCGGCGAGCGCGGCCTGCTCGGGCTCGCGTTCCACCCCGCCTACGCGGGCAACGGGCGGTTCTTCATCTTCTACACCCAGCCCGACGGCGATCTGCAGGTGTCCGAGTTCCGGCGCTCCAGCGGCGACCCGTCGAGGGCCGACCCGGCCTCGGAGCGCCCGATCCTGCGGATCGAGCATTCGCTGAACACGAACCACAACGGCGGGATGCTCGCCTTCGGCCCGGACGGCTATCTCTACATCGCGACCGGGGACGGCGGGGGCGGCGGGGACCCGCTCAAGAGCGGCCAGGACATCAACAGCCGGCTGGGGAAGCTGCTGCGGATCGACGTGGACACGCCGAGCCCGTCGATCCCCTATGAGGTTCCCGCCGGCAACCCGTTCGTCGGCAAGCCGGGCGACGACCTGATCTGGTCGTACGGACTGCGCAACCCCTGGCGGTTCTCCTTCGACCGGTCGAACGGCGACCTCTGGATCGGCGACGTCGGCCAGGGCCTTTGGGAGGAGATCGACCGTGCCCGGACCGCAGACGGCCGCGGTCGCGGCCTCAACTACGGCTGGAACATCCTCGAGGGGGATCACTGCTATGGCGCGACGACCTGCGACCGGACGGGCAAGACGCCTCCGCTGGCGGAGTACCCGCACGGGAGCGGCAACTGCTCGGTGACCGGCGGCTACGTCTATCGCGGTACCGCCTCGCCCCTGCTAAACGGTCGCTACCTGTTCGGCGACTACTGCTCCGGCCGGATCTGGAGCCTGGCCGCCGGTGGTGGGTCGCCGCAGGCCGAGGTTCTTCTGCTCGACAGCGCGCTTCAGATCACCTCGTTCGGCGAGGACGCGACCGGCGAGGTCTACGTCACCGGTGTCGACGGGACGGTCAGCCGGCTCGTCGAGACCCGCGTCAGCCGCCGCTCGGGCGCCGACCGCTACGCCACCGCCGCGGCCGTCGCCGCGACGTACCCGGCCAGCGTGCCGGTCGCCTACGTCGCGACCGGCGAGAACTACCCCGACGCGATCGCCGGCGGTCCGGCCGCCGCGCGGGACGGCGGCCCGCTCCTCCTCGTCCGCCGCGATTCGATCCCGGCCGCCACGGCCGGCCAGCTGGCCCGCCTGAAGCCGGGCAAGATCGTCGTGCTCGGCGGGACCGGCGCGGTGTCGGCCGGGGTGGCGAGCGCCCTCGCCGGGTACACGGCCGCCCCGTAGGCCCGACCGGGGTTATGCCGCTCGGCTGGGCGCTCTTGGCGTACCTCGCGCTCGTCAACGTCGTCACCCTCGTCGCCTACGCCCGGGACAAGCGTGCCGCTCGCGCCGGTACCCGCCGGATCCGGGAACGCACCCTCCATGAGTTGGACCTGGCCGGGGGCTTCATCGGCGGCTGGCTCGGGATGCGGCTGCTGCGCCACAAGACGCTGCACCGATCGTTCCTGGTCGTGCAGGCGCTGGCCGCCGTGGCCTGGGTCGGCCTCGTCATCCTGCTCCTTCGAAGCGGGCGCCTCCCGTAGGCGGGCGCGCCCGTCGGGCTCCGACGGGCCGTCGCCCTATACTGGCGCTCCAATGCTTGGCTTCCTGAACCGATTCGTCGATTCGAACGAGCGCGAGCTCAAACGGATCCAGCCATTCGTCGAACGCGCCAACGAGCTCGAGGCGGAGTTCGCGGCGCTCTCGGACGATGAGATCCGCCAGCGCGTCGCCGACATCCGCGCGGAGATCCACGAGATCGCCCAAGAGGAACCCCTCACCGCCGAGGAGGTGGAGGGGCTCGACGCGGAGCGGCGCCGCGAGCTGCGCAAGAGCCGCCACGAGGCCACGGTGGCCGAGGTGAACAAGGCCCTCGACGAGGTCCTGCCCGAAGTGTTCGCGGCCGCCCGCGAGGCGATGCAGCGGACGCTCGCGATGCGCCACTTCGACGTCCAGCTGATCGGTGGCGCCGTCCTCCACGAGGGGCGGATCGCGGAGATGAAGACGGGCGAGGGCAAGACCCTCGTCCCGACCCTGGCAGCGGTCCTCAACTCCCTCTCGGGCTGGGGCGCCCACGTCGTCACCGTGAACGACTACCTGGCCCGGCGCGATGCGCAGTGGATGGGCCCGGTCTACCACGCTCTCGGCGTTTCGGTCGGGATCATCACCCACGACACGTCGTACCTGTTCGAGCCGGGCTACCCGACGACCGACGAGCGGCTCGTCAACCTGCGGCCCTGCACCCGCCACGAGGCATACGCGGCCGACGTCACGTACGGCACCAACAACGAGTTCGGGTTCGACTACCTGCGCGACAACATGGTCACGGAGCTGGACCAGCGGGTCCAGCGGGGCCATGCCTACGCCATCGTCGACGAGGTGGACAACATCCTCATCGACGAGGCTCGAACGCCGCTCATCATCAGCGGCCAGGCGGAGGAATCGGCCGACCTCTACTACACCTTCGCCCGTCTCGTGCCCCGGCTCGCGGCCCGCGCCGATGGCGCGGAGGAGGGCGGCGACTACTTCGTCGACCTCAAGGACAAGGCGGTCAGCCCGACCGAGGATGGCATCGACAAGATGGAGGGCTGGCTCAGCGTCCCCAACATGTACGACGCGGATCCGCGGCTCGCCCGTCACTTCGAGCAGGCGCTGCGGGCCCACGCGCTGTTCAAGCGTGACCGCGACTACATCGTCGAGGGCGGTGAGATCATCATCGTCGACGAGTTCACCGGCCGCAAGATGCCAGGCCGCCGCTGGTCGGAGGGCCTCCACCAGGCGATCGAGGCGAAGGAGGGGCTGCGCGTCCAACGCGAGTCGGTGACCCTGGCCACGATCACCTTCCAGAACTACTTCCGCCTCTACGACAAGCTGGCCGGCATGACCGGCACGGCGATGACCGAGGCCGAGGAGTTCCACAAGATCTACAAGCTCGAGGTGGTGGCCATCCCGACCCACCGCCCGATGATCCGCGACGACGATGCCGACCTCGTGTTCCGCAGCGAGAACGGCAAGTTCGAGGCGTTGATCGACGAGATCGTGGAGATGACCGAGGCCGGGCGGCCCGTGCTCGTGGGCACGGTGTCCGTCGAGAAGTCGGAGATCCTCGGTGACATGCTCCGGCGGCGAGGCGTCAAGCACGAGGTGCTCAACGCCAAGTTCCACGAGAAGGAGGCGAGCATCGTCGCCCAGGCCGGTCGGCCCGGGGCGGTGACGATCGCGACCAACATGGCCGGCCGGGGCACCGACATCAAGCTTGGCGGCGATCCCGCCGGGATGGCGTCGGAGGCGCTCCACAAGCAGGGGCTCAATCCGGTCGAGGTCGCACCCGAGGTTTACGAAGCCGCGATGGCCGAGGCCAGGGTGATCACCGATCACGATCACGAGGCTGTGGTCGAGGCGGGCGGACTGCATATCATCGGCACCGAGCGCCACGACAGCCGGCGCATCGACAATCAGCTGCGGGGTCGTGCCGGACGCCAAGGCGACCCCGGCTCGTCGCGCTTCTACCTCTCCCTCGAAGATGACCTGATGAAGCGCTTCGCGTCGGATCGGGTCGCCGGCCTGATGGGGCGGATGGGCCTGGACGACGACGTCGCCATCGAGTCGCGCCTGGTCAGCCGGACGATCGAGAGCGCGCAGAGTCGGGTCGAGGGCTTCAACTTCGACATCCGCAAGCGAGTCGTCGAGTTCGACGATGTCATCAACAAGCAGCGCGAGACGATCTACGCCGAGCGCGACAAGGTCCTCCGCAACGAGGACCTGACCGACACCGTCCGCGAGTTCCTCGATGCCGAGATCGACGCCCTCGTGGACCAGTACCTGGCCGGCGACGTCGCCGACGACTGGAACATGGCCGGCCTGTCGAACGCGCTACAGGCGATGGGCCTGCCGGTCGACAGCACGGGCGAGGACGACCTCTGGAACCTGGGCTCGCGCGAATCGGTGGACTCGCACCTTCGCGACCTCGTCGACGCCCGGCTCGAAGAGAAGGAGCAGGAGGTCGGCGAGGACGCATGGGCCCTGGTCGAGCGCCTCGTCCTCCTGCGGACGATCGACTCGCTCTGGGTCGAGCACCTGACCGAGCTCGACGACATGCGGCGCGGCATCGGCCTGCGCGGCTATGCCCAGCAGGACCCGCTCAACGAGTTCCGTCGGGAGGCCTACCAGCTCTACGAGGAGCTCCGCGGGCTCATTCGGCACGGCGTGGCCTCGTCGATCTTCCGCGTCACCGTGACGCGCCAGCCAACCCCCGCGGAGGCACCGGTGCCGCTGCCCGGCCCCGGCCAGCCCGTCCGGGCCTTGGCGAGCGGCGCGACCGGGGGCATCGCAGAAGCCGGCGCGACATCGGCGGCCGGTCGGGTCGTCGCTCGGCCGGTCGGGCCGATCGCCGGGGGTCTGCCCGGTGCCGCGACCGCCCGCCAGATGCAGGCCCAGCTCGGTGATCGCGTCGTCGGCGATGCCGCGCCGTCGGGCCCCGCTCGACCCGGCTACACGCCGTCGGGCCAGCGGATCGGTCGCAACGATCCCTGCTGGTGCGGCTCCGGGCAGAAGTACAAGAAGTGCCACGGGAGATGACCCGGGAGGCCGAACGCAGGGTCAGCCGTCGGCGTGACGTCGCAGCCCTCGGCGCCGTCGTCGCCATCGGAGCCATCCTGCTGGTCCTCTTCGCGACCTACCGGATCTGGGAGCAGGGCGCTCGCGATGAGGTCAGGCCGGCCGGGGCGATCGTCGTACTCGGCGCCGCCCAGTACGATGGCCGGCCATCCCCGGTGCTGGCGGCCCGCCTCGACCACGCCATCGAGCTCTACGAGGAGGGTTATGCGCCACTCCTCGTGGTCACCGGGGGGAAGCAGTCGGGCGATCGCCTCACCGAGGCCGAGACCGCCCGGGAGTACGCCCTGGCTCGAGGAGTTCCCGACGACGCCATTCTCATGGAGGGCGGGGGGCGGAGCACCCAGCAGTCGCTGGCGTCGGTCACGGCGCTGCTCGCGGCGCGGGGCGTCGACGATGCGGTGTTCGTCTCGGACCCGACCCACATGCTGCGCGTGCTGCGTATCGCCCGTGACAGCGGACTGACGGCCTGGGGCTCGCCGACCCGAACCAGCCCCATCGACGCCGATCTGGCTCGGCGGATCGACGCGACGACCCACGAGCTGGGGGCCCTGGCCCTGTACTTCATCGCCCGCGATGCCTGGCCCGATTCGACCGTCGGCGGCTGAGTGGCGGAATCCGGCACGAGCGACCCGCCTGGCGATTTTGCCCCCTTGGCGGTCGGGCGAAGCGGACCTATACTCCCCGCATTCCAAGCCTCGGACGTCCCGGACGCCAGCCCCTGCGTACCTGCCGTCCGACGGCGCCCGCCCAGCAACGATAGAGAGAGGGTGTTCGTTGAAGCAGGCCGAGGAAGCATCGTTCGTCGATCTCATCGCCTGCGAGCGAGACTGCCGGAACTGCAGCTACGCCGCGGCCCTCGACTGTGACGGCAACTGCGGCGTCTGCCCCCACAACCCGTATTGTCCCTGCGTGAACCCCGTCGTCGCGCGGAGCAAGTCGGCGCTCCGGCTCATCGAGCTGCGGCCGATCCTGCTCCAGGATCTCCGAGGCCGCAACTAGGTGGACGCCGCCATCCTGCGCGACCTCGTCGAACGGATCCAGTCGACCTCGGGGCGTCTTTGACATCGAGGCCAAGGAGGGCCGCGTCGCCGAGCTCGAGGCACTGACCTCCGCTCCCGACTTCTGGGAAGATCAGCGCGCCGCTCAGCGGATCCTGCGTCAGGCCGACGGCCTACGCACCGAGATCGCGACCTGGCGCGAGCTGGAACGACGCGCCGACGACCTCAGCGCGATGGCCGAGCTGCTGACCGAGGCCGAGGATCGGGAGCTGGCCGCCGAGCTCGACCGCGGTGGTGCCGCGCTCGAGAGAGACTTCGAGCGAGAACGGACGGCCCTCCTGTTCGGTGGCGAATACGACGCCCGTGCGGCGCTGCTCACGATCAACGCGGGCGCGGGCGGCACGGAGGCGACCGACTGGGCCGAGATGCTCCTCCGGATGTATCTCCGGTGGGCCGAGCGCCATCGCTTCTCGACCGAGATCCTCGATCAGACCGAAGGCGAGGAGACGGGCCTCAAGAGCGTCACCGTGAACGTCGACGGTCGGAACGCCTACGGCTGGCTGCGCGCCGAGCGAGGGGTCCACCGGCTGGTCCGGATCAGCCCGTACGACTCCCAGAAGCGCCGCCAGACGACCTTCGCGCTGGTCGAGGTGCTGCCCGAGGTCGATGACGACGTCGAGATCGAGCTCGACTGGGACCAGATCCGGGTGGACACCTTCCGCAGCCAGGGTGCCGGTGGCCAGCATGTGAACAAGACCGATTCCGCCGTTCGCCTGACCCACCTGCCGACCGGGATCGTGGCCCAGAGCCAGAACGAACGCTCCCAGACCCAGAACAAGGAGATGGCGATCCGGGTCCTCAAGGCCAGGCTCCTGGAGCGCGCCCTGGAGGAGAAGGAGGCGGAGCGCCTCAAGCTCAAGGGCGAGCACGTGACGGCCGGCTGGGGCAACCAGATCCGGAGCTACGTCCTGCACCCCTACCAGATGGTCAAGGACCTGCGGACGGCCGTCGAGACGTCGAACACCGGAGCCGTGCTCGATGGGGACCTCGACGCGTTCATGCAGGCCGAGCTCGAGCGCGAGGCCACCGGTGCTCCGCTCGTCGCCGTCGGCGAGGGCGAGTGAGCGGCGGGGACGCCGCCCAGGTGACCGAGGGTGGGGACGCCGACGTTGTCCGCCCGCGAGCCGGTGCCGGCTCCGTGGGCTCGCTACGCTACCGGCCCGCCGCGGTCGAGGACCTGCCGGCCTGCACCCGTATCTGGCGCGTCGCCCTGGCCGACTACCTGGGGCGGCTCAACTCGGACGACGGGCTCCCCTTCGACCTGGAGCCCCTTCGGCGGCTGCTGGCCTACCTCCTGTCCACCGATCCCGAGCGCTTCTGGGTCGCCGTGCGGCCGGCCCTCGACGGGCCCGACGGGCGCGTCGCGCCGGGCGACGGAGGAACCGACGGCGAGCGCGTGGTCGGCTTCGGGTCGGCCACCGTGCGTGGCGACACCTGGTTCCTGGGCATGCTCTTCGTCGATCCCGCAGAGCAGGCGCGAGGCATCGGGCGGGCGCTCCTCGAGCGGACGATGACCGGCGTCGACAGGCTCGCGCTCGGCACCGCGACCGACTCGGCCCAGCCGATCTCCAGCGCCATGTACGCTCGGCTCGGCATCGTGCCCCGGATGCCCTGCCTGCACCTCGTCGGTCGCCCCGGATCCCCGTCCAGCATGCCCGGGCTCCCGCCCGGGGTGCGAGCAGTCGAGTTCGAGCAGGTCGTCGCCGATGGCGGCGCCGAGGGCCCGGGCCACCGCGAGCTGAGCGAGGCCGTCGGATCGGTCGATCTGGCCGTGCTCGGCTACGAGCGCCCCAGCGACCACGCATGGATGCGGCGGGACGGCCGGTTCGGTTGGCTCTACCGCGACCGTGCCGGCCGGGCGCTGGGCTACGGGTACCTGACGAAGGTCGGGCGGGTAGGACCGGCAGCGGCCGTCGAGCCCGGGCTGCTCGGGCCGATCGTGGCCCACCTGCTCGAGGCCCACGTGCCCGCCGGCGCTTCGAGCCTCTGGGTACCGGGCCACGCCGGCGAGGTGGTCGAGATGCTCCTGCGGGCCGGCCTCCGGCTGGAGTCCTTCCCGGCCCTCTTCTGCTGGTCGAGGCCGATCGCCGACTTCCGGCGCTACCTGCCGATCACCCTGGCCCTGGTCTGAGGCAGATCGGAGGGTGCGGCCCGGCGACCCGGCGGCCGCGGTCGGTCTGGTGCGGTCGGGTGGGTTCCGGGCAGGACCTTGGGGCCGTTTGCCGGTGCCGGGGACGGGTGGTAGGCTCGACTTCGACGTGGCTCCCCCAACTGTGCCCGCGGTCGGAGTCGCACCCCCTGGAGACGGCCCCGCCGCGCTCCACGAACCGCGGAGTCCTGGCTTGACCCTCACCCTGACCGGGGCGACGTCCGTTCGCTCGGTCCGCGATCGCCTCATGGGCCGGCCGGCCGAGCGGGCAGCGATCGAGCGGGCCGTCGTCGTGCTCCACGACGTGCACATGGTCTATCCGAACGGCAAGGCCGCCCTGCGCGATGTCGATCTCGTCATCCCGGAGGGCGACTTCGTCTTCCTGGTGGGGCCCTCCGGCGCGGGGAAGTCGACCCTCATCAAGCTGCTCATCCGCGACGAGGTCGCGACCCGCGGCACCGTCATGTTCGACGACCACGACCTGGCCCGGCTCAAGCGGCGGCAGGTGCCCCGGGTGCGGCGCAAGATCGGCATCATCTTCCAGGACTTCAAGCTGCTGCCGACCAAATCCGTCTGGGAGAACGTCGCGTTCGCGCTCGAGGTCACCGGCACCCCCAGGAAGCGGATCCAGCCGGCCGTCGACCGCGTGCTCTCCCTCGTCGGCCTCACCGCCCAGGCGCGCCAACTCCCGTCGACGCTCTCGGGCGGGGAGCAGCAGCGGACGGCCATCGCCCGCGCGCTCGTCCACGACCCGAGAGTGGTCATCGCCGACGAGCCGACCGGCAACCTCGACCCGCTGATCAGCTGGGAGATCATCCAGCTCCTCCTGCGGATCAACGAGATGGGAGTCACGGTGATGATGGCGACCCACAACGCGGACGTCGTCACCGCCCTGCGCAAGCGCGTCGTGGCCCTCGAGGAAGGCCGCGTGATCCGCGACGAGGCCGGCGGCGCCTACCATCGCGAGGACTGATCGCCGACCGTGATCCGCTTCATCGTCTTCAGCCTCACCCGCGCCTGGCAGGGGTTCTGGCGAAACGCCCTGATGAGCCTCGCCGCGACCGCGACGATGGTCCTCATGCTCCTGCTGCTGTCGGGCTTCTGGATCATCCAGACCGGCCTGCTGGCCGGCCTCGAGTACGTGGAGCAGAAGGTCGAGGTCGTCGCCGACCTCAGGGACGACGTGACGCCGGGCGAGGTCGCCGAACTGCGGACCAAGGTGCTCGCGTTGCCCGAGGTCGCCGCGGCGGACTACGTCAGCAAAGAGTTGGCGCTCGAGCGCTTCCGCGAGACCCTGAAGGCCCAGGGGGAGGATGACCTGACCCTGTTCCTCGACACCAACCCGTTGCGGCCGAGCCTCGAGGTGAAGCTGAAGGACGCCCGCGACTTCGGCACGGTCGTCGATGCCCTCCGCGAAGAGCCGGTCGTCGAGTCGGTGAAGGACATCGAGAAGCTCGTGGACCGAGTGCTGACCGTGACCGGCATCCTGCGCACCGCGGGAGCCGTTGTGCTCGCCGTCATCGCCGTCATCGTCCTGTTCATCATCGTGAACACGATCCGGCTCGCCGTGGTCGCGCGGGCCGAGGAGATCGAGATCATGCGCCTGGTCGGGGCGTCGGACGCATTCATCCGCTGGCCGTTCGTGTTCGAAGGTGCGATGGTCGGCCTGCTCGGTGCCGGCATCACCATCGCCCTGCTCGCGGTCGGCGCCGAACCGATCGGGCAGTTCATGTTCGATTTCTTCCGGGTGCTCCCGCTCCAGCTGGGCTCGCTGGTCCGCGACCTGACCCTGATCGTGTTCGGCGCCGGCGTCGGGCTGGGCATCCTGGGGTCGTGGCTCTCGGTGCGGACCTACCTCATCAGATAGTCCCTCCCGAGGCCGACCGCGCATGCCTCGAACCGCAGCCGATCCACCGAACGTGGCTTCCCGCGAGCCGATGTAGGCTGTACGCTCCCGGACCCGGCGTCACCGGGCCACCCAGGCCGCGACAGGATCAACGATGCCTCCCTCCGACCCGCCCGGGTCACCAGGACCCGGACCCGACCACGACCCGACGGTCACGCCTCCTGCCGGGGTCCCCTCGATCGGTGCCCCCGCGACCTCGCGCTCGTCGCCCGACGCCGAGCCGAGCCTCGAGCCGCTGCCTCCGTCGGAAGCGGCGGCCGTTCCGACGACCCCCGTGGCGGCCGGCGGGAGCCCGCGAGGCGATCGCACCCTGGCGATCGTGGCCATCGCCCTGGCGATCGTGGCCGTCCTCGGCGGTGCCGCGTTGTTCCTGTCCGGCTATTCGCTCGGCCGCCAGGACGCGACCACGCCGGGCACCCCGGTTTCCGAGCAGGAGCTCTTCCAGCCGTTCTGGGACACGTACCGGGCCATCACCGAGCGCTACGCAGGCGGGGACATCGACGAGAAGGCGCTCATCGAGGGCGCCATCAAGGGCATGGTCGAGGCACTCGGCGACCCGTACTCCTCGTATCTGACTCCGGAGGAGTACAAGGAGAGCCTGGAGGGGATCAACGGCCAGTTCGAGGGTATCGGCGCCGAGATCTCGACCCGGGCCGTCGATGGCTCGGACAGCCAGTGCGCGACGCTCGGGCCCGACTGCCGCCTGGTGATCGTCGCCCCGATCGCCGGGTCGCCGGCCGAGAAGGCCGGGCTGGAGGCCGGTGACATCGTGCTCGCCGTGGACGGCGAGACGCTCGACGGGGCGACCGTCGATGAGGCCCGCGATCGCATCCGCGGCCCGAAGGGCACCGAGGTCGTGCTGTCCGTCCAGCGCGACGACGGCGCGCCCTTCGACCTGCCCATCACTCGCGACGTCATCGAGCAGAAGGAGGTCATCGTCCGCGACCTCGCCGGCGGCGATGTCGGCTACATCCGGGTCACCGGGTTCAGCAGCGACGCGGCCGCAGACGTCGAGGCGGCCGTCCGCGACGCCGAGGCGAAAGGGCAGACGAAGCTCGTGCTCGACCTGCGCAGCAATCCCGGCGGCTTCGTCGACGCCGCCCGCGACATCGCCAGCGAGTTCATCGCCTCCGGTCCCATCTACTGGCAGGAGGACGCCGACGGCACCCAGGTCGAGACGGACGCCGCGCCCGGCGGGCTGGCGACCGACCCGGCCATCAAGCTCATGGTGCTCGTCGATGGGGGCTCCGCCTCGGCGAGCGAGATCGTCGCGGGCGCGCTCCAGGACACCGGCCGGGCCACGCTCGTCGGTGAGCAGACGTTCGGCAAGGGCACCGTCCAGCAGTGGACGGCACTCGAAGGCGACAACGGCGGGTTCCGGCTCACGATCGCCAAGTGGCTGACCCCCGACAAGCGCTGGATCCACACGGTCGGCCTGACGCCCGACGTGGCGGTGGACGTACCGGCGGACGCGCCCGCCGACCGGGATCCCGTGCTCGACAAGGCGCTCGAGCTGCTCGACGAGACGGCAGCGGGTCCAGGCCTGGCTCGGGCCGCCTGACGGCATCCACCTGGATCCGACAGCGCCGACAAACCGGTGCTTGCACCGGCAACCGCGTTCCGCTAGGGTTGGCCGGAACGAAAGGAGGTGATGTGCAGTGACCGATTGTCCGAGTCGCCGCACCACCTCGCAGGAGATCGTCGGCTAACGTCGGTCACGACCTGCGGGTGGGAACGCAGACCGAGCGCCGGTCCGCACATGCGGGCCGGCGTTCGTGCGTCTCGCTGCCTCCCCGGAGCCCTTCATGAGCACGCCTGAGCGGACGGGCACCCACACCGTCGCGGTGAACCGGCGAGCCCGCCACGAGTACACGATCGAGGACACGATCCATGCCGGGCTCGTCCTGACCGGCACCGAGATCAAGTCGATCCGGGCCGGCAAGATGAACCTGGCCGAGGCCTACGCGCGCGTCGACCGAGGCGAGGCGTGGTTGGTCGGGGCGCACATCGCCCCGTGGGAGGGCGGCAACCGGATGAACCACGAGCCGCGCCGCGATCGCAAGCTCCTGCTCCACCGCGTCCAGATCGACCAGCTGCTCGGGCGCGTGAAGGCCAAGGGCCTGACGGTGGTACCGCTTCGCGTGTACATCAACGAGCGCGGTATCGCCAAGGTCGAGCTCGGGCTTGCGAGGGGCAAGCAGCTGTACGACAAGCGCCGCGCGATCGCCGAGCGAGATGCCCGCCGCCAGGCCGAGCGCGAGCTCGCCGACGCCCAGCGCCGCTAGGAGGCCGGATCCGTGCGATTCGATCGAGCGCTGCAGGTGGTCGACGCTCATGCGGCCGGCGAGCCCGGCCGCGTCGTCGTCGGCGGTGTGGTGGACGTGCCAGGCGCCTCGATGCTCGACAAGATGGCCCACCTGCGCGATCAAGCCGATGGGCTGCGACGGCTCCTCTTGCGCGAGCCGCGTGGCTACCCGGCAATGTGCGCCAATATCGTCCTGCCTCCGACCCACCCCGAGGCCGATGCCGGCTTCGTGAT
>Ga0210334_10270364_pt1 | contig 16907 bp, 21 predicted proteins | sample S306metaT_FD_164440 | JGI IMG/M metagenome (GOLD analysis project Ga0210334, IMG submission 164440) | Metatranscriptome of estuarine sediment microbial communities from the Columbia River estuary, Oregon, United States - S.306 (Metagenome... | ecosystem: Environmental > Aquatic > Marine >... | reverse complement strand
GTTCTCCCGGTGTGTGCTGCGTTGGTGGGATAAAGGTAGCGAGTCTCGCGACCTTTGTCAAGCGAGAGGTCAAAAAAAGCGAGAGGTCAAAAAAAGCGGTGGCGGTACTGCTACTCGGCTCGGCCGATCACCAGGGGCTTGTCCGCCAGGTCGAGGTAGCGGGCAAGGAACACCCGCATGGTGCAGGGGGCCAGCTCGCCGTGGACCTGCTCGCGGGTGGCGTCGTCCATCGCCGCGACGATGACCTTCCACGTCGCCGGTCGCGTGAGGCTATCCCCCTGCTCGGCAAGTCGAGCCTCGAGGCGATCCATGTCGTGAGAGGAGTAGCAGGGGGTGCTTGGGGCGTCGTTGTGGAGGTTGATGTAGGTGCTCATCTTGTTCTCCCGGTGTGTGCTGCGTTGGTGGGATAAAGGTAGCGAGTCTCGCGACCTTTGTCAAGCGAGTGGTCAAAGAAAGTGGAAAAACGAGTGGTTACGCGGGGTTACGAGGCCAGTTAGAAGAAAAAGGCGTCAAAAAGCTCTCGGGCTCGCTGCTCCGGAGCCTCCCCCGGCCAGAGGACCCGACAGAGTTGGAGCCGGTTGGCTAGGGCGGGCACCTGGGGGCGAGCGGCTGAAACCCAGCCCTTGGCCGTGGCCAAGCTCACTCCCGCGGACGCGGCCAGCTCTCGGAGGGGCAGCCGGAGCTCTCGCCGCCGGGCCTGGAGTCGAGCGGCCAGGGCCAGCGCGTGGTTGCGATGGGCGGATTGGACCATAACGGCTCCTTACCAGGCCCCGGTCACCGGGACCGAGAGGGGGGGGACAGCAAGCGTCCGCGAAAACGGGCGCAGAGTAGACGGTGGCAGCCCGACGTGTGCCAGCCAGCGGGCGGCTCTTCTGCGCAGTTTGCGCGGCACCCGGCCGAACCGGCGGCCGAAAAGGACACACGGCGCCCAGGGCGGAGACCAGAGTTCCACGGGCCTCTCCCGGGCTTGCGCCGTGGCATCCGGCTGCCACGTCTCCTCCGCCACATCGATCGCGTCCTGTGCGGTGGCAAGCCGACGGGCCTGGAGGCGCGCGGTCCGGGCGAGGGCCAGAGATTTGTGGGTGGGGCTCACGACGGCCTCCTCGCTGGCGACCGTACCAGTGGGCGCCCCAGGGCGAGCTCGTGCCACACCCGCCCTGTGCCGCCACCCCGGCACCAGGACCGCGGCAGCCGGAAGACCTCGGTTCCGGCCGGCAGGTTTTGGTTGGCCACCGAGTCTTCAACGTGGACGCGAACCGGACGGACGGGACCGTCGTAGCCCCGACAGCGGATTCCTCGGACGGTGACGGCGATGGCTAGGCGGCTCAAGGCGGGCTCCTTTGGGACTGCGTTGATGGGCGTAAGGTAGCGTGACGTACGACCTTTGTCAAGTGGACAGAAGCGCCGGCCCGCTAGCGTCCAGCGTGAGCGGATTCCATCTCCGCCCTCAAGATCGGCTCTTGGCACGTCCGTGCGTCGCGAGGCCAGGGAGCAGATCAAACCCGTCGAGGAACCTGCGGCCGGCGGGGTCCCCGCTTGCGGGGTGCCGGACGCGGCAAGCGGAGCGCGCCAGCGCGCTCCACCGGCCAACGCCTACCCGGGGCCGAGTTGCCCGTCCGCGCCGGCGCGCTCTGCCGAGAAAAGAAGGGTGGCCTTCACCGCCAGCGATGTCAAGATGACATCTGCGCCATAGTTGGAGTTAGTGACCGCGACATTCTTGTCATAGTAGCGCAAGTGCGCGACATTGTTGAGGATTTGCGCGCGGCGTGGCGAGGAAAGCGCGGAAAGCACGCTGTCGATTCTTGACGCCGCAAGCCGCAAATCGCAAAAGCCCTGCAAGGCTCGTTGTGAGCGCTGGCTACGCCGAGTTAGCTGGCCCGTCCTTGCGCTTCGCGTCTTCCCCCGCCCGCTGGCGAGCCGCTTCCGCCGGAGAGGGGCCGAACAGGGGCACAAGAGCCGGTGCCCCAGGCAGCGGGTGGCGGTCGAGCAACTCCCAGAGCCCCACGAGCCCGGCAGTAAAGACCACGAGCAACATCCCGTGGAAAAGGCCCGGCTCCCTTTCCCTCCTTGCCCAGGCGTACCAATTGCTGATTGCCGCCCGCTCGCTCGTGCCGTCGTTGCCCCGGCCGATCCAGACGCTCCACCTCTTCGCGGCCTGGATCGCGCTAATTCTCTCGTGATCAAGCCATTCCTGGAGGGACATCCCGACACCATACACGCGCGCGCGATTGCACGCCAGGGGGGCAGCGTGGTAAGGTCGCCGGCATGTCCAGCCGCCCCGCCAACGAAGCGCCTCCTCCGCGAGCTGCGCTCCAGCACGATGTCCGGCCGGAGCGCGGCACCCGAACGAACTCGGGGCAGAGGACGGTCGAGGGCTTACTGTGGGCAACCTCCCGCCCCTCCCGCCCCTTCCGCCGGACTCGCTCAAACGCCGGACGCGGTCAGGGAGGCCGCCCGGACGTCCGCGCAAGGAGGCGCCGGACCCCCTGCCGTTGCCGGGACCCATGCCGCGGCTCGACCCCTCGGCGCCCTTCCGCGCGGCCTTCACCTCGCCGGAGGCGCGGGAGTTGATCTTCTTGGCCTGGGCGGCCAACCTCCAGTCACCGGATCCTCGGGCCAGGGACTCGGCAATCAAACTCGGGATCGAGATCAACCTCGGCAAGCCCCGCGCCGAGGGCGAGCTCGTCGAACCCACAGGAACCGCGGCGCCGAAAACAGCCGGGGACGTGCTCGCGGCGGCACAGGAGTCTCTGGAGACTAGCCTCGCACGGCTCGTCGTGGACCTTGAATCAAAAATCAAGAAGGGCTGGACGGGCACTGCGCTTTTGAAGGACGCCGGCCGGGCGGCCGAACTCCTGAAAGAGCTCCTCGCCCAGCGCCTCGCGGGCGGGAGGGCGGCGGGCCTGCCAGGCCAGAGCACGGTGGACATCGTCCTCCAGGTGGCCGCCCGGATGGCGCCGGACGAGCGGGCAAAGCTGCGCGAGCAACTCGCCGTGCAAGGGGGCCTACAGTGATGGCGGTCAATCTCGACGGCACCGGCCCGCTGGCAGCCAAGCCGCTGCGGCACGAGCGGTCTTGGTTAGCGCGGGCATGGGTGGCGGCGCTGCGGCACGCCAAGCTCGAGGACCTCGAACTGCCTGGGGCGAGCTTCAACCCGGCCGGCTGGAAGGCACTCAACGCCAGGCTCCACCAGCGCGTCCAGGAGCAGCTTGCGCTGCCGGGCGTCCGGGTCGAGATTTTGGCTATCACGGAGAGCGGCGACGCCTGCGGTTTCGTGGCGCTCGTCCCGGAGCGGAGGCACGTGCTGATGGTGTCGGTGGACCGCGCCTTGCGCCGACAGGGCCTCGCGCGGGTGCTTCTGGCTCGCGTCGGGGTGGCGTCCGGCTGGACGTACGCCGAGACGACGCGGCTTGGGCAGTGCCTCGCCAAGGCGCTCGGTCTGGTCTGGACGGAGGAGGCATGACGCCATGAGGCTCGCGAGTATCCAAAGCAGCGCCGGCATCCTTCTTGCCCCCGGGCGTACGGTTCATGCGCTGGTGGACGGCGCGGAACTTCATCTACACCTCGTGGGCGGGCTCGTGCTCGTCCAGGAGCGCTTGTCCAACGGCCGGTGGCGCCAGACCATCCTCCAGCCGGCGGCGCACCGCGGCCTTGTGATGGTTTTGCCGGAGGCGGAGAGCGGCGAGCTTGGGGTGGCGGCAGAGGCGCTTGAGGGCGACGGGCACGAAAGGAAGCGCCGCAGATGAACGACCACATAATCACCCCAAATTCCGCGAGTCCGCCGGACGCCGAGTTAGTGCAGATGCTCACGGCCGCGCTCGAATGGGCGAAGGCCGGCAAGCTTCGAGCATGCGTGTTGGCGGCGACGATGCCGAATTTCGACATCACGCGCGCCATCCACCTGCCGCAGCGGTCGGACGTTGATGGGCTTCTCGGCGCGTTGCGCATCATCGAGCACCGACTCATCATAATGAGCGGGGCGGCGAACGACCCATGACCGGCGAGCGACGCTACCAATTCCGCATCGTCCGGCTGGACGGCTCCTGCACCGGTTGGACGGACTACCACGCCGGCAGCGCGCGACAGGTGGCCACGGAGACGGCTTGGCAGGCCCACCGTGGCGAGCGGCTGGACGTGCGCGTGCCGGCGACGGGCGAGGTATTCGAGGACGCGCCGCGGACGGCGCCTTGACGGCCACGGCCGGCGCGCTCTTGGACGAGCTCGGCCGCCGGCATGCGCTGGCCGACAAGCCCTTCGCCACACAGCCGGCGAGGTGGGACGAATTTTTCGTTTCGCTCCTGCCCCAGCAGCAGGCCCTCTGCCGGACGGCAGCGCGGTGGGTGGCGAGCCCCACGCCACGCCGGGGCGGCAAGAGCACGACGGGGCAGGGCCTATTGCTCGACGGGGGTCATCGCAACCCGCAGACCGTGGTTTACTACGTCCACCCTGGCGGGGGGAAGCGAGCGATTGAAACCTTGATGGGGCCCGACATCAATCTGCTCCGGACCTGCGAGCGCTACGGTCTGCCCTGGCGCTGGAACGCCAACCTGCGGACCCTCTTTCACCGCGAGCTGGGGACGGAAATTCGCCTCCGGGGGGCAGACGACAAGGTCGAGGCGCAGAAGATGCGCGGCGACAAGGTCTCCCGCGTGGTGATCGACGAGGCCCAGAACTTCCCCCCCGACCTCCTCCGCCAGCTCGTCGAAAAGGACCTCGGCCCGGCGCTGCTGGACTGCGAGGGCCAGATCTACCTGCTTGGCACCGTGGGCGAGCTCTGCCGGCCTGGAGACCTCTGGTACGACGTGACCCGAAACGAAACGCCAGAGAGCCTAGCGGCTCGTGACCAGACCTGGGAGGTCCACGAGTGGCTCGCCCTGGACAACCCCTACGTGGGCCGGCAGGTGGCGCGCGAGATTTCGACAAAACTGGCGGCGCTCGGCGGCGGCGACAAGGCCGAGCTTGAGCGCCGCTTGCGCGACCCGGTGCCCGCCGAGCGCGAGGCGCTTGTCCAACTCGCGCTCACGCTCTCCGCCTACACCGTCGTGCGCGAGCACTTCGGCCGCTGGGTGCAGGACACGCAGGGACAGGTCTACCACTACCTCCCGGCGCGCAACACCTACGTGACGCTCCCGAGGGGGCATACCTGGCTCTACGTGCTCGGGGGGGACCTGGGGACCTCGGACAGCTACGCGCATACCGTCTTGGCCGTGGCTTCCACCCACCCGGTGGTCTACGAGGTCGAGAGCCACAAGGAGCGAAACCTCAACTCGGACCAGTGGCGCGAGCGGTTTGAGGACGCGCGCAAGCGGTGGAACCCGGTCCGCTGTTGCCTGGACGAGGGTGGCCTGGGGAAGGGGATCGGCGACGCTTGGCGGGCCGCGGGCATCCCGGTCGAGTCGGCCCAGAAGGCGGAGAAGCTGGCTGCCATCGCCTTGCTCAACGGCGCGCTCGAAGCCGGGCGCGTGAAGGTGCTCGCCGAGGGCGAGCTGGCTCGGGAGTGGGTGGCGCTGCGCCGGGCCCAGAAGGCCCGGCCGGGCGTCTACGAGGTCGTCAACGACGACCACGTGGCCGATGCCAAGCTCTACGCCTGGCGCATCGCGTCAACGCTCGCTGGCGAGGTGGACGCACCGGCCAAGGACGAGACCGCGGCCGAAAGGAGCGAAAGACTGGCAATAGAGGCGCTGATGAAGGCCAACGCGGATCAGCAGGCGTTGACAGATCGCTTGACAAGGTGGGGTGTCAATAGTAAATCTGTAAATCGTGGACGCTGATCCGGTTAGAATCGCCGAACTGATCGACCTCGCCAGGTCCGGCGGGGTCGCGCGCTTGACGGTCGGGGACGTGGTGATCGAGATGTGGCCGGTCCCGCCCGCAGCCGTGGCGCCCGTCGCGGTGCATGGCACGGGCACGCCGGCAGACGGCATGATGTCCGCCCATCCAGCGCTGCGGGGCACAAGCTTTGCCAAGGCGCCAGGAGGTGGCTCGTGAGCTGGTGGACGGCCGCTACCGGCGAGGCGCACGACGAACTGATCGGCTTTGTCACCGCCACGGCCGGCGACCGGGCGTGCGTCCAGCGTCAGGCCAACCGGACGCTTTGGCGCGAGGTGTACGGTGCCCCGGGGGCGCGGCTGGTGTACGGCGAGGACGCGGTCGCCAGCGCGGCCACCCTGCTCGACAGCGGCCTTTTTACCTACAACCTAATCCGTGTTGTGGTGGACTCAGTGGGGGCGCGACTCGCCACCGCAAAGCCGCGGGTTACGTTTGTCACGAACGGCGGAAGTTGGTCCACGCAGGTCCGCGCGCGGCGCCTACAACGATACGTCCAGGGGGTGATGCGGGCGAGCTCCTACCACCGAGAGCAGACGCTCGTCGTAAGGGATGCGGGGCTCGGCGACGTTGGCCTGCTCGAAGTCCTCCTCGAGCCTGCTGATGTCGGCGGCCAGCTCCACCGGATCGCCGTTCGACGGGCGGACCCGGACGAAATCTTCGTGGACACGTCCGCCGACGGGTACTACGGCCGGCCGCTCGCGATGACCCGGGGGCGAATTCTGAGCCTGGGCGAACTCGAAAAGCAGGTGGAGGCGCTGCCCAAGTTGTCTGGTCCCGAGCGGAAGGCCAAGCTTGCCGCGGTGCGTAGGGCCTCCTGGACACCCATGCGGCCAGGCTGTCAGCCACGTGCAATCCCGCTCACCGGCGAGGTGCGCGGCGTCGCAGAGGGCTGGTTTCCCTCGGCGAATGGGGGCGAGGGCCGCTACGTGATGGCATGCGACGGCATCACGATTATTGACCAGCCAATGGATTTCTTTCCGTTCGCGCCCATCTGCTTCATCCCGCCTCTGCGCGGCTGGTACGGAGCCGGGTTGGCCGAGCGCGTGTGGCGCGCGCACGTCGCGATTTGCGAAGTGCTGGATAGGTTGAGCGTCGCCTGGCAGCAGATGGCGAAACCGGCATGGTGGCTGCCGGCCGGAAGCACGATCAGCACCGACCAGCTTTTGAGCCCCTACGTCGGCGCGGTGATCAAGGGCGGCACCGCGCCACCGCAGGTGATGACCAATCGCGTGCTCGACCCGGCGCACATCCAGATGGTGGACTGGCAGATTCGCCGGGGTCTCGAAGAGGTGGGGCTCACCGAGATTGCCACGAGCGGCCAGAAGCCGGCCGGGCTGGACTCGGGCGTTGCGTTGCGCGAGGCGAGCGACCTCGTGAGTGGCCGGCAGGCAATGCTCTTCGACGCCATCGACCACCTAGCAATCGGCGTCAAGCGGAACATCTGTGCCATGGGCCGCTGGGCAAACCGCAACGGGATCAAGCTGGCCGGCGAGGGCGCCCGGGGCGGACGTCCGGCGGTCGAGTGGGAAGAGGCCGAGCTCGACGAGGCAGCCTACGTCCTCGAGGCACTGCCGTCTTCCTCGCTTCCAGCGACGCCCGCCGCTCGCCGTCAAGCTGTCCAGGAACTCTTTGCTCAGGGAATCATCGGCGCGGATGAATACCGAGAGTTAATCGAAATGCCAGACATCGAGGCCGCCAACAGTCTCGAGCTGGCCGCCCGCGAGTGGGTGGACCTCGTGCTCGAGCGCTTCCTTGAGGACGAGCCGGAACGCGGCGAGAACGTAGCAAGCCTCTACACGCCACCCACGCCGTTCAGCGACGTCGGCTACGCCCTCAGGCGGGGCATCCAGGTGGCCAACCGCGCCCAGCTCGACGGTGCGCCGGAGGAGCGCCTGGAACTTGTCCGCCAGTTTGTGCTGGACGCGCAGCACCTCGCCGCCCTCGCCGCAGCACCCCCGCCGCTCGCCACGCCAGCAGGACCTTCCGGAGCACCTCCGCCGAACCTTGCCGCCGCACCTACGCCTCTACCGCCGTCACCCATACAGGTCCTCCAATGAGTACCGAGACCGCCGCACCCATCACGACACCGCCGAACTTCCAGGCCGCAGCCATCACCACACCTCCGGACGCCGGAGCACCGCCAGCCCAGCCCCCACCGCCAGCGGCCACGCCGCCCGCAGGCTCGAGCCTCGAAGAACGCGTCAAGGCGCTCGGCGCCCAGCGCCGGGAGGCACGCGAGCGCGGCAAGGCTGCCGAGGCCGCCAAGGCCCAAGCCTCCGAGCTCGCGAAGGCTCGCGACAGGCTCGCCGAGGTCGAGAAGCCGCCTGACGTGACGGCGCTCGTCAAGGGCCTGCCGGCGGACCGACAGACCGAGATCCTGCGGGAACTCGTCAGCGGCGAGGCCGACAGGCAGGCGTTGGATGATGAGCTCGCCAAGCTGCCAGAGCCGGTGCGCAAGGTGCCCGCGGCGCTCAACGAGCAAGGCCAGCGCCTCGCCAAGCTCGAGGCCGAGTTGGCCGAGCAGGTGGCGTTCCGTAAAAAGCTCGAGAGCGATTACGCTCTAGCTCAGGAGCGGATGGAGGCCGCAGCCGCCAAGGAGCAAGCCCACACCATCTACACGCGGATCATGGCCGCCGTCCCAGAGGCCGAGTACGGCATCCTGGCGAAGTGGCCGCGCAAGGACGCGCTCGTCGCCGCGGCGATGGACGACATCCTGGCCAAGGTGGGCGAGGACGCCACTCAGGAGGTGCTGCCAGAACTCGCCAAGGAAGCTGTCCGGCGCGCGCGCGCCGCGCTCGAAGAGGACCAAAAGGCGCATGCCGCGCTGATGGCGCCTCCGGCCGCAGAGACCAAGGCGGCAGGCGTCCAGGGCCTCCGCGACATGCTGGCGCAGACGAGCGACACGAGAGAGAGAGCGCGGCTGCTGCGCGCTCACCAGGAGCAGGGCCGAGACCCGACCCCCACCGCCGCCGTGCCAGTGGCCGGCGGTCAACCCGGACCGGCGCAGGTCGATCCAAATTGGTTGCGACTTTCCACCGCGGAGCGAGTCCGCGATCTTGCGGCCCGCAGGTGGCCGCCGAGGTAATCCATCATGGCCGAACCCCCTCTGTTTTCCGGAAACATCGACTACATCTTCACGATCATCTTCCCCGACGGCATCCAGCGCCCGTTTTTCATGAACGGGAAGATGGCGCTGCTGGCGATGCTGCGAAAGAACGCCAACGGCACCGGACGGCGCTGGGAAGTGAGAATCGAAACGTCTCAGGGCGGTGGCCGCTCGAGCACGTTCGCCAACGCGCAGACGAACGCGGACGGTGGAGACGGCGTCATCTTCACCGTTCACGGCGACAAGCTGGACTACGCCACGGCGCAGATCCCGGCGCCAGCGCTGATCGCCAGCCAGGAAGACCAGGGTGCGCTCATCGAGCTGGTGGGCAATGGCGCTCAGCAGTGCGAGGCCAACCTGCGCGACTCGATGTCCCTCACGGCATGGACTGACGGCTCTGGCGTCATCGCCAAGATCGTTGCGGATGTGGTTCCCCAGGTCGCAGGTATCGGCACGTTCCGGTACGACGACAAGCGCGGTGCTCGGTACTTCAAGCTCGGCCAGCGCCTCCAGACGTACGACGCCATCACGGGCGGATCCGCCGACACGGGGACGGCAAAGGTGATCGCCGTCAATCGACCGGCGCGGACAGTCAAGTACCAGGCCATCGGCGGCTGGGATGTGACGGTCGATCACTTCATCGTGCAGGAGGGCGACTACAACAAGAAGATGATGGGCGTCCCCGGCTGGATCCCCTACGCGGATCCGACTCCGGGCGAGAACTTTTTCGGTGTCGATCGGTCCGTGGACCGCGTGCTGCTGGCTGGCGTGGCGATCGATTCCAGCGGGGCCAGCTCGCATCGCGAGGCGCTGCTCGGCTCCGGCGAGGAACTGATGATTTATGGCATTCAGCCCGAGTACATCTTCCTCAGTCCCGGCGACTTCCAGCAGGCGCAGCAAGAGATCGAGGGCGCCAGCGAACTCCGAAAGGTGTTCGTCGATGTGATGACCGGCAGAACGGTGCCCGAGAAGAGCCTGAGCGGCATGGGCACCAACGCCTACGTGCTGGGGATCTCCGGCATCCAGCTCGCCAACGGTTCAATGATTGTGCCCGACGCCTGGGCTCCGGACGGGTACGCCTATCACCTCACGATGGGCTCGTGGGAACTGCGGTCAATCGGGCCGGCGCCGCATGCCGCCGGCACCCAGAAGGGCGAGCCAACCGGTGTACTCGTGCGCCGCGACGCGACGGACACCTACGAGATGCGGTACCGCGCCGTGGGCAACCTCGTGTGCCACCGGCCATACGAGAACGCCGTTCAGAAGCTCCCTCCGCGCAGCTAACACCCTGACGGGGCCGGCCGCGTCCAGGGCCGGCCCTGGAGATTGCCATGAGCATGGTTCCCTTCAATCAACGCAAGAGCCTGCGGGCAGGCGCCTTCGACATTCCCGGCAGCTTTGCCCCGGCAGGCACCAATCCCCCCACCGACGCGCGCGGCAAAAATTACACCGTGGCCAGGACGGGGGTGGGCGAGTTTCTCATCACGCTGGCCAAGCGCATCCCGGCCATCGATGCGGTCAGCGCGACGCCCCAGTGCGCGACGGCGGGGCTGTTCACGGTGGAGGTGGGCGAGACGACAAGCACGACGATGGTCATCCGCACCCTGGAGACCGGCGTCCCGGTAGATGTGGCCGCGGACCCCAGCAACCGGGTCCATTTCACCATCGCCGTGGGCGGCAACTAACATATGGCGTGCAAACTGCCATACCGGCCGGGAATGGACGGCATCCTCATCGCCATCTCGGGTCGGAAGCGTGGCCCCAAGCCAATCGCCGAAGAAATCAACGCCATGGGCCTCGATTGGGCCAAAGGTTTGATGGCTGCGGTCGAGGCCAAGGACGCGGCGCGTGTTTGGGAGGCCTTTCAGCTCGGGCACAAGATGATGTGCGAGCTCATGGTGGCCGAACGCGACGAAGATAAGGACATGGGCGAAGGCACGGAGTACTGATGGCTGCCGTCACCCTCCAGGTCCTACGTGACCGCGTCCTGCGCGCGGTGTCGATGGTCGCCTCGGACATCGCCACCGCGACGCTGGACGCGCACGTCAACGCTGGTCTCCAGGAGCTTGACGACTACCTCCAGGACAGCTTTGAGGACTGGTACCGGAGGACCATCGCCCCGGACCCGGTTCTGACGGCGACGCCCTACGAACTGCCACCGGACTTTCACCGGCTGCTCAGCCTGTTCGTGTTCGACAGCGGCCGATGGCACCGAGTGGAGCGTGTGGCCGCGGGCGAGGAGGAGGCGTTGCTCAATGCCTCCGCCAGCAACCCGTGGGGTTGGGGGGCAGCATGGCGGTACCGCCTCGCGGGCTCGACTGGCACCGGCGACACGACGGGCCCCACCACGCTCGAACTCCTGCCCGCACCGGCCACCGGCTACACGGCGCGCATCGCCTACCAGCCAGAGCGGCCGGCGCTGGTGGACGCGGCCGACACGGTCGACTACCAGTCCACTTGGGAGGAGTTTGCCGTCCAGGAGGCCGCCCGGCGCATCGCCCAGGACGAGGAGGCGGATACCTCCCGCTTCGAGACGGCGCTGGAAAAGCAGCGGGCGAGGATTCTGCGCGCCGTGCCGGTGCGCCAGGTCACCGAGCCGCCACATCCACCTCAGACCGGCCGCCGTGGCCCGCCACGCCATGGCTACGGGAGTACGTGGCGATGACGCTGCCTGCCTTCACCTGGCCGCCAGGCGGAGCTCTCGACGAGGCGGGCTTGCAGCGGCTTGTCCAGGAACTCCGCCGTGTGTTTGACGGCCTGACGGGCGCCAGGGGCGCCCTCAGAGGCTTCGGCCCCGAACTCTGGAGCGGCCGACAGCTCGAGTTGCATGTCACCACGCCTGTCACGCTTCCACTGCGGCTGGCGCTGCCAGCCAGCTTTCCAGGGCGGCTTGAGCGGCTGGATGTGCTGGATGCCGTGCAGGCCGATGGGCTGCATCGGACAGGCGTCACGCTTGACTGGCGAGCGGCCGGCAGCGCCGCGCTGGACGTCGTGGCCATCGGCGGCCTGGGCGTCGGCCAGCCGACGACGCTGCGGCTCTTTGCCTGGGGGTCGGGATGAGCCTCCAGAAACGAGCCATCGAACTGGAGTTTACACAAGGCCGGGACGGGCGTAGGGACGCCTACCATGTGGCTCCCACGTCTCTGCTTGAGCTGGAAAACGGCAGCTTCCGAGGAGGAATTATCGTGAGGCGAGCAGGGACGAGGCGATTGACGGACGAGGTTTTGACCGGCGGCACGCTGGCGGTGGCGCTGGCCGTCGCGTCGTGCAGCGGCGAGACGCTCCGCTGGACGAACGACGGCATTTGGGGTCTCACCGAGAACCAGGCCCAGAATGGCTGGGTGCGCCGCGGGACAGCCAATGATGCCCGGCCGCTCGAACTCACGGCGCAGGATCTCGTGTCCCGAGCGCGGTCTGCCGAGGCGCACGACGCTGCCCGCCTCGGCAACCTCGACGTCCTGGTCTGGACCGAAGCCGAGGAGCCAAGCGACGCCCCGCCGCGGCGCGTCCTCTTCGGGCTGGTGTTCGACGCGGACAAGAGCATCGTCATCGCGGGGCCGATACGCTTGGCGGAGGATGCGGCCGGGACGCAGTTCTGGCGTTACCAGCCGCGGCTGATCGTCACGGTGGATCGCGTTGTCCTGCTCTACGTGGTGGGTGGCTCGCTCTGGGGGCGGCGACTCGAGAAAACGGACCCGAGCGCGTGGGCGGCTCCGGTTCTGCTGGCAGATGACGTGGCGCAGCGTTACAACACGCGTTATCCGTTTGAGTTTGACGCCGTGCTCACGGCCAACAACACGATCCGCGTCGTGTACACCGCCACCGAGGAAGGAGGACAGACGGTTCAGGCCGTCAACAACCCCAACAACAATCCGGCTCCCACCGTGGACGTGGCGCCAGACACGACGTTCAGCGGCGTCGTGGATCTCGTGGTGACAGCAAGCACCGAGCTTGCGCTGGCGCGAACGGCGGTGGCCCTACCGGCCGCCGTGGACCCAACGGTCGAGCGCAGTGCGTGGGCCTTTACGGGCACCGTGGCGGCCAAGATAACCGAGGACAGCAGTATCACCGGGCCGACCGTGCCCGTCGGGCCGGATGTCCCGGCGCGTTACCCAACGCTTGCGCGTACCACCTACCGCTTTGATGGGCTCGTAGATGCCACGTTATGGCAAGCGCCAGCCATCCTTGACTATGAGGACACGCCCTCCACCATGACGCTGAACACGGCGGGCCTCATCAACACGTTCGGGGAAGTCTGGGGCGTGTTGGAGGTGGTATGTACCTCAAAAGTCATCATTGACGTCGGCCCGCCGCTCGTCTACCGCTGGACGTTCCAAGCAATCGGACCGGGCGGATTTGCCGACACGTGGACCGAAGATGGCGAGTTGTTCGAAGGCACGACCCGCGCTTTCCCGGGCCTCGGCTACAGCTTCGACATTGCCGCGGGCGTCGTGGGCGGAACCGACAAGTGGCGCTGGACGCTGTACCCGTTGCAGGCAAACATATCGCTCAACGGCGGGCCGGCATCCCACAACTCGCCCGGCCAGGGTCCGTTTTTCATGTATGGCCCTGGCGGACCGCTGCCGATTGCCATCTATGACGGCTACGAGAACCAGGGCTTGACGCTCACCTTCCCGGCGGGGCAGGGTCCCAACTACACCACAACGGAGACCTACCGCTTCGACGTGCAGTCGGGCACGGTTGCCTACAGCGTCAACGCCGGCCCCTATGGCGCGGCGCAGCGCATCTACTTCTCGACGACGGGACAGCCGCTAATCCACGAGCCAGCGGCCGGCGTTCGCTTCACGTGGCACGGCGCCGTCCCGAACAATTACACGGCCAACGACGTCTGGACCCTGACCGCGCCCACCGGTCAATTCACCTACGAGCTCAATGAGGATGAACCCTCTACGGCGCTGCCTATCCTGGGCGCCGATGGTCAGCCGCTGACGACGGCGTTGACGGTGCTGCCCTACCCCGGCGCGCCGCTGGGGATCGAGGTCACGTGGCCGGCCAACTTGGAGATTCCGGCAACCGAGGCGTGGCGCGCGTACGTCACCAGCCAGGCGCGCTTGGTGATGCTCTCGGTCTACCCCTCTACCGGACCCGCGGCCATCACCGGACCGATCGAGGAGTTTTTTCTAGACGGAGCGGAGCCACCGATTCTGTCCGTGGCACCGGAGGGCCTGCGTCTTTCTGGCGATTTCCGGATCGGGATCGAGGCGCCGTACGCCGAGGGTGCGGATGCGCGCTACACGCTCATCCCGGCCGGAACCAACTCCCCGATCGTGTTCGTTCCGGCTGACATCGGCCCGGCGCCGCTAGTCATTCGCAGCGCCATGGAAACCGACTCGGGCCTGCGCGCCATCCTTCAGGACGGGGAACCCTATCAGGAGGGCGATTACGCAATCTGGACCCTTACGCCGGCGGAGTTGGCCGTCCTGGGGCGAACCGATTTGGGAACGCCGGTGCTCGAGGGCCTCGCGCTGGCGCACCAGGGCGACAACGTGGTGCTCCTGACGTATCGAGACATTACCAGTTCAACGCTCGAGGCCCGGACTTACGGTCTCACCCACAGCCCGGTCATGGGGCCGCTGGTGCTTGGCACGGCGATCAACAGTCGGGCAGCACAGGGGCTCTACCACACCGACCTGCGGCAAACTGGATCCACCGCCTGGACCGCGCTTTTTGAGCCGCTGGCGCAGTGGCCGATGGAGCGCGTTGCCTTCACCACCACGCCTCCGGGCTCCGGCGTGAGCGGGCCGGAGCCGGCATTCCGCGGACTGCGACTCCTGACGCGCTCCTTCGTCCTCGACGGGCGGACGATGGTTGGGTTGGTCTACCTGCCGAGGTACGGTGGGCCGGACGCCGACGAGCCGGGCGTCCAGCCAGTGGCGCTGGTGGCGGACCATGGCACCGAGGAAGTGCTCGCGCGCGTTTTGCCCTTGGAGGCGGCGCCCTTGACGAGCGCCACCCTGCCGCAGGTGCTCGTGACGGGCGTCAAGGCAAGCGTCATTTTGCCGCGGCGCGGTCGGGTGACGGTGGACGTAGGTGAGAGCGTCGCGGACATCACGCCGAGCCTGCTGACCCGGGTAGCTCTGGAGCCTGCCGATCCGGCCGAGCTGGGCCAGCTCGGGGAAAACGGTACGCTGCACCTCGGGGGAGGCCTGCCGCTCTACTACGACGGCGCGGCCCTCACCGAAGATGGCTTTCACGTCGGCCCCGAGGGCGTGCTGGTGGCGATGGCCGGTAGCGGCGGCGCGCTGTCGGCCGGCGCCTACTCCTACGTCTGGGTCTACGAATGGACGGACGCGCGCGGCCGACGCCACCAGTCCGCTCCCTCGCCAGCGGCGCAGGCCGTGGCGGTGGACAGCGACACCGCCGCGCTGTCGGTGCCGCTCTACCATGGGACGCGGAAGCGGGGTGTGCGGCTGGTGGGCTACCGAACGGTCGCCAACGGGACGATTCACTACCGACTGACGCCAGGGGCCGGTGTCTTCGTCCAGCCCGACAACCTCACCGCGGACGCCGTCGCCTACCTGGATGGCCAGGCCGACGAAGACATCCTCGACAACGAGACGCTCTATACGGCCGGCGGTGAACTGCCCCACCTCGCACCGCCAGCCTACCGAGCCATCTAACGGGCTCGCGAGTACGCCTGGATTGACCGGATGGAGGCGGCTCAAGCCTTTTTGTACTCCCTGCCGATCCGACCGGCGGAGGGCACGACCTGGGCGGCCGAGCTCATCGGCGACATTCCGGCAGAGCATGGCGCGCTCGTCGGCGCGCATGACGTGGGCTCGGCGATCATCCTTTTCGCCGAGCAGGGCGCCTACGTCATCCAGGGCAGCGGCCCGGACGTAACAGGCGCCGGCAACAGCTACACGGACCCGCAGTTTCTTCCGGGCTCGGTGGGCCTGGCGGACCACAGGGCCAAGGTAACGGCGCCTGACGGCTTGATGTTTTGGGCCAGGGGCAAGCCACATCTCATCACCGGCGGCCTCCAGACGGTCGAGCCCGGGCCTGGCGGCGCTGGCTACCCCGAGCTGACGATCACCGGGGCACTGGTGGCCACCGGGCGGCCCGCGGGCGAGCCTGGCGCCTCGGCGGAGGCGGTGGAGGAGGTCCGCTTCTACTCGAGCGAGGGCACGGCGCTCGTGTACAGCTACGCCTGGCGTGGGTGGGGCACCCACACCAGCCAGCCGGCGCGCAACCTCGTCGTGGATGGCCAACTCGCGCTGCGGGCTGACGGGACGCGCCTCGTGCGCGAAGCCCCCGATACCACCTATGACGAGGTGGCGGCGGACGGCACCGGCGGTCAAGCCGTCATTCTGGCTTGGTCCCACGCCTGGATCCACCTGGCGGACTTCACCGGCGTGCAGCGGCTGTGGTGGCTTCACCTGGCGGCTCACTTCGGTGAAACGGCGCAAGTCGTGGCCAAACTCTACCGCGACCTCCGCGCGACCCAGGACACCAGCCACACGTGGACCGTGCCGGCGGCCAACGCCGTGGACACCCTGCGTTGGCACCTGGGGCCCACCTACCAGCGCTGCCAGGCCTTCCGGGTGCGGTGGGAGGTGACGCCCACCACGCTGCCGGCGGTGGCCGTCAATCGGCCTTTCCGCCTGCATGGCCTCGGTGTAGAATTCGGCACGGCGACCGGTAAAGACCACCGCGCAGGGAGGCGATGAGATGGCGAACATCGGCGAGTGGCTGTTCGGCTCCGGGCGGCAACCCGGCGTCCTGGGCACCGGGCAATACCAGGTCCAAGGTCCGGACCTGCCCACCTCAATCGCCCCGCCGCCGAGCCTTGCTCAGGCGGGGCAAGAGCGTGAGACCTACCTCGGAGAACTCGGCGGGCGGACCGCACCCGTCCTCGCCACCGGCCCACAAGAGGAGATGCGTCACGCGCAGCGGCGGGCGCTCGGGCTCACCGAGCAGGCGGCGCTCGGACTGGCGCCCTCGCCGGCTC
>Ga0210334_10184624_pt1 | contig 16948 bp, 20 predicted proteins | sample S306metaT_FD_164440 | JGI IMG/M metagenome (GOLD analysis project Ga0210334, IMG submission 164440) | Metatranscriptome of estuarine sediment microbial communities from the Columbia River estuary, Oregon, United States - S.306 (Metagenome... | ecosystem: Environmental > Aquatic > Marine >... | reverse complement strand
GTGCCCCCAGAATAACCAGCGTGGTGATGTCCGACACGTTCTTATCCCCTTTCCAGTCTTGCGAGTTGTCTGCCGCTTGACAAGGTGAAGTCTGCCTCCCTCACATGAATGATCCATGAACCGACCACGAAGACTTCTTCATGAGCGGTTCGGTTTGCGCTGTGTGAAATGCGCGGAGGCAGGGCCAAAATTGTCACCGACGCTGGATAAATCCATATGCGCCAGTGAGGGGCGAGGAGAATATTTAGGGTCCAGGCAAGAGGGTAGGGGCAAGCCAGCCGACGAGGTGTCGAGACAGCCCCATAGGCAGCTGACTGCCCATGCGGCTGTCTCGATGCGCCCTAGCTCCCGGCGCTAGTGCCCGCCTTCGGGGCCTGCGACATGGGTAAATTCCGGATAGTCTTCATAGGGATGTTCGACAGTGCCGGTCATTTTGATCACTGTGCCGACGATCAGCCCGCCGACCAGCGCGATGGCGAGGGAGATGCCGATCCCGGCGATTTGCGCGCCGGCGACACCGGGAACAATGACGATTGCGCTGAGTCCGCCCAGTAATCCCGGCATCCCATGGAGATTGTGAACGCCGCAGGTATCGACCAGCTTGATCTTGGATTCCAGCAGGGGCTGAATATATACGTACCCGATAACCGAGAGGACGCCGGCGAGGATCCCGATCGTGAATGCGCCGCCCGGTCCCACGATGTTGCAGGTTGAGCCAATGGAGACGCCGCCTGCCAGGGCGGCATTGGCCATGTCCATCATCGACGTTTTGCCCTTATGCAGAGCCGTGCTCAGGAAATAGGTGGCGAGTGTGGCGCCGCTCAAGGACAGGAGCGTGTTCACGATGGTTTGCGGCATTTGTTCGAACGGCACGATCGCCGTGGCAAAACTCGGCCAGAACAGCCACAGCACCATCGAGCCGAGCATTGAGAAACGGTCCGACGTCGGATCGGACTCGATCGGCCGGCTGCGTTGCTGCGCGGTGGTCAGAACGAGGGACGCCGCGAGTCCGAAATAGGCGCCGAATGCGTGAATGACGATCGAGCCAGCAGAATCCTGAAAGCCTTTCGTGAGCCCCGATCCATTGTCTAACACCAGCCACTCGTTGAGCGCATACAGGGGCACCAACAACAGCGCGAGCAGCGCGTATTGAAAGACACGCAATCGCCCGAGTACCGCGCCCATTGCAATCAACGTCGTCGCAACGGCAAATTCTGCCAGCATCAGCGTTTCCACCGAATGTGGCGTCAAGGCATGCCCCACCATGCCATTGGCCCGTAAGAACATATAGAGGGGCAGACCGGTCGCCACGACCAGATAGGTGCCGGTGGTCGCGCCGAAGCCATAGCGCTTGACGAAGACCATCAAAAATCCGAATCCCACCACCAACATGGCCAGGATGTGGATCGAGTAGTTATACTGTGCGACCAGGCGCGCTTCGTTGATGCCGCCTGTAGGTTCCGACGCGCTCGCCCAACTGCTGAAGCACAACAGCAGCAGACTGATCACACCGAGTGTTTTCACACAGACGCCATGACTCATGTCGATCCTCCTTATTTTGTATAGAGTAGGAGCGGGTGGGGACTCTAAATCGACGGCAGTGTACTCCACTGTCCAGGAATATGGAATGGGCATCGGGTGATAATAGAAAGAACCGGATGGGAGAGAGAATTGTGCTGACACCGATCCGCAGCCACGGCCGATCGGATGGCGGGAAGGAAAGGCGTGAGACGTTACTTGGGCAGTGCCTTGTGATCTTCCTATCGCCTGGTGTGCTGTGTTCCGATACGATTGCGCTCTTGCTCATAGCCCAGAGCGGCGTAATACAGCGATCGGTCAAAGAAGTGATCAAGCATCTGTAGCAGCTCCAGCTTCCCGTTCAATTCCATTGCATTATCGGCGAGACCTTCGCGATCGATAAAGGCGCGCACATGTTCCTTGGTGGCGGTGATGGCCCAGAGGAAGTGGCTATAGGCGACGCCCTGCTGGAAGCGTGTCGCTCCCAGCTCGGTGTAACGATGCGCCAACTGAGCTTCTGTCTTGTTCAGCAGCCAGTCACTCAAATTGCGGTAGATCTCGCGGGTGCGGGCTTCAAGTTGGTCCGCGGGAACCTTGCGCAAATCGCTGCATTGGGGGGCGTTCCACACCTTTTCGCTGAGTTCGCGGGAAAGGTCTTCGGCGTGCTTCTCGATAAGCTGAATCAGTCGGACTGCCAGTGCAGGCATGGTGTACCTCTAGCTAGGGGTGATTGGGTGGGCGATTGTATATCTCCAGGGTGGCGGAAGGCAAGCCGACCGCTTTCTATTCTGCAGGAGGGGAGAGTGGCGAGGGTAGGCGATGGCTTGAATGACGAATTTGCTGGCAGTCTCGTTAAACTACAAGTGCAATGAGGTGTGGATTGCGGTCGTCGAGTATGCCCTTCATATAGGCGCGATCGGCTTCGGTGGTCATACAGTCGCACCACTCCTCGAAGCGTTGAAACTCATTCAGATTGCCGGTTGCCCACGCATTGATCAGTCGTTCCGTCTGCGCGCGCCGTTTTCCGGTTTCAAAGAGTGTCATGCCGGCCTGAACGGCGTCTGCGATACTTTGGGCGTCACCAGCCAAGAGGGCGCGCATTTGCGCCTCAGGCGTCTCCAGACTTTCGATGGGCTTCTTCGCTCCCCTCGCGAATCCGGCCAGAAACATTTTCGATCCATAACCCGCCTCAAGATTGGAAAAGCGCGCGTCAAGCACCGTCAATGTCATCAACTGCATCAAGGGGTGCATCTCGGCCAGCGCAACGGCAGAAGCGCAGATGCGCGCGGCGAGGGTGTCCATGCGTCGTTGCAGCGGCGGCGGCAACGGCACGCGCGTGATACCAAACTGGGAGGGGTCTGCCAGCTGGGCTTGGGTCTCCGGATCGAGAATATCCAGTTCAAGCGCGATTACCTTGCTGGATTGAAGCGCCGCGATCGTTTTTGGCCCGGGAACCATCCACTCTCGTTTGCCGAGATAGATCGAGCCATAGAGATAGTCGGTGCGCCCCTGTGTTTGAATCTTCCAGAGGAAGCCGTGATCCTTTGCGGCCTTGGCCAGCGTCCGGATTTCATCCACTGTGGGGGGCGGGCGGGGGCGGACAAGACGTCGCCGGCGGTTGCGAAAACGCGCCGGATGGGACGAGTATCGCAATGATGAACAGCAGTGCTCGCACAGTACGCGCGCTGATGTGATAGGTACGCAAAGGCCCCCTGTTCCCTCAAAAGCCTACCAGGTGGCCGAGAATGGTCAAGAAGCTGTTGCGCGGGCATCATACGGAAATGTGAGAGGACAAGATCCAAAGGATCACGTTTTCAAGCGCTGGAGTTCGATATGGATGTTCTGGACATCGTCGGCAATCCACAGGTGTCCGTCCTGAATCGTCCATTGTAATTGCATGTTGGGGCTCGCCAACGATGCGAGGGTGCGCAGGCTCTCCACAGGGAGCAGCGTCACGGCCAGATTCTCCAGCTGATCGAACAGGGGGCGGTTCTTGGCCCACCAGACATCAGCGCTACGGGCGCCATAGGCATAGACGACGACCTGTGCGGCGCGGCCGCACGCCTGACGAAGGGATTTCTCATCCGGTTGGCCGACCTCGATCCAGAGACGGATGGCGCCGGTCAAATCCTTTTGCCAGAGCGCGGGTTCGTCCTCGGTTCCCACGCCACGCCCGAAGGATAAGCTGTCGCTTGCGTGGAGGGCGAAGGCCAGCAGTCGCATCATCACGCGCTCGTCGGTTTCAGAGGGATGGCGTGCCACCGTGAGGGCATGATCCTGGTAGTACTGGCGGTCCAGGTCGGCGATCTGCAGCGCAGCTTTATAAATGGTCGCGTTGGAGGCCATACAGTCAGCGTCTCACCGGGGGAGCTCCGCGAGAAACATTCGTTCGATCCGTTGGCGTGCCCAGGGCGTTTTTCGCAAGAACGTCAAGCTGGAGGCGATTGTGGGATGGTGACGGAAACAGCGGATGGGAACCCGCTTTCCAAGTTCAGCCCACCCGTGCCGCGCAACCAGCGTGGCTACAATGGTTTCCAGGGTTATCCCATGCAAGGGATCGCGGGGATGCGTCATGGCGTGAGGCTTGTTCATGGATGGCGTGTGCCTGAATGGATACAGAGTACCGATTGCAGGGGAGTTCCACAAGTAGCCTCGGTGAGAGCGGTGGCCTGACTGGCACGAAAGAGCGGAGGCGGCGAGCGCAAGGAGGGTGGGTAAGGGAAAGGACAAATCGCGCACCGGGAAATGGTTTATCAGAAAAGACTTCTGAGCCTCGTTTCTAGGTTTTGCGGTGGCTCAAGGAGTCTCGGTGTATGGGCGACGCCACAGCTTCATAAGCTCCCCCTCGTGCGCTGTCGTCCAGAGCCATCCAGCGTTGCCCGCAGCTATGTAGAGTGTCGTGGGCATGAGAGGCTGCCGGAATGCCGCCATGGACTCTGGCGGGATGGCGCGCCCATCTGCGAGCATCGCGCAGGCCTTGTCGAGTGCGCCAGGGAGGTGCTTTACCACGCTTCCTGCCTCCTGCAGAGGGCGGCCGCCCACCACACCGCCCCCGCCTAACTGCAGCGCTCCAGCCCAACGCGCTCCAGTCGTACGCGCAAAGAGTGCGCCGATAGCCGAGGCCACGGAACAATGCCGCGCCTCGGGGAAGCCGCAGTTGACGATCATCGCAACCGTCAGTGGTGGCGCCGATACCAGAGACTGCCGATTGACAGCAATGGCTTCGAGCGAACGGGTTACCAGCGATGGGAGCGTGTCGATGTACAGGGGAGTGGCGACCACGAGCAGGTCGTGCGTGCGCGCGGCAGCAGTGAGTGCGGCGAGACCGTGAGCCGAGTGGGCATCATGCTGGACCCAGCGCGTGGTGGTTGCGAGGCCGCGCGCCGCGAGGCGGGCCAGCATCTCGTGTCCCAGCGCCTCAGAGGTGCTGGTGCCGCGTGGCTTTGCACTCCCCACCAGGAGCAGCGCGCGTTGCGGGGGAACGGCGATATCCTCTGCGCACGGCAATGCTGGGAGAAGGCGGTCGACGTCGTCAATGTGGAGGTGTGCTGTGGAAGGCAGTGAGGCGGTCAGTGTATCGATCAGTGCCGTGCAGGTTCCTGATTTGCGGTCCTCATCGGTGGGACCGTTGAGGACTGCAACCGCGTGGACCGCGGCCCCAAAGTTGATCGCATTCCGGGTTACGAGCGTTCGCAGTGTGGTCTCGGCTTCGGCGTCCGGATGCTCCAGTGTGGCCACAACGCCAATAGCCACATGGCGCGCATATCGTTGCGGATGATGCACCTCGCCGTCAATCCGTTTGAAGAATGGCAAGAGAACACCGAGGGAACGATCGAGCGCCTTCTTGAGTTCGGAAGAGTACCCGCCGAAGGTGACTGGGGTAAGGCAGACGAGTACATCACTTTTGGCGAAGGCTTCGACAATGCTGCGGCCTGCATCGTCGATTTTGCAGATGCCGGGCGTGTGCGTCCAGCATTCGAAGCAACCCTGGCACCACGCCACGGGTATCTCCTGCATCCGCCGCACATCGACCTGCGCCCCACGCGATTCAAGCGCGCGCACCACGTAGGTTTCGCACCTTGACAGTGCCGAGTCGATACCGATCGCTCCATTGAGTACGAGCGCGCGCATGGATGGCCACACATCGATTTATGGCTGTATGGGACCGAGATATTTTACGTTTTCTGTTCAGCTTGGTCTATAGGCCTGTGCGGCGGGGGGGGCGTGGCGGACTGCGTCGGACTGCCATGCGCAGGATGGGGGCCTGGTGTCGCTTTATTTCTTGACATCCCGTATCACTCGCCTAAGGATGCGAATCTATGTGTATAGAGAAATGGATGCCTCGTTCCTGGAATGCGGACCTGATGGGATGCATCTGGTTGCCCCGCATGTTGGATAAAGGGCGACAAGTCTTGGAGAGCCAGCGCCAAGGTCAGGACCTCATGAATGGCTACCTTTTTGGCGACCTCGATTATGCCGATGGCAAGCTCCTGAAGTTTCTCCGCACGAGAGATGCTCGCGTCCTTGAACTCCTCCGCGAATTGGAGGATGACGAGGCCGTAGCGCGTACGCTCATTCGCGAAGGCGGCCGTTCAGTCGATGAAATTCAGGCATGGGGCGCACGGTTTCGCACATTGAATGCGCCGTTCATCGCCATGTGGAATGCGGATGAAGGGCGGAGAGCGCCGGGTCTCGGAACCACGTTGTTGAAACTGTTCTATAACGTCCTGTTGATGCCTCCCGTCTATCTGGGTTTTTGGATTGTTGAAAGATTACAGCAACTCAAGCGCGGTTGAGTATCCAGGCTGTTCGTCACACCGTCCGTACGAGACCGACTGATACAACGAGACCAACGAACTTTCTGTCACGCGCATTGCCGGGAAAGCTCCCCGCCAGGTTCAACCCATTCGTCTCGATGCAATAAGTCAGGCTCATTGCCACGACAGGCATTCAAAAAATCTATTGTGAGGCGAGCAGTCAAGATGCGGCCATTCTAATTTATACAGGGCTAACCCGCATTATTCATGACTCTTCTGCTGCAACCGCCGATCCGCTGCTCCGACAAGCCTTCGGTCGGCGGGCTCGCCCCTCGGACCTTCGACGTACTGCATGGGTACGCCTCAGGCCCTTTTGGCTCCGCGCGCCGCTCTCGCAACGCGGCTTGGCGATTTCGCCACGAACACTCACGAATAATGCGGGCTAAAGATGAGCACCCATTGCTCCTGTCGAGCGTCTGAGAGATACTGGAGCTGAATTAAGGGGAATCAAAGTCGCAGGGATAGTCAGCCGATACGCGGAGGATGCATGAAAGTGAAGAAACGGAAGGGCAAGGAAGCGAACATCGACAAGACCACGGTGATACGCGGGGGAAGGGATCCCTTTCAACGCCTGCTTGGGCTGATGTTCAAGGCGCATCCATGGCACGGCGTGTCCATCGGGGAGGAAGCCCCGGAGGTGGTGACGGCCTACATCGAAATTGTTCCGACTGACACGGTCAAATATGAAGTGGACAAGAGCAGCGGATTTCTCAAAGTGGACCGACCGCAGCGGTTCTCCAATTTTTGCCCGGTCTACTACGGACTCATCCCGCAGACCTACTCCGGAGAGCAGGTGGCCGGTATCTTTGCCAAGCGAGCCCGCCGCAAGGGGATGGTCGGCGACGGCGATCCGCTTGATATCTGTGTGTTGTCTGAGAAGAGCATCCCCCACAGCGACATCCTTCTGACGGCGCTGCCGATCGGTGGTTTGAGCTTGGCCGACGGCGGTGAGGCCGACGATAAAATCATCGCCGTCATGCGGGATGATGCCGTGTACGGCAACTTCACGGACATTGCGCAATGTCCGAGGGCGCTCCTCGATCGCCTCCAGCATTATTTTCTGACCTATAAGAGCGCGCCCAGGACGACGCATCACAAGGTGGAAATTACCGGCATGTACGGACGGGAGGAAGCGCTGAAAGTCATCCGCGCCGGCCACGCCGACTATCGCGAAGAGTATCCTGAGCTGAGTTCCTTGTGGCTGAAGAATGTGTAGCGTACGGGGAAATGGGGTAGGCGGCAGGGTGTTCATTCAGAGAGGTCAATGGTCATTCCCGACCGATAGTATTGCATGGGGAACGGCTATGGACGGGCAGGGGGACAAGAACCCTGCCCGTTTCTGCATGAAGAGGATCGTTCCCAAGGAAAAGCGGAGGTAAGCTCAGTTTGCTACCGTTTGCTTCTTGAGCAAGGTGCACAGCCAAGAAATGATCCCCACCTCTTCTTTCCTTCGGGCAGGCCTCGGTCAGGCTGTGTTGTTGCGTTTGAGCAGGTTGGCGAAATGGGCGAAGGGTGTGAAGGGGCGATCCGGCTCATGGCTCGATGGAGAGTCGTTCGATCCGCTACCTATCTGATCGCGCTGATGCTCATTGTCATGACAGTAGAGGCAGAGCAACTCCCAGTTGCTGCCGTCCTGGGGATTGTTATCATGGTTGTGGTCCTTGTGATGGACCGTGAGTTGGCTCAGCTTCTTGCCGTCAAATTCTCGTCCGCAGTGGGCGCAGATCCAGGGGAATAATTTCAGCGCGCGCGCTCGGTAGGACTGCTCTTGGGTGCTTCGGACCATGCGAGCCTCCATGAGAAAGGTGACTCGTTACACCGGCAAGTATACATCAAGTCTGAAAAATCATGCTACGCGTCATACAGGCTGCCAGTCAACGGTTTGTCTTGGCTTCTCTTGTCGTTTTGGCAGGGGGTGGACCAATAGACCAAACAAACCAGACAAACCCGATGAACGAGATTGCCAAGATTCCAGCCTCGCGCCGGCAAATGGGGCGGCGCAAACCCTCGCTTCTGCGACTTACGAGAGAGCGGCGAGGTATTTGATAGTAAAAGTCCCAACGCCTCTCGTGACTTTCACCAGACCGCGCCGGCTCAAGCGAGACACTTCGTCATGCAGTTCGTTCCAACTGAATTCCGGATAACGGGTGACCAGGGCTTCGAATTCACATTCAGGGGAACCTTGAAGAAAGGCGAGGATGCGTTCGGTGATGGGTGTTTGCTGAGTCATGGAGATCCTTTCGGCCGGTAGTAATCGGCCTGTGTGTGGGGGCTCGATGAAGAGAGCTGCATTCTACAGGAAGTGGCTCAAAGTAACAGGGGGGCTGAGGGGCATACCAGGAGATGAAGCGCCATGATGGCGGAGGAAGGGTGAGTGGATGTCGAAGACGAAACCGCACATGCCCGTTTTCTCATGACGTGTGTGTCATCGGTGCTGATCTATTCGCATTTTTTGAACTGGGACTGCTGACACCGTCGTGCCAACTCCTGCGCCTGCTCGATTTGCACGGCGGTCATTTGTGACGTCAGATGGTCTCGGCGCTTCACCGCTGCCTTCCCCTCATCGCCATTCAACATGGCAGCAGCAACGTGATACCACATGAGCGCGCGAACCAAGTCTTTCCGCACGCCCCGCCCCCTCTCGTACATCAGGCCCAGATTGTTCTGTGGACCGGCGTAGCCCTGCGCCGCCGCCTTGTGAAACCACGTCAGTGCCGTTCGGTAGTCCTGCCGGACGCCTCGTCCTCTATCATGCATTAAGCCGAGATAGAACTGGGCTGATGCCATTCCTTGCTCTGCCAGGGGACTGAAGAGGCGGGCCGCTCGTGTATAATCACCACGATCATACGCAAATTCCGCCTCCTCAAGGGAATCTGCTGCCGCAATGGACTCTGCTCTCGCGCCTGTCGCACAGGCCAGCACCAAGAGCATGGCAACGAACAAATGCCGCATCGATCACCAGCCTTTCAACAGAATCCATAAACCACGGGGGTTTGGAATCTACTTTCTGGAGGATTTCGGTCGTCCTCAGGGCAGGTAACTACCGACTGCCTGATGACGTTCATAACCCTCCTGCGATGTGTACCCATTTAAGTCTGTTGCGGTAAGTCTACTGCAAAGTCTGAGGCCGATCCATCATTCTGAGGCGGTGAGCGAGCGGGGCGGGGAAGCAAGGAACACGCCGATAGCGGAACACGATTGTGGCCAGATGTTGTTGTATGCGTGAAAACTCCAATCCTCATATGGTGATGCACAGGACAAGATCTGGCCCAATTGCAGGTTCGTGCGCATTTCCTCATGCAGCGTACTGCATCGGTGTGACCGATCGCAACGAGCGGGTTGGCGGGGTCTGGAAGTCGGAAGACCGTGGGTCAGCTCGGGTCGTCCCGTTTCTCCAGTCACCAACCAGAACGGTTGAGGGGGCTCCGATCCCGCATTGTGGAAGGACGGGAGACGGGAGGTGCACCATGCATGAATTTTGGAGTCATGCACGAAGTTTGAAGTGGAGTGAAGTGTTGGGTCAAGTCTTGTTTCGTGCATTTCCCATTATTCACCCGTCACCGACCAGCTCTGGCAGCAACGGCAAAATGAACGAACACCAATTGTGGCCTGGGCAGGGTGTAGCGCCTGCGGATACATAAGGCATGGTAAGACTCTTGACTCATGCAGATGATGTGTTTTGGATTAGAAGCAGATGTCCCTCCTCAGCAGGGGCAGCACAGATACTGCGCTGCCCCTGAATCTCCGACTACCAAGAGGAGCAACGACGGCGTATTACTTGGTCGTCTCGTACGCCGCTCTCAGATCTGCTTCAGGAGGATGTACGCTGCCGACGAACGAAATGGCAGCATAGATGAGCAGAGCTGCCCCAACCACGATCCCGCCAATATAGAGCCAGACTTTATCCATGATGACCTCCTGGGATGCTATCCCTGGTTGAAGGTGATCGATGGAGCCTGACTCCTTTCGTTTAGCGTGCGCAAATGATTCGGTTTGCGCCGGACCATCAGTCAGGCCCCAACGGTTGCCGGCACCTGTATAGGTTCGATCGGCCAAGGCCTCATCCAGGCGCCGTACTGTATGCGTGTCTTATGATTATCACCAGACTGCTACAATTAAACTGGGAAAATCACTAGATCGGGCAGGGAAATTTTACCAGTGGAAGAATTCCACAGGTTCGCTGTGATGAGTACTGTTTCTTGACTTGCCGGCGATCATCCACGTAGGATACGCAGCAGTGAGCGGGCGTAGCTCAGTGGTAGAGTCCTTGCTTCCCAAGCAAGTTGTCGCGGGTTCAAATCCCGCCGCCCGCTCCAAACTCAAAACAACGTTCCTGTGGATTTGAAACCCGCGACAGGGGTTTTCGAAAGGGGTGTGCCCCTTTCGTGGGGAGCATGCGAGGGGGCTGGCCCCTTCCGCAGGAGCCGGGAGGCAGGCTTCAGGGCCGATCCGGCGACGGAGCGTGGTTCAAATCCCGCCGCCCGCTCCATGCCAAGCGTGCTCGACCCGGAGCCCTTCTCAGTATTCTTGGCGACGGGATAGACACTTCCAGGAAGTCATTCTTCTCCAACGTGTGACTCGGCGGCTCATCAGGCGCAGCCGCTCTTCATCACCGCCGCCGGATAAATGCCGCAAGTATTCTTCGCCTGGCGCTGGCTTCAGAGCTGACTAGAAGAGCGTGAAACGTTAGACGTGAAACGCGAGAAACGTCGGACCTGCCGGTCGATTCATATCCCAACAAAAACGACCGGAAGCGTACATCACATACGCTTCGATGACTTTAAAGACATAGTGCAGCCACGGCATCTGCCGCTGCGTATACAGTGGCGTACGACCTTCGGTGAGGATGGAAGGGAACGGAGGGGTTAGACTGCCTTCTTGACCAATCCAGAACGCAGACAACGGGTGCAGACGCGAATGCGCTTGTTCGCGCCGTTCACGACCGCGCGCACGGTTTGGATGTTGGGATTGAACACCCGTCTGGTTTTGTTGTTGGCGTGACTCACGTTGTTCCCAGAGGTCGGTTTCTTGAGACAGAGTTCACATTGAAATGCCACAGGACAACTCCTTCCGACTAAGTCGATTCTTCAATAGCGAACGCATGCTACCACAGCTTGACGAGGACTGACAAGCGGAGCTGGCAGGTTTTTATGGCTGGCAGGTGTTCGATCGAGCTGCGGTGTGAGGAATGAGGGTTGATGCAGTGTGAACTTGACAAGTTTTGGGTCTCTCTCCTATTGTGCATCCACATTGTGCCGCTTGGGTAAGGGAAGAGGGTGAAATGCCCTCGCGGTCCCGCCGCTGTAAATGGGGACGAAACCCGCAAGGCCACTGGCGTGGCTGTGAAGCGTCATTCCTGAATCGTGAAGCGTCTGTATTTTAACGCGAGATACGATTCACGAGATACGTTTCACGAACATGCTGGGAAGGCGCGGGAAGTAGGATGAACCATGAGCCAGAAGACCTGCCCAGAGCGTTGACCATTGTTCCCTCGAGGGCTGGGGAACAGGCGAGGATGAAGAAGCGGGTGCAATCCTCAGGGTCTTTTTTAGGCCTTGGGGATTTTTTTATTTGGCTCGGTGGCGACGATATTCAGCCGTCCTTGCAACGTGTCTGCTTGTGTCGTGGTGGACGTCTGCGCCTGTTTTCAGCGGTTGTGCCCCGGGAGATTGTGCTGACATGAAACGGCGGCAACAGGGCATTTTGACTGGCATGCCGTTTATGGCGCATGTGTCGTCACGATCGTTTGTGGACGATACCGGCAGGAAGATCTACATGGCCAAGCCGCCCGCGCGCATCGTCTCGCTGGCGCCCAGTATCACGGAGATGTTGTTTGCGATGGGAGCCGGCGGCCAAGTCGCCGGGGTGACTCAGTTTTGCGATTTTCCTTCCGAGGCGTTGCGTAAACCGAAAGTCGGCTATGGGAATCCAAGTGTGGAGGTGCTGGTCGAGTTGCAACCGGATCTGATTCTGGCGCCGCGCGAATTTCTCAAACTGGATTTGATCGCCTCTCTCGACCACCTCAAGATTCCGATCTTCATCGTAGCCGATCAGACAATCGAAGACATTTTCGCGCACATCCAGACCATCGGACGGATGGTCGAACACCAGGCGGAAGCCGCGGCGCTTGCGATGGACTTGCGCAAGCAGATCGCCGCGATCAAGGAGCGCGCCCAGGGACAGCCGCCCGTGCGGGTGCTGTATGTGCTGAACAGCCAGCCCTTGATTACGGTAGGGCCTGGCAGTTTTATCGATCAACTCATTGGATTTGCCGGTGGAGTCAACGTTGCCGCCAAGAGCAGCACTCCGTACCCACGGTTGAGCATGGAAACGGTGTTGCTTGAAGATCCGGAGGTCTTGATCTTTCCCGTGGGGCAGGCTGAAGGAATTTCCGAGAGCGAACAGCAATCGTGGCGGCAATGGTCCGGTCTTTCTGCGATTAAGCAGGGCCGGGTCCATCAGATTCCGGCTGATTTGTTGAATCGCCCAGGCCCACGGATCAGCCAGGGATTGGAGCAGCTGGCCGCCATGCTGCATCCATCTCTTTCCGGACCGGCGTTGCATAGGAGGCCGTAATCCAATGCCCAACGGACATGTCGCGCCGATTGCCTCGGCTACCGGTGCAATGGACGGGCGTGATTCGGTGGGACAGCCGGCTGAAAATGAGTGGTCCAGATCCGGCGCGATCTTGACAAGACGCCGACGGTTCCTCGTTTTGTCCGGCTTGCTGGCCGCTTCCGTTGTCGTAACCGTTCTGTGCAGCAGCTTTGGGGCGGCGGCCTTGACGGGAAGCGACTGGCTTGCAGCATTGCGTGAATTGGCCACCCCGGGCCATGGCGACAGCGCGGCAGCAGGAACGGCGGGGGTGATTCTATTCCAGCTGCGTGTGCCTCGCGTACTGATGGGATTTCTGGTCGGTGGCGTCCTGGCGGCGGTGGGCGTGACGCTGCAAGCGCTGTTGCGGAATGCGCTTGCCGATCCCTACGTGCTCGGCGTATCCAGCGGCGCCGCATTGGGGGCGGCGGTCGCCATGCTGTTAGGGATCGGGGCCACGTCGATGCTGGTCCCAATATTGCCGCTGTGGGGGTTTGCCGGAGGGCTGATCGCGCTGGTTCTCATCTATCGGATGGCGCAATCACATGGCCGCTTGCCGATCCATAGTCTGTTGCTGGCCGGGGTGATTCTCAACGCGATTCTCACGGCTGTGATCATGTTTATCACGTCGATTATGGAACCGGCCCGTTCCGCGGGGCTCATGGCCTGGCTTATGGGTTCGCTGACGGCTCCGGGGTGGACTGGGCTGATGGGTACTGCCCTGTATGTCATCGTGGGAATCACGTTCTTGCTGTATCACGCGCCGGTTCTAAACGTGCTCACGCAGGGAGAGGAGACGGCGCGGTCATTGGGGATCGATACGGAACGGACGAAGAAACGGTTATATGCGCTGACGGCGCTGCTGACCGGCGCCGTCGTGTCTGTCAGCGGCATGATCGGGTTTGTCGGCATGGTCATTCCCCATGCGGTCAGAATGGCCATTGGGTCGGACCATCGATTGCTGATGCCCGCCTCGGTTTTGGTCGGCGGCATGTTCCTGGTTGTGTCGGATACGGTCGCTCGCACGGCCTTTGCCCCGGCTGAAATTCCGGTGGGTGTCGTGACCGCGTTAGCCGGGGGGCCATTTTTTCTCTATCTCTTGTTATGGCGAAAAGATCGGATGGTCTAGGTGCAGACGCAGTCCTCTTTAGAGTGTAAGCCAGGCCAAAGCTCGGCCGATCCGGCGATCGCCGTCAAGGACGTCTCATTCCGCTATGGGACCGGACAGGCAGGCCGTCCGTGGACGATCGAGCGGGTGTCGTTCTACGTGGCGGCTGGAGAAGTATTGGGAATCGTCGGTCCGAACGGATCGGGCAAGTCGTCGCTGCTCAAACTGTTGGCCGGACTGTTGCGCCCGGAGTCCGGGCGGATTGGTCTGATGGGGCACGCTTCCACTGATTTGAGTCCGATAGCCGTCGCCAAAATTTTGGCCGTGGTATTGCAGGAACAGGCGCAGATATTTCCATTCACTGTTGCGGAGACCGTCTTGATGGGGCGATTCCCGCATCGACAGGCCGGCTGGTGGAGTCTGGGAGGCGGAGCCGACACGGCGCGCGATCTCGCCAGCGCGCAGCGGGCCATGGCGGAAACGGATGTGGTGTCGTTGGCGGATCGCCCGGTGTCCGAACTCTCCGGCGGGGAGTTGCAGCGGGTCATGATTGCGCGGGCCTTGGCGCAAGAACCCGCCATTCTCCTGTTGGATGAGCCGACGGCTTTTCTCGATATCAATCACCAACTCGACATCTGCGGCCTTATCAGCCGGCTCCGCGATGAACGGCAATTGACGGTGGTGCTGGTTTCCCATGACCTGAATCTCGCGAGCCAATACTGCGATCGCGTGCTGATGTTGAAAGCCGGACGGCTCAGCCATATCGGATCGCCGGCCGAGACGATCAGGCCCGATGTGTTGCAAACCGTCTATGGGTGCAATGTGGTGGTCGATGCGCATCCGCAGACTGGGAAACCACGCGTGACGATGCCGATGAGCAGGCCGTGATATGAAGGCCGGACGAATTGCGCTCTTGCATCTTGAGACGATCCCCGGGGATGTTGAGCGCAATCGATATGTCCTTGTCGAAGCGGTCAAACAAGCCGCATCGGGCGGCGCAGAGTGGATTGTAACTCCGGAACTGGCGGTGTGTGGACTGCAATTTCCACAGGTCATCGGTCTGGACTGGATCGAGCCGCAGCCGGATCGATGGATGCAGCACCTATGCGGACTGATGAAACATTTGAAGCGGACGCTGTTCCTTGGATGTCCCGAACGGGACGGACGCAGGCTCTACAACTCTGTGTTCGTTATCGACGCCGGCGGTGAGATTATTGGCGCGCATCGCAAGATCAATGTGGCGAGCGATTCGATGTCATGGTCCAGCCCAGGCCACGATGCAACGCCGATCGACTGCGATGGGATCAAGGCCGGTTTGCTGGTTTGCAGCGACGCCTATACGCCGAACATTGCCAGGGTTCTGAGATTCAACGGCGCACAATTGTTGCTCTCGCCGTCCTCCTGGGGACCTGGCATTCATGGTCCGAATGGAGAGTGGGAGGATCGGAGTCGTGAAACAGGCCTCCCGTTGATTGTCTGTAACCGGACGGGAGCCGAACTGACGCTCGATTTTTCGAAAGCCCCGAGTCTTGTCGTCAAAAATGGGGACCGACTTTTGTCCCATACGTCGGATCGGTCGGCGATCCTGGCGCTCGACTGGAATTTCAGCAGCATGATGCCGCTGTCGTCCGGCTTCCATGCGGAGTATGCGAAAGCGTGACCAGATGGGGGCTGAGATGGATAGGCAGGCGCCATCGATAACAGTCCATATATCTTGAAGAAATAATGCCGCCAGGGCCATGTCCCCAGCCCGGCTGTTGAAACCAATGGGGGATCGTTCATTTTCAGGAAAGGGCGTTTTGGAGAAACGACGCTGGAGACGGGGAAGATGGTGCAAGTCCATCACGGTGCCGCCACTGTAAGCGGGGAGTAACTCTGCATTATGCCACTGTGCGCTTCGGCGCATGGGAAGGCGCAGGGACACGACGATCCGCAAGTCAGGAAACCCAGCCGGCAGTCGATTCAACTCAACCCTTCGAGCATAAGGGAGGTCGTCATGTGGTGGTGTGTTCGTGTGTGTCGTCTATGGTGGAGTGTCCTTCCCCTGGTTGCGCTGAGTCTTCCCGTCCATGCAGCCCCAGACATTCAAGTAGCATCCGCTGATCAACCAGATGTCATCGAAGTGCCGGACGTCGTCGTCAGCGCGACGAAAACGGAAATCCCAGCCAAGCAGGTCACGAGCGCCGTTGAGGTGATCACCGGTGAGGAGTTAGAACGTAAAAAAATCAAAACCGTCATCGATGCGTTGCGATTGGCGCAGGGCGTGTTCGCCACGTCAAGCGGCGGCCCTGGCACAGAGGCCTCGGTGAAGATGCGAGGTGCATTTGCGCGACACACGCTGGTGATGATCGACGGCGTCATTGTCAATAGTCCCACAACTGGCGCATACGACTTCGCGAATCTCACTACGGAGAATATCGATCGGATTGAAATACTTCGCGGAGCGCAGAGTATGCTCTATGGGTCCGATGCCATAGGGGGAGTCATCAGCATCTACACCAAAAAGGGAACGGGAGCGCCTCGAGTGGGTGCCTTCATGGAGTATGGCTCATTCGCCACCTTTCGTGAAGGAGGCAATATTTCCGGCGCAAAAGGTCCATTTGATTTTTCGGCTTCGGTGTCTCGTTGGGATACCAGCAGCTTTTCGACGATCAATTATCGCCGAGGGGCGTTTGAAGGGGACGGCTTTCACAACACGCAGGTATCGGCAAAGGTAGGTGCGGCACTTCCCAAAGATGGGCGGGTAGAGTTCAACATGCGCTGGTACGACTCACGGACCAGCTTTGACGGATTTGCGGACAGTGGCGCACCTGCCGATGTCTTCGGTGCTCGATCGACAAACCGCAATCTCATTCTCAACGGGACCTATGAACAACCGTTGACATCATGGTGGACCACGAAGCTGACATTG
>Ga0210334_10175258_pt1 | contig 17164 bp, 12 predicted proteins | sample S306metaT_FD_164440 | JGI IMG/M metagenome (GOLD analysis project Ga0210334, IMG submission 164440) | Metatranscriptome of estuarine sediment microbial communities from the Columbia River estuary, Oregon, United States - S.306 (Metagenome... | ecosystem: Environmental > Aquatic > Marine >... | reverse complement strand
CTGGCGCGCAGCCCTCGCCCTGCCCGCGCCGGCCTGGGAAGCGGAAGCCCTGCTCTTTGGCGCCCGGCGCCTGGCGGCGGAGCTGTGCGGATTCCTGGCCGCGAAGCAGGCCGGCGTCACCCGCCTCATGCTGGAACTCCGGCACGAGGACGCCAGCACCACGCGGGTGCCGGTGGCCTTCTCCCTGCCCTGCCGCGATCCGGAGCGCATCGCGGCCCTGCTGCGGGAGCGGCTTTCCACCTTGGCGCTGCCCGACCGGGTGGAGGCCATGGCGCTCGCCGCCGAGGAAACGGCGCAGCTCGCGCCGCGCAACTTCTCCTTCTTCCCGGACCGGGAAAGCGCCGGGGAGAACCGCGCCGCCCTGGTGGAGCGGCTGCGGGCGCGCCTGGGCGAGGGCGCGGCGCACGGCCTGCAGCTTTTTCCCGACGCGCGTCCCGAGCTGGCGTGGCGGGAGATGGAGCCCGGAACCGCTGCGCCGGCGCAGTTCCCCGCACCCCGTCCCGCATGGCTGCTGGCAAGGCCGCGCCTCCTGGCGACGGAACAGGGCCTGCCCCGGCTGGCCGGGCCGCTGGCGCTGCTGGCCGGGCCGGAGCGCGTCGAGAGCGGCTGGTGGGACGGCAACGACCTGCGGCGCGACTACTTCGTCGCCCGGGATACGCGGGGGGCGCGGCTCTGGGTGTTCCGGGAGCGGCGGAATCCGCCCGCCTGGTATCTGCACGGGATTTTCAGCTGAACCACCCGAAAACCCGAAGGCCTGAAACGCGGAGGACGCGGAGAGGGCGGAGAACGGCAACAAGACAGAACCCGAACCGTATTTAACACGGAGCCCAGGGAAGGCGGGCTTATCCAATGCGATGGCCATGAAAGACTTCCCTCCGCGTTCTTTGCGCCCTTCGCGTTTCCGGCCTTTGGCTCCCCTACTCTGCATCCTTCGCGTCCTCTGCATTTGACGATTTCCCATGCTTCCCGACTACGCCGAACTGCACTGCGTCTCCAACTTCAGCTTCCTGCGGGGCGCGTCGCGTCCCGAGGAGCTGGCAGCGCGGGCGGCGGAGCTGGGCTACGCGGCGCTAGCCGTCACCGACGAGTGCTCGCTGGCGGGCATCGTGCGCGCCCATGTCGCGGCGAAGGAGCACCGGCTCAAGCTCATCGTCGGCGCCGAGTTCCGGCTCGGGGACGGACCGCGCCTGGTGCTGCTCGCCACGGACCGCGAGAGCTACGGCAACCTCTCCGCCCTCATCACCCTTGGCCGGCGCGCGGCGGAAAAAGGCAGTTACCGCCTCACCTGCGCCGATCTGGAGGAAAGTTCCCTCGCCTGCCTCGCCCTGCTTCTCCCCGGCGAGGCACTGAACGCGGAGCATGCCCGCTGGCTGCGGGACCGCTTCCCCGGGCGGGCCTGGATCGCGGCGGAGCTGGTCCGCGGCCCCGACGACCGGGCCCGGCTCGAAGCGCTGCGGGCATTCGCGAAATCGGTGCAACTGCCGCTGGCGGCGGCGGGCGACGTGCACATGCATGTGCGGGAGCGGCGCGCGCTCCAGGACACGCTCACCGCCATCCGCCTGGGGGTGCCGGTGGCCGAGGCGGGCCATGCCCTGTTTCCCAACGGCGAGCGGCATCTGCGCCCCCGCGGGCAACTGGCCAGGATCTATCCGCCCGATCTGCTGGCCGCCACCGTGGATATCGCGGAGCGCTGCCGCTTCAGCCTGGACAGCCTGCGCTACGAATACCCGGAGGAGATCGTCCCGCCGGGGGAAACGCCAGGGAGCCACCTGCGCCGGCTCACCGAGGAAGGGTTCCGCTGGCGCTTCTCCTCCTCCCGCTCCGGCCCCCTCCCCCACGGGGAACGGGTGGAGAACGCGCGCCGCATCATCGAGCATGAACTTGCGCTCATCGCCGAGCTGGGCTACGAGCCCTATTTCCTCACCGTCCATGACATCGTGAAGTTCGCGCGCAGCCGCGGCATCCTGTGCCAGGGACGGGGCTCCGCCGCCAATTCCGCCGTGTGCTACTGCCTCGGCATCACCGAGGTGGACCCCTCGCGCATGGAGATGCTGTTCGAGCGCTTCATCTCCCGGGAACGGAACGAGCCGCCGGACATCGACGTGGACTTCGAGCACGAGCGGCGCGAGGAGGTGATCCAGTACATCTACGGAAAATACGGCCGGGACCGTGCGGCCCTGGCCGCCACCGTCATCACCTACCGCCCGCGGAGCGCTATCCGGGACGTGGGCAAGGCCCTGGGACTCTCCCTGGCCCAGGTGGACGCCCTGGCCAAGTCCTTCGCCTGGTGGGATGACTGGCCGCGACTCGGTGCTGCAGAGCAGCCGAGTGCGGGAGCGGACAGTGGCCCCCGGCGCATCAACGGCCCCTCACCGCCGGAGGCTCCCACCTCCTCTTCCGCTTCCGCCAAGGGAAGAGCCGGGGGCGGGCCGCGACTCGGTGCTGCAGAGCAGCCGAGTGCGGGAGCGGACAGTGGCCCCCGGCAAGAGGCTCCCTCCCCCACCCCGGATGCACCTGCCTCCGTGCCGGCACCCCCAAGACGGAGAGCCGGGGGCCGCGGTCCTGTTTCAGGACGGCTCCGTGAGGCCGGTCTCGACCCCGAGAGCCCGGTGGCGCGGCGGCTCACGGCGCTGGTGGCGCAGATCCTGGGATTCCCGCGGCATCTCTCCCAGCACGTGGGCGGCTTCGTCATCGCCCGGGGACTGCTCTCGCGCCTGGTGCCGGTGGAGAACGCCGCCATGGAAAACCGCACCGTTATCCAGTGGGACAAGGACGACCTGGACGCCCTGGGGCTGCTCAAGGTGGACGTGCTGGCCCTGGGGATGCTCACCTGCATCCGCAAGGCGCTGGACCTGGTATCCCAGCGGCAGGGCCGGGAATTCACCATGGCGGACGTGCCGGCGGAGGACCCGGCGGTGTACGAGATGGTGGGCCATGCCGACACGGTGGGCGTGTTCCAGATCGAGTCCCGCGCCCAGATGGCGATGTTGCCGCGCCTGCGGCCCCGGTGCTTCTACGACCTGGTGATCGAGGTGGCCATCGTGCGCCCGGGGCCGATCCAGGGCGGCATGGTGCAACCCTACCTGCGCCGCCGCCAGGGGCTGGAGCCGGTGACCTATCCCTCCGGGGCGGTGAAGCAGGTGCTGGAGCGCACCTTGGGCGTGCCCATTTTCCAGGAGCAGGTGATGAGCCTCGCCATCGTTGCCGCCGGCTTCTCGCCCGGCGAGGCCGACCAGTTGCGCCGCTCCATGGCGGCGTGGCGGCGCAAGGGCGGCCTGTGGCACTTCCAGGAGCGCCTCGTTTCCGGCATGAAGGCCCGAGGCTACCCGGAGGAATTCGCGGGCCGCATCTTCCAGCAGATCCTGGGATTCGGCGAATACGGCTTCCCCGAATCCCACGCCGCCAGCTTCGCGCTGCTGGTCTATGTCTCCGCCTGGCTCAAGCGCCATCAGCCGGCGGCGTTCGCCGCCGCCCTGCTCAACAGCCAGCCCATGGGCTTCTACGCACCGGCCCAGATCCTGCAGGATGCCCACCGCCACGACGTGGAGGTGCTTCCCGTGGATGTCACGGCGAGCGCCTGGGAATGCACATTGGAGAAACCTCTCAACGCGGAGAGCGCGAGGAACGCGGAGGAACATCGAATCACCGAGGGCGTTTTCCCCGCGTGCTCCGCGGCAAGCGCTTCTTCCGCTGTCCGTCTGGGTCTGCGCATGGTGCGGGGACTGTCGCAGGAAGGCGGCGCGCGCATCGCCGCTGCGCGCCGCGACAAGCCTTTCGAAAGCGTGGAGGATCTTGCCCTGCGCGCCCGGCTCAACCGCCACGACTTGAACTGCCTGGCGGGAGCGGATGCGCTGGCTTCCCTGGCCGGCCATCGCCGGCGGGCATCCTGGGACGTGGCCGGCGTGGAATTCCTGCCGCCGGTGCTGGAGAATTCGGCGATCCGGGACGGGACACCCGATCTTCCCGCACCCACCGAGGGGGAAAACCTGGCGGATGACTACCGCACCCTCGGTTTCACCCTGGGGCGGCATCCCCTTTCGCTGCTGCGCCGGCGGCTCGGGAGGATGCGCTTCGTCACCGCCGAGGAACTCCGGCGCCTGCCCCACGGCCACGGCGCCCGCGCCGCCGGCATTGTCACCGGACGCCAGCGCCCCGACACGGCGAGCGGGGTGGTGTTCGTGACCCTGGAAGACGAAACCGGGATGGTGAACGTGGTGGTGTGGCGTGACCTGGTGGAACGCCAGCGGCGGGAACTTCTGGGATCGAGCCTGATGGGCGTGTCAGGCGTGATCGAGCGCCAGGGGGAGGTGGTGCACCTGGTGGCGCGCCGCCTTTCGGACCACACCCCCCTGCTCGGGCGCCTCGCCACCCGCAGCCGGGATTTTCACTGATCCCTACTCACTTCTTGTAGGGATCGAAACGCGCCCAGCCCTCCCCCGCATCGTATTGGGGCCAGAAGCCCCAGTAAACTTGGGCAACCCAGCTCTGGGACCAGGAGTACCTCACCAGCAGGGAACCATCCTTGGTCTTTTCCATGGCCACGTTCCCATCCACCCTGCCGCCCACCGGCTTGCCTTCATAGGGAGACAGCGCCTGGTTGCTGCGCTGGTACTGATACACCCGTGCGGAACCGTTGCAATTGAAATCCGCCCAAGAGAAAAACATCTGCTCCGTGCCCAGGTTATAGAGATGGGCCGTCAGAACCAGCCCCGCCTCCTCGCCGGCCAGAACGACCCGGGTCACGCCCGGGCTGAGCCCCAGCAGGTTGCTGAGGTAGATGTTGCTGCGGGAGCCCGCGCTGGCGCGGTTTTCGTATTCCCCCGAGAGGTCGGCGCATACTGCGCTCGCAACCGGGCGCTCGCCTTCCTCGGCCGCCGCGGTCACGGAATGTCCCGCCGCGGCCAGTAAGATCGCCGCCAGCACCGGCAACACGGTTCTCATGACTTTACCGGAGTCATCCGAAACCCGCCTTGCATCCATGGTCCAATCTCCAGAATGTTCCGCCAGAATCATCAGCAACATATTAGCAGCGTTCGGCCCCGGGCGCGTCAGGAGGCCCCGGCGACTACCGCCACCTCCGGCTGCGGTCCGGGCGGGTGGTCGCGCCACCACGCCGCCGCCTCCTCCAGGGTCCAGGGGGAGCGCGCCAGGACCTGGTCCAGGACCATCCCCAGCTCTTCCACGCTGGCCGGGCGCCGGGATTTATCCTTCGCCAGGCAGCGCCACACCAGTTCGTCCAGGTCCGTAGGGACTGCGAATTCCGCCACCTCCGAAGGCCTGCGCGGCGGCGCCGTCAGCACCTGGTGGGTAAGATCCAGGTCGTTGGCGCTTTCGAAAAGCTTGCTCCCGGTGAGGGCGAAAAACGCGACGGCGCCAATGGCGTAGATATCGGCCCGGGCGTCCACGTCGGCCGGGTTGCGGATGCGTTCCGGCGCCATGTAGAGGGGCGTGCCCAGGATCCTCACGGACCGGGTAAGGTCCCGGGTCTCGGGCCGCTCGATGTCCTTTACCAGTCCGAAGTCGAGCACTTTCACCGGTTCCTGGCCGGCCTCGCAGCGGCAGACCATGATGTTGTGGGGCTTCACGTCCCGATGCACGAGGCCCCGCCCGTGCATTTCGGCCAGGGAAGCACAGGTTTCCCGCAGCACATGGGCCACCCGCGACGGGGGCATCCGGCCAAAACGCTCCACCAGTTCGCCCACCGAATATCCGTCCACGTACTCCATGGCGTAGTAAAACATCCCGTTGTAAGCGCGCCCGTAATCGTAGATGCGGATCGTGTTCGGATGCTGCAGCCGGCTGGCGTGCTGCACCTCCCGCGCGAAACGCGCGATCATCTCGTCCGACGCCACATGGGGCTTGAGCACCTTCACCGCCGTCGGGCGCACCAAGTATGCATGCTGGGCCCGGTAAACATTGCTCATGCCCCCCTCGCCGATCAGTTCCCCAAGGCGGTAGGGTCCCACCTGCTGCGGATCGTGTTCTCCCCGGAACCGCGCCCATGCGTTGGGCGAAAGGTAGGCGGCGAGCCAGACGAAAACCGAAAGCGCGATCATGATCACGAAGCTCACGTGGAAGTAATGCAGGGGCGCGAATCCCTCCCGGGCGCTCATTTCCAGGCCGACACCCATGGCGTATTCCGGGAGCCAGCGCCAAGCGCCCACCACTTCCATCCCCAGGTAATTGCGGTATGGATCGAGAATCACGGAGGGCGGCCCGTCCGGAATGTCCGCCCCCACGCGCTCCACCGCCGCCGCCATCAGCCGGGTGAAAGGCCGACCGCCGCCCTCGGCCCGGTAACCTTCCACAAGCGGGCCACCCGGGTCCCGGACCTCGACGGCTAGAATCGCGCTGGCCGGCCCGCTGCGCGGGAGCAGGCCCGCCGTCCGCAGTTGCTCCAGGAACCGGCTTTCCGAAAGCATGCGTCCCGACTGATCGAAAGCGAAGGCTTCCCCGGTCGTTCCCGGGCGCGAGGCGGCCAGGATATGGGCAAAGCGCTCACCCGCATCTTCCGCAAACGCCAGGGCCGCGATGACGTCCCCCCCCGGAGCCCTCACCGGCACTTCAAACCAGATCACCGGGCGCTCACCGGCGGCGCCGCTGAACGAACTTGCACCGATGCCCTCGCGCCGGGGCCTCTCAAAACGGCTTTGCCCCTGGAATACCGCCCCGAGGCGGCTGCGCACGTCCGGCGCCAGGGTGGCACCGACTTGCTCTGGCGCCGACGACGCCAGGACCAGGCCCGATGGATCCGCAACATAAAACCCCGCCGACCCGCCGCGCAGGGCCGGCTTCAGGGTCCGGATCAATTCCGCCTGCATCGGAGCTTCCCGGAGCCGTTCTCCGGCGCCAGGCCCGCGGCCCACGCGCCCGAGACGGGTCACCTCGGCCACCACCTCGGGATGCGCGGCCCAGCCCCCGGCCTCCCGCAGGCTTTCCTCGATCCAGCGGCGCAGGGCTTCCGCCTGGGTGTCCACCAGGGCGCTCATCCCCGCCGTGCGGATCTCCTCCAGGGAGCGCTGGACGTTCACGTAGGTCCAGCCACTCAGCCCCAGCAACACCGCCAGCAGCACCATCAGCACCAGGCTCGCGCGGTTGCGGATGCCGAGGGCCGCCAGCGCCCGGCTCAGGGGGCCGGGTTGCGGCTGCTCCTGAAGCGCGGCGCCGGAACCGGCGCCAGGGTTCGTGCTGACAGGCAATGTGCTCATGATCCCGCGACTCTAACGCAGGAAGGGAGGTGCCGGGCGGGCGGGAGAATGCGCGGCGATCTCAGTCGCCGGCGCCCGGGGTACGCCGGTTGCGGCAACCCGCGCAGGAGATCCGCGCCTCCTCGGGGGTCTCGGCCCCGCGGCCGCCGCAGGATCCCCGGAGGCAGCGTCCGGAAAGCAGCCATCCCAGGGAAAGCGCCGTTAGCGCGAGGGCGAATACCACAAGGGTTGCGACGAGGACGGTCAGCATGGATCAGTGGGCCGTCACGTGATCCTCGCCCGCGAAGTTGTCGTAGAAGATGCTCTCCTTCTCGACACCGAGGTCGCCCAGCAGCTTCAGGACCATGTTGGACAAGGCACGCGGGCCGCAAAGGTAATACTCGCAGTCCTCGGGAGCGGAATGGGTCTTGAGATACGTGTCGTACAGGAAGTTATGGATATAGCCCACATAGCCGGTCCAGTTGTCCTCGGGCTCGGGCTTGGACAGACAGAGGTGAAACGAGAAATTGGCGTGCTCGGCGGCAAGCTTCTCCAGCTCGTCGCGGTACAGCGCGTCCCGCAGGCTGTGGGCCCGGTACCAGTAGGAGATCTTTCGCCGGCTGCTGAGCCGGAACAGCTGGTCGAAGATGATGGAGCGCAGCGGCGCCATCCCCGCTCCCCCGCCGATGAATATCATTTCCGCGTCGGTGTCCATGGCGCGAAATTCGCCATAGGGACCGTTGAGAGTGATCTCCTCTCCGGGCTTGAGCCCGAAAAGCCACGAGGACATGATGCCCGGCGGCGTGCCCTCCGGAGCCCCCGATGGCGGCGGGCAGACCTTGATGTCGAACTTGAGCTGCCCCTTCTCCAGGGGATAGCTGGCCATGGAATAGGCGCGCTCCACGGGCTCCCTGCACACCGAGACATGCCGCCACAGGTTGTCCCGGTCCCAGCTCTTGCGGAAGCGGGGCGGGATGTCGAAGTCCTTGTAGGCCACGGTGTGGGGCGGGCAGCGAATCTGCAGATATTGCCCGGCGATGAAAGGGACCTCCTCGCCGGGAGGAAGATCCAGCACCAGCTCCTTCAGAAAATCGGCCACGCTCTCATTCGAAACCACCTTGCAGGTCCACTGGCGGATGTTGAACGCCTCCGCCGCCACCTGAACCTTGAGGTCATTCTTGATCTTGACCTGGCAGGCCAGGCGGGAGCCCTTGAGCAGCTCGCCCTTGGTGAAGAATCCCTGCTCCGTAGGCAGCGCCTCGCCCGCGCCCTCCACCTGGACTTTGCACAATCCGCATGTCCCCTTGCCGCCGCACGCCGAGGGCACCAGGACTTTTTTCTCGGTGAGCGCGTTGAGAAGGGTGCGGCCGGCCGGGACCTTGAGCGCCTTGCCCGCCTCGTCGTTGATGAGCAGCAATACGTCCCCCGCGGGCACCAGCCGCGCGCGCGCCCACATCAGCAGCATGACCAGCGTCACCACCACCACTGTGAAAGTCGCCACACCCAATAGCACCACGCTCATGCTTCTCGCCTCAGAACTGAATTCCCGAAAACATCATGAAACCGATGGACATCAGCCCCACCGCGATAAAGGTGATCCCCAGACCCCGCAGCCCCCCCGGGGGATTGGCGTAGGCCATCCGTTCCCGGATCGCCGCCAGTGCCACGATCGCCAGCAGGAACCCGAAACCCGTGCCGAACCCGAATACGACACTCTCAAGGAAATTGTAGTCCCGTTCCGCCATGAACAGGGACCCGCCCAGGATCGCGCAGTTCACAGCGATGAGGGGCAGAAACACCCCCAGGGACGTGTAGAGGGCCGGGAAATAGCGGTCGAGGGCCATCTCGACGATCTGGACCGTGGCCGCGATGGTGCTGATGAAGACGATGAAGGTCAGGAACGTGAGATCCACCCAGTTCAGGCTGTCATGGAGCCAGGTCAGGGCCCCCTCCGCGAGAAGATAATGGAGAAGCAGGTTGTTGAGCGGCAGGGTCAGGACCTGCACAAACACCACGGCCAGCCCCAGCCCCAGAGCCGTTTCCACCTTGCGGGAGCACGCCAGAAACGAGCACATGCCCAGGAAGAACGCGAGAGCCACGTTCTCGATGAACACGGATTTCACCAACAGGGAAAGGTAGTGCTCCATCAGTTCTTCTCCTGCTGTTCCGGCTTCCAGGTCCTGAGGAACCAGATGAGCACCCCGATGATGAAGAACGCGGCCGGAGCCAGCAGGAACATGCTGTTGGGGTAGAACCAGCCTCCCTCGCTGACCAGCGGCAGAACCTGGAAACCGAATACGCGCCCGGTTCCGAAGAATTCGCGAATGAAGCCGACCGCAAGCAGGACAAGGCTGTATCCGAGCCCGTTGCCGATGCCGTCCAGCAGGCTGATCCAGGGCGAATTCTGCATGGCGAATCCCTCCGTCCGACCCAGCACGATACAGTTGGTGATGATGAGGCCGACAAACACGGAGAGCTCGAGGCTGATCTCGTAGAGGTAGGCCTTGAGCACCTGGTCCACCACGATGACCAGGGAGGAAATGATGGCCAGCTGCACGATGATGCGCACGCTGTTGGGCGTGTACTTGCGAATCAGGCTTACAGCCAGGGAGGCCAGGGCGGCCACCACGGTCAGGCTCACGCTCATCACCAGGGCCTTGTCCATGCGCGTGGTGACGGCAAGGGCGGAGCAGATCCCCAGCATCTGCAGGCCGATGGGGTTGTTGGCTAGCAGCGGATCGAACAGCGCCGCGCGCTGGTGCTTGTCGAATAACGCCATGTCAGGGGCCTCCCCGTTCCCGCACCTTGCGCAGATAGGGCCCGAAACCCAGGTCGTGGAGCCAGAACTGGAGCATGCGGGTGACGCCATTGCTGGTCATGGTGGCGCCAGCCAGGGCATCCACGTGATAAGGGTCCTGGGAGGCCGGTCCGGCGCCGCCCTTCACCAGGGAAATGCGCGGCTCCCAGTCGTCGCCATAGGCCTTGCGGCCCGGCCAGAGCAGCTTCCACTTCGGATTGTCCACTTCGGCGCCGAGGCCCGGCGTCTCCCGGTTCTCGTAGAACGAGAGCCCCCGGATGGTGCTGGTGTCCCGCTCCAGGGCGAGGTAGCCGTAAAGGGTTCCGTACAGGCCCAGACCCTCCACGGGAATCACAATCTGGCTGTAGCCGTCTCCATCCTTCACCAGGTACACCTTCGCCACGTCGGGAATGCGGCGCACGGACGCCGGATTGGGCGGCGCTTCCCGGCTCTGGGCGGGATCGCCGCGGGCGCGGCGCTGGTCGTAACGCGAGGGATCCATGTCCGTCACGTATTCGCCGGTCTGCAGGTTCACCAGGCGGGGCTCAACCCGGGAGCGGAAAATCTCCAGCGCCTTCCTGTCCGGAATCTTTTCCCCGGGCTGGACCAGCCCGCTCGCCTGCAACACGTTCTTCTGAAGGTAAAGCAGGCGGTTCACCTCCTGACGGTCCTTGAGCAGAACGTTGGATCCCGCCACCAGCAGCGAGCACACCACGCAGACCACCGTGGTGAAGCCCAAAGTATACGCAGACGAATCAAGTCTCACTGCGGCGCATCCTGCGGCGTATGTTTGCCTTCACCACGTAATGGTCGATCAGCGGCGCGAACACGTTCATGAACAGGATCACCAGCATCACCGACTCGGGATAGGCGGGATTGAAGACCCGCACCAGCACCATCAGCGCGCCGGTCAGTGTGCCGTAGATCCATTTTCCCCGGTTGGTCCAGGTGGAGGTCACCGGATCGGTGACCATGAATACGGTGCCGAATGCCCAGCCCCCCAGCACCATGTGCCACCAGAAGGGCACCGCGAACATCGGGTTGGTGGAGGAGCCCACGAGATTCAGCAGCTCCGCCGCCGCCACGGTCCCCAGCACCACCCCCGCCACCGTGCGCCACGCGGCAACCCGCGTGATCAGCAGGATTGCCGCGCCGATGAGGCAGGCGGCCGCCGAGGTCTCGCCCAGGGACCCGAGCTCGAATCCGAGAAAAGCGTCCCACCACGTGATTCCCTGATCCGCGATTGGCGTTCCCAGCTGCTTGGCCTTCGCCAGCACCGTAGCGCCGCTGTAGCCGTCGATCCAATGAGTATGGGCAACGACGTTCCACACCTTGTCGCCCGTGATCTGGAGCGGAAACGAATAGAACAGGCAAGCGCGCGCCACCAGCGCCGGATTCAGGAAGTTCATGCCGGTGCCGCCGAACACCTCCTTGGCGATGACAACGCCCCAGGAAATGCCGAAGGCAACCTGCCACAGCGGCGTCGTCGCCGGCAGGATCAGCGGGAACAGCAGGCCGGTGACGAAAAATCCCTCGTTCACTTCGTGCCGGCGGATCATGGCGAAGCCGATCTCCCACGCCAGGCCCACCACCATGGTCACGACGTACATGGGAAGGAAGTACAGGGCGCCGAGCGCAAGGTTGGCCATCGCACTTCCCGGATCGTGGCCGACGCCCAGCCAGCGGATGATCTCGAAACGCCAGCCGGCGAGTTCGCCCGCCCTCGCCGGATCCAGGGCGAGATTGGCTTGCAGCCCGGTGTTGTACATGCCCCAGATGACGCAGGGAATCAGCGCGATGACGACGGTGATCATCATGCGCTTGAGATCCATGCCGTCGCGCACGTGGGCCGTGGTCCGGGTCACGGAGCCCGGCGTGTAGAAAAAGGTGTCGGCCGCCTCGAACAGCGGTTTCAGGCGCTGCAGGCGCCCGCCCTGCTCGAACTGGCGGGAATGCTTGTCCAGGAAGCGCCGCAGGGCCTTCATCACGCCTCCCGGTGAATTCGGTCCAGCAGATGGCGCAGCATGGGGCCGTACTCATACTTCCCGGGACAGACAAACGTGCACAGTGCCAGGTCCTCCTCATCGAGTTCCAGCGCCCCCAGCTGCTCCGCGAGCTCGGGATGCTGCACGATGAGGGAGCGCAGCAGGAACGTGGCCTCGATGTCGAGGGGCATCACCTGCTCATAGGTGCCGATGGGAACCATGGGCCGCGCCGAGCCGTGAGTTGTGGTGGTGAAGGCCAAAGGCCTCCTGCGGTTGAAGCCGGAAAGAAAGGCGTTGGTGACCGAAAAAATGTCACGGCCCGGCCGCAGCCAACCGAAAAGCTCGCGCTCTCTTCCCTCGGGAAGCACCGTCACCTGCTGGTGGAAGCGGCCGAGCCAGCCATCCGCCGCGCAAGTCACGCCACGGCCTCCCAGCACCGAGCCGGACACCACGCGCTGCTCCCCGTCGGCGAGTTCTCCCGCGGTGAGCTCCGCGAGGCTCGCGCCGAGCCGGGTGCGCAACAACCGCGGCCGCTTCACGCCGGGGCCGGCCAGTGCCACCACCCGGGTCGAATCCAGCATCCCGCTGCGAAACAACCTCCCGATGGCCGCCACGTCCTGATAGCCCACATGCCACACGGTCTTGTTCCGGTGCACGGGCTCCAGCAGGTGGATGTGCAGTCCCGCGGTACCGGCGGGATGAGGCCCCTCGAAGCGGTGGTGGGAGAACGCCCCGCCGGCGGGCGGCGTCAGGCTGGAATGGGGCCCCGTGCAGAGATACTTGGGCCCCGACGTGAGGCGTCCGACCGCGTGTAGCCCGGCGTCGAAGTCCCGCTCCTGTCCCGCCAGCACCACATCGGGATCGGGTGCCAGCGGATGGCTGTCCATGGCGGTGACGAAGATGGCGCTGGGCGATGCCACCGGGTCCGGTATCCGCGAGAAAGGCCGGGTGCGGAACGACGTCCACAGGCCGGACTCCAGGAGCAGCGCCCGCACCGCCTCGGGGTCCAGGGACTCGGGCGCGGCACCTGTGTAGCTGTCGAAGGCGACGCGTTCCTCGCTTCCAGTATCCGCCCGAGGGGAAATCTCGATGACGACCGAGATGAGCGCCCTGCGCTCTCCGCGGTGTATGGCGTTCACCGTGCCAGCGGCGGGCGCCGTGAAAGTGACCCCGGGCATGCGCTTGTCGTGGAACAGGCGCTCGCCCAAGCGCACGCGCTGCCCCACTTCCACCTCGAAACGGGCGCGCAAACCCGGATAGTCGGAGGCCACCAAACCCACGTGCGCCACGGGTGGGCAAGGATCAATTACCTGCTCGGGCTTGCCCGCGATTGGCAGATCCAGACCCTTCTTGATTTTGTGAACGCCTGTCACGGGCGATTCGCGATCTCGACTGAAAAGGTTTGGACGAAAGTACCTTCCCGATGCCGGTGACTCGTTGACCTATGTCAAATCGCGGGGTGCCGCGAAGCCAATCCCGAGTGGCGGTAGCTTCCGCGAGCGATGAGAGTGTTGCAGGCCACGCCGGCGGCCGCCGGCGGATTACGAGAAACTGGGGTGGCAGATGGGACTCGAACCCACGACAACCGGAATCACAATCCGGGACTCTACCAACTGAGCTACTGCCACCATTGTTCTTGAGGTCCCGGCTGGGCCCGGGACAACGGGCTGGCCTGCCCGACAGGACTCGAACCTGTAACCCCCAGCTTAGAAGGCTGGTGCTCTATCCGGTTGAGCTACGGGCAGTCGTCGGTCGGCTGAGAGCCTGTCTGCGTCGCCCTGAAATGAGGACGACCTAGGCAAACTCTGGTCGGGGAGGAGAGATTTGACCTCCCGACATCTTGCTCCCAAAGCAAGCGCGCTACCAGGCTGCGCTACACCCCGAAAAGGCGCACATTATGAACGGACGGGTGCAAAAGGTCAATTTAACAACCGCTTAAGATTACGACATCAGAATGCGCTTGCACCCCCGTTGGAATTTTGCTATTAAAGCGGTTTTTCATCGAGGCGCCATGAAGAAAAAGGCCGCACAAATTTCCCAACAATCCGAGCCTTACAAGGCGAAGAAGGGAGAGGAATACATGAGCTCCGGTCAGCTTGCATATTTTCGCAAGCGCCTGGAAGCCCTCAAGCTCGAGTTGTCCCAGGACATTGACCGGACGGTCCATGCCATGCAGGACGAGCAGACCGTTTTCGCTGATCCCAACGATCGCGCCAGCCAGGAATCCGACATGGCGCTGGAGTTGCGCAGCCGTGACCGGGAGCGCAAGCTGATCAAGAAGATCGACGAGACCATCGGCAAGATCGATTCTGAAAATTACGGCTACTGCGAGACCTGCGGCGCCGAAATCGGCCTCAAGCGCCTGGAGGCGCGTCCCACCGCCTCGCTCTGCATCGACTGCAAGACGCTGGACGAGATTCGCGAACGGCAGGTGGCCAAGTAGCGGATTGCGGGCAGGCAACAAAAAAGCCCTGGCATCCTGCCAGGGCTTTTTTTTGCGCCGACGCCGTATCCGACGGAGTGCCGGAACTCAGCTCTGGGCGGCGGTATCGCTCGGCTGGACCGCCTTCATGGACAGGCGCAGACGGCCCTTTTCGTCCGCCTCCAGCACCTTGACCTTGACCTGCTGGCCTTCCTTGAGATGATCCGCCACGCTGGCGACCCGCTCGTGGGCTATCTGGGAGATGTGGAGCAGACCGTCCCGGCCCGGAAGCACGCTCACGATGGCGCCGAAGTCCAGTAGCTTGAGCACCGTACCCTCATATACCCGGCCCACCTCCACGTCGGCGGTGATCTCCTCGATGCGCTTGCGGGCCGCCTCGCCACCCTCGGCGCTGACGCAGGCAATGATTACGGTGCCGTCGTCCTCGATGTCGATGACGGTGCCGGTCTCCTCGGTAAGGGCGCGGATCACCGCGCCGCCCTTGCCGATCACGTCACGGATCTTCTCCGGATTGATCTTGATCTTGATCAGGCGCGGCGCGTGCATGGAGATTTCGGTTCGGCTGTGAGGCAGCGCCTGATGCATCTGCGCAAGGATATGCATGCGCCCTTCCCGCGCCTGGGCCAAGGCCACCGCCATGATCTCCTTGGTGATGCCCTGGATCTTGATGTCCATCTGCAGCGCGGTCACGCCGCGCTCGGTCCCCGCCACCTTGAAGTCCATGTCGCCGAGGTGGTCTTCGTCCCCCAGGATGTCGGTGAGCACCGCGAAACGGTTGCCTTCCTTGATCAGACCCATGGCGATACCGGCCACATGGGCCTTGAGGGGAACCCCCGCGTCCATCAGCGCCAGACAGCCGCCGCATACGGACGCCATGGAGCTGGAGCCGTTGGACTCCGTGATCTCCGACACCACGCGCAAGGTATACGCAAACTCCTCCTCGGGCGGCAGCACCGCCAACAGCGCCCGCTTGGCCAGCCGGCCGTGCCCGATTTCCCGCCGCTTGGGAGAGCCGACGCGTCCGGTTTCCCCGGTGGCGTAGGGAGGCATGTTGTAGTGGAGCATGAAGCGGTCAGTGTACTCACCCTGCAGGGCGTCGATGATCTGCTCGTCCCGGGAAGTCCCCAGCGTTGCCGCCACCATGGCCTGGGTTTCGCCCCGGGTGAACAGCGCGGATCCGTGGGTGCGCGGCAGCACCCCGACCTCGATGGAAATCGGCCGCACCGTGCGCGTGTCGCGCCCGTCGATGCGCGGCTCACCGGACAGGATCTGGTTGCGCACGATGGCCGCCTCCATCCCGAACAGGATGTCGCCGACCACGTTTGAATCCGGCGGCGTCTCGTCCTGGGCCAGGGCGTCCTGCAGCCGGGCGCGGATCTCTTCCAGCTTCTGGTTGCGCGGCTGCTTCTGCTTGAGGGCGAAGGCCGCATTCAGGTCCTCCTCCGCCATGGCGCGGATGCGCGCTTCCAGGGCCTCGTCCTTGGCAGGGGGTTGCCATTCCCATACCGGCTTGCCCGCCTCGTCAGCCAGCTCATTGATGAGGCTGATCACCGCCTGCATCTGGTCATGACCGTAGACCACGGCCCCCAGCATCACGTCTTCCGGGAGCTCGATGGCCTCGGACTCCACCATGAGAACCGCCTTCTGGGTTCCGGCAACCACCAGGTTGAGCTCGGATGTCTTCAGTTCTTCCTTGGTGGGGTTGAGCACGTATTCGCCGTTGATGTAAGCGACCCGCGCCGCCCCGATGGGGCCGTCGAACGGGATTCCGGACAGCGCCAGCGCGGCGGACGCGCCGATCATGGCGGGAATGTCGGAATCCACCTCGGGATTCGACGACACCACGGTGGCCACCACCTGGACCTCGTTGTAGAAGCCTTCCGGGAACAGGGGACGGATAGGCCGGTCGATCAGGCGGGAAGTCAGCGTCTCCTTTTCCGAGGGGCGTCCCTCGCGCTTGAAAAAGCCGCCGGGGATGCGGCCGGCGGCATAAGTCCTTTCCTGGTAATCCACGGTAAGGGGGAAGAAATCCTGTCCCGCCTTCACCTGGCGCTTGCCCACCACGGTGACCAGCACCACCGTGTCATCGAGATTCACGAGAACCGCGCCGTCGGCCTGGCGGGCGATGCGGCCGGTCTCCAGCGTCAGTGTGTGGCGCCCGTAGCTGATGGTTTTCTTTGCGATCTTAAACAATGGCGTGTCCTCAGGAAGCAAATCGCCCGGGCATCGCGATCCGCGCGGCGTCCCGGGGATGGGACGCGCCGGTTCGATCCGACCCGGGCTGGGAATTGATCATGGCGATTCGGCGCCGCGCAGGCGTGAATCGCGCTATTTGCGCAGGCCCAGACGCTCGATCAAAGAACGGTAGCTGTCGGCGTTCTTTGCGCGAAGGTAGTCCAGCAGCTTGCGGCGCTGGCTCACCATCTTGAGCAGCCCGCGGCGCGAGTGATGATCCTTGGAGTGGGTCTTGAAGTGCTCGGTCAGATCGTTGATGCGCGCGGTGAGCAAAGCCACCTGCACTTCGGGAGACCCCGTGTCGCCGCTCGCCCGCTGAAAATTGGTGACGATCTGCGCCTTCTGAGTGGTATTGACGGCCATGATCTTTCTAACTCTCTTTCGCTGTCGACCTTTTTTGGAAGGGCGCTATTCTACACGCGCCGGGATCGCCCTACAAGTGCGAGCCGCTATTTCTCGCCATTGTTTTCAGGGACTTGTAGTCAGTTGCCGGGATCCTGGGCGAGCAGCCGCCGAG
>Ga0210334_10403590_pt1 | contig 17226 bp, 16 predicted proteins | sample S306metaT_FD_164440 | JGI IMG/M metagenome (GOLD analysis project Ga0210334, IMG submission 164440) | Metatranscriptome of estuarine sediment microbial communities from the Columbia River estuary, Oregon, United States - S.306 (Metagenome... | ecosystem: Environmental > Aquatic > Marine >... | reverse complement strand
GTGCCCAGCGGGCTGCCGATGGCAATCGTTAGCTGGCCCACCTTGAGCGCGTCTGAGTCGCCTAGCGCGGCCGTGGGCAAGCCGGTCGCGTCCACCTTCACGATGGCGAGGTCGGTGAGGGTATCGATGCCGTAGATGCTGCCGACGAGCTGGCGCCCATCCTGCAGCTCGACTGTGAGCGTGTCGCTTCCGGCCACGACGTGTCGGTTGGTCAGGATCCAGCCGTTCGAGTCGTAGATGACGCCGGACCCGACGCCGGTCTCCGGGATCGGATCGGTCGCCGTCCTACCGGCCTCGGTCGCGATGCGCACCACCGCAGGCCCGACCTTGGCCGCGACGTTGATGGTCGCCGAGGACTCGTCGATCGTCACGGGCTGGCGCCCACTGGCCGGATCGACAGCCGGGGATGACGGTGCCACCGTCGTCGGCCGGTCCAGCGCGCCGCTGGCGCTGACGGCCAGGTACGTGCCGCCCGAGGCAAGCACTGCAGACAGGAGCGATGCGGCAAGGATCGGACCGGCGACCCCGCCGCCGCGGCGCGGGCCGGTCGTCTTGGGGGCCACGGGTGCCACCGGCACCGGCTCATGCCAGACGGGGGCCGGTCGCTCGGGCTGGGCCGGCCAGACCGGGCGGTCCGCTGCGAACTCGGGGCGCGACCAATCGGTCCGCGGCTCCGGTGCGGGCGAGTAGCGATCGGGTGGTGCAGTCGGCAAAGACGCGTCCTGTGGGCCGGTCGCACTCGCCGGCGGCGTCAGGGCCGGGTCTTGGGATGTCGGCGGGGTCGTGTCGTCGGGCAGGTCGTTCATCTCGCGGGTCATCGTCCAGTCTGCGGGATTGGCCGTGGCGTGGTCGCCACCGGGCGTGCCGGTGCGTCGTGTTCAGGGTGACGCATCAGGATTCAGGCGCAAGGCCCGGTTCGGTGAAGGATTCGCCACTTCCCGGCGCTCCGACGTCGCTGCCGGTCTTGATGGGGCCGACGCGCGGGTCACGCGGCAGCACGATCGTGAACGTCGTCCCGGCGCCGATCCGGCTCTCGACCGAGATCCGCCCGCCATGCATGTCCACGATCGATCTCACGATCGCCAGCCCGAGGCCGCTGCCCTCGCTCCGGGCGTCGGTCGTCTGGCCGCCCCGGTAGAAGCGATCGAAGATGTGGGGCAGCTCCGCGGCGTCGATGCCCACGCCGGTGTCGCTCACCACGATGCGCGCCCCATCGCGATCGGGCTCGACCCGGACCGTGACGGTCCCCCCGCGCGGCGTGAACTTCACGCCGTTGCCGACGAGGTTGGTCACGACCTGGCCGATGCGCTGCGGATCGTGCTGGATGCGCAGTGGGCTGTCCGGCAGCTCGGCCCCCAGGGTCACCCCGCGACGCTCCGCCGCGGGCTCCACCTGCTCGATGGCGGACTCGACGCAGCCTCGCAGGTCCTCGGGGCGCAGGTCGAGCAGGACCAGGCCTGAATCGAGCTTGGATAGCTCGAGCAGGTTCGTGCGCAGCCAGTCCAACCGCGCCAGCTGGCCGGCGCTCGATTCCAGGAACTCCTGGCGGGTGGCCGGGTCGTTCCCGGCCGGGCCCTGGAGCAGCTCCAGGAACGTCCGCATCGCCGCGATCGGCGTGCTCAGCTCATGGCTCACGTCGGCCACGAACTCGCGGCTTCGATCGCGGTCGTGCCGGATGATCTGGACACTCTCCCCGAGGCGGGCGGCCATCGCGTTGAACTGGCGACTGACCTCGCCGATCTCGGCGCTGCCGGCGCTCGCCTCCTCCTGCGGCACCCGACTTCCGAGGTCGCCCTCGCCGACCCGCCTCGCCGCCTCCGACAGTCGGCGCAGCGGGATCGCGAAGCGCAGAGCCAGGAACGCGGCGACGACGACCGCCAGGGCGAGGCCGATGGCCCCGGTCACCACGAGCAGCCCCGTCACGTTGGCGATCGTCGAGGCGCGGAAGGTGTACGGGTTGGCCAGGGTGATCCGGAGGCCATACTGGTATCCGGCAACGGTCGCGAGGCGATAGGTGTCCCGGAATGACGTCGGCTCCTGTGCCTGGCCTTCCTGGGGCTCGGCAGTGAGCTCGCCGACGAACGTGCCGTTGGGGGCCGGATCCACGATCCAGCCGCCGGCCGAGTCCGGCAGCACGGTCCCGAGCACGAGCTCGACGTCGGCCTGGGCGAGCCGGTTCGCCAGAAGCGCGGTCAGGTAGACGGGACGGTCGAGGGCCGCCTGCACGCCGGCGTCGAGGACGTTCTCCGAGTCGATGACCGGCCGGCCGGCGCTCGCCACGTCGACCGTCGACGCCACGACGTCCCGCACGTTGAGGGCGCGGACCCTGAAGCTCGAGGCCTCCTGGGCGGTGAAGTACTCATCGAGGCGATTGACCACGACGAGGGAGATGAGCGCGACCGTCAGCGCCGTGACACCGACGAAGGCCAGGGTCAGGCGCGCCTGGAAGGTGCGCGGCAACAGCCGCCGCGCCGGGTGCGGCAGACGGCGGGTGAGACCGGACCGGCGATCAGCGCTCGGCGAAGGAATAGCCGACCCCTCGGTTGGTCAGCACGAACTCGGGTTGGGACGGGTCGTCCTCGATCTTGTCCCGCAGGTGGCTGACGTGGACGTTGATCGTCTTCTCGTCCTGGTCGAGCGCCTCGTAGTCGCGGAGAAGCTCGAGCAGCTCGCGACGGGAGAAGACGCGTCCAGGACGGCTCGCCAGGTGGCGCAGGATCTCGAACTCGGTCGGCGTAAGCGTGATGTTGCGATCGCCGCGGCGCACCCGCCGGCGCTCCAGGTCGATGAGCAGGTCGCGATGGCGGATGAGGCGTCCGCCGACCGCATCTGCCAGGTCGCCGTAGGCCCGGCGAAGGAGCGCCTTGATGCGACTCAGCAGCTCGCGCAGGCTGTACGGCTTGGTCAGGTAGTCGTCGGCGCCGAGCTCGAGGCCGACGACCTTGTCCAGTTCGTCGTCGCGGGCCGTCAGCATCAGCACGGGAGCCTTCGAGCCCGCGGCCCGGAGGCGGCGGAGGACTTCGAGCCCGTCCATCTCGGGCAGGCGGACGTCGAGCACGATCAGGTCGGGCGCCTGGCTGGTCGCGACCGCCAGGCCCTCTGTTCCGGTGTGCGCCACCGCGACCTCGTAGCCCTCCTGCTGGAGAGCGAACTGGATGCCGCGCGCGACCGGGGCCTCGTCCTCGACGACCAGGATGCTAGCTGCCATGTGATGCGATGATAGCGCCGCCGCACGAGGGCCTCGCCCTCCGGGCCCATCGACGTCCCGGCCGCCCTGACCGGCCGCTATGGTACCCTCGCGCTCCCGGTCTCATCATCGACTCCCGCGCGCGCTCGCGCGACCCTCGTCGCCGGCCGGCGAGGCGCCAACCGAAGGATCCCGACCATGAGTTCCACCAGACCCGCGCTCGCCGCGACGCACCGCGAGATCACCGGCAAGGCCGTCGCCAGGCTCCGCCGGGATGGCCTCCTGCCAGCCGTTGTCTTCGGCCACGGCCTCGAGTCGACCTCCGTCACGCTCGACGCCCACGACTTCGATCTGCTGCGCCGCCGCCTGGGCGCCAACGCCCTCGTTGACCTCTCCCTCGACGGGAAGAAGGCTCGGCCGGTGCTCATCCATGACGTCCAGGTCCATCGGGTCACGCAGCGACCTATCCATGCCGACCTGTTCGTCGTGAAGATGACCGAGGAGATGATCGTCGACGTTCCGCTCGTACCCGTCGGCGAATCCCCGGCCGTCGATCAGGGTGGCGGCACGCTGCTCCAGATCCTCGAGGCGGTCAAGGTCCGGGCGCTGCCCGACCGCCTGCCCCAGTCGATCGAGCTGCCCATCGAGCACCTCATCGACTTCGATGCGGTCCTCCGCGTCTCCGACCTGGAGATCCCGAGAGACGCGACCCTGTTGACCGACCCTGACGAGATCGTCGCGAAGGTCGCGCCGCCGCGCGTCGAGGTGGTCGAGGTCGCGCCGGAGGCCGAAGCCGCTGCCGAGGCCGCTGCCGAAGCCGCCGCCGAAGCCGAAGCCGCCGGCGAGGGCGAGGCCCCTGCCGACGCTGAGGGCTGAACCCGGCTCCGACCCGGTCAGCCCGGGCGTCGCGCCAGGACGGTTACGATCGGCGCCCGCCAGGTGAACGCGGCGGTCGGCAGCTCGGCGAGCTCCGCGGAGATCCGCGCACGCAGGCGCCGTCGGGCGTCGGGCGCCAACGATGCGAACAGGTCGGCCGCGTCATAGCGTTCCAGGAACGACAGGTACGAACGTGCCGTCCAGCGGTGCTCGAGCTGTCCGGCTCGGGCCGCGACCGGCCTGAAGCCCGCACGCCTGGCCTGCGCCGCCGCCGCCGCGGGTGACGGCAGGTCGCCGCTGCGGTCCTCCTCCGCCTCGAGCGAATCCTCGAGCCGCTCCTCGTCGATCAGCGAATCGAAGATGACATCCGGCTCGTATGGCTCGCCGCCATCGAGCCAGGTCACGTAGGCCAGCAAGCCGCCCGGCTCGAGCACGCGATGCGCCTCCCGCAGGGCCGCCAGTCGGTGCGGCACGAGCTGCATCACGAACGAGGACACGGCCAGCTCGAACGAGCGATCGGCGAAGGGCAGATCCTGGGCCAGGCCCGCGACCCATGAGAGCCGGGTCGCGGCCGGGGGAGCCAGCGTGCGGTGGGCCTCGCCGGCGGCCACCTCGAGCATCGCCCGAGAGCCATCGAGCCCGACGATGCCCGTGCCGTCCCAGCGCGTCGCGGCCGAACGGGCGAGAACCCCGGTGCCGGCTCCGATATCGAGCACACGCTTCGGAGTCCGTCCGTCGAGCGCCTTGTCGACGGCGTCGAGCAGGCCGGCCACGGCCGGCGCCAGCACGGGGGCCCACCAGCGCTCATAGGCGACCGCCGATCGGTCGTAGCGGGCGGTGATCGTGCCCATCGCGTCATGGTGCCACGCGGGCCGCATCGTCACGCCCGTCATCGGGCCATCCGGCCCACGCCGAGGGGACCGCGGGCGCTCCCTCACGACCCCTCCGCGTGCCACGCTTGACATCGTGGGGGCGCCGGCCTCCCATCTCCGGCGACCCATCGGGAAGGAGTCGCGACCCGCGATGAAGAAGATCCTCCTGGCGTACGACGGAGGCGAGCCTGCCAAGCGCGCCCTCGACACGGCCGCCGATCTGGCGGGCGTCTTCGGCGCCAGCGTCAGCGTGATCAGCGTCGTCCCGTTCCACCCCGGCCGCGCACCCGTCGGGGGCTGGGACGACCGCGACGTCCACGCCCAGGAACTGCTCGAAGCCAAGGCGCTGCTCCTCGCCCGCGGCCTCGAGGCGGAGCTGCTCGAACCGCTGGGCGACCCGGCCAGGACGATCGAGCGGATCGCCGAGGAAGGCGGCTACGACACCATCGTGGTGGGATCGCGGCACCTTGGCGCCATCGAGCGGGTGCTCCAGGGCAGCGTCTCCGAGCACGTCGCGACACACGCCGACGCCACCGTCGTCATCGCCCGATGAGGGCGGCGACGAGACCTCCGGTCCGCGACCTTCCCGTCCGACCGGATCTCCCGCCGGTGCCGCGCGCGACCGCTCGGCTCCCCGACGAGGTGATCGCTGCCCTGGCCGAGGGACGGCGGCCGGTGCCGGTCACGCTGCGCGGCCGGACGCTGATCGGCGAGCCGCTGCTCTACAAGGGCGCCGCCTTCCCGCGCGACGAGCGGATCTCCCTGGAGGTTGAGGGTCTGCTGCCCCCTGGCATGATCGACATCGAGCAGCAATGCGCCCTCGAGCTGGAGCACCTCCGGCGCAAGCCGGATCCGCTCGAGCGATACATCGGCCTCGCCGCGACCCACGACCGCAACGAGACCCTCTTCTTCCACCTGCTGATCGAGAACCTCGAGGAGTTCCTGCCCGTCGTCTACACCCCGACCGTCGGACTCGCCTGCCAACAGTTCAGCCACATCCTCCGTCGGCCGCGAGGCGTGTGGATCAGTCCCGACGACACGGGCCGCGTGCCGGAGCTGCTGTCGAACGCCGCCCGGGGAGACGTCCGCCTCATCGTCGTCACGGACAACGAGCGGATCCTCGGGCTCGGCGACCAGGGGGCGGGCGGGATGCCGATCCCGATCGGCAAGCTGGCCCTCTACACCGCAGCGGCGGGAATCCATCCGGCCCTGACCCTGCCCGTGTCGCTGGATGTCGGGACGGATCGGCAGGCCCTGCTCGACGATCCCCTGTACCTGGGCTGGCGGGGCCGGCGACTCCGGGGACCCGCCTACGACGCCGTGGTCGAGGCCTTCATCGCCGGCGTCGAGCGCGTGTTCCCGCGTGCGCTCATCCAGTGGGAGGACTTCAAGCAGCACAACGCGCTGCGCCTGCTTGATCGCTACCGAGAACGGCTGCCGTCCTTCAACGACGACGTCCAGGGCACCAGCGCCGTGGCCATGGCCGGAATCCTGGCGGGCCTGCGCCGGACCGGTCAGCCCCTGCGTGAGCAGCGCTTCGTGCTGGCCGGTGGCGGCGCCGCCGGCACCGGCATCGCCCGCCTCCTCACGCGCGCGCTCGAGGCGACCGGGCTCGACCCGGCCGCTGCGCACGGTGCCATCGCCGTGCTCGATTCGCACGGCCTGATCCACGGTGGGCGGACCGATCTGGAGGACGACAAGCTGCCGGTGGCGATGACGCCCGTCGAGCGCCGGGCCGCCGGTCTGACGGGCGACGGCCCGTTCGACCTGGAGGCGGTCGTCCGGGCGGTACGGCCGACTTGCCTCATCGGCACGACCGGGCTGGCTGGGACCTTCACCGAGCCGATCATCCGGGCCATGGCGGAGGGTGCGTCTCAACCGATCGTCATGCCGCTCTCGAATCCGACCGCCAACACCGAGGCGACCCCGGCCCAGATCCTCGACTGGACGAACGGAAGTGCCCTCGTGGCGACGGGCAGCCCATTCGAGCCCGTGCAGACCCCGACCGAGACGCGCACGATCGGCCAGGCGAACAACGTCCATGTGTTCCCGGGCATCGGGCTCGGGGCGATCGTCTCCGAGGCACGCGTCATCCCCGATGTCGCGTTCCTCCGGGCAGCCGAGACCCTGGCGGCCCAGGTCACGGACGAATGCCTCGCTCGTGGCTCGCTCTACCCGCCGGTGTCTGACCTCCGGGCGAACGCCAGGCTCATCGCCATCGAGGTGGTCCGAGCGCTCCGCGACGCCGGGGTCGGCCGCGCGTTCACGGACGAGGAGATCCCGGCCGCAGTCGACGCGGCCATCTGGGACCCGGTATACCTGCCGTACGCGGCCGTCTGACTGCCGTGCACCGCCGTCCGGCCAGGTGTGGCGCGGCGACCGGACCCGGTCTCGTCAGCCGCCCGGCTCCCGGGCGAGGTGGAACATCGCTCGACGGCGCGGTCAATCGGCGCCGGCCGCCGGGATCGTGGCCGGTGGGCCCGGCCGTCGCAGCGCGCCGCTCCGCCGGACGAGGACAGCCACGACCAGCACGATCATCGCCAGCACGAAGAGCACCGGCAGCCAGACGATGGCGAACCAGATCCCGGCGCTGGCGATCGTCTGGAGGATGTCGACGAGTGCTGCCGTGGCCTGGTCGATCTCGGCCGCTGGGTCCCAGCTCTCGGTGACCTGAGTGACGGCGATGACCTCGGTGCCGTAGGCGACCTGGATCGTACCGAGGGCGGCGCGATCGCCGAGCGCAACGCGCTGGGCGACGAGTTGCTCGATCTGCTCGCGGACCTGGCTGAGCTGCGCCTGCACCTCGAGGATGTCCGGGATCTTGACGGCCTTCTCGAGCACGCCCTGGAGAGCGGCCTCGGTCGCCCGCAGGTTCTTGATCCGGGCGTCGAGGTCGACGGCCTGGGCGGTGACCTCCATCGCGTCGGTCTGTTCGGTCAGGACCTCGGTGGCGAGCCCACGCAGCGCGACGAGTGCCTCGTCCCAGCGCTCGACGGGGACGCGGTAGGTGACGCTGGCGACGGGATGGTCATCCTGGAGCGATCGGGTCGACGCACCGATGTAGCCGCCGAGGCCGCCGATCGCCTGCTGCACCTTCGCCAGGGCGCCATCGACGTCTTCGACCTGGAGCCCGAGCTGGGCGGTTCGGACGATGAGCGCGTCATCGCGCGGTGCAGCGGCGTCACGGCCTCCGATGGGCCCGCTGCCGTCCGTTCCGGCGCCATCCGCCTCGCCGACGAACTGCTCTGCCGGCCGCGCCGGAGCCGCGCCGATCGAGTCGCCGACGTCGCTGAGGATGGCGGCCGACCCGCTGCAGGCCGCGACCAACGCGCCGATCGTGAGCAGGAGGATGAAGCTCGGGAGCGTCCGTCGCGGACGTCCCCACGTTCGGGACCTGCGCATCGTCTCGACCTCCGGGAGGCTCGGCGCCGGCGCTCCTCGTGGGTCACCGGACCCGGCAGCGCCATGACGCTCCGAGTGTCGTCGGGGTTCCTGGGCCGGCATCCGGTGGGCTCCCGCAGGCGCTGCTGCGAGGTGCCTCCCGGCGCCTCCCGGCGGCTCGGTGCCTCGGTGCAGGTCTACACTCGATCCGTGCGCCTCCCGTTCGAACCCCCGCTCGAGCCGATGCTGGCGAAGGCCGCCGATACGCTGCCCGATGGCGACGGCTGGCTGTATGAGCCCAAGTGGGACGGCTTTCGGGCGCTCGTCTTCCGGGATGGCGACGAGGTCTACACCCAGAGCCGGGACCTGAAGCCGCTCGATCGCTACTTCCCGGAGCTCGCGGCGCCGCTCCTGGACACGCTGCCGGAACGCTGCGTCCTGGACGGCGAAGTGGTCATCGCCCGGGATGGCGCCCTCGACTTCGAGGCGCTCCTGCTCCGGATCCACCCGGCCGAGTCGCGGGTCAGGATGCTGGCGGCCGAGACGCCCGCCTCGTACGTGGCCTGGGACCTGCTCGCGCTCGACGAAGAGGACCTGAGAGCGGTGCCGCAGGGCGAGCGCCGATCGCGGCTCGAGGCCGCGCTCGGCGCCGCCCGGCCGCCGGTCCACCTCACGCCGGCCACGACCGACCGATCAACCGCCGCCGACTGGTTCGAGCGGTTCGAGGGCGCCGGGCTGGACGGGGTCGTCGCCAAGCGTCTCGACAGCGGGTACCTCCCGGGCAAGCGGGCGATGATCAAGGTCAAGCACGGACGCACGGCGGATTGCGTCGTAGCCGGCTTCCGCTGGCACAAGAACGGGCCCGGGACCCACGTCGGGTCGCTGCTGCTCGGGCTGTTCGACGAGACGGGTACGCTCCATCACGTCGGCGTCACGTCGTCCTTCTCCTGGGAACGACGGGCGGCGCTGGTCGACGAGCTGGCCCCGCTGCGCGAGGACGCGCTGGCCGAGCACCCCTGGGCCGAGTGGGCCGAGTGGGCCGGGTACGGCGCCGCGGATGCGTCCGGGCAGCGGATGCCGGGCGCGACCTCGCGCTGGAACCGGGGCAAGGACCTCTCTTGGGAGCCGCTACGCTGTGAGCGAGTCGTCGAGGTCGCCTACGATCACCTCCAGGGTGATCGCTTCCGCCACGCGACGACCTTCCGCCGCTGGCGACCGGACAGGCGCCCGGCCGACTGCCGCTACGACCAGCTCGAGGTCACCCCGGCCTTCGAGCTGGCCCGCATCTTCGGGGCGAGCGGGTAGAGCGGTGGGCAGGCGCGCCGCCGGTGCCATCGTGACGTTCGCCCTCGCGGTCACGCTGCCGTCGCTGCTCGCCGGCTGCGGCGTCCTCCCCAGCGCCTCGACCGCGGCGTGGGTCTGGCCGACCCCGTTCCCGCGGCCGGCGGACGCCGTCACCGTGCCGATCGACGTCGAGCCCGTGGCGGTGGGCATCCAGCCCGACACCATCTACAACTCCCGTCCGCTGGCGCTCCTCGCGCCCCTGACCCCGGAGTACCGGGCCGACGACGCCGAGCAGCCCGTTCACTACCGCCTCGTCGACACCGGTGAGGAGGTGCAGCTCGCCTGGCAGACCGGGTTCCAGGCGTGGCTTCGCCGCGGGCTCCAGATCGTCGCGCCGGACGGCAAGGTGATCGCCGCCGACGGGCAGGTCGCGACGGACCTCGGCGGCGGCCAGCTCGGCAACGACGACCGCTTCACGGTCTGCATCGGGGAGTACGCGCCGAAACGCGCCATCGAACAATCTTGAGCGTGTCACATTGATCGCATCGGCGCGTCTTCCCATGGGAGGCCCGCGATGATCCCATCAGGGCCCGAGGAGCGTCTCGGCGCCTTCCGAGGCGATGAGCCCGAGCTGCCGCCGTCATCGCTCGACGGCGCACCAGCCGGATCGCAGGTCCCGCCGGATGACGGTGCGCCGAAGGCTCCGATGTCCCTGCCCCCGTACCAGGACAGCGGTCCCGGCTATGGCCGACTCGGGGTCGGCCTCGTCGCGCTGTTCATCGGCCTGCCCCTGCTTGGGTTGCTCGTCGCCTACTACGTCGCGCAGTACGGCGACCTGCCGTTCACCTTCCGGCCGGGTCCGGCCGGCACACCACCCTGGCTTCCCTTCCTGGTCCTCCTGCTCCTGGCGGCTGCCGCCAGCTTCGCCCCCATCCTGCTGCGCAACCTGCGCGATCGCGAGCTGACGTTCTACGACCAGATCGCCATCAACCGGCGGAACTCGCTGTTCCTCACCGTGGCGATCGCCGCCGGGCTCGGCGCGGCCGCGTACGTGATCGGGACCGTCGTCACCCTGCGCACGACCGGCGGGCTGGTCGCCGCGCTCGTGGTGATCGGGGTCGCGATCGCCGGGGCGATCCTCAGCTACCGTGCTGGCGACCGAATCGTGCTGCGCATCTCTGGCGCCCGTCCCCTGCCCGACGGTGAGCAGCCGGTGCTGCGCAACGTCGTGAACGAACTCGCGGTCGCCGCGAACATCCCCCCGCCGGCCGTCTACCTGATCGACGACAGCGCTCCCAACGCCTTCGCCACCGGCCGCGACCCATCGAGGGCGGCGCTCGCGGTCACAGGCGGCCTGCTCGAGCAGCTCGACCGCGAGGAGCTCCAGGGGGTCATCGCCCACGAGGTGTCGCACATCCGCAACCTCGACAGCCGCTACGGGCTCTTCGTCGCGGTGCTGGTCGGCACGACCGTGCTGATCGCCGACGGCTTCTTCCAGGTCGTGACCTTCCCGTTCCGCCTGCCCTACCGGATCTTCCGCGCCTTCGGCGACGGCCAGGTCGCCTCGGGATCCGGCCGCGTGTCCGGCAGTGGCAGCGGTGGCGGCTGGTCGTTCCCGAGCATCAAGCTGGGTGGCGGCGACAGCAAGGGCGGCGGCGGCGCAGCGATCCTCGCGATCATCATCTTCATCGTCCTGATCATCGTGGTGTCGGCCATCATCTACGCCATCGCCCCGGTCTTCGCGCGCCTGACCCAGGTTTCGGTCAGTCGCGAGCGCGAGTACCTCGCCGATGCTTCGGCGGTCGAGCTGGGGCGCAATCCCGCCGCGCTCGAACGCGCGCTGCTCAAGGTAGCGACGAGCCGGGAGGTGCTCGAGGTCGCCAACCGGGCTACGGCCCCGCTCTACTTCGTCAACCCGATCCGGGCGTTCGAGCAGCGCGCCTCGCGGATGTGGTCCACCCATCCGCCGACGCTCGACCGGGTCAATCGCCTGCGCGCGCTGCAGGGTCAGTCACCGCTGTCGGCCGAACGCGTCGAGATCGCCGAGGACCTCGACTAGGGTCGCCGCGGGCGCTTCGCCGTGAAGCCGGCGTCCCGCTCGTCGATCAGCTCGATCCGGTTGCCGAACGGATCGTGGACGTAGCAGCGGCGGAGAGCCAGGCCGGATCTGTCGTCCTCGACCGCGACCCCCGCCGCCTCGAGTCGTCGCCGCGCCCGATCGAGGTGTCGGACGACGAAGGCGGGGTGAGCCCGCTCGGCGGGCTCGAACGGCTCTTCCACTCCGAGGTGGACCGTCGTGCCGGCACCGATGAACCAGACGCCGCCGCCGCGGACCGCCGCTCGTGGTCGGCGCACCTCGGTCAGGCCGAGCACGCCGGTGTAGAAGAGCCGGGCGAGTGCCGCCTCTCCGGCTGGCATCGCGAGCTGGATGTGGTCGATGCCAAGGACCGTGAACGGCTTCCGCGGGCGATCCGTCCCCGGCGCCCCGTGAGCCGGTCCGTCCTCGCCTGGCGCGGGATGTCTTCGCGTCATGTCGACCCCTCCGCCCGCTCGTCCGAGCGGGACCGTCGTGGTGCCCGTTCGGCCTGGCCGCTCCGATCCGGCCACTCGTAGCCCGCCCAGGGATCGTAGTCCACCTCGAGCGGTTCCTGGGAGGGTCGATCGGCCTCTGGCACATGGGTCAGGTTGACGCGGATGCGCGTCCACGTCGTGGAGCGCCCGCGCATCGAATCGACGAGCACGTCGGCCTCCTCGAGGGCCGCGGCCGCCCGTGGCCAGCGCGCCTTCCAGCGCTCGAGCCCCGCGAGCGCCTCGTCCTTCTTCGCCGCCCGGGCGATCTCGATGACCGGGATCGACGAGCGCCGCCGGCCGGTCGGCGTCGGGCGGCTGCCCGGCCAGGAGCCGGTCTCGGCGAACCGGCGCTCCATCGCGGCGCGCGCCTTCTCCCGCTCGGCCTCGGCCTCGGGGGTGTCGTAGTCGGCGTCCGGTCGGCGCTGCCTCGATGGCTGGACGCGCGGCGGCTCGCCGGCCTGCTTGCGGTAGTTCGGGGGCCAGGGCGCGTCGCCCATACCCTGAGCTTCGTGGCGAGCCGACAGCTCCAGGAGAGCGTCGAGCGAGCCCACGGCGGCGTCGATATCGGCGCCGGGATCGCCCCGCTCGGCGTAGATGCCCGGCACCGTCGTGAGCGTGAAATCCTCAGGCTCGACCGCCGCGACGTCCTCCCAGGCCAGCGGCATCGATACGCGGGCGTCGGCCGTCGGTCGGACCGAGTAGACCGAGGCGACCGTCCGGTCCTTGGCGTTCTGGTTGTAGTCGAGGAACACGCCGTGGCGTTCCTCCTTCCACCACTTGGAGGTCGCGACGGACGGCGCTCGCCGCTCGACGTCACGCGCCAGTGCCAGGGCGGCGCGGCGCACATCAGGGTAGGTCCAGCGCGGATGGATGCGGACGTTGACGTGGATGCCCCGCGAGCCGGAGGTCTTGGGCCAGCCGACCAGGCCGACCTCGGCGAGCGCGTCCCGCACGACCAGCGCGACCTCGCGGATCTGCGACCAGGGCACGCCGGGGACAGGGTCGAGGTCGACGCGGAGCTCGTCGGGATGGTCCAGGTCGCCGCTGCGGACCGGGTGCGGGTTGAGGTCGATGCAGCCCAGGTTGGCGACCCAGGCGAGACCGGCGGCCTCGTCGAAGACGACCTCGTCGGCGGTTCGGCCCGACGGGAAGGAGAGCGTCGCCACTCGAATGAAGTCCGGACGCTTGTCCGGCGCCCGCTTCTGGAAGAAGAACTCTCCCTCGACGCCATCCACGAATCGCTTCAGCGCCATCGGACGGTCGCGGATGCCGACGAGCGCGCCATCGGCGACCGCCAGGTAGTAGCGAACGAGGTCGAGCTTCGTGTGGCCTGCCCGCGGGAAGTAGACCTTGTCGGGATTGGTGACCGTCACCTCGTGGCCGCCGACCACGAGCGTCTCGGCCTTCCTGGACGCCATGAGCGACACGATATCGGACCCGGGAAGCGGTCTTGCGCCGGTTCAGCGCGATCGAGCGGGGCACGGACGACGGTGCGGACGCCGGGGCCAGCGGTCGGCTCGCCCGGCGACGCTGTCGATTCCGGTCCATCCTGTACGTCGTCCGGGTGATGGCCGCCGTCGGGGTGGCCGCGTTGGAGGAACCGTCGTGCGCTACATGCTCCTGATCTACGGCCCCGAGCAATCCCCGACCGAGCCCGGCGAGGACGCCATGGCAGACATGGCCCCGTGGCTCGCCTACACCCAGTGGCTGCGCGACGAGGGCATCTACGTCGCCGCCGACCCGCTCGCCCCTACCACGTCCGCCACCACGGTCCGCGTCCGCGAGGGTGGCCGTCAGACGGTCGACGGGCCGTTCGCCGAGACGAAGGAGGTCCTGGGCGGCTATTACATCGTCGAGGCGCCCGACCTCGACTCGGCGATCGAGGCGGCCGCCCGTTGTCCGGGGGCGCAGTACGGGTCGATGGAGGTCCGACCCATCGTCGACATGCCGGCCGGCTGATCCGATCGCGCGCAGGTGAGCGATGGCGCGCCCGGCGGCCGTTCCGTGGAGGACGATCTCGACACCGTCGTCGAGCGGACCTTCCGCGAGGAGTCCGGTCGAGCGATCGCAAGCCTGATCCGGCTGACCGGCGACTTCGACCTTGCCGAGGAGGCCGTCCAGGAGGCCTTCGTCGTCGCCGTCGAGCGCTGGCCGGGCGATGGGATCCCGTCCAACCCGGGGGCATGGATCACGACGGTAGCTCGGAACCGGGCCCTGGATCGGGTCCGGCGCGCCCGGCGATTCGAGGAGCGACGCGCCGCGCTGGCCCGCGATGCGACGGAGCGCATCGAGGCCCAGGAGGCGGCCCTGGTCGAGGCGACGGAGGCGGAGATGGACGCTGTGATCCCTGACGACCGGCTCCGACTCATCTTCACCTGCTGCCATCCGGCCCTGGCCCCGGAGGCCCGCGTGGGCCTGACCCTGCGGACGTTGGGCGGGCTCTCGACGACCGAGATCGCCCGCGCCTTCCTGGTGCCTGAGCCGACCCTCGCGCAGCGTCTGGTCCGGGCGAAGCGGAAGATCCGGGAGGCCGCGATCCCGTACCGGGTGCCTCCACCGGAACACCTCCCGGAACGGCTGGACGGCGTCCTCCAGGTCCTCTACCTGGTCTTCAACGAGGGCTACGCCGCGACGAGCGGCGACACCCTCATCCGACAGGATCTCTGCGCCGAGGCGATCCGGCTCGCCCGAGTCCTGGGATCGCTCATGCCCGATGAGCCCGAGGTCCTGGGGTTGCTCGCCCTGCTGCTGCTCGACGACGCGCGCCGTGTCGCTCGGACCGACGCGACGGGGTCGATCGTCCTGCTCGAGGACCAGGATCGCGGGCTCTGGGACCGCGACGCGATCGACGAGGGGCGGACGCTCGTCGCGCGGGCCCTGCGGATGGGTCGGCCCGGGCCGTACCAGCTCCAGGCCGCGATCGCAGCCGTCCACGACGAAGCGCCGACCCCCGAAGCCACCGACTGGCCGCAGATTGCCGCCCTCTACTCGTCGCTGGCCGGCATGACGCGATCACCGGTAGTCGAGCTGAACCGGGCGGTCGCGGTGGCCATGGTCGAGGGGCCGGCCGCCGGCCTCGAGCTGGCGGATGGGCTGGGTAACGAGCTGGGCGGCTACCCGTATCTCCACTCGACTCGCGCGGACCTTCTGCGCCGCCTAGCTCGCTGGCGTGAGGCCGCGGCCGCCTACGAGGCCGCGCTCTCCCTGGCGACCAACAGCGCGGAGCGAGCCTTCCTGCAGCGCCGCCTGGTGGAGGCTCGGCTGGCCGGTGGCGAGGATGGCGGCGGCCCGATGTCGCCGACCTGACCGACGTACGATCAGGTCACCGATACGGAGGCACCCGATGGTCGATTATGCGATCCTGCCGGACCTGCTCGCCGAGGTCGAGGTCCCGAGCGACGGCATCCTCTCGCGGACGGTGTTCTCCTCCGACCGGATGAAGGTCGTCCTGTTCGGCTTCGACACCGGCCAGGAGCTGTCCGGGCATGCGGCCGCGACGCCCGCCGTGATCGAGATCCTCGAAGGCGAGGCCGAGGTCACGCTCGGCGACGACCGTCACCTGGCGACGGCCGGCACCTGGATCCACATGCCGGCTGGGCTCCGCCACGCTGTCCGGGCGACCTCGCCGCTGCGGATGCTGCTGCTCCTGCTCCGCGAGCCGGGCGGGGTGGCCGAGGATTGACGATCGCCGCTCGGCGTCAGAGCGCTCCGCCGGCGGCCCGAGGTGCGCTCGTGTCCTCGGCCTCGCCGTCCGCGCTCGTCCGGGCCAGGTAGTCCTCGGCGAGGAGCAGGTTGGAGGCGGAGGCCCGCTCGACTGTCTTGAGCAGGGCCGACATGCTCGACATCTCCTCGAGCTGCTCCTTCAGGAACCAGGCCATGAACTGCTCGCCGACGAGGTCGCCCTCAGCGCGGGCGGCCGCAGCCAGGGCGCTGATCTGCTCGGTGACCCGGCGCTCCTGGGCCAGGGCCAGGGCGACCGGCTCGATCGCGTCGGTGAACGTCGCGGTCGGGGCGGCGATGCCGGGAATGGCCGCTGGCTCGCCGGCATCGATGAGGTACTGGACCAGCATCATCGCGTGGTTGCGCTCCTCCACCGCCTGGCGGTAGAAGTGGGCGGCGAGCTGGGGCAGGGTCTCGCCGTCGTAGTAGGCGGCGATGGCGACGTACTGCTGCGACGCCGCGAACTCGTTCGCGACCTGGGCGTTGAGCAGCTCGGTGAAGCGGGCCATGGCGGGGACCTCCGGACGAACCAGGGTGCACGGCGATGTGGTCCCCTCAGGATACCCGTGCGCCATCGACTCGCAGGCCCGAGACACCGCTGGGCGCGGCGCGGCAGGTCGTCATCATCGGGCGCGCTGTCCTAGACGATGCCTGCGCTGAGCCCGAAATCGATCGACAGCAACGCGCCGGTGATGGGGATCGCCGCCGGACTGGCCAGGTAGAAGAGCAGCTCGGCGATCTCATCGACCTCGATGAAGCGCGCCCGGTCGCCCTGCGGGTAGCCGGCCAGGAGCCGTGCCAGGTACCCCTCGGGGTCGCCGCCGCCGTAGCGATCGGCCTGGAAGCGGAGCATCGGGCTCATGACGTCGCCCGGGCAGACCGCGTTGACCCGCACGCTGCGAGGTGCAAGCTCGAGCGCGAGGGCTCTCGTGAGCAGGCTCACGCCACCTTTGCTGGCGCAGTAGGCCGCGGCAAAGGCGTTGCCCTGGACCCCGGCGTCTGAGCTGAGGTTCAGCACGCAGCCACCGGTGCGCTCGAGGTGAGGGATCGCCGCTCGGGTCACGAAGAACGTGCCCTTGAGGTTGACGTCGAGGACGATGTCCCAGTCGGCTTCCACGACCTCGTCGGAGGGTCCTTCGCGCCAGACGCCGGCCGCGTTGACGACCGCATCGAGCCGCCCGAATCGTTCGATCGTGGCCGCCACCGCCGCGTCGCAGGCCGCCACGACCCGGACGTCGGCGGCGATGGCCACGGCCGGCCGACCGGCGGCCATCAGCTTGTCCGCCCGCGCTCGGGCACCGACCTCGTCGACGTCCACCAGGGCGATCGCCCAGC